>Ga0070738_10000473_pt1 | contig 115201 bp, 104 predicted proteins | sample Coa_R2_2_FD_66446 | JGI IMG/M metagenome (GOLD analysis project Ga0070738, IMG submission 66446) | Surface soil microbial communities from Centralia Pennsylvania, which are recovering from an underground coalmine fire - Coalmine... | ecosystem: Environmental > Terrestrial > Soil >... | reverse complement strand
TCCAACAGCAATCCGTTCATCCCAAGCACGCCGTTCATCGGCGTCCGGATCTCATGGCTCATATTCGCCAAAAACTCGCTCTTCGCTCGGCTCGCCGCTTCAGCCGCCTCCTTCGCCGCGTGGATATGGGCTTCGCGTTGACGCTCGGCGGTGACATTGCGCGATGTCAGGGAGATCTGATTCACGCGCCCATCAGCGTCGAAAATCGGAACGAAGATCACATCGAACACGATCGACTCGTCGGGACTCTTGTATTCCCGCTTGAGCAGCTTTCGCTCGGCGACGCAGGCATTCAAATCGATAAGCGTCTGCTCCCGCCCCCATCCTTCCGACAATTCCTGGATCGGTCTGCCGATCCTCTCCGCATTTGTATCCTCGCCGAATTGCACCAGCGCTGTCATCATCGACTGATTGGCCGCCTCGAGAACGAACGTGCCGTCCGGCTCGCAGCGAACGAGCATGATCGCTTCTGCGGCATTGTCGAATAATGCCCGGTACCGCGCCTCCGCGGCGCGCACTTCGGCCTCGTGGCGACGAATTTCGGTCACGTCCCGCGTTGTCGCCGAGAGCTGCGCCACGCGGCCATCGGCATCCATGATCGGGACCAGAGTCGTGTCCAGCACGACCGAGCCGTCCGGACTGGTGTATTCGGCGCGGATCACACATCGCTCCGACATACAGCGCCGGTAATCGGCGAGGATCATCTCCAGTGCCCAGCCCGCAGCCACCTCTTCGATCACATTGCCGACGATCGTCTTGCCGGCATTGTCGCTGAAGTCCTCGAGGATTCGAATGAGCGCCTGGTTCGCGGCTTCGACGACGAAGCGACCGTCCCGTTCGCAACGGACGAGAAGAATCGATTCGGGTGAGTTATCGAACAGCGCCTTGTACCGCGCTTCGGTCGCGCGAAGCTCCGCCTCGGCCGCACGCCTGTCTTCGATATCGCGCAGCAGGAAGACGACACGCGCTGTGCCGTCGACAAATTTCTGTATCGTCGCAAAGCGGGCCTCGACCCAGATCGACCGGCCGTCGCGATGATGAATTTGGTATTCGACGGACCCTGCTTCACCCCTGGCAAGCGTCGACGAGATCTTCGCGCTGATCTCGGGCGAATTCTGAAAGAAGGTGAGCATCTCGACGGATTTGCCGACGAGCTCGCCCGACCCAAAGCCCGACAATTCTTCGAAAGCCGGATTGGCGTATAGGATTTTGGTCGCCGCGGCTTGCATCGCATGAATTTCGACGATCAGGATCGCATCGTTCGACTGCACCACCACCGAGCGAAAGATTGCGACCTGGTCCTGGGCAGCCTTCTCGCGTGTGATGTCGCGCATTCTTCCGGTCCAGAGAATGCCTCCGTCCGGTTCCGGCCGCGGCTGCAATGTCGTCTGGACCCACCGGACTGAGCCGTCCGCATCATGCACGCGGAACTCCGTCGTGAGCGCGCCCATGGTGCGGATCGACTGGATCATGGCTTCCGCCGCGCGAGCGGACTCCTCGGGCGTCTGCTCGATGCGGGAATAGAGCGCCATGGGATCGCTGACATCGAAATCCGGAGGAACCCCCATGAGCCGCTTCGATTCCCGCGTGGCAGGAGAATAGGACAGCGACCCGTCGGGCGCGCGCCTCAGCCAGATCGGGGCCTCGACGATCGAGAGCGGCTTCTGGTGCTCGGCCTCCGCGACCGCGATCTCGCCGCGACGTTCGAGCGTCACATTGCGCGCAACGCGCAAGAATCCGCCCGACGGCGTCAGGGTTTGCCGGACTTGAACGATGCCGCCGTCGCCCGTCGGATATTCGAAATCGCTCTCTCCGTGGATATTCTCGAGGCGCGCCTCGATCCGGCGCCGCGTCTCCGCCTCATCGCCTTCGACGCGGACTTCCGCGGCGGCTCTCTCGTCCTGCTGAAAGATGACGCGGAGCAGATCGCGAAAGGAGACGCCCGGCCGGATCCGCGACGCGGCGAGGCGAAATTCTTCCGCGAATCCATCATCCCATTCGAGCAAAAGCCCGTTGCGGTCGAACAGCGCGGAGCTTCGCTTGAAGTCCGATTTCGACTTTTGGATTTCCATCTACAGCATGACCATGCACAACCGCGCCGCTCGCGGATTGATTGAGAATGGTCGGCAACAATGCAAATTTGGTTAATAGCGGCTAAGTTAATTTCCGCGGAAGTCGGCGGGCCGTTTCTCGACGAAGGCGCGGCAACCCTCATGGGCGTCCTCGGTATCGAATACCAACCCGATCATCGCCTTTTCATATTTGAGGGCGCCGTCGAGCGGCATGTCCGCGCCCTCGACCATGGACCGCTTCAAAAATTTAAGAATGAGAGGCGATTTACGGGCAAGGGCGTCCGCCACCTTCATCACCTCCTCCATCAATGTCCCGTCCGGCACCACCCGGTTGAGGAGACCCAGCCGCTCGGCTTCGGCCGCCGAGATGCGGTCGCCCAGAAACATCAGCTCTTTGGCCTTGCAGAGGGGAATCTGGCGCATCAGCCGCTGCGATCCGCCGGCGCCGGGGAAGAGTCCCAGATTGATCTCGGGCAAGCCGAGCTTGGCCGACGCGACCGCGATCCGGATGTCCGTGGAGAGCAGAAGTTCGGTGCCGCCGCCCAGAGCCCAGCCGTTAATAGCGGCGATGGTTGGCTTGTCCGCCGTCTCGATCCGGCGGAAGAGGCCATGAATACGCTCGGCGAAGTCGAGATAGTGCGACAGCCCTCGGCGCGTGTCGAGGTCGGGAATGTCGCCGCCCGCGACGAAGGCACGATCGCCGGCGCCGGTGAAGATGATAACGCGGATATCCGGATCGGCTTCTGCCTCGCCGAAGCACCGGGCCAAGCCGTCGAGAGTCGGGATGTCGAGCGCGTTCAGCGTCTTCGGGCGGTCGATCGTGATGATCGCGACCGCGCCTTTCCGTTCGAGCTTCACCGGATCATCCGCCATCGCCACCTCCATCATTCCAGCACGCGCTTTGCCGCCGCGATCACGCGGTCGGCATCGGGCAGATAGGTGTTTTCCAGCTCTCGAGCCAAGGGCGACGGCATGAAGGGCGCGCCGACCCGCACGATCGGCGCGTCGAGCTCGTCGAAGCCGATATCGGCCATGCGAGCCGCGATCTCCGCGCCGATGCCGAATGCCTCGACCGCCTCGTGCGCTACGACCAGCCGATGCGTCCGTGTCAACGACTCCAACACCGTTGGTTCGTCCCAAGGCTGAAGGCTGCGAAGATCGATGATCTCGGCCTCGACGCCTTCGGCAGCCAGCCCATCGGCGGCTTTATTCACGTGGCGCAGCATCGCCCCATAGGTGACGATCGTGAGGTCGCGGCCGGGCCGGGCGATATGCGCCTTGCCGATCGGCAGGATCGGCGGATTTTCCGGTCCTTCGATCCGCGCCGCATAGAGCGCCTTGTGCTCGATTACGATCACCGGGTCGGGATCGCGAATCGCCGAACGCAGCAATCCGTAGGCGCTCGGCGGATCGGCCGGGCAGACGAGCTTCAGCCCCGGCACATGTGCGAACCAGGCCTCCAGACATTGCGAGTGCTGCGCCCCGCCCGAGACTCCGCCGCCATGCGGCGCGCGGACGACGAGCGGCACCGATCCCTGCCCCCCGAACATGAAGCGCATCTTGGCCGCCTGGTTGACAAGCGGGTCCATGGCGAAGGTGAGAAAATCCATGAAGGAGATCTCGACAACGGGCTTCAGCCCCGACAGCGCCGCGCCGACCGCGGCCCCCATGAAGGTTGCCTCGGAAATCGGCGTGTCGAGCACGCGATCCGGCCCGAACCGCTCTTTCAGGCCGCGCGTCGCGCCATAGACTCCGCCGCCCCCGATATCCTCGCCCAGGACGATAACCGAACGGTCCTCCGCCATCGCGTCGGCCAGCGCCGCCGCGACCATCCGGTTGTAGCGGAGCTCCGCCATCAGCCGATCCGCGCGGCGTAGGCGTCGGCGGCCGCGGCGTCGAAAGAGGGCGCGCGTCCTGCACGCGCCGCGGCGACTGCTGCCGCGATCGCGCTGTCCACTTCATGCTCGATCTTCGCCATCGCAGCGGCCGAAACGCCCATGTCGCGCAGTTTTGCCGCGGCAATCGCGACGCAATCCCTCGCGGCCGATTCGGCGATATCGACCGGGTTGCGATAGCGCTGCGGGTCGCCTTCGTAATGGCCGCGCATGCGGGTCGTGGAGCATTCGAGAAGATACGGGCCGTCGCGGCGCCTCACCGAGGCGACGGCTTTGGCTGTCGCGGCGGCGACCTCGGCCACGTCATTCCCGTCCACCAGCCGATGCGGCAGCCGGTAGGCCTTGGCGAGATCGCCGAGCGCGAAAGCGAGCTGCCCTGCGCTCGGTGAGAATTCGCCCCAGCCATTGTTCTCGCAAACGAACAGGACAGGCAGCCGCCAGAGCATGGCGAGGTTGAAGCTCTCATGAACGAGCCCTTCGGCGAGCGCCCCATCGCCGAAGAAGGCGGCGGCGAGCAGCGTCCGGCCCAGCGATCTGTGCGCCAGCGCGCTGCCAACCGCAATCGGAAGGCCGGCCGCGACGATGCCGTTGGCGCCAAGCAGCCCGCGCGACAGGTCCGCCAGATGCATCGAGCCCCCACGCCCTCGGCAGATACCCTCGTCGCGCGCCAGCAGCTCGGCAAAGAGCCCCTCCAGCGGCACGCCCTTGGCGATCGCGTGCCCATGCCCGCGATGCGTCGATGTCACCGTGTCGCCGGGGTCGAGCGCGCTCATGACCCCGGCCGCCACCGCTTCCTGACCGATCGAGAGATGGATGAAGCCCGGCACGGCGCCTTCGACGCACAGATCCCGGATGCGCTCCTCGGCCCGGCGGATGAGCAGGACCGTGCGGTAGAGGGCTTTCATCTTGCTGATATCGAGCGGCTTGGCGCGCGGTGTCGCGTTTGTCATCTTCTCCCCGGCCCCGGGGATATGAAGCAGTTCAACAGCCCTGTCCACGGAGTCGAGGCATTGACGCATATTCATGATTATGGGCAGTAATGCCTACCAGCATGAATTTTGGCCTAACGGAGAAGAGCGAGAAGTGACCGGTCCTCTACACGGAATTCGCATCATCGATCTGACGGCCGTGATCATGGGTCCATATGCGACCCAGGTGTTCGGCGACATGGGCGCGGACGTCATCAAGGTGGAATCGCCCGTCGGCGATACGACCCGCGAGATCGGGCCCAACAGAACCCACGGCATGGGTGTCGTCTTCATCAATGCGAACCGCAGCAAGCGGAGCATCGTCATCGACCTGAAGTCGGCGGCGGGCAAGGAGGTGCTGTCCCGCCTGATCAGGACCGGCGACGTGTTCATGTACAATATGCGCCCGCAGGCCATGGAGCGGCTGGGGTTGGGCTATGAGGCGGTTTCGGCGATCAACCCGAAGATCGTCTATTGCGGGGTCTATGGCTACAGCCAGAAGGGTCCCTATGCCGCCCGGCCGGCCTATGACGATCTGATCCAGGGCGCTTCGGTCATCTCAACCTTGCTGGCGCGTTCCGGGGATGGAACGCCGCGCTATGTGCCTGCCGCGATCGCCGATCGCATCACCGGGCTCACCGCCGTCAACGCGGTGCTGGCCGCGCTCGTGCATCGCGAACGTACGGGCGAGGGGCAAAAGATCGACGTGCCCATGTTCGAGACCATGACGCGGTTCTTCCTGAACGATCATCTGGGCGGACTCTCTTACGAGCCGCCGCTCGACAAGGGCGGCTATCCGCGCCAGCTCGCGCGCGACCGGCGGCCTTACAAGACCAAGGACGGCTATATCTGCGCGCTGATCTACATCAACAAGCACTGGGAAAATTTCTTCAAGGCAATCGGCCAGGAGGAGCGATTCCGGACCGACGAACGCTTTCATTCGGTCGCCTCGCGGCTGAAGAACGTGCAGTCGATCTATGCCGAGATCTCGGACATGTTCCAGACCCGCACCACGGCCGAATGGATGAAGCTTCTGGAAGAGGCCGACATCCCCTTCTCGCCGATGCACGACCTGGAATCGATCGTCGACGATCCGCACCTCGTCGCGACCGACTTCTTCCAGCCCGAGGACCATCCGAGCGAGGGCAGGCTGAAGCGCATGCGCGAGCCGTCGGAATGGTCGAAGACACAGCCGGAGGCGACGCGCCATGCGCCGAGGCTCGGCGAGCACAGCCGCGAGATCCTGGCCGAGCTCGGCTACTCCGCGGATGAGATTCGAAGGCTCTCAGCTGAAAAGGTCATCGCCGCCGCGCCCGATCTTCCCCACGACCCGCCGTCGGTGTGACGCCCCGGAGGTAGAACATGGATTTCGCGCTCTCCCCCGAACAGGAAGCCATCCGCGAGGCCATCGCCGGAATCTGCAGCCGCTTCGACGATAAATATTGGCTGGAGCGCGACCGAGAAGGCGGCTTCCCGTTCGATTTTCATCAGGCGATCGCCAAGGACGGCTGGCTCGGCATCTGCATTCCCGAGGAATATGGCGGCTCGGGGCTCGGCATCACCGAAGCCTGCATCATGATGCAGGCGATCTCGGAATCGGGCGCCGGCATGTCGGGCTGCACGACTGTCCATATCAACATCTTCGGCTTACATCCGGTCGTGGTCTACGGCACCGAGGAGCAGAAGAAACGCTTCCTGCCGCCGATCGCCTCAGGCGACGTAAAAGCCTGCTTCGGCGTGACCGAGCCCAACACCGGTCTCAACACGACGCAGCTCAAGACGCGCGCGGAGCGCAAGAACGACCGCTATGTCGTGAACGGCCAGAAGGTCTGGATCTCGACCGCGCAGGTCGCCGACAAGATCCTGCTGCTCGCCCGCACGACGCCGCTCGAGGAGGTCAGGAAGCCGACGGAAGGCCTGAGCCTCTTCTACACCGATCTCGACCGCGGCAAGGTCGATGTGCGCGAGATCGAGAAGATGGGCCGCAAGGCCGTCGATTCGAACGAGCTCTTCATCGACGGGCTGGAAGTGCCGTTCGAGGACCGCATCGGCGAGGAAGGCCAGGGGTTCAAATATATTCTCGACGGGATGAATCCCGAGCGATGCCTGCTCGCCGCCGAGGCGGTTGGGCTGGGCTTCGCCGCGCTCAATCGCGCGACCGAATATGCCAAGGAGCGCATCGTCTTCAATCGGCCGATCGGCAAGAACCAGTCGGTGCAGCACCCGCTCGCCAAAAACTGGATGGAGCTCGAGGCCGCGCGGCTGATGACCATGTATGCCGCCTGGCAATACGACAACGACATATCGAGCGGCGCGGCGGCCAATTCCGCCAAATACCTCGCGGCGGAAGCCGGCCTTTCGGCATGCCAGAATGCGGTCATGACCCATGGCGGTTTCGGGTACGCCAAGGAGTTCCATGTCGAGCGTTACCTGCGCGAGATGATGATCCCCTGGATCGCGCCGATCACGCCGAATTTGATTTTGAGCTACATCGCCGAACGCGTGTTGGGGCTGCCGAAGAGCTATTAGCGCTTCGTGACAAGGTGGGGGAGCGCCATGGCCGAAGTCTCAATAAAGACACCGCACCATGCGCTCGCCGCCTATTTCAAGCAGCCGGAAGGAGCCGGGCCTTGGCCGGGGGTCATCGTCATCCATGATGTTTTCGGGATGACAACGGATCTGCGGCGGCATGTCGATTGGTTCGCCTCGCGGGGCTATCTCGCCGTCGGGCCCGACCTCTATTCCTGGAGCGGCACCATGAGGTGCCTCCTTTCCACCTTTCGAGACATGGCGGCGCGGAAAGGGCCGGCGTTCGATGATATCGACGCGGCGCGGGCTTGGCTCGCCGCGCGATCCGACTGCACCGGCAAGATCGGCATTACCGGATTCTGCATGGGCGGCGCCTTCGCGCTCTTCGCCGCCGCCGGCCATGATTTCCAAGTCTCCGGCGTAAACTATGGCGCGGTGCCGAAGGACGTCGATCAGATCGTCAAAGGCGCCTGTCCGATCATCGGCAGCTTCGGCGCCAAGGATAGGACGCTCAAGGGGAGCGCCGCGCGGCTCGAGCGGGCGCTGACCAGCGCCGGCATCGATCATGACGTGAAGGAATATCCCGACGCCGGACATTCCTTCTTCAACGATCACCGGACCCGTAGCTTCGCCGTCCTGGGTTGGCTCATGGGCGGCTTTTACCACGCGCCGACCGAGGCCGACGCGCGGCAGAGAATCCTAGCCTTCTTCGGCAAGCACCTCCGCTAATCCACCATCGGCTTCCAGTCGCGCAGAACCTCTTTGCCGTCGAGCGTGCGGATCTCGCGACCGATCTCGTTGAGGTAGGTCGTGCTGTAGACGCAAAGGCCGTTCACCTCCTTGGGGTCGCAAGTGGCGAAGGCGAGCGCGGTCTCGGCCATGCCTTCGACCGGCTCCTCGACCCAGCCGGGCAGCCCGCGATATTTTTCGACGCCGGTCATGGCGGTGCCGGGCGTCCAGACGATCGAAAAGGGGCCGAAGCAATTGCAGGCAACGCCGGTGCCGTCGAGCTCGGCCGCCACGCCGACGCTCATCCGGTTGAGCGCCGCCTTGGTCGCGCCGTAGAGCATCACGCCCGAGCCCTTCTCGAAGGGGTTGAAGGGCCGCATCGGCAGCTCGGCCGTCTTTGACGAGATGTTGACGATCCAGCCCTGACCCCGCGCCACCATGGGCGGTCCCAGCCGCTGCATGAGGTCGTAGGGGCCTTTGACGTTGGTCTCCCAGAGGAGATCGTATTTCTCCGACGAGATCTGATCCCAGGTTCGTCCGAAGATCCCGGTCGCGGCGTTGTTGACCAGAATGTCGATCTGCGGAACTTCGGCGAGCGCCTTGGCGACCGCGGCGGCGCGCGAGGCAGGATCGGCCATGTCGCACTGGACCGGGATCGCCCGGCCGCCATCGGCGCGGATCCGCTCGGCCACCTCCTTCAGCGACCCCTCGATCGGAACCGGCTTCTCGCCGACCCCGACCGCGCCGCCGGCGAAGCGGCCGGTCCCGGGATCGATCGAGCGGGCGGTGATGACCACGGTAGCGCCCTCGGCTGCAAACCGGCGCGCGATCGCCTCGCCGATGCCCCGGCTTGCCCCCGTCACCAGCGCGACCTTGCCCTGAAGCGCGTTCCCCATGCTCTCCTCCGGCTCGAAAATAAAACAACGTTACCGTTGCATTCTTGCGCGGAAACGCCGCGATGGCAACGGCGGCTACACGGCAGCCGGCGTATGAACAGCCCTGATTCGGCAATTCGGAACTTTACGCGGCGCAATTAAGTGCTACATCGATGTGGACAATCAACGGCTCCACGAGCTCTGGGAGGTAAGGATGAATCGCACGTTCGGATCGACTGTTTTCGTCGCGGCGTCTTTCGCTCTGGCCATCGGCCTGTCGCCTCGGGCTCTGGCCGCGGGGGATTCCGCCAAGGAAGAGCAGACCGCGGCCGCCCATGCCGGGATGGCCTCGAGCGCGGCCAATATCGCAACCGCGCATGCCCATCTCCATCACACGGTCAATTGCCTCGTCGGCCCCAAGGGCGAGGGTTATGACGCGACACAGGCCAATCCCTGCGCGCAGATGGGCAACGGCGCCATTCCTGACTCCACGGACGAGGCCGCCAAGGCCAAGATGACCAAGGCCGTCGAGACGGCAGAGGCGGGAATCAAGTCCGACGATCTCAAGACGGCGACGAAGGACGCCTCGGATGTCGCGGCTGAGCTGAAGTAAGTAACGTCTTGATTGCGCGAAGGGCGGGGAGAACCGGCGGTTCTCCCCGCCCTTTCATTTGGCCCGTCGCGCCGACTCCTTGAGCAGTTTCGCCATATAATTCTGCCATATTGCCGCCCAGGTATGGGTACCGTGGCCGTGCGTGTTCTCGCTGGCCGGAATGAGCACGAAACGCGCTTTTCGGATCTTTTTCACGTCGCGCTCGGCGATGCCGAGTTCCGGCGGGTTGATGAAATCATCCGCCGAATTCACCCACATCACCGGCGCCTTGATCGTGCCCAGCTTCGCCGAAGGATCGTAATTCCGCGACGAGGCCAGCTGGTAGAGCGTGTCGTTTGCATCGAGGCTCGACAGGTCCCTTCCGATCAGCTCCTGCAGCCTTGCATCGGCCTCGTCACGGGTCGCGAGCTGCTTCTGCATAGGGATGGGCGCGCTGCCCGCGAGCGTCAGGACGTAGGACACCGCGCGCAACGCCTCTCGCGGCTCGGTCTTGTACTCGCCGTCCATCCAGGCCGGATCGCGTTGAATCGCGTCGATGATCATGGCGCGCCAGAGCCTATTGCGGCCGGCGATCTGGACCGGTAGGCAGGCGAGCGGCATCAGCGCGTCCATGAAGTCCGGGTGCGCTTCGCCCCACATGAAGGAATGCATGCAGCCCATCGAGGTGCCCATCACCAGACGCAAATGATCGAGCTTTAGCCCCTCGATCACGAGCCGATACTCGGCCTCGACCATGTCGTCATAATCATAATGGGGAAAACGGGCATGCAGCCCGTCGCTGGGCTTCGACGATTTCCCGTGCCCGATATCGTCGGGTAGGATGATGAAATAGCGCGCGGGATCGAGCAGCCCGCCCGGTTTGAACAGGACACCGGCGAATTGGGGCCTGAAGAATTGATGCCCGTCGCCTCCGGTGCCATGCAAGATCAGCACCGCGTTCGTCACATGCCCCGCCGCATCGCGCGCGGGTGCGCCGAGGGTGGTGTAATGAATCCGAAGCTCGGGCAGCGTCTCGCCGGTGCCGAACCTGAAATCGCGCATCAAGAAGTCGCTCTCGTGCGGCGAAAGCGCAGGCATCGGCGGCAGAGGCGGAGCATCGCCGGCGATTGCCGGCGTGGCGATCAAGAGCGTGAGGACAAGGAGAGATCTGACCATGCTCACCCTCCGCACCGCGCGAGATGCGCGAGGCCCGCATCCCGGCAATCCTCCCAAATCGTGAGACGCGGGCATGAAGTCCGCCAAGCCCCGATCGTCTCGCGGTAGCTTCGGGGTCGGGCATCGACCCAGGCCAGGAATTGCGGCGCGAGCGCCTGGTTGGGAACCAGGGCGCTTTTGGACGCAGCGTCCATCGCAACGCCTCCATCGTTGCGGAATACTAGCCACCGCGCCGCCGATCAGCCAAGCTCGCAACAAAGAGAGGGATTCATGCGCATTCTCGTCACCGGCGCGGCGGGCATGATCGGACGCAAGCTCGTCGAGCGGCTGGCCAAGGATGGTCACGTGGGCGGACGCGAGATCACGACGCTTGCGATGACGGATATTGTCGAGCCCTCGGCGCCAGGCGGGCTCGGGGCCGAGAGCCAGATCACGGCCGCCGACATCGCGGCCCCGGGCGCGGCGGAGCGACTGATCGCGTATCGGCCAGATCTCATCTTCCATGCCGCGGGCATCGTATCAGGGGAAGCCGAGAGCGATCTCGAGAAAGGTTACCGGGTCAATCTCGACGGGTCCCGACGACTGTTCGACGCGATCCGGCGTGAGGGCGAGCGGGCGCCCTATAAACCCAGGCTCGTTTTCACCTCGTCGATCGCGGTCTTCGGCGCGCCCTTCCCGGACAAGATCGGCGACGATTTCCATCTGACGCCCTTGACCAGCTACGGGACGCAGAAGGCGATGGTGGAGCTGATGCTGGCCGACTATACGCGCCGCGGATTCATGGACGGGGTGGGCGTTCGGCTTCCCACCATCTGCATCCGGCCAGGCAAGCCCAACAAGGCGGCGTCGGGATTTTTCTCAAACATTCTCCGCGAGCCTTTGTCGGCGCGCGAGGCGGTGCTGCCGGTATCGGAGGATGTGCGCGCCTGGCACGCCAGCCCACGCGCGGCGATCGGCTTCCTGCTCCATGCGGCGGCATTACCGCCGGGAGCGCTCGGCGACCGACCCAACCTGACGATGCCGGGTCTTTCCGCGACCGTGGGCGACGAGCTTGCCGCGCTGAACCGCGTATCGCCGGCGGCGATGCGCCTCATCCGGCGCGAGCCCGATCCTGTGATCCAGCGCATTGTCGCCGGCTGGCCGCAGGCTTTCGATCCCAAGCGTGCGCTCTCGCTAGGCTTCCGGGCCGATTCTTCCTTCGACGAGATCATCCGCTATCATATAGAAGATGAGCTTGGAGGTTCGCTGCCCGGTCGGCCATGATGGGCAGCGCCAATATGGGACAAAGACGATGAGCCGAGCGGGGAAGACGCTGCGCAGCCAGGCCTGGTTCGCGCGCCAGGACAAGATGGGGTTCTATTACCGTTCCTGGCTCAAGAATCGCGGCTTCCCCCAGGATCAGTTCGACGGCAGGCCCGTCATCGGCATCTGCAACAGCTGGTCCGAGCTCGCGCCCTGCAACTCGCATTTCCGGACCATCGCCGAGCATGTCCGCTGGGGCGTGCTGGAGGCCGGCGGCTTCCCGCTCGAGTTTCCAGCCATGTCGCTGGGCGAGACGATGCTGCGGCCGACGGCCATGCTCTACCGCAATCTCGCGGCCATGGAGGTCGAGGAGTCGCTGCGCGCCAATCCGCTGGACGGGGTCGTGCTGCTGATGGGATGCGACAAGACCACCCCGGCTCTGCTGATGGGCGCCGCCAGCGTCGACATTCCGGCGATCGGAGTCTCGGGCGGCCCGATGCTGCGCGGCGTCTATCGCGGCACCAAGATCGGCTCGGGCACCAATGCCATCTCGATGAGCGAGCAGCTTCGCGCCGGCCAGATCACGCTCGCTGAGTTCCACGAGGCCGAGGCCTGCATGTCGCGCTCGCACGGCCATTGCATGACCATGGGCACGGCCTCGACCATGGCCTGCATGGTGGAGGCGCTGGGGGTCGGGCTACCCGGTAACGCCGCGATCCCCGCCGTCGACGCGCGCCGCAACCTGCTCGCTCGCGAGGCCGGGCGGCGCATCGTGCAAATGGTCGAGGAGGATCTCATCCTCTCCAAGATCCTGACGCCCGCCAACTTCGCCAACGCGATCCGCGTGAACGGCGCGATCGGAGGCTCGACAAACGCGGTCGTGCATCTGATCGCAATGGCCCGCCGCATCGGCGTGAAGCTCGGGCTCGAAGATTGGGACCGGCTGGGCCGCGGCGTCCATTGCCTGGTCGACATCATGCCGTCGGGCCGCTTCCTGATGGAGGATTTCTTCGAAGCCGGCGGCCTGCCCTCGGTGATCCGCGAGCTCGGCGAGGCCGGGCTGCTGGAAAAGGACGCGCCGACCGTCAACGGCCGCACACTTTGGGAGAACAATCACGAAGCGCCCTGCTGGAACCGCGAGGTCGTGCGCCCATTCGCCGAACCCTTCAAGCGCGACGGCGGCATCGCGGTGCTTCGCGGCAACCTTGCGCCCGACGGCGCGGTGATCAAGCCATCGGCCGCCTCGCCCCACCTGATGCGCCATACCGGCCGCGCCGTGGTTTTCGAGAACGTCGAGGAGCTGCATCACCGCATCAATGATGACGCGCTCACGATCGACGAGAATTCGGTGATGGTGCTGAAGAATTCGGGGCCAAAGGGTTATCCCGGCATGGCCGAGGTCGGCAACATGCCGCTGCCGCCCAAGCTGCTGAAACGCGGCGTCACGGACCTGGTGCGTATCTCCGACGCGCGCATGTCGGGCACGGCCTACGGCACCGTCGTGTTGCATGTGGCGCCGGAGTCCGCGGCCGGCGGCCCTTTGGCGCTGGTGCAGGAGGGCGACCTCATCACGCTCGATGTCGCCGAGCGCAGCTTGCACATCCACGTCGACGACGCCGAGCTCGCTCGCCGCCGCGCAGCCTGGAGCCCGCCCCCGCCGCACGCTGATCGCGGGTGGGTCAAGCTCTATATCGAGCATGTGCTGCAGGCTAATGACGGCGTCGATCTCGATTTCCTGGTGGGCAAGAGTGGGGCCAAGGTCCCGCGCGACAACCACTAGCCCGCCGGTGAGTCCCGCTCCTTCCGAGCGCCGCCTGATCTTCCTGGTCGGGTCGCTGCAATTCATCATCACCGTCGTCTTCTCGATGGTGCTGCCGCTCGCGCCCATGTTCGCGCGCGATCTGGGCATACCGACTCGCGATGTCGGTATCATCGGGGGCGCCTATATCGTCGCCTCGTCGCTCAGCGGGCTGGTCGGCACGCTGTTCCTGGATCGATTCGACCGACGGCGCGGGCTCGCGGTCTCGATCGCCGGCCTGGTTGTCGGCGCTGCAATGAGCGGGCTCGCGCCCGACCTCTTCTGGCTCGTTGTCTCACGACTGATGACCGGAGTGTTCAGCGGCCCGTCCTATGCGCTGGCGCTCGCAACGATCATCGACAATGTGCCCGTGGATCGCCGCGGCCGGGCATTGGGCGCAATCGCCGGGGCGAGCTCGCTCGCGCTCATCACGGGCGTGCCATTGAGCCTGGGTATCGCCAATCTCATGGGGAGCTGGCGCTATCCGTTCTTCGCAGTCGGGCTGGTCGGCATGGCGCTTGCGGTGTTCGCGATCAAGAATCTGGCGCCGCAGCGGGCGCATCTTGCCGGCGCCGCAGCGCGGCAGAACGTCCGCCAGCGGATTGCCGCGCTCGCGAGCCTGCTGACGCGTCCAGCTTGCACGCTGGCCTATTCGATCCAAGTGGCTGCAGCAATGCCGTTGATGGCGCTATCCACGATCATGGCTGTGTTCCTGACAAATAATTTGGGGCTCGGCGCCAAGGGCTTGTCCTGGGTCTATCTGATCGGCGGCGGCACCAATCTCGTCGTCGCTCGCATCATCGGGCGGCTGGCCGACAAATACGGCTCAGCGCCGATCTCGGTCGCAACTACGGCGCTCGTCACCGCCGCGATCCTGACGGGCTATGTCGGGCTCAACCCCGGCTTGCCCCTTTTATTGATCTTCCCAGTCTTCTTCATCGCCAACTCGGCGCGCACGATTCTGATCCAGACCGTCGCGATGCGCATTCCTCGCCCGCAGGAGCGCGCCGGCTTCCAGTCGCTGGGCCAGTCGATGCAGGGCCTGTCGATGGGCTTCTCCTCGATATCGGTCTCATACCTCATCGGCAGCACGCCCGACGGCAAGCTGGTCGGTGTTCCCAATCTGGCACTGGGGGTCATGGTCTTCGTCTGGCTGTTCCCCATCCTGCTCTTCCGGCTGGAGCGGCTGATCTCCCGCGACGACGGCGACACTCCCGGCCCGATGCCCGAACCAATCGCGGACGCGGTGTAGCGAATCGCCATTCGGGCGCAATTGGGCGTAGAGTTGGCCGTGACCCTTTCAAGCGGCCGAGTATGAGCTCAGATTTTCGGCATTGGCTCCAGGGCACGCCCTTGATGGATTGCTGGGCTTTCTGGCAGTCGCGCCGTCGCGAGAATGCCATTCCAGTTCGGCGCGACATCGACCCGATCGACATGCCGCTCCGCATCTTGCCCAACCTTTTCATTTATGAGCGAAACGCCGACGGCCGTTTCCGCTGCCGGCTTTTCGGCAGCGAGCTTTGCGCGAAATTCGCAGAGGACGCGACGGGCCGCTATCTCGACGAGATGCTGCCCGACAACGCCCGCGCAAAGCGGCTGGAGATCTTCTCGACGGTGCTCGATCAGCGGCGGCCGGGCGTCTATGTCGGCCGCCTGGTCGCCACGCGCCGCGAATGGCTGAGCTTCCGGCGCCTCCTGCTGCCGGTCTCCTCCGACGGCAGCGCCGCGGATCTGATCTTCGGCATGGTCATCTTCCCCAGCGTCCGCGAAGGCGAGCCCTTCGATGCCCACGCGTCGGAGAAGGTCAACATTGTCGCCTACGCGACGGATGCGGATTTGGCGTAGAGCCTACTCCCCCGTCCAGACCGGCGCGCGCTTCTCGAGGAACGCGCGAGGGCCTTCTTGAAAATCCTTGGTCTTGGCGATGAGCTTCATGGTTTCCCGCGTCCGTTCGTTCAGCTCGTCGTCGGAATAGTCGAGCGCGATGCGGGCGAGCGCCAACGCCTCCTTCACCGCGACCGGCGCGTTAACGGCGATCGCCTCGGCAAGCTTGATCGCCTCGGCACGCTCCTGGCCGTCCGGCACGACGCGATTGACGAAACCCAGCTCGTAGGCCCGACGGGCATTCATGCGGTCGCCGGTGGCGATCAGCTCGAGCGCGATGGCGCGCGGGATCTGGCGCGGCAGGCGCGTGACGCCGCCTGCGCCCGCAACGAGCCCGCGTTTCACCTCAGGTAGGCCAAACTCAGCGGACTCGCCGCAGACGCGCATGTCGCAGGCGCAGAGAATCTCGCATCCGCCGGCGACCGCGATGCCGCCCACGGCCGCGATCCAGGGCTTCTTGCGCTTGGCGAGCACGAATCCGCCGAAGCCGCTCTCGGGATGCATCATCCCGCCGCCGCCCGGTTTGCCGACTTCGCTCAAATCGGCGCCGGCGCAGAAGGTCTTGGGGCTCGAGGACGCGAGGATCGCGACGCGGATCGTCGGATCAGATTCGACTCGCTGCACGGCATCGTGCAGCCCGTTCGCGATCGCGCCGTTGACGGCGTTGCGCTTCTCGGGACGGTTCAGCGTGGCGATGGCGATGTGCTCGCCCACGCGCTCGAACAGGACGGCTTCGGCGCTCGACGGTTCGGACATGCTGCTCTCCTATGTCTTTCAGTGCTTCCAGAAAATGTAGTCGTCGGGGCCAGCGACGATCTGGCCTTGCGTGCCGACGGGCTCGGTGCGGCCGGACGTCAGGAACTCCAGCCCTTCCTTGTCCTCGGCTGGCACGCGGCACAGCACGCGTTCGCCGGCGGGATTCAGCGCCAGCACGATCGCGAAGCGCGCATTGCCGTTGCGGTCATACGGCACGACGTAGGTTTCGAGCTTCGCCGGGCCGGTATAGTCCGCGACGAGGGTCGGCACCGGTCCGCGCTTGGCGTCGGACTCGGCCTGGTAATCGTAAGGGGCGGGCGTGCCGTCGACGGGCCGCCGCGTCAGCACAAGCGAATGATTGTGGGTCGCGAAGCCGCCATTGCCGAACAGCAAGCCATGCGTGCCATTCTCGCGCAGCCTCAGCGTCATCACCGCGGCGGCATGCGTCATGCAATTGCCGATCGGCGCGCCGCCGAACGTCAAGCCGCCATAGACGCTCATCCGCTTTTCGACCGGCAGGCCGATATAGCGTCGCGCCATCTTCGGGATGCAGGGGAAGCAGCTATAGAACTCGACATAGTCGAGGTCTTCGGTCTTCAGCCCGTTCAGCTCCAGCGTCCGCGTGAGCGAGACCTGCATACCCGGCGAATGGTCGTAACGGTCACGGGCGAGAAAATCGTCTGATTCATGCGAGGCCGCCCCGCGGCCGATATAGACGACGCGACTCTCCGGAATGGCCGCCTGCTTGGCGACCGCAAGGCTGGTGACGATGATCGCCGCACCCTGGTTCACGACATTGTTGGCGACCATCAGCTTGTTATAGGGGAAGCTGATCGGCCGATTGTCGGCCGACGGCGTCAGGATTTCCTCGGCCGTATAGCGCTTGGGCAGCCAGGCATCGGGATTCTCAGCAGCGGCTTGCGACATGCCGGCCCAGATGCGGGCCGATTCCAGATTCGCCTCGGCCAGGCTCTGGCCCCATCGCGCGCGCGTGGCGTTCTCGTAAAGCGGATAGATGTCGGTCGGCGCGATGAGGCCGTATTTCGCAAGCAGCGGCTTGAAGTTGCGCCTCGAGACTTCGCGCAGGAATTCCTTCTTCTCCTGCTTCGGTTTTTGCTGCTTGGCGGCTTCCGGCTGCGGCGCCGCGGCTTTGCGCTCCGCCTCCTTCTGCGCCGCCGCTGCGGCGCGACGACCGCCGGTGCGAAGCGCCTCGCCGCCGACCACGGCGCAGCTCCGCGCCTCGCCCGATGCGATGCGGTTCGCTGCTTCGTTCAGCAGCCGCACCGGCCCGTCGCCGCTGGGGTCGGGAGTCTGACCCAGATGCTTGGGCGAGATGCCGAGTGCGGATGTCAGCGCCGGCGCGATCTTCTCCAGCGGCGGCCAGGTCATGGTCGGCCAGGACATCTGGTCGACGACATCGAGCGCATCGATCCGCGCGAGCCAGCCGCCACCGGCATCCTTGTCGGCGCGTTCCAGCGCCGCCTTCATGAGCTGCAGCGTATCGAGCCCATCGGCATCATCCTTGGGCTTATCGTTGATCTGCCCGACGCCGATGATGACCGGAATGCGCGCATCGTTCGAATTCGTCATGCCTTCCCCCACACGGCGAGCGCGTCGAGCGCTTCGATTCGGCTGCCATCGACCAGCAGCGGATTGATCTCCAGCGCCGCGAGATCGGGACCGAGATCGAGCGCGGCCTCGGCGATCTTCACGACAATATCGGCGAGCGCCTCCAGATCGGCCTTGGGCCCGCCACGATAGCCGTCGAGCAGCTTGGCGGATTTGAGCCGCCGAAATGCGCACACAATGTCGTCGGATCGCGCGGGCAGCAGCTCCAGCGCAACGTCGTCCATCGCCTCGACCCAGATCCCGCCCATGCCCAGCGACAGCACCGGCCCCCATTGCGGATCGCGCGCGATGCCGACGAAGAGTTCGAGCCCGCGACGCCGCATCGGCAAGACCGCGACGCCGTCGATGCGTGCTTCCGGGTTCGATTTCCGCGCCGCAGCCATGATTCGATCGAAGCCCTGCGAGACTGACGCCTCATCGCCGAGATTCAGCAGCACGCCGCCGATCTCGGTCTTATGCTGGATGTCGGCCGAGACGATTTTCAGCACGGCCGACGCGTCGAGCTTGCGGAACGCCCTGACCGCGTCCTCTGCGCTTTTCGCGATCGTTGCCGGGATCACGGGCACGCCGAATCCCGCGAGATGCTCAAGCGCCTCGCGCTCGGAACACGGCCTGGCGCCTGATCCGGCCGCGGCCGCGCGCAACGGCGCGGGCGCCGGCCGCGCCAGCTTCTCCGACCAGCGGATCGTGCGGCCGATCGCATCCATGCCGGTGCCGATGCCGGAGATGACATAAGGTATGTCCATCTCCTGAATGAATTTGCGCCCGTGCTCGGTGAAGCATTGGATATAGGAGGTCAGAATCGGCCCCGGCGGATCGGCGGCCTTGAGGCCCTTCACCATATGATCCCAAGCAAGCTGCCAATGCGGCAGCGGCGCCGAGGGAATATCGAAATTGCAGATCGTGAGGCCGATCTGCGGATCGCGCGCGATGATGTTCAGCACGCGCTCCCACATCGGCGGGTCTCGCATCGCGCCACCGGTGAGATCGAGCGGATTATGAGTCTGGCCGATCTCGCTGACGGTCGCGCGGAGCGCCGCCTGCGTCTCGAGCGTGAAGGGCGGCGTCGGCACGCCGGCGTCGCTCGCGCGATCCGAGATCATCTCAACCGCACCGCCCGAAATCGACACCACGCCCACCGCCGGCTTTCGCATCGGGCCGATATTCGCCATCGCCGACGCGGTGATCACCAGATCCTCCGTCGAATAGACGCGCGAGATTCCGTAGCGATCGCACATCGCATCGAACACGCGGTCGTCGCCAACCAGGCTGCCGGTATGCGCGGAGACCAGCGCCCCGGTCTGGGGCGCGCGGCCGACCTTCAGCACCACGATCGCCTTCTTCATGCCGAGCGCGCGTACCGCGATATCGGTGAAGGTGATCGGATCGCGGATCGTCTCGGCAAAAACGGCGAGGGCCTTGACGTCGTCGTCCTCGATCAGGAAGTCGACAACGGACGCCGTGTCTACGCCGGACTCATTGCCGGTCGACACGAGATGGGTGAGTCCGATCGCGATCTGATTGGCGAAATTGGCGATCTGCAGCCCGGTCGAGCCGGAGGCCGAGACCACCGCGATCTTGGCGACGCCCGGCCCCGCCGGACAGGTCAGCGCGCCCAGCGCTACCCGGTCCTTGAAATTGATATAGCCCAGGCTGTTGGGTCCGAGAAGATTGAGTCCCTTCTCGCGGATCAGCGCCTCGAGCCTCGCCTGCAGCTTCGCACCTTCGCCGCCCAATTCAGCGAAGCCCGAGGAGACCAGCACGAAATCGCGGATTCCCGCCGCGACCGCATCCTCCATCGCATCCATGACCGCGGCTTGCGGAACCGAGACATAGGCCGCATCGACCGGCTCGCCGATCTCGCGGCAGGAGGCGACGGCCGATCGGCCGTGCGCGGGGGCGGCGCGCGGATTGACCATGTAGGTCGGCCCGGAAAATCCGAAGCGCTCCAGATTGTCGGCGGCCATCTGCGAAAAGGGGTTGCGGTCGGATGCACCGATCAGCGCAATCGAGCGCGGGCGGAACAGTGGAGCGAGCCTGTGGTCGGATGCGTACGGCATTGCCTTCCCCTTGTCGCCGATCATAGCGGCTCCCTGTCGGTTTCGTGCCGCCCGTGGAAAAGTATCACCAAACGCTACTCTCCGGTGAATTGGGAGCGCCTGGTGTTCTTCTTCCTGCGCATTTGCTTGGGATCGGCGGGCTTGGTGACAACCAGGACCGACCGCCAATCGGTTTCCTTCAGCCGTGATTTTCGGTCATCGTCGGCCAAGCCTCGAACGGCGCGGGTGAAGCCTTCCATCAGCTCCTGCAGCTTGCCGCGCGATGCCGCCGAAAGCTTCACCGTCTCCAGTTCCCAGAACACGCCGGGCGCGTGATAGTCGAGCGAGGCGAACTCGCTTTTCAGCGTGCGGTCGAACTGCCGGCGGATCGGGCCGCCGGACAGCCAGTTCGGGAAGCGCGCGGTCAGCACCTTCACGCGGTTGGCAGGCAGGAGGTCGATGAGGCTGAGCTTCTCCAGCCGGATCAGGTGGGTCGTGATCTCCGCCTCGCTCATCTCGAGCTCGTCGCGGATCTCGGCGGCGGTCCAGCCATGGCGCACGAGATAGAAGACGAAGGAGGTGAGAGCGCTTCTGGCAAGCCCCTCCTCCTGGGCGAGCGATAGCTTTTCGACCGCGCCGTCGCCGCTCGCCGCGCGTGCGATCAGGTCTTCGATCCCGATCCGCACAGTGGCGCACATGCGCTCGAGCTGCGCGAGCGTGACGGTGCCGCCGGTGAAATAGCGTTTGATGCTGGCTTCGCTGACGCCGAGGGACCGCGCGACGTGCTTGTAGGTGAGGCCGCGTTCTTTGAAGCATTGCTTCAGGGTCGCCAGGAGACGTTCGCCCCCGCCGTTCGGTCGTGCCCGCCCAACGCTCGTGCTTCCCAAGGACCCGCCTCCCTCCTCAAGTCTCTTCCGGCGACCTTCGCCGGTCGCGCGCCGATCCGCAACGGGGTCGCTGGTTGCACTCCCGTCTATCTTCTAAAAGAATATGCTTATTGCGGTTGACTCAATAAAGCCTCGGGAGGTTAATCGCTGTCGCGCAGGAGGCTTGCGGCAAGACCGGCAACTGCGATCCAAGGCTCGACCGTGTGGGAGGATTCGCGATGGACAAGGTCACGACCAAGGCCGCCGAGGTGCGCCGCAATCTGGGCCACCCCGTCATTGATGCCGACGGCCATTTCGTCGAGCTCGGCCCAATCCTGGACGACGAGCTCATTGCCTATATCGAGCAGGAAGGCGGCGCGGGCCTGCGCGACCGTTATCTCAAGAGCGCCGCTCGGCCCTTCAACACGTCGACCGTGCTCGCCGACCGCGACAGCCCCGAGGTGCGCGAGCAATGGAAGTCGATGCCCTCCTGGTGGGGCTGGCAGACCAAGAATGTTCGCGACCGCGCGACCTCGCATCTGCCCAAACTCCTCTATGAGCGCATGGATGAGATGGGCATCGATTTCATGCTGGCCTATCCGTCGACCGTGCTGGCGCTGATCGATGTCGAGGATCCGGAGCTTGGCGCCGTGCTCGCCCGTGGCGCCAACCGCTATCTCGCGCGCATCTTCGCGCCTTACAAGGACCGGATTGCGGTCGGCGGCATCGTGCCGATGAAAACGCCCCAGCTTGCGATCTCGACCGCCGAGCATGCGGTGAAGGAGCTCGGCATCAAGACCTTCGTGATCGCAGGTTATGCGCGGCGCAATCTCGGGCCAAAGCCCGAACGCGGCGCGCAAGCCTTCCGGCTCGACCATTTCGGCATCGACAGCGATTACGATTACGACCCGTTCTGGGCCAAATGCATCGAGCTCGGCGTGGCGCCGGTGTCGCACAGCTCGCACATGCATGCCCGCGTGTCGCGGTCGATCTCGAACTATGTCTACAACCATATCGGCTGCCTCTCGACGTCGCATGAATCGCTCTGCAAGTCGCTGTTCATGTCAGGCGTGACGCGGCGTTTCCCCGAGCTGCGCGTGGGGTTCCTAGAGGGCGGCGTCGCCTGGGCCTGCAGCCTCTATGCCGACCTGCTGGGCCATTGGGGCAAGCGCAACGCGGAGGCGATCCAGGAGCTCGATCCCGATCGGCTCGATGTCGACAAGCTGATGAGCTATGTGGGCGAGTTCGGCGACAGCGAGGTCAAAGGACAGCTGGACCGCATCCGCCAATTCTTTGCGACCCCTGCCGCGCGTCCCAAGCAGATCGACGAATTCTCCCGCGCGATCATCCGCAAGGCGGAGGACATCCGCGACTTGTTCGTGCCGAATTTCTATTTCGGCTGCGAGGCCGACGATCCGCTGGTCACCTGGGCCTTCGCCGAGAAGGTCAACCCGATGGGCGCCCGGCTGCGCGCGATGATCGGCTCCGACATCTCGCACTGGGACGTGGTCGACATGACCGAGCCGGTCGAGGAGGCCTATGAGCTGGTCGAGCACGGGCTGCTGAAAGAGCAGGATTTCCGCGAATTCGCCTTCACCAATCCGCTCCGGCTCCATGCCGGCATGAATCCGCGCTTCTTCGAAGGCACGGTGGTCGAGAAGGCAGTCGCGGCGGAGTTGAAGAAGGGCATTTAGTCCTAAGGGAGGAACGAGATGGGCAAGCACGACGCGAGGCCTTTGCGCACGGTGCTGTTCTGCGCGGGCAGCGAGGAAGCCGACATCGTCGCAGGCTGGAATTCCGGCGCCGATTCGATCGTGATCGATCTGGAGGAGCCCTGCACACCGATCTCGGAGGCAATCCGCGAGAATGCGCGGGCGCTCGTCAAATCATTCCTCGCCAAAGCTCAGCCCGGCCCCGGAAAGCCGCTGATTTTCGTTCGCGTCCAGCCGGTCTCGACCGGCCAGACGTTGAAGGATCTCCGCGCGGTCATCGGCGAGAAGCTGGCCGGCGTGCTGGTGCCCAAGATCGAGAGTCCGGCCGACGTGCACGGGGTCGACGCTCTGCTGAATTGCCTCGAGGCCGAGCAGGGTATCGCGATGGGGCACACCATGATCTATCCGATCCTGGAAACCGCGCAGGCGCTGCGCCTCGCCTACGAGATCGGTACGGCGTCGCCGCGTGTCAGCTATATGGGCGGCGCGATCTCGCGCTTCGGCGACATCCATCAGGCAATCGGCTTCCGTTGCACGCCTGATGCGCGCGAGACCTTATTCCTGCGCTCCAAGGTGCTCATCGACGCCAAAGCCGCCGGCATCAAATATCCGATCAGCGGCATGTGGACGGGCAGGCTGGACGACGAGGCGGGTCTCAGAGCTTGGTGCACGGAGCTGCGCAATCTCGGTTATTACGGGATGATGATCGGCAATCCGAGGCTGATCCCGGTGGTCCATGAGTGCTTCTCGCCCAGCGCCGAAGAGCTTGCCTATTGGAAGCGGCTCGACAGGCTGCAGGCCGAGGCGGAAAGGACGGGCTCGCGCGTCGTCGACGGCGACGTGAACCAGGGCGAGGCGCATATCGTCCATCCGGCCCATGTCGGCTCGGCTCGCAAGAATCTCGCCTGGGCCAAGGAATTGGGGCTGGCTTAACCCCGGTTAATTCAACCGCCGCACCTCGTCCGGAGAGACCCGGACTTCGGCCAGAATGTACCCCAGGCCGCGGACGGTCTGGATTTCAACCGTGGCGCCGGTCTGGATAAGCCGCTTGCGCAGGCGCGAAATCTGGGCCTCGATCGCGTTCGGCCCCACCGCCTCGTCCCAATTATAGATGGCCTGGTCGAGCGCCTCGCGAGAGACCACCCGGCCCGCGCGGCGCAGAAGCATCTGGAGTAAGGCGACCTCCCGTCGCGGCAAGACGACGATCTGGCCCCCGATTTGCACGTCCCGGGTAGATTCGTCGAAAGCGAGGTTGCCGACGGAGATCATCCGTCCGGCCGCACCATGGCGGCGGCGGAGCACGGCACGGATACGGGCGCCGATCTCGTCGGGCTCGAAAGGCTTCACGATGAAATCGTCGGCGCCCTGGTTCAGAACTGCGAGCTTCTCGCTGAGCGCGTCGCGCGCCGAGATCGCCAGCACCGGGGTCAGATCGTCCCTCTGCCTCAGATCCTGAAGCAGCGAGAAGCCCTCGCCATCGGGAAGGCCGAGATCGAGCAGCACGCAATCATAGCGTGTCAAGGCAAGCGCCTGCCGGCCATCGGCGAGGGATGGCGCAACATCGACCGCCCAGCCCTGATGGCTGAGCCAATGCGCCAGCAGCCCCGAGAGCGCTGCCTCGTCCTCAACGATCAACAGCCGCATCGCCTATCCCTGAACGCTTCCCGCCATCCAATTTTCCATTAGGTACAGTTTGCAACTATTTCTATGATCCGGATCAAGAGTTTTCCACTGATTCGCCGCCCCTTGTATGGACAAATCGCAAGAACGTGGTCTCAAATACGGTTAATTGCGTGACTGAACACGCTTGTATAGGGCAGGACCGACAAAGCGGGAGACGTGATGGAACACCGAGATCTTTATCCGGCGCTTATTACGACGCTGGCGTTGCTGGTTTATTTCTGGAATTTCATGTCCTGCGGCAGGGCGCGCGGCAAATACCGAATCGAAGCGCCGGCCGTGACCGGCGCCCCCGAATATGAGCGGGCGCTCAGGATCCAGCAGAACATGCTGGAACAACTCATCCTGTTCATTCCCTCGCTCTGGCTCTTCTGCCTCACGACGATCGCATTTTGGCCCGGCATGCTGTGGGTCGGCACCGCCTTGGGCTTGATCTTCGTCGCCGGCCGGATCGTCTATTCAGCGAGCTATGCAAAAGACCCAAAGACCCGCGGCCTCGGCTTCGGTCTCGGCATGTTGCCGACCATGATCCTTCTGGTCGGCAGCGTGGTGGGGGTGGTTTATCTGATCATCATCGAACACTGAGCTTCTCTCGGGCTGGGTCCAACTGCTATATCGCCGCGGCGCGGCGCCCGTAGCTCAACGGATAGAGCATCTGACTTCGGATCAGAGGGTTGGGAGTTCGAGTCTCTCCGGGCGCGCCATAAATCAATAACTTAGCCGGTGGCGCGGGGACCGGTCCGCAGGGTGTCTGGATATGGGATGGGTTAGCGGGTCGCTTCCCTTTTCGGCCGTCCCTCGTTGCGTGTGTGTGTGGCAACGGCAATCCGGATTGGGCCTTGAACCATTTAAGCCCATATAGAGGGTTGCGGTTCAACAACTCTTGATTCAGAGTGGCGGCTCAGCGCTCTACAGGAGCGGAAATGGCCGAAGATTTGAAAAAGCTTGTGGAATTGGCGAAAGCCGTCCGGATGACCGCTCCTCAGGTCGAGGAGCAACGGCGCAGCTTTGCCTACGGCAATACTGCGATCGAGAATCCCCGAATCACGAAGGAGCTAATCAACCAGCAGGCAGAGGCGCTTCAAGCATCTCGTGAGTGATCGGTCTGATGATCGCCGCGACAGCAAGGCTGACGCGCCTGTTCTGATCACTGACGAAGACGAGAGGGCCGCTCGCGAAGCCACGAACGGCCTTCTTCAGTTTGATCTTGGGATGAAAATCGTTGAAGCGTACGTCATTGCGCCAGACCGGCCCTTCAGGCTCCGACCTTCCATAATCCTCCAATTGCACGATGCCGCGCTAAATGGTTTGAGCGCATACGCAGGCAACTGGCGCCCTGGCCCTCTGGAGATCAGCAAGAGCAAGCACAAGCCTCCCGATCGGATCCTCGTCCCCGAGTTCGTCGAGGATATGTGCGACTATGTTAACGATCACTGGGAATCGACCGCCGTCCACTTGGCGGCTTATCTAATGTGGCGCCTTAATTGGATTCATCCGTTTGATGACGGGAACGGCCGCACCTCACGCATCGTGTCATATATCGTAATGTGCATCAGGCTTGGTACCAAATTGCCCGGCACTCCTAGCATACCAGAACAAATATCTAAGGACCGGAGGCCTTATTTCGCCGCGATCGAAGCCGCCGACGCAGCCTGCCTCGAGGGACGTCTTGATGTTTCAGAAATGGAGAAACTCTTGACCGGAATGCTCGCGACGCAGCTGCTGTCGGTTGTGCGAGACGCCGGTGGAACCATCGCGGGCGCGCTGCTCCAGAAGCTTCAATGAGCGCAAACGTCTATCGGAAGGCCAGCCACGCCAGTAAGGCCGCCCTACGGCGATGAAACCGACGACCTGCCACCCGAGATAGGTCCGATCAGCGGCGGAAGCTGCTGCGCGGAATTAGATGATGGTGTGAGCGTCGAATAGGAGGCGACGTGAACGTGCCAATCCTTCAGTTGTTGATGATGGCGGTGTTCGTACGCAAGCACAGAAGTTGTGAAGCGGGATGGATCAATGCCGGCTTTACGCGGCGAGACGCAACAACGATGTGGGCATCCGCGTTCCTGGTGCGAAACGGTTCTGCCGACGCGAAACCGGGACGTGCCGTGATCACGAGCCAAGACATGACACCGGTCGGACTAGAGCAGGCCGGTCAGAGCGACATTGCTCGACTGCACGAACAGCTGGTAACCTGGCTGGATTATTGGAGCGCACGTTATCCGACAGATACGCTCGAACAAGCGATGTTGAATTTGTTGGTGCGCCTGTGGAAAGCAAAAGACGGATGGGCTGCAGAACGCAGAGATGAGCCATTTCCATTCGATCAAGCTATGGCCGCTGCGGTCGCAGGAAAATTCGAGCCGTACGTCAGCGGCAAGGTGTAAGACGAATCGTCAACTGCCGAAGCGGCTGATCGTGCCGACCAGATGGCGTAGTGTGAAATCGCAGCCCGCCCAGGGTGGCAAGTCAAAGCGAGCGACGGTTGCTGCATCATAGCGCGACGGCGAAGCAGTAGCGCCCATCTTCATCGGCCCGGGCGCGCCAATTTTCAGTAAGAATGACCCGTGCCTCGGAAGCTGAAGCTCTATCAGACATCCCTCGGGTTCTACGATTCGGTCGTGGCTGCTCCAAGCCAAGCTGCAGCGCTCCGCGCCTGGGGAACCGACACGAACCTATTCAGAGAAGGGCTCGCCGAGATTGCCACCGATCCTGCGACGATCGAAGCGGCTCTCGCTCATCCCGAGACACCGCTCCGGCGACCGGTCGGATCCACAGCGCCGTTCAGCTTGAAACCGAAGCCGCCCAAGGCCTCGGACATTATGCCAGACGAGCCCGAGGCGCGGCGTGTCAGGTCGAGGCCAAAACAGAAGATGGCCTCGGCGTCACAACGACCACCGCCAGATCGCTCGAAGCTCGAAGCCGCCGAAGCGGCTTTGGCGCGACTGGACGAGCGTCACCGACGCGAGCAGGCCGATCTCGATCACCGGCGCCGGCTACTGGACCGGAAGGAAGCAGACCTTGCGCATGAGCGCCGAGTCCTGAGTGAAGACGAAAAGCGCGCTCGAGCGAGATGGGAACGCGAAAAGGCGGACGCGGAGCGAGCAGCCGAGCGTGAAAGGCGATCTTATCGGAGCCTCGGCGGCCGCGATTAGCGCAGCCTACCCGTCATCAATATAACGGCGCTCTCCTCGGCAATTAAAAAGGTCCCCTGATTTTCTCCCTGAAATATAAAGTCCATTTCTTCAACTACCGCGCGTCCGACCTTCTTTCCGGCCGATGCCGGTCACAACGAAGTAACTGTAGTATCTAAGTTTACGAAACCAAATTACCCGGCGCCTCCGCTATTAACCAATTTCCGTTTGCTCAATAGCTTAGACGACTTGGCCCAATTCTTGCATGGATCCGGCCGTGCGGAGATATCCGACGTCATCTCGGCGAAAGGCCGCAGTACGTACGATTGGAGGGCAGAATGAGGTTCACTGGGTTCAGCCCATATGGGCTGCCGCTCATCGGCTACGCAGCAACCGGAGCGGGCGCCGGGGCGAAATTCGCCTTATTGGGCGTTTCGATAGTCGGGCTGCTGACGGCGTTCGCGGCAAGCTCCCCCGACGCTTTCGCGACGCCATGTCCGGCGACGCCCACCTGCACCGTAACGGGCGCGACATTCACGGCGGGTAATGACAGCACTTTTCCCGACGCCACCCAAGGAACCACCGCGGAAATCGATGATGGGGTGCCGAACGGCATGAACCCCATCGCGACATTCGTTCCGGACAATGAGAGCCCCGGCACGATCAGCGCGGCGGTCCTCGCCTATCTTTCCGACCTTGGCGTGACCGGCACCACCTATCTCGGCCGATCGACGGGCGGCGCCGGCAGCGGCGGCCCCGCCGGAACCGGCTTCACCGTAACGAGCGCCGACGGCGGCCTATCCGGCACCTGGGCCTTCTCTCCGGGAACGACGGGGCTCGCCGCGGGCTTCATCGCGATCCATGCCGGCGGCGGCGCATTCGATGTGCTGTACGAGCTTACCACGCCAGGGAGCCTCTCCGGCGTTTGGGACACCAGCGAAAACGTCACCGGTGCCAATGCACAGGGTGCTCTCTCGAATTTCGATCTGTTCAGCGGCACCGGCAGCACGATCATCATCGGTGGCGGTGGCGGATCGACGCCCGAACCTGCCAGCGTCGGGCTGCTCGGAACCGGACTTGCGGCCCTGGGCCTCGTGCTCGGACTGCGAAAGCTGTCCGGCGGCAAGCGCTGACGGAGCAGGATGCGCGTTGACGTGCCGGCGGTCGCAAAACCGACCGCAGGCACCGACGCGCGCCCAAATCTCTTCGTTCGCCCGCATTATCCAGACGACTTCGAAACTTGCCGCGAGCGGGTCCAGTTCCTGCTAGCGCTCCCGTCGAACCTCATAGAGCTCGAATTTCGGATCGCTCGCCGCCAGCCGCGCCTCGTCGGCAAGCGCCCCCTGCGCGGTCGGCCGGATGAGCAGAAAATAGATCGGCGGCACGGCGATACCGCTCGACTTCTCCGCCCAGATCAGGTTTTCGATCTGGCGGAGCTCGGTCCGGTAGGCGGCTGGATCGCAGGTCGAGGAGCCGAACGCGACTTCCTGGTTGTAATAGGGAAGGAGGCCGGATCGGACCTGAATCGGCTGTTGACCGCGGATCGCCCAGGTATTGGCGACGAAGCGCGAATCCTCGAAAGCGGCCATCGCTGCGAGGTGGGTGAGCGAGGGCTGGCGCTCGCGATAAATGCCGGCCACGTCCATCGAATTGGGCTCACATTCGACCTGCATGATGATCGAGCCGGCCGGCGTGCGCTCGAGCGCATCCGCCAGCTTGTCGATCAGCGGATCGAAAGAGCGCCAAAGTACCGTCAGCGCGCCTTGCCTAACGGTGAATGCGAGCGCGATGAGGCCGGCGAGCATGGCCGCAGCCGCCGGACGCCGGACGCGGAGGTCTAACCCGCCCAGCAGCAGAAGCGCGACCGCCACGGGCATGCGCTTGTCGACATATGAGCCGGAGGCGAGCTTATCCGGCAGAATGAAGTAGATCGCCGTCAGGGCCAGCAACCCAGGGAGAAATCCGGGTGCAAGCCGAATGCGCACACAGAACAGGACCAGAAGGGCAAAGAGCAGCGCCGCCGCGACGAAGGCCGCGTCGCCGGTCATGCTACCGGCAGTGACCGCCTTGAACAGGCCGAAGATCTTGGCGCGAAGGAGATGCGGCTCGTAACCGTGACGGCTGGGAACGCTGCCGGTGGACATCAGCAGGTACAGCAACGCCGCGGGCAGCGACTCCGCCACGCGAAGCGCAGCGCCGGCCAAATCAGTCTTGCGCTGGATCAGATAGGCGAGCGCCAAACCCGCCGCCATCACGGCATAGATCGCAAAATCGAAGACATGGCAGAACAGCAGCAGGATTCCGAGCGCTACGCCGATCAAACTTCGCTGGACCGGCGGCCGCCCCTCGGCCAACAGCCTGGCCGCGAGCGCCCAAGGGACGAGAGCCAGCCCCAAGGCATAGCTGAAGAATCCGAGGATTGTGACTAGGTTATAGAGCAGCAACGCCGAGAAGAGCGGCACGAGGCTCCATCGCCCGATCGCAATCCGGCTCAAGGCCACGACGCCGGAGAGCGTGAGAAGGAGGCTCAGCGCGAAGATAATCCGGCCGCAGGTCTCCGGCTCGAAGACGTAGACCAACGGCAATCCCAGCACGTCGAAGGCAATATTGGGCAGGAAAAAGCTCGATAGGTCATAATACTCCGAGCCTTTTCCGGTGAACAAATCGCGAAGCACGGCGAGCCGCGATTCGTGGCCGGGAGCGTCGAGAAGCGGCAGGTGCCGCGCCGCGAGAATCGGCAGGATTGCAAGCAGGCCTGCCGCGATCCCCGCCAAGATCACGCGCCGCCGCGCCGCGCGCCAAGGATCGTCGCGCTCCGACGCGACCGAGGCAACATCCGCCGTCGACGCCATTCAGGTTCCCGATAGGATCATTGCTGGACCTGCTCGTACCATTCGACCGGGCCGCGCGCAATTTTAGGCGCCAACTCATAGTCGTTCGCGCCAACCGACGAACGGATTCTCGCTTTCGCGAGAATGACGATTAGAGTAGCTGCGATGTCGGTTGGTAGAGCGGCGGGGTAAGGCATGTTCCGGTTCGACGGCAAGGTGGCGCTGATCACGGGCGCCGGGCGCGGATTGGGCGTCGGCGCGGCACGGGCTCTGGGCCGCCAAGGCGCGCGCGTCATCGTCAATGATTTCGACGCCGACCGGGCGCAAGCCACGGCCGACGCGCTGCGCAGCGAAGGCTTGCAAGCCTGGGCCGCGCCCTTCGATGTGACGTCGTGGGACGCGGCTTCGGAAGGAATCGCGCGCGCGGCCAGCGAAGTCGGCGCGATCGACATATTGATCAACAATGCCGGCAACGCCGGCGCCGGCTTCTTCCACCAGAAGCCTTTCGCAGAGACGCTGCCGGCGGATTGGCAGCCCTTCATCGCGGTCAATCTCATCGGCGTTCTCAACTGTACCCGGCAGGTCCTGGGCAGCATGTGTGAACGCCGTTGGGGGCGCGTGATCACCGTCTCGTCCACAGCGGGCCGCGAAGGCGCCTCGATCAAGGTCTCGATCTACGGCGCGGCAAAAGCCGGGGCGGCGCATTTCATGCGCCACCTGTCGCAGGAGGTTGCCCGCTTCGGCGTGACCGCGAACTCGATCGCGCTCGGCATGATGAACACGGTCGGCGAGGAATGGGCCAAGCAGGTAGTGTCCCAAATCCCCATGGGGCGGCTCGGTACGCCGGAGGATTTGGGGGCAGCCTGTGCCTATCTGGCGTCGGAGGAGGCCGGCTGGGTGACGGGCAGCCTGATCACCGTGGACGGCGGTTCCTGCCCGTTCTGAGACCCGGCGCGAACCCTACGCCGCCGCCTGGTGATGGGTGCGCTCCTCGACGGGACGCATCGCATCTTCGGCGATCCGGCTCGATACGCCGATCAGTTTCGAGCCGCTCTCGAACCACTCGTCGAGGCCGCGGCGCAGAAGGTCGCGCTGAAGCGCGGCGAGTTCCGAGAAGGACTTGCACTGCATCATCTCGCGCGGGCCGTTGGCCGCCATCTCCATCGACCGCTGGAGGGCTTCCACATAAGTCTTCTGGATCTCCTGAAGCCCGCCGGCGATGACCGAGTAGGCGGAAAGCATCGTGCGCATCCGCTCGGCTGCGAACTCGGTGCTCTCGCGATAGACGTCCGCGGCGCGGGTCGTCATCTCTTCCGATACTTTTCGGCCCTCGCGGCTTAGCGTCCGGGCAGTCTCCTCGGCGCCCGCCACTGCTCTTGGGCGAGAACTCGTCTGAGGCTTGGATTCGGAACGGTCGGTCTCGGCGGTCATGGCGACGTCCTTTCAGTCCCGTTGTGATATGCCGCCGGGAACGCCCGCGCATTCCCGGCGACACTTAACGGAACGGATCGCCGGCGATCACGGTTCCCCCGAAAAGTCCTCTTATTCTTTCCGTAGATTATTGATTATTCTTCAGATTCTGTATTGCTATGTAAAATGAGCCGGTTTATAGTGGTTTGTTTGCGCGCCTGGATTGGCGCTGGATTCCCTAATCGGCGATAGATCGTCATACCGACGAAGGCTGCGGCCTACCGCGGCAGGTCGGAACGGCCCATCAGGTATTCGTCGACGCCGCGGGCGCATTGGCGGCCTTCGCGAATTGCCCAGACGACGAGCGATTGTCCCCGCCGCGCATCGCCAGCCACGAATACCTTGTCGACCGAGGTCTGGTAAGTCCTGTCGTCGGCCTTGATGTTACCACGCGCATCAAGCGCCAGCTCGAGCTCCTCCACCACCCCCTTATGGACCGGATGCACGAAGCCCATCGCGAGCAGCACGAGGTCGGCCTTGATGTTGAATTCGGTGCCCGGTATTTCCTTCATTGTCATCCGCCCGTCGGCGCCGGCGCACCATTCGACGCGGACCGCATCCAGGCCGCTGACGCGCCCCTTCTTGCCGGTGAAACCTTTGGTCGCGACCGCGAACTCGCGCTCGCAACCTTCCTCCTGCGAACTTGAGGTCCTGAGCTTCAGGGGCCAGTCGGGCCACGTCATGAGCTTGTCCTCATGCTCTGGCGGCATGGCCAAAATCTCGAGCTGCGTGATCGATTTCGCTTTCTGCCGGTTCGACGTGCCGATGCAGTCCGACCCGGTGTCGCCGCCGCCCATGACCAGCACGTCGCGGCCGGTCGCGAGAATCGCGCTCTCCTCGGGCACAGGCTCGCCGGCAACACGGCGATTCTGCTGCGGCAGGAATTCCATCGCGAAATGGATGCCCGCGAGGTCGCGGCCCGGCACCGGCAGATCGCGCGGCTGCTCAGCGCCGACCGCAAGGACAACCGCATCGTAGCCCCGCAGCATCGAGCCGATCGACATATTGCCGCCGACATTGGTGTTGGGGTGGAATTCCACACCCTCCGCCCGCATCTGTGCGATACGGCGGTCGATGACGAACTTCTCCAGCTTGAAATCGGGGATGCCGTAGCGGAGGAGGCCGCCGATCCGGGGCGCCTTCTCGAAAACCGCGACGTCGTGGCCGGCGCGCGCGAGCTGCTGCGCACAGGCTAGTCCCGCCGGCCCGGAGCCGATGATCGCGACGCGCTTGCCGGTTCGTCGCGACGCGATGATCGGCTCGACCCAGCCCTCGGCCCAGCCACGCTCGATGATCGCGTGCTCGATCGTCTTGATCGTCACCGGCTGCTCGATGAGGTTCAGCGTGCAGGCGGCCTCGCAGGGCGCGGGGCAGATGCGTCCGGTGAAATCGGGGAAGTTGTTGGTCTGGTGGAGAACCGCGAGCGCCGTGCGCGCATCGCCTTGGAAGGTGAGGTCGTTCCACTCTGGGATGATGTTGTTGACCGGGCAGCCCTGATGGCAATAGGGAATGCCGCAATCCATGCAGCGCCCGCCCTGCCGCCGGAGTTCGTCCTCCGGCAGGTCGTGCACAAACTCGCGATAATGCTTCAGGCGCTCGGAGACGGACGCGTAGGACCGGTCCCGCCGCGGGAACTCCAGAAACCCAGTCGTCTTGCCCATCAGGCGCCCACTGCCAGACTGACTTGAGGACGCTCCGTGGCGCGGGATGTGGCCTGCATCTGCTGCAGCGCGCGGCGATATTCGATCGGCATGACCTTGATGAATCTGGATTTGAAAATATCCCAGTCGGCCAGGATCTCCTTGCCGCGCGGGCTGCCAGTAAACTGAACGTGACGCTGGATCAAGCGCTTCAGGCGAAGCGCGTCGTTCTGCGTCATATTGTGCATAAGCTGCACCAGCCCGTGCGCCTCGAGATCGCCGCCGCGGTGCTCCAGCGCCTCGATCGCCTCGTCCTCCTCGACGATCGGCTCGAGCTCGACCATCGCCTGGTTGCAATGGCGCGCGAAATCGCCCCGCTCATCGAGCACATAGGCGACGCCGCCCGACATGCCGGCGGCGAAATTATCGCCCGTCGCGCCCAGCACCACCACCACACCGCCCGTCATGTATTCGCAGCCATGGCTGCCGACGCCCTCGACGACGGCGATGACGCCGGAATTCCGGACCGCGAAACGCTCGCCGGCGGCGCCCGAGAAATAGCACTCGCCCGCGATGCCGCCATAGAGGACGGTGTTGCCGACGATGATGCTCTTCTCGCGCTTCAAGCGGCTCTGGCGCGGCGGATAGATGATGAGGCGGCCGCCCGAGAGGCCTTTGCCGACATAGTCGTTGCCCGCGCCCTCGAGCTCCAGCGTCACGCCGCGCGCGAGGAAAGCGCCGAAGCTTTGGCCGGCCGTGCCGGTCAGGTTGGCATGGATCGTGTCGTCCTCGAGCCCTGCATCGCCATAGCGCCGCGCGACCTCGCCCGACAGCATCGCGCCCACCGTGCGATTCACGTTGCGCACCGGCAGGTCGACGGTTACCGGCACACGATGCTCCAGCGCCGGCTTGGCCGCCTCGATAAGCTTATGATCGAGGGCTTTGTCCAGCTCATGGTCCTGCGGCTCGCACTGATGCTGCTTGACTTCAGGGCCCACGGCCGGCCGGTAAAGCACGCGCGACAGGTCGATGCCCCAGGCCTTTGGATGGTTGATGCCCCGACGCTGCTTGAGCTTATCTGCCCGGCCGATCATGTCGTCGAACTTGCGGAAGCCGAGGTTCGCCATCAGCTCGCGCACCTCTTCGGCGACGAACATGAAGAAGTTCGTGATGTCCTCCGGCTTGCCGACGAAGCGGTGGCGAAGCTCCTTGTTCTGTGTCGCCACGCCGACAGGGCAGGTGTTGAGGTGGCATTTGCGCATCATGATGCAGCCGGCGGCGATCAGCGCCGCGGTCGCGAAGCCGAACTCGTCGGCCCCCAAAAGCGCGCCGATCACAACATCACGGCCGGTGCGGATGCCGCCGTCGACCTGCACGGAGATCCGGCCGCGCAGACCATTGATCACCAGTGTCTGATGAGTCTCGGCCAGCCCGATCTCCCAGGGCTCGCCCGCATGCTGAATCGACGTGATGGGGCTCGCCCCGGTGCCGCCTTCCCAACCGGCGATGGTCACATGGTCGGCCTTCGCCTTGGCGACGCCGGCCGCGATCGTGCCGACGCCGATCTCCGACACCAGCTTCACCGAGATGCGTGCCCGCGGATTGACGTTCTTCAGATCGTGGATCAGCTGCTTCAAATCTTCGATCGAATAGATGTCATGGTGCGGCGGCGGCGAGATCAGACCGACGCCCGGAACCGAATGGCGGGTGCGCGCGATCCAGTCATCGACCTTGTGGCCGGGTAGCTGGCCGCCTTCGCCGGGCTTGGCGCCCTGCGCCATCTTGATCTGAATGTCGTCGGCGTTGACGAGATATTCGGCATTGGCGCCAAAGCGGCCGGAAGCGACCTGCTTGATCGCCGAGCGCATGGAGTCGCCATTGTCGAGCGGGGTGTAGCGCTGGGGATCCTCGCCACCCTCGCCCGTGTTCGATCGCCCGCCCAACCGGTTGAGCGCGATCGCCATCGTCGTATGGGCTTCCCACGATATCGAGCCGAAGGACATGGCTCCGCCGGAAAAGCGCCGGACCAGAGACGAGGCCGGCTCGATCTCCTCCAGCGGGATCGGCTCGGGCGCGAACTCGAAATCGAGCAGCCCGCGCAGCGAGATCAGCGCATCGTCCTGATAGCCGGCCTTGCGCGAATATTGCTTGAACAACCGGTAATCGTTGCCGCGAACCGCATGCTGAAGCAGTGATACGACCTCCGACGTCCAGACATGCTTCTCGCCATGGACGCGGTAGGCGACGTCGCCCCCCACATCGAGCGCCTCGCGGTAGTTGGGGGCGTCGCCGAAGGCGAGCTCGTGCCGCCGCACGGTTTCGACCGCGATCTCAGGCAAGCCCGCACCCTCGACCGGGGAGGCGGTGCCGGTGAAATATTTGTCGAGGAAGGCGCTCGCCAGGCCGACCGCGTCGAAGATCTGGGCGCCGCAATAGGATTGGAAGGTGCAGATGCCCATTTTGGACATTACCTTCATCATGCCTTTGGCGATCGCCTTCACGTAGCGCTTGTGGATCTCGTTCTCGGAGAGATCGCTGCCCATCTCCCAGCGCAGCGCCGAGAGCGTGTCGAACGCGAGATAGGGGTTGATCGCCTCGGCGCCGTAGCCGGCGAGCAGGCAGAAATCGTGAAGCTGGCGCGCCTCGCCGGTCTCGACCACGAGGCCCACCTCGGTGCGCAGCCCGTCACGGATCAGCCGGTGATGGACGGCCGCCACGGCCAGCAGCGACGGCACGGCGACATGCTCGGAATCAACCGCGCGATCGGTCAGTACGATGATGTTGTGACCGGCGCGGACTGCGTCCTCAGCCTCTTGGCAGATCCGGTCGAGCGCCGCTTCCATGCCGTCCGAGCCATCCGCCACCTCATAGCAGATCGACAGCGAATGCGTGCGGAAGGCGCCGCCCGTATTGTCCTCGATGCGACGGATCTTCTCGAGATCGACATTGGTGAGGATCGGCTGCTTCAGCTCGAGCCGGATATGCTTGCCGCCGGTATCGAGGTCGAGCAGGTTCGGCCGCGGGCCCACCAGCGTCACCAGCGACATCACCAGCTCTTCGCGAATTGAATCGATCGGCGGGTTGGTGACCTGCGCGAAGCGCTGCTGGAAATAGTCGAAGAGCAGCTTCGGCCGCTCCGACAGCACGGCAAGCGGCGTATCGCGACCCATCGAGCCCACGGCGTCCTCGCCGCTGATGCCCATCGGCTTCAGGAAGACCTTCAGATCTTCCTGCGTGTAGCCGAAGGCCTGCTGGCGATCGAGCAGCACGCCCTTTGGCGGCGCCATCGGCGCCACTTCCTCCGGCAGGGTCTCGAGACGGATCTGCGTCTTGTCGAGCCACTTTTGATAGGGCTTCTTGCCGGAGATGTCGGATTTGAGCTCGGCGTCGTCGATGATGCAGCCCTGCTCCAGATCGACCAGCAGCATCTTGCCGGGTTCGAGCCGCCATTTGCGGATGATCCGCTCTTCGGGCGTCTCCAGGACGCCGGCCTCCGACGCCATGATGATCAAATCGTCATCGGTGACGTAGAAGCGCGCCGGACGAAGCCCGTTGCGGTCCAAGGTTGCGCCGATCTGGCGGCCGTCGGTGAAGGCGACGGCGGCCGGGCCGTCCCACGGCTCCATCAACGCGGCGTGGTATTCATAGAAGGCCCGCCGGTCGGCCGGCATCAAGGCGCTGCCCGACCAGGCTTCGGGAATCAGCATCATCAGCGCGTGCGGCAGCGAATAGCCGCCGGCGATCAGCAGCTCGAGGCAATTGTCGAGCGTTGCCGAATCCGAATTGCCGTCGCCGATCAGCGGCCACAGCTTGGCGAGGTCGGCGCCGAGCGCTTTCGACTTCATCGAATGGCGGCGCGCCATCATCCAGTTGATGTTGCCGCGCAGCGTGTTGATTTCGCCGTTATGCGCGAGAAAGCGGAACGGGTGCGCCAACTCCCATGACGGGAAGGTGTTGGTCGAGAAGCGGGCATGGACCAGCGCCAGCGCCGATTCTACCCGCTCGTCCCGCAGATCCTCGTAATAGTCCGCCAGCCGCTCGGCGATGATCATGCCTTTATAGACGATCGTGCGGGTCGACAGGCTGACGATGTAGAAGGCGCCGGCATCCTGCAGGCCGCGCGCGCGCACGTCCTTGTGCGACTGCTTGCGGATCACGAAGAGCTTGCGCTCGAACGCGTCGACATCCGGGCAATTCTCGCCGCGGCCGACGAAGATCTGACGAATCACCGGCTCGATCGGCTTGATGCTCTCACCGAGCGTGGAGCTCACCACCGGCACGTCGCGCCAGCCCAAAAGCGTCTGGCCCTCGGCGGCGACGTAGTGCTCGATCGTCTCCTCGACCTTGCGCCGCGTCTTGGCGTTGCGCGGCAGGAACACCATGCCGACCGCATATTCGCCATGCGCCGGCAGCTTCATGCCGAGGCGGTCCGCCTCGGCCCGGAAAAGCTTCTCGGGCAACTGAATCAGAATCCCGGCGCCGTCGCCGGCCAGGGGATCGGCGGACACGGCGCCGCGATGCGCCATGTTGGACAGTATGCGCAGGCCGTTCGCCACGATGTCGTGGCTTTTCTGATTTTTGATCTGGGCGATGAACCCGACGCCGCAGGCGTCGTGCTCGTTGCGCGGATCATAAAGGCCCTGGGCTACGGTCATCCTGCCACCTTATCCCGACTTCTTCGCAAACGCACCTGTTTGCGCATGCCGATCCGGTGATCGACTCCGCCCAACGGCGGCGGAGCTTCGATCACGCTGGGACCACCTACCTCGAGATGCTGGCGCAGCTAGGAAATGGGCCTTCGGCCTCACGCGATCGTCACCGAATAGGTCACAATTGCTGCCTAACTCCGCATGAGTCAAGTAGCGACAAGGCGGACCCCCCGCGCGCACCTTCGAGGGCGATTGCCGGAAGCCCGAAAATCTGGTTGTTGTCGAGGGTTACGGCAAGATGAAGCGGAAGGAAAAAGTAATGGAAAGCAGGCTACTCGGCCGGAGCGGGCTGTTCGTGTCGGCGATCAGCTTCGGCGCCATGACCTTCGGCGGCGAATGGCGCTTCCAGATTGTCGGACAGACGGGCGAAGGCGAGGCCGAGCGGCTGATCGACATCTGCTTCGATTCCGGCGTGACGCTCTTCGATACGGCCGACGCCTATTCGAACGGGCGGTCGGAGGAGATCCTGGCTCATGCGCTGGGCGCCAAACGGCATCGCGCAATCATCGCGACCAAGGCCTGGGGACGCACGGGACCGGGCCCGAACGACATCGGCGCCTCGCGTCAGCATTTGGTGCAGGCTTGCGAAGGGAGCCTGAAGCGGCTCAAGACTGACTATATCGACCTCTATCAAATCCACGGATTCGATGCGCTGACGCCGCTCGAGGAGACGCTGCGCGCGCTCGACGATCTCGTGCGCTCCGGCAAGGTTCGCTATATCGGCTGCTCCAACTACACTGGCTGGCAGCTGATGAAGGCGCTCGCGATCGCGGACAGCCGGAATGCGGAGCGCTACGTCTCACAGCAGATCTATTATTCGTTGGCCGGCCGCGATGCGGAGAACGAGCTGGTGCCGGTGGGCCTGGATCAAGGCGTCGGCATCCTGGTCTGGAGCCCGCTCGCCTTCGGCATGCTGTCGGGAAAGTTCCGGCGCGGCCAGCCCGACCCGGAGGGCGCCCGCGGCACGCTGGCCGGCGCGCCGGGAGGCATAGACCGCGCGCTGGTCGACAAGATCACCGACGTCCAGGCAGAGATCGCCCAAGCCCGCGGCGTGACGATGGCGCAAGTCGCGGTGAACTGGCTTCTGAAGAAGCCGGGCATAAGCTCGGTCATCATCGGTGCTCGCAACGAGGCTCAGCTCAGGGACAATCTGGCCGCTGCCTCCTGGAGCCTGTCGGATGAGGAGATGAAACGCCTGGACGAAGCCAGCGATACGCCGCGACCCTACCCGTACACCGTGCAGAAGACGGTTTTCGGAGACAGGAATCCTTAAACTCCGGCCTACCACCCATACTTCGCATTGATGCCGAAATAGACGGCGCGGCCGGGGGCGGGCTCGAAGAAACGGCCGTTGCTCTCGTTCACGATCACCGACCCGGCATATTTGCGGTCCGCGAGATTGTCCAGCCGGACGAATTCATGGAGCTTCAGATCGCCGAAATCCTGGTCGAATCCGGTACGGATCGAAGCCGTGAAATATTGCGGCGCCGAATCGCTGTTGGGATCGTCGACATAGACACGGCTTTCGAACCGCGTCTCGAGCGCAGCCGAGAAACCGCTCGGATCGTCGTGCCAGGAGAGCTCCGCAAAGGCGTCGTTGCGGGGAATGCCCGGAATTCGGTTGCCGGCCGGAACGCGGCGCGGCACGCAGGGCAGACTGGGACAGGAGAAGAAGGACTGGACATAGATCGCGCGCAGCCAGGTATAGGCCGCGGCCACCTCGAACCCGTAAGGAAGCTTGCCGTCGAGGCTGAGTTCGATTCCGTCGCGTCCCGTCCGGCCGACATTCTGATAGACCGAACGGCCGCCCGTGTTTTGCTCGATCGCGAGCTCGTTTGTGGTGTCGATATGGAAACCGGCCAAGGTCGCTTTGACGTTGTCGCCCAGAAAGCTCTTGATGCCGACTTCATAATTATCGCTGCGGCTGGGCTTGAGGACGAAATTGAGGCCCGGTAGAGAGCCGTTGGTCGAACGGTAGGCGAGTTCGTTCAAGGACGGAGTCTCGAACCCTTTGCCGTATGAGGCGTAAAGATTGACCCAGTCGGTCATCCGCCAGGTGACGCCCGCCGCCGGCGTCGTCGCGCGATAGGCGACATCGCCGCTGTTGCTCGAATGCGCGGAGGCGACATAATGGTCGTGAGCGGAAACCAGAACCCGGCTGTTCCTGACGCCGGCCTCGACGAGCAACGGATCGAAATCGAGCTGAGCCTGGAGATACTGGTCGAACGAGAAGACGTCATCATTCTCGTCCCGCCGAAGCGCTCCCTCGACGCCGGTCTGGCCACCGATGAAGTTAAGATATCCGGTGCGGAATTCGTCCAGCTGGTCATAAGCAACGCCCGTGGTGACCTCCAGCTTCGCACCGCCGAGCTGGCGCTTGTCGGTGAGGTGGATATCGGTCCCTTCATAATTGTTGCCGAGCCCGATCACGCCGCCTGGACTCTGAGGCGATGCCTGGGTCGATAGCGGGATCGCCTGGTACTGCTTCACGCTGCGATTGCCGCCATAGACGATCGCATCCAGTGAATCGGCATCCGTGAGCGCGCGCTTGTAGTCGAGGCCGAACTGCTCCTGGTCGACATATTTGCGGGTGTCGAACTGGATCGCGCCGGTCCCGGCGAGAGTCGCGCTGACGGCGAATTGCGCGCGCGTCAGCCCCAGCGGATCCTGCGCGGAGATCGAGACGGCGTTGGCAAGAAAGGTGAGGCTCGACTGGTCGTCTAAATCGTCACGAATCTTGGCGTTGAAATCGGGCCGGTCGGCACGGCTGTGGTCGCGCGATCCGGCGGTGTGGAAGTCGGCCGCGTCGGCGACATAGTTGAAGCCGTCCTGCTCGCCCGAAATCTTCGCCGCGAAGCGGCGAAAGCCGAAACTGCCCGTCTCCGCCGTTGCTTCGAGATGGGTTCCGGGCTGGCCGTCCTCCGTAAAGATCGCAATCACGCCGCCCGAGGCATTGCCGTAGAGGGCCGAGAAGGGCCCGCGCATGACTTCGATGCGCTGAGCCGACCCCAAATCGAAATTCGAGACTTGTCCTTGGCCGTCCGGCTGCGTGGCCGGGATGCCGTCGACATAGAGTCGGATACTGCGAACGCCGAAAGTCGAGCGTGCCCCGAAGCCGCGCGATTCGATCTGCAGATCCTGGGCATAATTCTGTCTGTTCTGGACAAGAATACCGGGAACGCGGGCCAATGATTCCGAAAGATTGACCTGGAGCTGACCCTGCTGGAGGGTCTGCTGGCCGATGCTGTCGATTGCGATCGGCTGGTCGAAGCTCGATTGCGCGCTTCGGGTCGCCGTGACGACAATCTCTTCCCTCGCCGGGGAAGACGAATCCGCCGGCTGCGCGAAGGCCGGGATGGCAACCAGCAAGAGCGGCGACGACCGGAGCGCGAACCGGGACAATCGCCCGCATGCATTCATGATCGCTCCGGTCCGGACCGACGGCCGGATCCGATCCCTTTCGACCATGTCGCACTCCCTCTCGCGTTTTTCGCCGCCGTTCGGGCTGCGGCGGACCATACGAGGCTTGCGGCCCGGTTCCGCGCCGCTATGTTCCGTCCGGAACGGCCGCCGGCTGGAAAAGCACGATAATGACCGTCAAGCAAGCTGCCAACGTCCTGGACCTAATCGAATTCTTCGCCCGTTCTAAGCGGCCCGCGACGCTGTCCCAGATCGCCGAGGCCTTTGGATGGCCTCGGTCCAGCACGTTCAACATCATAGCCACTCTGGTCGAACGCGGCTTTCTCTACGAGCCCAAGGCCCGCGCGGGCTACTACCCGACCCCGCGGTGGCTGTCGCTCGCCCAGGACATTGCCGAAGCCGAGCCCTTGCCCGCCTCGCTGCACGCGTTGCTGGGGCGGCTTGCGGCTGAGACCGGCGAGACGGTCCATGTCGCGGCCCAGGCGGGCCTCTCGGTCGTGTTCCTGGACGTGGTCGAGTCGGACGCCGCGGTGCGTTATTTCGCGCGCATCGGCAATCGCCTGCCGATCCAAGCGACCGCGACCGGCCGGGCGATCCTGGCGCAATATGCTCCGCCGGCCCGTCGCGCGCTGCTGGAGAAGGTCCAGTTCGAACGCTACCAGCCGGCGACGCCGATGACCGTCGACGCCGTCGAGGCGGAGATCGTGCGCGGCATCGACCGCGGCTGGTTCGAGAGCGCCACCGAATTCACGCCAGACGTCCAGGGTGTCGCTGTCTCCCTGCCTCTGGCGGACCGCCGTCTGGCGCTGGCCGTCGCCGGACCGGTCTTCCGCCTCGGAGCGCGGATCGGGGAAGTGGGCGCGCTGGCGCGCGACGCGGTCGGGCGCTATCTACGGGAGTTTGTTGAGTCAACCTCAGCCCGTTGACACTTGTTCACGAACGTGCACAAAACGTCCACGGGCATGAATTCCTGGGAGAAACATTGGATGAGCGAAGCGGTCCTGTATGAATTAAAGGGGCAGGTGGCGGTCATCACGATCAATCAGCCGGACCGCCGCAATGCGCTTTCGACCGCCGTGCGCCAGGGGCTGTTCGAAGCCTGGGACCGCTTCGAGAGGGATGAGACCGCCAAGGTCGCGATCCTGACCGGGACCGGGGAGAAAGCCTTCTGCGCCGGTATGGACCTGAAGGAAGCGAGCGCCACTTCGCTCAAGGTGCCGCCGCGCGGGTTGGTGCCAATCATTGGGGACAATGTCCATCTGACGAAGCCCACCATCGCGGCCGTCAATGGCGTCGCCTTCGCGGGTGGCTGGCTGATCTCTCAAGCTTGCGATCTCTGCGTCGCCGCCGACCACGCAACCTTCGGCATTACCGAAGTCAAAGTCGGTCGCGGCACGCCCTGGGCAACACCGCTCATCAATATGCTGCCGCAGCGGATCATGATGGAGATCCTGCTGACCGGCGCACCGGTCGCTGCGCAGCGCCTTTACGAGATCGGCTACGTCAACAAGGTCGTGCCGCTGGCCGATCTCATGACGGAGGCAATGAAGATGGCCGAGATGATCGCCGCCAACGCGCCCTTGACGGTTCGCGCTTGCCGCAGGACGGTCTATCTTGCAACCGAGATGGGCCGTTCGGCCGCGCTCGACGCCGCGCGCGATGTGTTCGAGCCCGTCTACTTGAGCGAAGACGCCCAGGAAGGTCCCCGCGCTTTCGCCGAAAAGCGCGCGCCGGTGTGGAAGGGACGGTAGCCAAAAGGAGGAAGAAATGCCCGGAGAGATGCTGCGTCACGATAAGCTGTTCGTCGGCGGCGAGTGGGTATCGCCGGTCGACGGCGAGGTGGTGCCATCGATCGACCCGTCGACCGGCGAGGCGTGGGCGACGGCGGCGTTCGCCGGCAAAGCCGATGTCGAGCGGGCGGTCGACGCGGCGAACGAGGCGCTCAAGAGCTGGAAGAAAACCAGCCCGACCGAGCGCGCCAACCTACTGCGCAAGCTGGGCGACCTCTATGCGGCAAACGCCGGCCGGCTGGCCGAGCTCGAATCCCGCGACAACGGCATGCCGATCCGGGATTCGCGCGCCGGCATCGCGGGCCACGCGCAATATTACTATTATTATGCCGGACTCGCCGATCAGATCAGCGGACGTGCCATCCCGGTCGACAGCTCGGTGCATGTCTACACTTCGCGCGAACCGGTGGGTGTCGTCGGCGCGATCACGCCGTGGAATGCGCCGCTGCAGACGGTGATGTGGAAGCTGGCGCCGGCGCTCGCCGCCGGCTGCGCGATCATCGTCAAGACCGCCGAACAGACCCCGATCACCGCCTATGAGCTGGCCAAACTATGCGCCGAGGCAGGGATCCCCAAGGGGGTCGTCAGTGTGGTTCCGGGCTGGGGTGAGACGGCCGGCGCGGCGCTGGTCGAGCATCCGAGGGTCAACAAGATCTCCTTCACCGGCGAGCACCGCACCGCGCAAATGATCATGCGCGGGGCGGCCGTGAATCTGAAGCGGCTCTCCTTCGAATGCGGCGGCAAGTCCCCGCACATCATCTTCGACGACGCCGATCTCGGCCAGGCGATCAACGCCGCGACCCACAGCTCCTTCGCGCTCTGCGGCCAAAGCTGCGCGCTCGGATCGCGTCTCTTCGTCCATGACTCGATCTACGACAAGGTCGTCGAGGAAATCGCCGCGCGCTCCCAGCGGGTCCGCGTCGGCAGCGCGCTCGACCCCGCCACCCAGATGGGGCCGCAAGCGCATGAGGAGCAGTACCGGAAGACTCTCCGCTATTTCGATATCGGCCGCTCCGAAGGCGCGCGCCTCGTCGCCGGCGGCAGTACGATCGACGGGCTCGGCAACGGCTATTTCGTCAAGCCGACCGTTTTCGCCGACGTGACCAACGACATGCAGATTGCGCGCGATGAGATCTTCGGACCCGTGGTCGGCGTTCTGCGCTTCAAGACCGAGGATGAGGTTCTCGCAATGGCCAACCAGACCGATTACGGCCTGGTCGCCGGCGTATGGACGCAAAATGTCGGGCGCGCGCACCGCGTCGCGGCGCAGCTGCAGGCCGGCATGGTGTGGGTCAACACCTATCGCTACATCCGCTACAAGGTGCCCTATGGCGGCTTCAAGATGAGCGGCCTCAATCGCGAGAACGGCCCCGAAGGACTCGACCCGTATCTCGAGACCAAATCCACGATCATCAACCTGACAGGCAACTATCCGGACGCTTACGCGCAATAGCGCCGTTCACACCGAGGAGAGGAAAGATGCGTCTACAGGGCAAGCTCGCGGTCATCACCGCCGGGGCGTCGGGTATGGGCAGGGCGGCGAGCCTGATCTTCGCGCGCGAAGGCGCCAAGGTCGCCATCATCGACATCAACGAAGCGGCCGCGAACGGCGTCGTCGACGAAATCAAAAAGGCGGGCGGCGCAGCGCACGCCGTCAAGGCCGATCTCTCCAACGCGCAGGAGTGCCGCGGATCGATCGCCCGCGCGGCCGAGCTTCTGGGCGGCATCGACGTGTTCTGGGCGCATGCCGGTATCCCCGGCACCGATGTGGTCGAAGATATTGCGCTCGAGGATTACGAGTTCGCTATGTCGCTCAATGTCCGCTCGACCTTCCTCACGGTCGGCGAAGCGGTGAAGCATATCCGCAAACGCGGCGGCGGATCGGTGATCATGACCGCCTCGATCTCCGGCATCGTGGGCTCGATGCTGTCGCCGCTCTATTCGGCGGGCAAGTTCGGCGTGGTGGGGCTCGGCAAGTCGCTCGCGCTTCGCTACGGGCCGGAGAACATCCGTGTCAACGTGATCTGCCCGGGCCTGACCGACACGCCGATGCTGCCGGGCTTCATGGGGCGCGGCGCCGACGCCGCGGCGGCTCAGGAGACTCAGAAGCGCTTCGTGTCGATGATCCCGATGGGACGTGTCGCCACGCCTGAAGACATCGCCTACGCCGCGCTCTATCTGGCATCGGACGAATCCCGCTACGTTACCGGCGTGGCGCTGCCCGTCGATGGCGGCTTCACCGCGAAGTGAGACATTGATATGAGCGACAAAGTCATCAGCCTGGGCGGCGCATCGGGGTTCTGGGGCGATACGCCGGAAGGCGCGCGTCAGCTCATCAAATCCGGCGAGGTCGATTACCTCGTCATGGACTACCTGGCCGAGATCACCATGTCGCTGCTGGCCCGCGCCAAAGCCAAGAGTCCCGACGCCGGATACCCGCCCGACTTCATCACCCAGGTGATCCAGCCTTATGCGAAGGAGATCGCCGAGCGGAAGATCAAGATCGTCGCTAATGCCGGTGGCGTGAACCCGCTTGCCTGCCGGGACGCGGTCGCCAAGGAGCTAGCGGCCCAGGGCGTAAATCTCAAAGTCGCGGCGGTGGTCGGCGACGACGTATTCCCGCTGATCGACAGCTTGCGCGAAGAAGGCGTCAAGGAGCTGCAATCAGGCGCGCCGTTGCCCAAGACCGTCGTCAGCGCCAATGCCTATATCGGGGCTTTCCCGATCGCCGCGGCGCTCGACGCCGGCGCGGACATCGTGGTGACCGGCCGTTCGGCCGACAGCGCGCTGGCGCTCGGGCCGCTGATCCACGAGTTCGGCTGGAAGCCCACCGATTTCGATAAGCTCGCGGCCGGCAGCATGGCGGGCCATATCATCGAGTGCGGCCCGCAGGCGACCGGTGGAATTTTCACCGACTGGCGCGAGGTGGCAGCGGGATGGGCCGATATCGGCTTCCCGATTGCGAATTGCCTTGCCGACGGCAGCTTCACGATCGGCAAGCCAAGGGGTACTGGCGGGCTCATCTCGATTCGCACTGTGGCCGAGCAGATCACTTATGAGACCGGCGACCCGGCAAACTACATTCTGCCCGACGTGGTCTGCGATTTGACCCAGGTGCAGCTCAAGCAAGTTGGGCCGGAGCGGGTTCAAGTAAGCAATGTGCGGGGCAAGGCGCCGACACCGACCTATAAGGTGAGCGCGACCTATCCGGACGGCTTCCGTTCGATCGCGACGCTGATGGTCAACGGCATCGACGCCGCCGAGAAGGCGCAGGCCATGGGCGAGGCGATCCTGAAACGCACGCGCAACATCTTCGCGCGCGAGGGGCTCGGCGATTATGCCGACACGTCGATCGAGATCTTGGGCGCCGAGGCGACCTACGGTCCGCATGCCCGCGTCGGCAAGGTGCGCGAGGTGATCCTCAAGGTGGGCGTGCGACACACCGACAAGCGCGCGGTCGATATCTTCACGCGCGAGATTGCGCCGGCCGCGACCGGCATGGGCCAGGGCATCTCCGGCTTCGCCGGCGGTCGGCCGAGCGTGCAGCCGGTGCTGCGCCTCTATTCCTTCCTGCTCGACAAGAGCCGTGTGCCGATCGAGATCGACCTCGACGGAAAGCGCACGCCGGTCAAGGTGCTGACCGAAGGCCAAGCGGTGCCGCAGCGCGGTGTCGAGCCGCCAATCGCGGTCGGGCCTGCCGAGGCCGACACCGTCACCGTGCCGCTGGTCGCGATCGCCCATGGCCGCAGCGGCGACAAGGGCGACATGTCGAACATCTCGGTGCTCGCGCGCCATCCCGACTTCCTGCCCGAAATCGCCCGCCAGCTCACCGCCGACGCGGTCGCCAAATACATGGCGCATGTCGTGGCCGGGCCGGTCGAGCGCTATGCCTGGCCGGGGCTGCACGGCTTCAACTTCCTGCTGCAGCACTCCTTGGGCGGGGGCGGCGTCGGCTCGCTCCGCTACGATCCGCAGGGCAAGGCGCACGCCCAGATGCTGATGGATTTCCCGATCCAGGTGCCACGGCGTTGGGTCGTCGAGGGACGTGTGAAAGCCGCCTAGGCCGAGGTCACTCCCTGGGCTCGAACTGGCGCATGCCTTCGGTTTCCTCAATGATCGTCCAGTCGTCGCCGCCATTGCAGCGGGCGACCCAGGCGACAGCGCTCGGGCGACCGCGATTGTGGCCGTTTTCGAGGACCACGCGGAGCACGTCCTTCTCGGACAGGATCTGACGAAAACGGGCTTCGGCCTGCTTGCGGCTCGATGCCGGCTCGAACACCCAAGCGGCGCCGTTGTGTTTGTAGTGGCCGACCGCGAGATCCCCCGCTTTCCCCGCCGGATAGGGTTCGCCGGCGGCGATCAACACCTCCCCTTTTGTTGTCATGTTGCTCTCCGGGCCTCGATCTTTCCTGCAGCCTAGCACGTTCATTGCGCTCGCCGAATACAGGCTTTTACTGCCTGTCCAGCACCGATATTTCCGGCGCTGTAATCCATCCATGTCTCGCCGGCTTTTACAAGAAAATCCTAGAGAGTCGCCGCGTCGGCGGCAAAGCTAGGCGGGGTCATCACTGAAATGAACGGCAGCGATAACGAATTGTCGCTGACCGAAATCAACGAACCGGCGCTTTTCTCGTCGGCGGATGCTCGGCCGTTCCGCAAGGCCCGAGCGCCCGGGGCTCACCGGCGGGCAAAGAAAGGATGCCCCAGAACGCGATAGGATGGGTCGGCGGACCCCGGCCGGCCGAACGCGGCATCGCGGGTGTCCGGCCGCTCGGGCGCCCATTGCGTCGGCCCCGCCGTCAGCCAATCGACGATTACGGTCCGCCGCGCGAACAGCCAGCGCCCGTTCCACTTGGCGTAATGGTCGAGATAGCGCATGCCGTGCGTCAGATCCTCGAATCCGCCCTCTTCGAGCCGCAAGCGGCTATGGCCGCTGACATAGACCTCGCCCTGAGCGCGCTCAGAGCCTTCGAGCGCGATCAAATGGCTGTGCACCAGGTGCGCACTGTTCTCGACCCTGACCATCACCCGCTCCAGCCAGTCGACATAGCCCTCGGCGGAGCCGCTATAGGCCCCGCCATGGTCGTCTTCGATTGCTTCGGGCGTGTAGAGGCTTCGGAGCAGCGCGAAATCTTGCCGGTCCACACCGCGCGAATAGGAGCCCACGAGCTCGCGGATCGCCTCGCGCGCCAGCAACGCCTGTAGTCCATTCTCCTCTTGGCCGATTTCCTTGCGCATTCGATCGCCCCCCGTTTCCCGCCAGATTAAGACATTCGGCGCAGGATGCCAGAGTCGGACTCAGAGCGCGTTTCGCGTACGGAGGCTCATGATTCAGCCTCTTGCCCGATAGGATCAGATTTGGGCATCGCGGGATGCGGCGTATGCAAAAACACATAAAGCGAGCGAGGCGTGGTGGCTGCCAAATTTGCGACGTCGACGAAGGCCAGCGCGTGTTTCGACAAGCAGAATCGGGCATCCGTGACCCGCGCCGGACTTTGAGATATGACTTGACGCGCCAGACGAACCGAATCCCGCGACATGCGGGACAGGAAGGGGGATGCGCGATGCCCGAGCCCTGCTGTCACCCCAAGGCCCCGCACAAGAAGCTCCGCGTGCCCGAATGGTACGTGTCGAGCCTGATGATCGACCGAGCGCTCGATGCGATCGTCAGACGGGTCAAGGTCCTCGACCGGATCCACGACATCCCCTATCTCGCGGGGTACAGCGCCGACGGAAAGACCATCTATATCGACCGCCACCTGCCCAAAAGCTTCACCTACAAAGGCCGCGAGATCGAGGTCGACCGTTATCTGATCCTGCATGAGGAGGTCGAGAAGACCCTCATCGATCAGCTCGGCCTCCATTATCTGCACGCACACCAGATCGCGACCCGCGCCGAGGAGGCCGCCGTGCGCGCCGACCGCGTCTCCTGGCGCGAATATGACCGTTTCATGCAGAAATATGTGAAGGAAGCCGACAGCGAGCAGCTGACCGACGTCCCCGCCGATCTCGACCTCAAGCCCTATCGCGACGAGCATGATTATGAGCTGATGACGCGCATGTTGGCGGCCGTGCGGGACGGCAGGGTGCCGCCGGGCGTCTCGATGAAAAAGCTCGACAAGGCGATCGGCCGGCGGCTCGCGAAGCTGCAGAGCAAGAAAAAGGCCGCCAAGCCCGCCAGGGTCAGCAAGAAGAAGACGAGCAGCAAACGCGCGGCCTGATCCGAGCGCTACTGCTCCTCGTCCGGCAGCTCGGACTGGAGAATCTCGTAGATTTCGCCTACCCGGCCGGCCGGAAGGCGCTCGGTCTCGGTGCCGAGTTCGTCGTCCGCGCTAGCCCATTGGAATGCTTCCAGCACCTCGGCCTCGGTCGCGCCGAGCGCCACGATGCGGGCGATCGTGACATCATCGAGATCGCCCAACATCTGCCGGACCCGGGCAGCGGTTACAGGCTTGTCGATCACGGTAGCCATAGGAAAGAAGCTGGCGTCTCCGGCAGACAATTCAACCGCCGGCGCGCAAAAGCGATCAGACCTCCGCCAACTGATGCGGCAGACGGAGTGATCGGGCGGCCGCCAGCATAGCCTTGCGAAGCTTGCCGAGCGCGCTCTCCTCGACCTGCCGAATGCGCTCGCGCGAGACTTTGAAGCGATGGCCGAGTTCCTCCAGCGTCTCCGGAGCCTCGGAGAGACGGCGGCGCAGGATGATCTCACGTTCGCGGTCGTTCAGCTTTGCCATGGCGTCGCCCAGGAGGCGCCGCCGCGCAGCTAGCTCTTCGGCCTCGCCGATGCGGGTCTCCTGGTCGGGCCGATCGTCGGCGATCCGCTCCAGCCATTCGGTGTCGCCCTCGCCGGTCATGGTCGCGTTGAGCGAGCCATCGGCGCCCGCCATGCGGCGGTTCATCTCGATGACGTCCTTTTCCGGCACATCGAGCTCAGTCGCGATTTTCGCAACCAGTTCGGACGGCATGTCGCCCTGCCCTTGCCAGCCGGCTTCGGCCTTCAGTCGGCGCAGATTGAAGAAAAGCTTCTTCTGCGCCGCCGTAGTGCCCATTTTCACGACCGAGCTGGTGTGCAGCACATATTCCTGGATCGCCGCCCGGATCCACCAGGTGGCGTAGGTGCCGAACCGCGCTTCGCGGTCCGGATCGAATTTCTGAGCGGCCTGCATCAGGCCGACATTGCCCTCCGCGATCAGCTCGGCGATCGGCAGGCCGTAGCCCAGGAAGCCGCGCGCGATCTTGATCACCAGGCGCAGATGGCTGCCGATCAGCTCTTTAAGGGCAGCCTCGTCCTTGCGGTCGCGCCAGGCGAACGCCAGCGTCTTTTCCCGTTCGAGCGTGAGGTAGGAATACCGGGCCGCGTCGGCCAGGTAGAGGGCGAGCGGCGAGCCCACCCCTTCAGCGATTGTCGTCAATGTGTCGATGTCTCCAGCATGCTCGGAGGTTCTTTGGCCGCGGCACCTTGCCCACGGCCCCGTGAGGCGCAGGCACCCGCCCGCCGCGTCAATCGGACTCCGACAGAGCTATAGATGGGAACCTTGGCGGAACATTCAAGAGGGACGTAATTCCAGGTAATTGACGATTTCCACCCCATGTTCGTATTATGTTCTTGAGTTGGCGATTTGAGGCGGACAGCCGGACGTTCGGATGGAAACGACAGCCACCATCCTCCATGCAGACCTGGATGCCTTCTATGCCTCGGTCGAGCAGCTGCTCGACCCCGCCTTGCGCGGCAAACCCATCGCCGTCGGCGGCGGCGTCGTGCTCGCAGCTTCCTACGAGGCCAAGGCTTTCGGGATCCGAAGCGGCATGCCGGGACAGCAGGCGCGGGAACTCTGCCCGCAGCTGACTTTCGTCGGCGGGCACTTCGAGCAATATCGGCGATTGGGCGATGCCGCCATAAAGGTGCTCGAGGATTTCACCCCCCTTGTCGAGCGGATTTCCATCGATGAGGCCTTCGCCGATGTCAGGGGTTGCACGCATCTCTTCGGCCCGCCAATCGAAATCGCGCGGGCGATCCGCCGCCGCGTGCGAGCGGAGCTCGGCCTTCCGATCTCGGTTGGCGTTGCACGGACCAAGCATTTGGCGAAAATTGCCTCCCAAGTGGCAAAGCCCGACGGGCTTGTGGTCGTTGATCCCGACACCGAACTCGAATTCCTTCACCGCCTCCCGGTGGAGCTCATGTGGGGCGTGGGCCCGGTGACCGCCGCGCGCTTGGCCGAGAAGGGCGTGCTGACGATCGGGCAGTTGGCGAACACCCCAGGATCGTCGCTCGAACGGCTGCTCGGACCGGCAGCCGGAGAGAAGCTGGCCGCGCTGGCCTGGAATCGCGATCCGCGGAATATTGAGACGGACCGGCGGGCCGGATCGGCAGGGGCGCAGTCGGCGCTCGGCCGAAAACCCGCGGAGGAGCGCGTTTTCCGTCCCACTCTTCTCCATCTCGCCGACAGAATCGCGACCCGTTTGCGGGCCAAGTCCAAGTCCGGGCGAACGGTTACGGCGCGTGTTCGTTTCGCCAACTTGCAATCCGTAACGCGCTCGGTGACGCTCGACGCGCCGATTTCTGCAACCGTGATCCTTGCCGAGGTCGCCGAAGAATTGGTCCGCGCGGTGCTCGTCGACTATCCCGACGAGAAGGTCATCTCGCTGCTGGCCATTTCGGTATCGCATCTCGAGGAGCACTGCGATCTGCAGCTGGAGCTCCCGCTCGGACTCGCGGACGAAGCGCGCCGTCCCGGCACCAAGAGAGGCATGGCGCGTCGGATGGCCGACTGCGCCGTCGACCGGATCCGCGATCGCTTCGGATGGGACGCAATCGGATATGCGTCGGTAGCGCTAAGCACTCACCGTTCCGTTCCCGACGCATTTCGCACGCTGGCCGAAAAGGACCTTTGAGCGCTGCGGCCTTGTCGGAGCCTCATGCGGCGGATCTCGCATTGGCCGGCGCTCCCCCAAGGCCTCTCTCGGACGCCGTCCCGGTGACGATCTCTGCAACGGCGCCGACGACATCGTCGACCTCCTGATCGCCCATGCCCGGATAGAACGGTAACGACAGGACCGCCCGACCGAGACGCTCGGCAATCGGGAAGTCACCCGGACGGAAACCGAAGCGTTCGACGAAATAGCTCATCAGATGAATGGGATTATAGTTCACCACCGCGCCGACGCCGCGCCGATTGAGCTCCGCGATGACCTGGTCCCGACCAGGCCCGTCGAATACCCAGATCGGCAGCACATGATAGGCGTGGATGCTGTCGGGGCGTTCGGCCGGGACGACGATACCGGGTAGACCCGCAAGGCCGGCTCGATAGCGCCGCGCCAACGCCTGACGCTGCGCGAGCTTCGCGTCGAGGCGGGCGAACTGAGGCAGCAGCAACGCCGCCTCGATATTGCTCATATTGTACTTCCAGCCCATCTGGATCATGTCCCAATGAGCGTAGTTCTGGCTCGCGCGTTCAGCGGCCGATCGTGTCATTCCGTGCAACCGCCAGAGCTTCAGGCGCTCGTAGAGTGCGCTGTCGTCGGTAACCAAGGCGCCGCCTTCGCCGCACGTCATGTTCTTTGTCGCGTAGAAGCTGAACGACGCCGTCTTGGCGACCGCGCCGGGCGTGAGCCCATCGCGGCGACCCTCGATGCAATGGGCGGAGTCCTCGAGCACCACGAGATCATGACGGTCGGCGATCGCCGCGATCGCCCGCATGTCGCACATGAGACCGTAAAGATGGACCGGCATGATGGCGCGGGTTTTGGGCGTGATCGCCGCCTCGATACGGCTTGCGTCAATATTGCCGGTATCGGGTTCGACATCGACGAAGACCGGCGTAGCGCCAGCCTCGATAATCGCAGTAGCGGTGGCAACAAAGCTCATCGGCGTCGTAATGACCTCGTCGCCTGCACCGATGCCGAGCGCCAACAACGAGAGATGCAGCGCGCCGGTGCAGCTCGTCACGGCCAGCGCATGACGCCGACCAAGCAGCGCGGCGAAGCGGCGCTCGAACTCGGCAACCGTTTCGCCCGTTGTGAGAATGTCGCCGTCAAGCACGCGGGCGACTTCGTCAAGCTCTGCCTGGCCGAGATCATGACGGTAGAAAGGAATGCGAAAACTAGCCACAGGCGGCCTGCTGGTTGAAAAGAGCGGCGGATAGTTCCTCACGACGCGCAAGCCGGCGACCGGGGGCCCAGGCATTGAAAATCATGTCGATCGCCGACAGGTGGGAGACGAAGGCGCCGAACGGCTGGGCGTAGACCGGGTGATCGAATGCCTGCCATTCGACGTCGACGCCGGCCTTCGAAAAAAGGTCCGGTTCGAGATAGCCCTGAGCCGCGTCACCGCTGAGATAGCGATCGGCCGAGAATTGCCGGCAGAGCGCCACCAGCCTGTCGTTGCGGTCTCCGGAAAGCGCTAATTGAGAGGCGCGGCGCGTCGGCGTCGTAATACCGAGCCAGCCGCTGATCAGCGCGATGACCGCGAGGTCAAGGTCGACCAATTTCTCCCAATCGCGTTGAAGCAAATCGGCAAGCGCCGGCAGATAGGCATCGCGGTAGGGCGCGCGAGCGTAAAATTGCGTGAGAGTCGCGACATGCTTGCGCGCCCAGGGACGACGATTGTCGATCCGCACCTCATCGATTCGCTGACCATGCTGGGGCTGAGACACCGGCACGCTGAGCCACACGGGTCCTTCCGGACCCTTGACCCGATTGCGATTGCGCCAGCCGTTTTTGTCGAATTGCACGTCGTCGTAATGCACGAACAGATCGGCCCGCGCGAGTTGATCGAAATAGCCGAGCCAAGGCAGATAGCCGGGTTGCAATACGACCAGCACCGTCACGGCGAATCGCGCCATTCGCCGCGCAATAAGCCAAGGACAAGCACGTCGTGCCGATGACCGCCGACATAGGCGTGAGAACGCAAACAGCCTTCGCGAACGAAGCCGGCGGCTTCGTAAAGGGAGACGGCAGGAGCGTTGAACGCGACGACTTCCAGCCAGACGCGTTCGAGACCGAGGCTCAGAAAGCCATATTTGAGCATCAAGGATAGAGTCTCGCGGCCGAACCCCTGCCTCCGCGCCGTGCCGTCGCCGATGGTAATGCCGAACCGGGCCGACCGTGCCGGCCAGTGAATATCGTCGAACATCGTGAAGCCGATCAATTGAGCGCCTCGGCGAAGAATGGCGAAGGTGGCGCCGCGACCATCGCTCCGCTGAGCCTTGGCAAGCCAGGCCTCCTCCATCGACCGACTGACCGGAAACGGATATCCGAGCTGTGAGTCGCGTGTCGCGGGGTCGTTGTGCCAGCTTTGAGCCGCGTCGACATCACCGGCTTCGACAGGCCGCAATCGGACCAAAGACCCTTCAAGCGAAACGATCAACCGATGATCCATCATAGTGCCATCCGCTCCCACCAGTGCAGGAACAGCGCCAGGTTCCACACCCGGCTCGAAGCATCCACCCGACCGGCATAATGGGCGTCGACGAGCGCTGTCACTGCGCGCGGATCGAGCCAAGGCTGCCGCCTGAGGGCGGGCCCGGCAAAAGCGCTTCGGACGAAGTCGCTCAAAATGTCGCGCATCCATCGATTGATCGGCATCACGAAGCCTTCCTTCGGCCGATCGACCACCGCCGGCGGCAGTAAATCCGCAACGGCGCGCTTGAAAAGATGTTTCACTCGTGCGCCTCGAATCTTGAGCCGGCCGGGGACGGCGGCGGCGAACTCGACGAGACGATGGTCGAGGAGCGGCGGACGAACTTCAAGCCCATGGGCCATCGACAGCCGGTCAACGAATGCCAGCACCTGGTCGGGCAGAAGGGTCGCCTGATCGACGCTGAGGGCGCGATTGAGCGGATCGGCCGTCCCGCTTTCCGCATAGAGATGGCGGACCAGGGTTTCACTTGCCACCCCATCCGTCAAATGCCTCATGATCGGGCTGTAGAGCGCGCGCTTCGCGGCGTCGTCGGCTAGATACTGCCCCATCCGTCGTGCGGCCTCGTCGCCGCGGGCCAATAACAGTTCGAGGGTTTCGTGACTGAACTCGGCGACGGCGGGATCGGAGCCTGCGGCGACGGCCGCCAACGGTTGCGCCAAGCGATGGGGCAGATAGCTGCCGAACAGTTCGTCGGCACCGTCGCCCGAGAGCGCCACCTTGGCGTGGCGTACGATGGCGCTACTCAGGAAATAGGTCGACATCACGCCGGAGAATGGCTCGTCGAACGCGTCGAGTATCGACTCCATCGCCGGCGGCACGGCATCGGCGGTGACAAGGTGTTCGATATGCTCGGTGCCGTACCTCGCAGCCACTTCGCGCGCATGGATGCGGTCAGCGTCCTTGCCGGCCATGCCGGCGTCGTACACCAGCGTGAATGTTTTTAGACGGCCGCCCGCTCTCTGCGAGGCGAGCGCGGCGACGGCCGAGGAGTCGACACCGCCCGACAAAAATGCGGCCACGGGGACGTCGGCCTGCATTTGCAATGCGACACTGTCCTCGATCAAGGTGCGGAGCGTCGCCGTCGCCTCGGCTTCATCCAGCGTGTCGTCCTCGCGAAACACCGGCCGCCAATAGCGTGACAGATCCAGGCGGCGGTCCGTGAAAACTGCACGCTCGCCCGGCCGCAACTGCCTGATCATCGCAAACGCCGAATGCGGCGCAGGTACATTCTTGAAGGTGAAGTAGTGATGCAGGGCCACAGGATCGACATCCCGACCGATCGCGGGATGGCGAAGCAACGCTTTGGGTTCGGAACCGAAGACGAGCCCGTCCGGATGCTCGGCATAGTAAAGCGGTTTGATACCGACCCTGTCCCGTGCGAGCACCAGTCGCTGTCGGCGTCGGTCCCAAAGTGCGATGGCGTACATGCCATTCAGCACATCGACGAAATCGTCGCCCATCTCCTCGTAGAGATGGACGATGACATCGCCATCGGCATGATGGCTGCGCAGCCGGTGGCCGCGCGCTGTCAGATCGGCGCGAAGACTTTGATGGTTGTAGATTTCGCCGTTGAACACGGCGACGATCTCGCCATCCTCGTTCAGATATGGTTGATGGCCGCCGGCAAGGTCGACAATCGACAGGCGCCGCATGCCGAGATGCACAGGCCGATCATCATGGCGGCCTTCGTCGTCGGGACCGCGATGACGCAACGCGGCGAGCATAGGCCCGAGAGCTCCATCCCCGCTCCGAAGATCGAAATATCCGGCGATCCCGCACATCGCGCGCCTTATGCGTCGTCAAGCGACCCTAAAAATCCGCCGATTTCCAATGCCAGCGTCGGATCGGCAGCCTTCGCCAAGTCGCGGCTGCGTCTCAAGAGGTCGGCCGCCTGATCGAGCAGCATTCGGCGGTCTTGCGCCAAGGCCACGGCGTCGTTGCGCTCGGCTCGAGCTTGATTGACGATATTGCGCATATTGTCGAGCGCCAGCGATTCCGAGCGTTTGCGCGGGCGAGCAATATCTGTTTCGAGATGACCTTCGATCATGGTGTAATAATCCCGTTCGGTGGTGGTACAGCTGCAGCGATCGCAGCGACCAGCGCCGCTCGATCGGCCGCGCTGGCGCCTGCGCGCCGTCCAAGCGGATGGACATAGACCGCGATCTTGCCTTCGGCTTTTCCTTGCCAGCGGTTGAGGTCCGTATGGCTGGCGAAGACCAGATCCTCGCCGTCCCGGCCCGCATCGATCGCGATCAGGCGGAACCGCGGATCCCAGGCGTCTCCCTCTTTCGCCACTACGGCGTAAACGACCGGCTCCTGGTTTGCGCGCACCACGAAACCGGAGGGATCATATGGCCCGGTGAATAGATGACCGGCGATCTTCAAGGCCATGGCGAACTCACATGACCGCGGCGGTTTGGAAATCGTCGTGCTGCCCGAGCTTGGCCTGCCTCGCAGCTTCGGCGCCGCGGACCACTTTCCAGTAGTTATGAGTCCAAGAGCGGTATTTCCAATCAGGACAGCCGGCGCAGAGCGCGATCTCCTTGCCCTTATTGCCGAGATGTTTCTCGCGATAAAAGCGGAAGCCCGGGCCATGCCAGATATCGGCGATCCGCTCGTGCCAGACATTGCCCATGCTGGTATTGGCCGAGATGTCGTAGCCGCACACCATCACGTTGCCGCGACTGTCGATGTTCAGCCGCTCGAAAATGAATGGGCACGGGGTGTCGTCGATCTCGAGATAGGGCGACGGATCGGCGGAGCGCGCGGCGTCGAGTTCCGTGTTCGAGCCCCAGGTCAGGAACTTGCGTTTGATGAAATAGTCGACACCGACGCGGTCGACCCAGAAGCGCTCTACCTGGTCGATATCAACGCCCTGCTGGTTGACGCCGGACGCGACGATCTTCGAGCCCGATCCGAGTTCGCCGCGCAACGCCAACATGCGCTGAACCGTCCCGACGAGAACATCCCAATCGAGCCCCTTGCGCACGATATCATAGGTGTCCGGATCCGCCGCATCGACGGAAAACTCGATCATATCGACGCCGGCGACAAGCAGCGCCCGCATTTTGTCTTCATCGAAACAGGAGCCGTTGGTGATCAGACCGATTTTGCAGCCGACCGCCTTGGCATAGACCAAAAGTTCGACGGCATCCGCATGCAACATCGGTTCGCCGCCGCCGGAGATCCGAAGATAGGCGCCGTGCAGGCCGGATTCATCGGCGATCTTGCGAAAGAGCGCGGGCGGCATATAGGGCGCATCACGATACTCTTTGCGGATGTTCGAGTTGGTATAGGGGCAATGCGGGCACAGCGCATTGCAAGGATAGACGAAGGACAGGACCAGCATCATCGGATAGACCGACGCTTCCGGCCTCAGGCCATAAATGGTCCCGCCTTCAGTCATGGCCACGGCCATCGACCGCGCCGCGCTTTTCGGTCGTCGAGCTTTCGTAGTACCAGAAGGGCCTGGTGCCTTCGACGCTTTCCTCTTCGTAAGAAGCGCCGGCCACTTGCCAGTCACCACAGCCTTTGCAGATATTCGGGATATCGCGCCAACGATGCTCGCGATGCGGCTTGCGCACGCGCTCGCCGAGAATAGCCCAAAGTTCGGCAATGCTCTTCTCGGTCACATTGCCGGCGGTGAACATCCCTTCATAGTCGACCGCACAGGCGACCACGCGGCCGTCCTGGTGGATCGCCATGGTATTATTCGCCCAAGGACAGGCGATGCGGAAGCCGGCGGCATGGCGGATCGTGTCGCTGCGGACCGTGCCGGTGCGAGTCCATTCGAGCATCGGGCGCACCTTGACCTCGGCTCCTCGCGCGCGCCAGTAGCGTCGATAATCCTCGACCTCGTGTTGATTGTCGCGCATCACCGAAAATTGCGCCGTGATCGTCGGATAAATCTGGCCGCTTTCCAACCGGCGGCGGCAGAGTTCCTCGACAGCCGGGTAGACCACATCCCATCGGGCCTTGGCGCGGACCTTCTCGAAAGTCTCCTTGGACAGACCGTCAAGGCTCAGGATGAAGCGCTTCAAGGGTGAAGCCAGGATGCGATCAATCATGCCCGGCCGATCGAGGAGTGTGCCGTTGGAGTTCAACACGAGATTGATGCAGCCGACGCTCGCCGCATAATCGAGCCGATCCCACAGCTCGTCGCCGAGGATCAGAGCCTCGCCGTAAAATGTCGGCCAGACTTCGCAATCCGGGCGCACACGTCCGACTTCTTCCACGATCTTGTTCCACACCGCCCGTTCCATGTGCTGTTGTGGGCGGATCATTTCTCGGTGCGAGCAGTGAATGCACTTGATATTGCAATAGGAGGTGTTTTCGACCACGAGCTGCGGCGGGAACGCGTGGTCGTGCAGCGCGTCCTCGATCGCCTGGAGTTGCGCGATCCGCTCGGGACGATCGAGATGCGGCATCAAGCTGGCAGGTTCGGGCGCTGGCGCCGCCGTCACTGATGTCTCGGTCGCCGACATGATGATTCTCCCTTCAATGTGACCCTCAGACCACTTTGCGGGAACCATGTAGACATACTTAAACCTAAGACATAATTAACGTAAAACAGCATCAAGGTAAGACATAATTAACCTTACGCGCTCCATCCTCCCCAAATCGATTTCAGCACGAAGAAACGACACAGCACCGACGGATAGCGGGTGCTCTATCAAGAGCAATGAGGGTGTGATGGCGAAACGGCTATTGGTGACGGGGGGCGCCGGCTTTATCGGCTCGAACTTCTGCCATTACGTTTATGACAAATACCCGGATTGGCAAATCGATGTCCTCGACATCCTGACCTATGCCGGAAACACCGCCAACCTGCCGGAAGAGGCGACCCGGCATTCGGGCCGTATTCGCCTGTGGATCGGCGACGTCACCAACGCCAACTTGGTCGACAATCTCGTTTCGAAAGCGGACACCGTCGTTCACTTCGCCGCCGAGACTCATGTCACTCGCTCGATCTTCGACAATCTCAACTTCTTCGAAACCGACGTGATCGGCACACACATCGTCGCCAACGCGATCCTGAAGGCACAGGACCGGATCGAACGCTTCATCCATGTCTCGACATCGGAGGTCTACGGCACCGCGCGAGCGGAGACGATGGACGAGGATCATCCTTTGATGCCGATGTCGCCCTATGCCAGCGCCAAATGCGGCGCCGACCGGTTGGTCTATTCCTATTGGGAAACCTACCGCATTCCGGCGATCATCGTACGGCCGTTCAACAATTACGGCCCGCGACAGCATCTCGAAAAAGTGGTGCCGCGCTTCATTTCGAGCGCGCTGCTCGACGAGCCGTTCACGGTGCACGGCGTCGGCCAGGCGGAACGCGATTTCATCCATGTCGACGATACCTGCCGAGCGCTCGACCTGCTGCTCGCCGCGCCGCGCACGAAGGTGATCGGCGAAGTCTTCAACATCGCCTCGGGTGAGGCGCGTTCGGTGCTTTCGATCGCTGAGCAGGTTGCCGAATTATCCGAAAGACCGCGGGACTCCATCGTCTTTATCGGGGAGCGGCCGGGGCAAGTCGTTCGTCATATCGGCGACTATGGCCGTATCGAACGGCTCCTCGGCTGGCGCCCCGAAATCCGTTGGAAGGACGGGCTCAAAGCGACTTACCGCTGGTACCGGGACAATCGAGACCATTGGCGGCCGCAACTGTGGATGCGCCAGATCCCGGTCAGGACGCAATCGGGAGTCGTTGAGCTGCACTGACTTTTTCACCGGGATAGGATGCGGTCCGCTGCCGCGTGAACCTGCTCTATGTAATCGCACTTCGTCCGAACAATTCCTCTGATGTGCGCAGCCAAGTCGCGTCGTTCCCGGTCGTGCGATAGAAAATAGTCGATCTTCGAATTCAAGTCGGCCATGTCTCGATACATGACTTTCTCGGACTCCGGCCCCAAGAGGGAAACGGCATCCGGCTTGAAATCGAATAATGCGAACCCGCCGGCGGCAAAACAGCATATCGGTTTTGACGAGCAATTGGTTATGAACGCGGCATTGGTGATATCGACGAGGATTTTCGAGCGAGCGTAGACCTCCGGCAGACCGTCGGCGAAGTCGACGCTGCCCTTGTAATCCACATGTTGCATTCGCTCGCCTAGCCGCGGAATGCCCTCCGGATCGGCAAAGGCGCCGTAGAACGACACTCTCCGGTCAATGCTGTTGAGGACTTCCGTCCTGGCTTGGGTATTGCATTGCGCGCCAATCAACTGATTAGCGAACTCCCAGAAATAGGCCTGATCGAAGTCCAGTCGACTTTCATGCCTCTCGGCTTCGGACAGTTTCTGGATCTGTTCAGTGAGAAGATTCCATGCAACGGCAAGAGGCATGGTCCGCTTTGCGGAAAGAACCGCGTCGTAACAGCGGCCGGCAATGGGCGCCTTTGGAAATGCCCGGGCATGTCGGTCACTCAAGTAGACATTGCCGGCGAACGCGATGTCATTGAGATAGTCGCCGTCATTTTCGCCGTAGTTCAGATAGGGCTTGTAGGCGGCAGCCGCAACGACCGATACATTGTCGGTGGCGAGCAAGCCGATACGTCGCATTTCATCGACCTGGCCGGAATCGATCGCCGAATGAAACATCAGCGGACGGCTGATCCTCTCTCGTACCCTTCGGATCGCGTCGCTCTCTTCGGATGGCGACTCGGACAGAATGATCGACGGAAACTGGAACAAGCCATGATCCCAGAGCAGCAGCAGTGGAACTCCCAAAATGTCCGTGAATATATTGGCTCCCGTCGCTTTGAGAGCGCACATCAATCCGTATCCGGCGTTGCTCAGCGAGATCGCAAGGTCCGGTTGATACGCTCGGACTTCGTCGACGAGATCCAATTGACCGGCAAGATCACCGCCGGCGAAGGGTTTCGTATCGACTCGATGGAATGCCAAGCCGAAGCGATGCTCGAGTTGCTCTATTAAAATTTCCGCCGCTCTGCGGTCGTACCCGCCAAACCATTTTTCGGGGGGGAGCGTGACGGCGATGCGCGCGCGCGCGAGACTATTCATCAGTCATGCTCCGTCCGATCACACGTGATCCGTCGAATTGTTTTCAGGCGGCCGCGCAATGTCAACAGCGCGGGCGGCAGAGTCGGGCCGCCGTGGGAGGCCAAGCGAGCCTTGGCGCCACGCGACTCGCGAAGCGGGCCTTCAGAAGCGGATCGGGAAAGATAATTCGACAACAAAGTCCGGCGAGTCGCGCGTTTCGCCGATGCTCGTGTTCAGCTCCATCACCAGCCCGCTATCGAGAATGGAGAGCAAGCCGGCCGAAAAGAAACCGATCGTCTGCTCCGTGCCGGGCACGAGCTTCCCGTGCAGGGAGGTCTTGCCGACAAAACCCAGTTGCTGCGCGAAGCGGAGCGACGTTTCCGGGCTGACGGCAAGCAGCACGCCCACCGAAGGCAGAAACTGATCACCGAGCCGGATGCCGTCGTGGCTGAGAGTCGTCTGGTATCCCAAGCTCGCCGTGAAAACGAGGGGGTCCTGGCGCTTCACGGCGGTGAGTGCGGTCGTAAACTGATTGAAACCGTTCCCGAGCGCGATGCGATTGGTCATTCCGAAATTCGAATTCCAGGTCTCGGCCAAGAACAAGCCCGGATCCAGATCGCTTTCGTGAATCAGTTGCTTGACGAGTGTAACAGCCGGATTGCCAATGCCTTGGACGCTCAGCGAGCGCTCGCTGATGCCAGAGCCGAGAGCGCGCGTCGCAACCGACTGCTCGTTATATTCGTAGGGTAGGCTGACTTCCGCTTGGGTGTCCCAGGGCAACCCGACGCGAAGAAGCGCATCGGCATCCAAGATGTTCTTTCGCGTCACGTCCTCGGTAATGAGCACGGTTCCACTTGAGCTGAGAGCAATCTGGCCCGGAAATGAGGTTCGCTGCGACTGGTAAATCAGGCTCGGAACGAATTCGAAGACGCCGCTGGGAAGCAGCGCCGCACCAGTTTGGACGAGAGCTCGCTCCAGCGCGTGCTGGGCTGCCTCTTCGCTAACCGTGAACGAGCCGCTCGACGAGGTCCCCTCAGTCTGCTCACCCGACTCAGCCGATGCTTGCGCAGGCGGGTTCGCCGGCGCCTGAGCGGTCGATGGAGCGGCTGCCTTTGCTTGCTGCGGCGGCGCGCCGGAAGGGCTGTTGCCGGTCGACGGAGCTCCTGCCGTACGTGCCGCCTCCTGGCGCTCGAGCCGCTCCACACGTGCCAGCAGATTGCGAATGATGACATCCCGCTGGTCGATCTTTTTTTGCAGTTCCTTGATGACGGCCGGATCGATCGTCTGGGAGGACTGCTCCGTTGCCCCGGCGCTGCCGCCCGCATCCGCGGCTAGCGTCGCGCCGCTGGCCAGCGATGCCAGAGCGCACGCCGCGAGCGAGACCTTCAGTCCGAAATCGGGCTTCTTGTCCACCGGATGCTCGGACCTGAGCGGATCCCAGGCGAACCTGCGGACGGACGTCCGATGCGCGGCCGTCGGCAGGTCAAGTCCCTCGAATTGACCGGACCGCGGGACACAGAGGCCCAGACGCCCCGAATGCGCGAAGCCAGCCCTCATTTCCTCGAGCTCTCGCCAGGATGGCTCCGTCGCCGGATGCTAAGCCAGGTCAGGAAGCCGATAATCGACTATGCCCCAAGTGTCGCAGCATCGGTACACCCCCGATGGCTATATACCTAATTGCTACATTATGACCGTTAATCTCGTCAAATGAATAGGATGAGGCCGTTATCGCAGACAGCGTGACGGCTCACTGCCGCACGCCGGACATCGTTCCGAGGACCTGGCGGATGAACTCCGCCGAGGGAGCGACAAAGTCGCCGGCTTGCACGGCCAGCCGTCCCGGCGGCGCCTGTGTCCCGTCGCGCGTGACGATAAACCCGACCTTTCCGATCTTGGGAAAGTCAATCCTCATCTTTTCAAATCTTTCCCGTGATACGGTGACGTTCCCGAAGGCCGGATCGGCATACAAAACGCGATCTCCGATCAATCCGCGGAACACGACAAAGTGATTGTAGCCAAGCGGTCTGACGGCGACGATGATGGGCGCGAAACTGACGAGATCGCTCATCTCCAGTTTGCCGTAGCCGATCCCGATATAGCCGCGGCCGGCCACGTACCGCTTCATGTCGAGCAGCGAAAAACCTTGGCGGATACGCACAAGTTCCGGATGGGCGATGTATTCCTTGCGGCGGATCAGGCCGCTCGTAACGTCCTGCTCAGTGACATGATCGTCGAATTGGTAATTCAAGATTGTCGCAAGCGCCGCTGCACCGCAGCTAAGATCCGATTTCTGGACGATGACGCTTTCTTCTCGCATCTCCACCATCGATCGGACGGCGCTCTGCGCCTCTGCCGTCGCGGCCGGCGCCCGACCCAGCGCTGCGGCAACGATGCTGAGCCAAAGGAACGTCCACCGACGTCGTTTACAACGTCCCAATGTCCCGACCGGCCGCCCCAACCGGGTGAAGCAATGTGGATGGAGCATCACCGACCGCGGACCCGGGCGCCTGTAAACGCGCTTGCCTGCGTCGGCGATCGATTCGTATTTGCACCATGCCGCCGAGCCTTCATTTTACTCTCTTCGACTGCTTGGGTGACGAGGAGTAAAACGGCATGATAAATGAAAACATCAATGCCTAAAAGCAGGAACCGGCACCGCGCCGAAGCACGGGTGCATTTGCCCATTTACAGCGTACGGCTTTGTTTCAACGACGATGTCCGGGAGGGCAACCGGTAAAAGCGGAATGGAGATGGCTTGAGGCCGCTCCTGTTACTTATGCGTTTCTCGTTCAGCCGATGGCCGCTGCTAGGGGAATGTGACGCTCAAGGTCAGGGTGGCGCGCGCCGAACCTTGCGAATTCGACAATGCGACCGCCGAGACTTCACCGAAATCGAAGGCCTCTCGCCCGGCTTCCGTCGAGGCAGCCACGACATTGGCGCTGGTGGAAGCCAAGGTGCCGTCGGCCTGAGCGGTACCCTCGGCGGTGACGTATGTGCCGGCCGCGATGCCATCCATCTCAGCGTTGGTGAGTTGCGTCGGCTCCTGCGCGTTCGCGGCCATCGCGCCGGCTGCAAACAAGGCCGAGATCGCCCATGCTGACCGATTCCGTGTCATAGCCCGCGTCCAACTCTAGCGAACCGTCGTTATTCCGGAGGAATCCGGTCCGAACTGCGAGGCAATGCTGATGGTTGGCGTATTGATGATCAGGTAGCAGGTCGTGCACCCGATCTGATTCGGTGTCGGATCCAGCAGGTAGGGCCGCTGGAAAATCGACACCACGGTCAGGCTGGTATTACTCTGATCGATTTCGAGAAACCCGCCATTGACACGGTCCAGGTCGTCATTACTGAGCGGCAGAGGCTGGGCAAGCCCTGTAGCAGCGAAGAATGGAAGTGCCGATAGAGCGCCAAAGATCCGTTTCATCGTATTTCTCCTCGGTTTCGGAAGACCGAACACGTCATTCCGCTTTGCGCGCTTCCATGGCGCCGGGAAGGAGACGGATTGCTGCAAAACTGGTGGGCGCGTTTTCTTGCCGTCCTGTGCCACCGTAGAGCCAGCAATTCGCCTCCTCTGCTGCCGGTCAGTGACCGCAGCGGTCCCGTACGGTTACTGCGGCGCGCCTGGTCCGAACTTCGATTCGACGCTGATCGAATCCGACGTGATGACCAGGTAGCATTCCGAGCACGCCGTAAGCGGCGCGTCATAAACCGATACCTGCGTCCAGCTGGTGTTGCTCACTTCCGTCTCGTGGACGGACCAGCCGGCGGTCACGGTGTCCATCTGGTCGTTATCCAGTCGGATCGTCTGTGTCGGTTCTGCGATCGCAAGACCGCCCAGGAAAGGCAAAGCCGCTACTGCGGAAAGTAGATACTTCATCTTGATCTCCTTTTGCTGAGCCGTGGTCAGTATTGTCGAGCATGAGGGGAACGACGTCCTATGCCGGAGCAATGGACGTCGCACCGATTACGGCAACGAAGCCGCCGAGTCCGCATGGGACGCGGATGCGGCCTGGAACAGGAAACCGCCCGCCGCCACGCCCTGGCTGAAGGACTGGCCGATCGCGAAGAGATGGACGGTGTCGACATTGGTCGACGTCTGCGATGCCGTGTCCGACAGAACTTCGCCGAAGGTGATCGAAACGGCATTGGCGAGCGCGGTGCCGCCGGCGGTGACGCCATCCATCTGGCCGTCACTGAGGGTCTGAGCGGCATTGGCAGTTCCGGCGAGAACAAACAGCGCGCCGGCCGCGAGGAGATGTTTCAACATTGTTCGAGCTCCTTTTTCAAGGTTGAAGGCGAGTAAAGGCGCAGTGTCCGTCTAGCCGGAAACTCCGGGGATCGGCGCTGGCGAGTAGTGTGCGCTGACCGACGACGACTGTGCCGCCGCTATCGACTTGTAGAGAATTGACCCGGTCTCTCCCGCCGTGGCGAAAGCGGCTGCGTTCACCTGCGACAGGGTGGCTGTGGTTGTCGTGATAATGCCGCTTTCACCCACCAAGCCTTCGGCGTCCGCGACCGCGATGGATGTGAAACCTGCGGTCACCCCATCCATCTGATCGTTGGTGAGTGGCTGGGCCGCATACGCGCCGGCCGACACAAACGGCAGCAGAGCAAGGCTCAAAAGTATTCTTTTCATCCGAACTCTCCTTCTCCAGGTTGCGCTCGGAGCTCACCCCCGAGCCTCTATCATAGCTCCATCGGCCAAGATCTTTTCTGCCAAGTCACAAGCAATGACCCGGCAATGACCCAATAGAGCTACAATCCTATCCAGGCGCCGTAGACAACTGTCCACCCGGCCTGAAATGTCACGCCGCCGGCGCCATGAATTGTTGCGTTGTAAGAAGATGTGATTACTTGATTGCCGTCGGCCCCGCCGGTGGTAGTGACCCCCGTGGCGGACGTGGCCGGCGGCGCTCCGTTCGGCGTGAAGGTGTTGTTGCCGACGGATGTAGCCGTCGCATCGGTCGCACCGGCGCTCGGGCCGAGATTCGGGTTTCCCGGATAAGGCGACGGCTCGTTCACCACGATCGAGTTGCTCGTGGTGTTCGTGAGGGTGAATGATCCGGTTGCTTGCGCGTCGCTGCTCGAAAGCACGAAAGAGCCGCCCGCTGTGACTCCATCCAACTGACGATCCGTCAGGAGCGTCGGTCCGCTCGCGAATGCGCTGAGCGAGGTGAACATCAACCCGGCTGCTGCGACAGTGGAGCCCGCGACGTGAGGTAAGAATTTCATGATCGCTCTCCCTCTCTGAACTCAACTCTTCCGTTCGCCTCTACCCCCAAGGCAGCCAGAAGGGGCACTTGCCTTCAATCGCGCAAAGGTCGTATTCGCTAACGCCATAGTAGATGCGCCAATAATCCAAACGGGATTTACTGCTATGGGGATCCGACGGTTATGGTCTTGGCGGCATTGAGAATTGCCGCGATCTTTGGAGGTATTTGAACTTGGGGGAGCGGGCTGGATGGCGTGCCGCCGCTACCGCTGCCGCCGCCGCTACCCCCGCCGCTTCCGCCGCCGGTACCACTTCCGCTTCCGCTTCCGCTTCCGCTTCCGCCGCTACTTCCGCCGCCGATGACTTGCGTGCTGCTGGAAGAGGTCGTGACGCCGTTTGCGCTGTTGGAGGTCGAGGTCGAAAGCGTGCAGCCGCTGGTGCAGTTGGTCATCGGCAAGGTGTCGATTCCGGCGACGACGACATCGAGCTGCTCGGCTGTTAATTGGGGAGCCGAAATAGCGCCGCCGGCCCAGACCGCGGGAGCCGCCCACACTGAGGAAGCCAGGGCCGCGAACAATAACCTCCTCATGTCATCCTCCTTGAATTTGCGCTTTCTTGAATCGCACAGCTATCCGCGCAGGATCGGATGGATCCTGAAGTATTTCGTCTTGCTTCTGTGCAATAATTAGTAGTAAATATTAGCTTTGTTGCGCAACCGCGCAAAAGTCTTATGATATCCTTAAACTAGAAGAGGGATATTTGTACTACAAATGCGCCGTTAACTGCATGGACCTTGCTCAGAAGGGTTTCTCGCCGCAACCTCTTTTTGGACATCTTTGCCGACAAAAACCGGTCCTGGAGGATCCACCGGGTACCAAATAATGGGTATTGAATCCGAGGCTCCGTCTACGCGTTTACTGCAAGCCGGGGATCGGAGCGTTTTCACTGCTGAAAAAGTCCTCACTACCTCCAAAAATCCACCTGACCTATCGATGCAAACAAAATACGCTGCCGTATCTTCAACTGCGCAACGTCAGTGGTCAGACAGCGTTTCAGCCAAGGCTTGGATGGGCGAGGGCCCGTGGGGGCTAACCGATGTCGCTGGTTGTTCTTGGTCCCATCGCGTTATTCCGCGCCGGGCTTGCAGGCCTCTTGAACTCGACAGACTTCAGTCCCGTGGAAGAGGCGTCGAGTCTGGAGGAGCTGGAGCAGAGGCCGGAGGGAACACCGCGGCCGGAGATGTTGCTCATCAACCTGCTCCATGGCAGGGAGGATCCCGGCGCTATGATGCTGGAGATTGCGGATTGGTCACCATCCACAAAGGCGGTGTTCTTGGACTCCTGCTTCGATCCGCGAGCCATGAGCGCGGTGATGGCCGCCGGCGCTGCCGGTTATCTCCTCGAAAGCATTTCGCGTGAGGGGTTGTATCATAGCCTTCGCTTGGTAAGGGCTGGCGAAAGGGTTCTTCCCTCCGAGCTTGCCTCGGCCCTCGCCGCCTACCCGTTCGGACCCCAATGGCCGAAACGATCGAATTGGCGAGCAAAACCGACTAGAGCCGGCCGCCGCGACGAATGATGGGCGGCGGAAGCTGATGCCGCCGAATAATCGTCTCCTTATTCGCTGAGATTGCGCCCCACGCGGCCGCAAGAGCGAGCCACAAGCCGTGGCCATTGAGAACAAATTGTTTTCGGATACGGGACGCGATTCCGATTTCGCTTTAGCCGTCGGCGATAATTATCCCTTTGGGCAGTTTCTGGTGGTACAATTGCTCGCTTGAGTATCTGCGAGCGTACCTCCCGTGGAATCATCCTGGTTAATCCCAAATGGGTATCTTCACGACGGTCGTGCCGGGAATCGGCGCCTATGGCTCTCGACGAGCTTGGTTCTTGCCTCGGCAATAAATCTATTTTCGTTACCTCAGTCTGCGCAGGCTTCCGGTTCCATCGCCGACCGGATACTGACAGACGACCAATTGGATACGGTGAGCGCGTCGGGTGAGAACGTTACGCTCGAACTCTCCGCATCCGCCGACGGTCCCGCGGCCGTGAGCACGACACGGGGACAGGTCGCAAGCGGACGGTCAACGGTGTTGAAGGTGAGTTACGACCCGAACGCTTTTCCGGCCGCTCGAGCCCGCTTGGTCGACACCGTCGCTGCCGATGTGATTCTTGCCAACGGTGAAGCAGATGCTTCCGGCGCCAGCAATGCGCAGTGCTCGGCGAAGATCATGACGACGGGCAGTTTTGCGTACTTCGATCAAGCGCAGATGCAAACGGTGACCCCTTCGTCCGCCGTATGCGCGTGCGCCGCCATCGGCCTCCGCTTCGGACCTTAGTCGCCGTAGCCGGCTAGACCGAGATGCGCGTCCGTCGCCCCCAAGGCGGCACGTTGGCCGGCGGGCTCTCCCACCAAGCCACGCCGCACGGGCGCGCCCGCGAGTCCTCTGGACAGGCCCCACAACGCCGCCTGTGTCCGATTGGTGACTTTCGCTTTCCGCAGGATGCGCTTGATATGGACCTTCACGGTCGCCTCGGCGATAGCGAGATTGCGAGCAATGACCTTATTGGATTGACCATGGGCGAGGCAGGCTAGAATCTCGACCTCGCGCGATGACAGGTCGAGATCGGCCGTAGCCGGAAATATTACATTCAGCCGGCTTTGTTCCGCGACTAGGGCTGGGAAGAGCGAAGCAAGTTGAGAAGGAAAAACCTTCTCGCCGGCCTGGATGAGATGCAGGCTCTCCTCGAGCGCCAGAGGCGAGATATCCTTGAGAAGATAGCCGCTCGCCCCGACTGAAAAGCACGCGCATAGATCTTCAAAATCAAGTCGATCGGCGAGAAATACGATGTTTGCATTCGGAGACGTGGCGCGAATATCTTCCGTGATTTGGATGATTGGCACTTGCGACGAAGAAAGGGTGATTACGAACAAGCCCGGGAAAATGCCGCCGTCGAACCGTCGCTTAAGCTCTTCGATCGTCTCGGCGGCCTCAACGCGGGAAAATCCGATCGCAGCGAGCACGCTTACAAGCCCGGAACGAAACAACGATGCCGGTCCTATTACGGAAGCCACCTCCATCGGGTCCCTCCATTGATGTAGCTTGTCACAAAATTAACCCTAGAAGGTCCCAAAAAATTAATCCTTGTTAACTCTTGGAACCTTAGTTAGCCGCTGGAAGTCACAAAAAGTAAATACCACCATCGAGTGATTGGTTTGCTCATTCTGGCGTAATCCAAACGCCAAGCCTGACAGATCCCGTGCGATCTCGGATCGTGCCTAACCCATTGTAGGGAGAGTGATTTCACCCGAACAACAGGCCGCGTGCGCGCGAGATCAGTAATCCTCGCGGGTTGTTCTCATTACGAGCCAATCGACGGCGAGCGCCTTGTTCATATAGATTAATGCAATTGTCATGCCAAGTTAACGATCCCATAAGGTTGGGGAATTCGCACAGATCCGTCAGGTTAGGATTGTAAACTTTTCTTAACAGTACAGTAATAAAATCGTTCGTTGATCTTTTACAATGAAACACACGGTATTGGTGTCGGCATGCTTTGAGGTGCTCCCTCTTGTGCCGGCGGCCAAGAATTGCCTTCGCCGAGCATCTTCACGACGACAGAGGCTGGGGATTGCTCCAAGCCGAGCATTCCAACGCGGTCGAGAAAGCCAGCCGGACCAATAACTGCGGCCGCGCGCCCACGCACGATGTGTCGTAGAGCTTGCCCCGTCGCTGTAAAAAATGCCGACACCTTCATTTGAAGGGGATGCGGTCCGAAACATTCGGCATGGCAATGGGACCGGCCGCGACGCGCGATCTCTCGGGCATCGAGCTTCGTCTCATAGTGCAAAACAATCAGCGCGCTTCTGGAAGCGCTCGCCAAATCCGGCCTCGGCTGGAGCCGGGTGCAAGGCGGGAAGATCGCTTAGCTACCGATCCGCTCTGCGCGTGATCTCTTCCCAGAGCCGCTCCGCGCCGATCTGCGCGACGGCGGCGCCGAGGGTCTGGGCCCAATGGGCCTCGGCGCCATATTCGCAGGCCCAGGCGAGCAGACGGCGGGTCCAGCGATGCAGGCCGTATTCCTGGGTGAAGCCGATCGCGCCATGCACCTGATGAGCGAGAGCGGCACCGGTTTGCGCCGCGCGATCGGCTCTCAGCTTCGCCGCCGCGATCTCGAAGGCGGCATCCCCATGATCGAGCGCGCGGGCGGCGGCCTGCGCGGCGCAATTTACCGCCGCCGCCTCTTCGGCGAAGACCGCGAGGCTCTGCTGCACCGCCTGGAACTTGCCGATCGGCTTGCCGAATTGGACGCGCTCGTTGGCATAGGCGATGGAACGCTCGAGCGCTCCGTCCAGCGCGCCGGCGATGGCCGCCGTCCGGGCAAAGGCGCCCAAGGCGAAAGGATCGGCATCGCTGGGCGCGCTCTCAAACGGGGCATTCTCGAAGGTGAGCGCGTCGCGCGGCTCGTCCGCCGGGCTTGCTCCTTGTTTGAGCAGCGCCTTGGCCGTCTCCAGATGCATCAGCATGCCATCGACGACCACCACGATCGAGGCCGCATGCCGACCCCAAGCGACCTGCGCGGTGCCGGTGAATCGGCCATCGACGAGCCGGCCGGTCGCCCGCGACGCCAGCAGCGCGAGCTCGTCCGGAACCGTCAGTCCGGCTTCGCTCAGCAGCCGGTTGGCAAGAATGGATTCCGCCACGGGCAAGGCCAGGGCATGAAAGCCCGACAGCCGCAGCACCGCCGCGGCATCGAGCCAGTCGCCGCCGAAGCCGCCTTCGGATTCCGGCACCAGCAGCGAAGGGAAGCCGTTCTCTGAAACCTGGGCCCAGGCCTTCGCGAATTCGGGCTTGGGATCGGCGGCCAGATCGGCGAACAGGCGGTTCGCGCTCTCGGTCAGCAAGGTCCGGCTCTCGCTCATCGCAGACCCAGCCCCCTTGCCGCGATGCCCCGCAAAATCTCCCGCGTCCCGCCCCGGAGCGAGAAGGAGGGCGAAATCTGCAAGAGCAGCGCCGTCATGCGCGCGAGATCGCTGTCCGCCTCGACATCCCCGGTCATCGCCGCCTGCACCGCCCGAGGCAAATCCTGCTCGAAGCTGTTGCCCAGATCCTTCACCATCGCCGCCTCCAGCATCGGGTCCTCCCCCGAGGCCAGCTTCGCCGCGGTCGACAGCGACATCTGCCGCAAGGTCCAAAGCTCGGCGGTCAATCGTCCGATCAAGGCCTGGAGCGTCTCCGAAGGCGCGGCGCCCGCATGCCGGATCAGCTCCACCAGGAGCGCATAGCTGGACAAATAGCGCTCGGGACCAGACCGCTCGAGCGACAGCTCCGCCGTCACCTGCTTCCAGCCATTCCCCGCCTCGCCCACGCGCATCGAGTCCGGGACCAGAACCTCGTCGAAGAACACCTCGTTGAAATCGTGACCGCCAACCAGGTCCATGATCGGCCGCACCGTGACGCCCGGGCTTTCCAGATCGATCAGAAATTGGGTCAGCCCCTGCTGCCGCTCCGATCCGGGCTCCGAGCGCAACAAGGCGATCATGTAGCGCGAATGATGGGCGAAGGTGGTCCAAATCTTCTGTCCGGACACAAGCCAGCCCTCAGGCGTTTTGACGGCCTTGGTCCGGATCGAGGCAAGATCCGATCCCGTGCCGGGCTCGCTCATGCCGATGCAGAAATAAGTCTCGCCGCGCGCGATTCCCGGCAGCAGGTTTTGCCGCTGCTCCTCCGTCCCATAGCGCAGCAAGAGCTGCCCGCTCTGCCGGTCGGCGATCCAGTGCAGGCCCACCGGCGCGCCGGCGGCCAGCAGCTCCTCTAGCACCACATAGCGCTCCAGCGGATGACGCTCGCCGCCGCCATAGCGCTTGGGCCAGACCATGCCGATATAGCCGGCCCGCCCCAGAGCCAAGCTGAATTCCCGGTCCGCCACGGCCCAGCAATTGACCCGCCGCAAGGGATCCCCCGCCGGCATATGCGCCGCGATGAAGGCGCGGATCTCCGCACGCAGCGACGCCACGTCGAATGGCGGATCGAACGGCAGGACCGAAAAACTCTGCATGCAACAGAAATCCTGGAATCGGACGCGGGTGACAACGCGGCGCCGGCCGCCGGGTGGCAGCCATCGTAGCCACGATATGGCCCCGGCGCGGCTGGCGAAGCAACCGCAACTGTGTCTCCACTGGCGCCCGGATTCGCAACAGGAGAATTCGCGATGGCCATCGACTGGTCCTTCGAGGACGAGCTCGATCGCGTCGAAGCCCTTGCACGCACCCTATCAGCAGCTCCAGCGGACGAAGCCGCAATCGCTCGCCCACGGGCTCCCGACGCAGACTGGACACACATGGACACTAGGGCGCACGCCAAGCTACTAAGTTCTTGATTTTATGGCGTCCCCAGGGGGATTCGAACCCCCGTTACCGCCGTGAGAGGGCGGTGTCCTGGGCCTCTAGACGATGGGGACTAGGGCCGTGCGAAGGGGGCTCATATAGTCCGCGGCCGGACGGAATGCAATTGGCCCCGCCGTTCAGTCTCGATCGATGTGGAAATCGAAATGATCGCCGGATTCCTCCACGCGATAGGCGAGCTTCTCGTCGATCGCGTTCTCGGAGGTGAAGGTGAGGATGCGGGGATGCATCTGGGCCAACTGGCGAGGCTCGATATAGTCGGAGGCGGCGATGATCAGCTCGTCGCCGGCATGGCAGGTGCGAGCCGCCGCGCCGTTCAGGATGCAACAGCGCGAGCCGGCTTCGCCATAGATTACATAGGTCGAGATCCGTGCGCCGGTGGTCTTGTTCCAGATCTCGACGAACTCAAGCGGATAGATCCCGGCAAGCCGGCAATGCTCCGGATCGAGCGTGATCGAGCCGTGATAATTGAGATCGGCCCCGGTGACTCGGATGCCGTGCAGCTTTGCGCGGATGACGCGGATCATGCGCGCCCGAAAGGATTGACCGCGATATTGTCGATGAGGCGCGCTTTGCCGAGCCGAGCCGCCGCCAGCAGACGTCCGGGCCCGTCGAGCCGCGCCATCGGCGCGAGCGTCTCGGGATGAGCCAACGCCACGTAATCGACGCTCGTAAAGCCGATGGCGCGAAGCTCGGCGTCCGCCGCCGCTGTCGCCGGTTCAGCAAGCGCGCCGGCGCGCAGCTGCTCCGCCGTCTTCGCCAGCACCTTGTTCAGCCGCCGCGCCACGGCGAGCTCGTCCGTGGTGAGATATTGATTGCGCGAGGAGAGTGCGAGGCCGTGCTCGTCCCGCACTGTCGGCACCGGCATGATCTCGACCGGCAGATCGAGGTCGCGCGCCATGCGCTTCACGATCTGGAGCTGCTGATAATCCTTCTCGCCGAAGGCCGCGACGTCGGGAGCCGCCTGCAGCAACAGCTTCGCGACCACGGTCGCGACGCCGTCGAAATGACCAGGCCGCGCGACGGCGTCCAACACCTCAGTCAGCGTTCCGCCCACCTTCACGGCGCTGGCAAAGCCGTCCGGATACATGTCGGTGGCCGAGGGCATATAGGCGATGTCGACGCCGAGGCTCGCGAGCTTCGCCAAATCCTCCGCCTCGCTCCTGGGGTACCGCGAAAAATCCTCGTTCGGGCCGAACTGCGTCGGGTTAACGAAGATCGAGACAGCCACCCGGTCGACCTTGGCCGAGAGCGCGCGCACGAGCTCCAGGTGACCTTCATGCAGCGCGCCCATCGTGGGCACGAGGCCAACCCGCTCGCCGGCACGATGGCGCTGGGCGCTCCAGCGGCGGAGCCCCGTCGGCGAATGCTCGATCTGGATGAGTTCAGGCGCGCGCCTTGGGTACGCCATAGAGATTCTCCGGTCCTGGGAAGCGATGCGCCTTGACGTCGGCGGCGTACGAGGCCGCAGCCTCGGCGATCTGGGGGCCGAGCTCGACATAGCGTCGGACGAATTTCGGTTTGAAATCGCCGGCCAGTCCCAGCACGTCGTCGATGACCAGCACCTGGCCGTCACAGGCAGGCGAGGCGCCGATGCCGATGGTTGGCGCGGAGATCGCATCCGTGATGCGGCGGGCGACCGGGTCGATGGTGCCCTCGATCACGATCGCGAAAGCGCCGGCGTCGGAGATCGACTGCGCGTCTTCCTGGAGACGGGCAGCCTCGGCATCATCGCGGCCGCGGGCGCGATAGCCGCCCAGCCTGTTCACTGATTGCGGAGTGAGGCCCACATGGCCCATGACCGGAATGCCGCGCGCGACCAGAAAGGAGACGGTCTCGGCCATTTCGGTGCCGCCTTCGAGCTTGACCGCATCGCAGCCGGTCTCGGACATCACGCGGGCGGCGGCGGCGAAAGCCTGGGTCGGCGACGCCTGATAGCTGCCGAAAGGCAGATCGACGATCACCGCAGCATGCTCGGTCGCGGAAACGACGGCCTTCCCATGCGCGATCATCATCTCGAGCGTAACGGCCAGCGTGGATGGCAGGCCGTAGACGACCATGCCGAGAGAATCGCCGACCAGGATTGCGTCGACATGCGGGTCGACCAGACCCGCGATCGGCGCGGTGTAGGCGGTGAGGATCGCGATCGGCTCGCCGCCCTTGCGGCCGGCCAATTCCGGGATCGTGATCCGTGAACTGCGGCGAGCGACGCTCACTGCGGCCGACTCCCTCCTGCCCCGCGCCCGCAGAAACTGAAACATTTGCGTGGCGCGGGGCAGACCATAAGATTTGTCGGAGCCGAGAAGCAAGCCTACCTCCGGTTGTGGACACCTTGGTCTTATTCTTGTTCAATATCGCCGCGCGCTCGATTCGCGGCGCGAAAGCAGTCTGACTCCTCGATGAAACTTGACCAAATCCGTCTTCACGCCCGTGCAGAACGCTGGCCCATCCGCGGCGCCTTTACCATTTCGCGCGGCAGCAAAAACGAAGCGGAGGTCGTCACAGCCGAGCTGATCGCCCGCACGACCGACGGGAGGACGGTGCGCGGTCGCGGCGAGTGCGTGCCCTATGCACGCTACGGCGAGACGGTCGAAGGTGTGCTGGCCGAGATCGAGGCGCAGGGCGAAGCGATCGCGGGCGGCCTCGATCGCGAGGCGCTGCAAAGCGCGATGCCGCCCGGTGCGGCGCGCAACGCGATCGATTGCGCATTCTGGGATCTGGAAGCAAAGGCGCTCGGCGTGCCCGCCTGGCGTCTCGCCGGACTCGCTCGTCCGCCTCGGCCGCTCACGACCGCCTATACGCTCTCGCTCGACACGCCGGAAGCGATGGCGCGGGCAGCGGCAAGCTCAGCGCATTTTCCGCTCATCAAACTCAAGCTCGGCGGAGGGGCCGAGGATCTGGACCGGGTCGCGGCCGTGCGGCGGAGCGCGCCTCAGGCCAGGCTGATCGTCGATGTGAATGAGGGCTGGACGCAATCTCACCTCGCCGTGCTCGCGCCGGCGCTGGCGGCGCTGGACGTGGCGTTGATAGAGCAGCCGCTGCCTGCCGGCGCCGATGAGAGTCTGGCGAGCTACGCCTCGCCGGTGCCGCTGGGCGCCGACGAATCCGCCCGCGGCCGCGAGAGCCTGACGGAGGTCGCCGAACGCTACAGGGTGGTCAACATCAAGCTCGACAAGACCGGCGGCCTCACCGAGGCGCTGAAGCTCAAGGCCGAGGCGGAGGCGGAGGGGCTGGCCATCATGGTCGGCTGCATGGTTGCGACCTCGCTTGCGATGGCACCCGCCTTTCTCCTTGCCCAGGGCGCCGCCTTCGTCGATTTGGACGGACCGCTTCTGCTGGCCCAGGATCGCGAGCCTGGTCTCGTTTATACCGGAACGTGCATAGATCCCCCGACTACACATCTTTGGGGATAGATCAATGACTTACGAACGAAACCATGCGCGGATAAACGGTTAATTTGACAATTGCTTAATGAAATTCCGCGAGCCTGGGCGGACGCTGACTCCTCTGACCGGCAATGTCATGCAGCTCGATCTGTCCCAATTGCTCGTGATGATCATCGATGACAACCGATTCATCCGCCGCCTGGTGCATGAGATCCTGAGGGGCTTCAACGTCGGATTCATCGTCGAGGCGGAAAACGGCGCCGATGCGATGGAGAAATTCAAGGTCGCGAAGCCCGACATCGTCTTCTGCGACTGGCTGATGCAGCCCACCACGGGGCTCGAGCTCCTGCGCGAGGTCCGTGCCGGTCGAACAGCCCTCTCCAGCAACACGCCCGTCATCATGATGACAGGGCAGCTCGACGTCGACAGCGTCCTCGCGGCGCGGGATCTCGGCGTCAGCGGCTACCTCGCCAAGCCGGTGACCGTCGATGGCGTCATGACCCGCATCGTCGATGTCGTCGGCGCCAGCGCGATGGCCTGACATGCAGGCGCCGGCTCCTGCAATCTCGCTTTATGTCAAGGCCAACGGCCCGAACGCCATGCCGGTCCGCGCGCTGGTCGAGCGCGCCGAACGGGCCGTCGAACAGATCAAGCAGGATTACCTGCCTTTCCTGCGCGATACACTTCCGAACCTCGAAGCGCTCACGGCGCTCGCAGCGGCGGCTCTGGTCGAGGACCCTTGGCACGATCTGAAGCTCGCGGTGCTGGACGTGAGGAGCAGCAGCGCCACGGCCGGCTACGACCAGCTGAGCGCGGTCGCGACCTCGCTCGAATGGCTGCTCGGCGAAGCGCCGGCCCGCGATCCGCGTATCGTCGAGGTGGTCCAGCTGCATCTCGATGCGATCTGGCGCCTTATCGAGGAAGGGACGCCGCGCCTCGGATCGCCCAAGGTACAAGCGTTGCTGGCGGCGCTCGGCAGGGTCACCGATCACGTAACCCGCGGCGCCTGAGCCGGATTTGGACCTAGCCTGCCTGTCCCTATAAGAAGGGTGCATGCTGCAAATCACCGACCTCACCTATCGGGTGGGCGGGCGTACATTGCTCGATGCCGCCAGCGCCGCCGTGCCAACCGGACACAAGGTTGGGCTCATCGGGCCGAACGGCAGCGGGAAATCGACGCTTCTCAGGCTAATCGGCGGCGCTCTGATCCCCGATGGCGGCGAGATCGCCATTCCCAAGGGCGCGCGCCTCGGCTTCGTCGCCCAGGAAGCGCCGGGCGGCGCCGCCAGCCTGCTGGACACCGTGCTCGCCGCCGATGCCGAGCGGGCCCAGCTGCTGGCCGAAGCGGAAGGCGAGAGCCATGGCGATCCGGCCCGCATCGCTCAGGTTCACCAGCGCCTGGCCGATATCGACGCCTATCGCGCGCCCACGCGCGCAGCGGAGATCCTGGCCGGACTCGGCTTCGACGAAGCCGCGCAGGCCCAGCCGTGCAGCGCCTTCTCGGGCGGTTGGCGTATGCGCGTGGCGCTGGCGGCAGCCCTTTTCGCCGGCCCGGACATTCTGCTGCTCGACGAGCCGACCAACCATCTCGACCTCGAGGCGACGATCTGGCTGGAGGCGTACCTCAAGGGCTATTCCGGCACGCTGCTGCTGGTGAGCCATGATCGCGAGCTCTTGAATGCGATCCCCGACGGCATCCTCCACCTCGACCGCGGCAAGCTCGTCGCCTATCGCGGCAATTACGACCAATTCGTCCGCCAGAGGAGCGAGCGGCAAGCGCACCAGGCGGCCGCACAAGCGAAGCAGGCGGCCGAGCGCCGTCACATCGAAGCCTTCATAGAGCGCTTTCGCTACAAGGCGACCAAGGCCCGCCAGGCGCAAAGCCGGATCAAGGCGCTCGCCAGGATGGAGCCGATCGCCGATGGGGTCGAGGACCGAACCGTCACCTTCGACTTCCCGGAGCCGGCGCCGCTGTCGCCCCCGTTGTTGACGCTCGACTCCGTCGCAGCGGGTTACGGCGACAAGACGGTGCTCAAGGGATTGGATGTCAGGATCGACGGTGATGACCGGATAGCGCTGCTGGGCGCCAACGGGAACGGCAAATCGACCTTCATCAAGCTGCTCGCCGGCCGGCTCGAAGCGCAAGGCGGCAAGATGATCAAGTCCACCAAGCTGAAGGTCGGCTATTTCGCCCAGCACCAAACCGACGAATTGGATGTCGGGCTCACCGTGTTCCAGCAGACGGCGCGCGCCATGCCGACCGCGACCGAGGAGAAGGTCCGAGCCTATCTCGGCCGCTTCGGCTTCCCGCAGGCGCGCGCGGAGACCAAGATCGGCGCGTTGTCGGGCGGCGAGAAGGCGCGCCTGCTGTTTGCGCTGATGGCCAAGGACGCGCCCAACATTCTGCTGCTCGACGAGCCGACCAATCATCTGGACGTCGAGAGCCGCGAGGCGCTGATCCGGGCGTTGAACGATTATGACGGGGCGGTGATCCTGGTAACCCACGACCCGCATCTGGTTGAGCTCGTGGCGGATCGGCTCTGGATCGTCGGCGAGGGTAAAGTTCGCCCCTTCGACGGCGACCTGGAGGATTACCGCAAGCTCCTGCTCGAGGAGCGGCGCGCCACGCGCCGGACCGCGCAGACCGAGAAGCCGGCGACCGAGGACAGGCGCGCGCAGCGGCGCTCGGCCGCCGAGCAACGCGCATCGTTGGCGCCCCTCCGCCGCGCCGTCGAGGCCGCGGAACGCGAGATTGCGGCGCTGAACAAGGAGATCGCTGCGCTGGACCAGAAGTTGGCCGACCCGGCGCTCTATCGGGGGCCGTCCGCGAAAGTCACAGATTTGCAAGTCGCGCGCGGCGCCGCAGGCAATAAGCTCGCAGCAGCCGAGGAACGATGGCTCGAAGCGTCCGTTCTTCTCGACGCGGCTGTGAAAGGAAACGAAGCCGCCTAGACGGCCGTGAAACAATCGTCCGGCCGGCCTTGATCGTGACCTATGGCGGATGCTTCGGGAGAGCCGCAACCATGTCGAGACGGTCGATTCGATTGGCCCTCGCGGCCGCGATCTGCGCGTTTGCGATGGCGCCCGCCGGGGCCGATGTGCGGATCATCCTGAGGGACGGGCGCGTCATCAACGTGCCGATCGCCCCGGAGGAAGTGCAGAGCATCGAGATGCGCCAAGGCCGAACCGGCGCTGCTCCCGGCTTGCCGCCCGCGCCGAGCGGGACCAACCTGCCACCGGCGCCCGGCTACCTTCCAGGCTCCAAGATCACGCCCGAAAACACCGCGCCCGTCGAGCCGCCGCGATCGGGCGCGACGTTCAACGCGCCGGCTCCGGTCGCCGCCGAGCCGACGACCGCCGGGAAGATTCAAGTCGGGCCGACTCGCCAGATCAAGCTGCCCAGTCAAGCGGCCGGTCTGGCCAAACCGGGCGACATCATCGAGATCGACGCGGGCACCTATCGCGGCGACGTCGCTTCTTGGCGAGCCGACGGCATCACGATCCGCGGAGTCGGCGGACGGGCGCGCCTGGTCGCCGACGGCAACAATGCCGAAGGCAAGGCGATCTGGGTCATCAAGGGCCACGATACGACAGTCGAAAATATCGAGTTCACCGGCGCCGAGGTGCCCGACCACAATGGCGCCGGGATCCGTGGCGAGGGGGTGAACCTCAAGATCATCAACTGCTTCTTCCACGACAATGAGGAAGGCATCCTCGCCGGCGATAATCCGACGAGCGTGATCGATATCGAGAATTCCGAATTCGCCCGGAACGGCGGCAACGAAGGCCGCTCGCACGAGATCTACATCAACCACATCAAGGAGCTGATCGTCCGCGGCAGCTATTTCCACCAAGGACATATCGGCCACCTGATTAAATCGCGCGCCGCGACGAGCCTGATCATGGGCAACCGCATCACCGACGAGAATGGTGATTCCAGCTATCAGATCGACACCTCCAACGGCGGCCGCGTTTTCGTGATCGGCAACCTGCTCGAACAGGATGAGCAATCTCAGAACAGCAATATCGTCGCCAACGCCATGGAGGGAGCCACCAACGAATCGCAGGAATTCTGGGTGGTCAACAATACCTTCGTGAACGATCTCGGCCACGGCACCTTCGTGGTCAGCCGCGCTCCCGGTCGGGCGCACGTGATCAATAACTTGTTTATCGGCGGCGGCGTCGCCTTCCACGGCACGGGAGATCTCCAGAACAATGTGATGGCGGCAGGCCCGGGCGGCGCGCCCAACCTGGAGAAGGCGCTCTTCGATTCAGGCGACATCAAAGAGGAAGGCACCAAGACCGCAAGCGATCCGGGGCTCGTTGACGTCAAGAATTATGATTGGCATCCCAAGCCGGATTCGCCCGTGATCGGCGCCGGCGTCGATCCGGGCAGCGCGGACGGTATGTCGCTGCTGCCGACAGTCGAATATGTCCACCCGGCGCATGGCAAACCGGTGAGGATCAAGGCGCCGATCGATGTCGGAGCCTATCAGCACGGTGGCTGACCCCGAGCCGGCGACCTTACCGGGCGAAAATGTACTCCTTGAGCTGGCTGGCCTCGCTTTCCAGCATCTCGAGCCGCGCCTTCACCGCGTCGCCGATGCTGACGATGCCGGCCAGATGGCCTTCCTCGATCACGGGCATATGCCGGAACCGTCCCTGGGTCATGATCTCCAGCACCTGGTCGATATGCATGTCGATCTTGGCCGCGGTCACGGCTTCGGTCATCAGATCGCCGACCTTGAGGTCGAGCAGTCTGGCGCCGTGCTCATCGAGCGCATGAATGACGTCGCGCTCCGACAGAATACCGGCGATGGTCTTGCCGCCGTCATCAGTCACGACGACGGCGCCGATGCGCTCATGCGCCAGCATGGCAACCGCCTCCTTAACAAGGGCGTCGCGGCGGATGGTGACGACCCGGCGGCCTTTGACGTTGAGAATGGCTTTCACGGACATGGCCGATCCTCCCACGGAAATTGCGGCTGTTCGTCGCACTAGGGAGGACGTTACTCCTGTCCGACGGTTCCCCACAAATCGCCGATTTCAGGATGGGGCCAAAGACGGCCCTGCGAATCCCGGATACCGGCGTCTTCGACGAAATCGGGCCCGATGGGCACCTTGCCTTCGCCCCCCGGAATATCCAGTACATAGGTCGGCTGGGCGATCCCTGAAAGGCGGCCACGCAGGCTTCGCATGAGAGCCCGGCCTTCGACGATGGAGACCCGGAATCCCGAAGTCCCGGGAGCCAGGTCGGGATGATGGAGATAGTAGGGCTTGATGCGCGCCCGGACCATGGCCCGGAACAAGGCCTCCAGCACGCCCACATCGGCATTGACGCCGCGCAGAAGGACGGTCTGGCCGAGCAGCGAGACCCCGGCCCGCGCCAACCGGGCGCATGCGGCGGCCGCTTCCGGACCGAGCTCCCGCGGGTGGTTGGCATGGATCGCGAGCCAGACCGGAAGCGGCGAGCCGAGCGCTTCCAGCAACGCCGCATCGATCCGGGCTGGATCAGCGACCGGCACCCGGCTGTGGATCCGCAGAGTTGCGACATGCGGAATCTCTGAGAGAGCGGCGATGATGCCGGCGAGCCTGCGCGGCGCCAGCATCAAGGGATCGCCGCCGGTGAGGATCACCTCCCAGATCTGCGGACGGGCGCGGATATAATCGATTGCCGCCGCGAGCTCCGCCTCGTTCAAGGCGGCGCCGCCGGGACCGACCTGTTCCCGGCGGAAGCAGAAGCGACAATAGACAGGACAGGCGTGCAGCGGCTTGAGCAGCACGCGGTCCGGATAGCGGTGCACGATGCCTTTGACCGGCGAATGGGCCTCGTCGCCGATCGGGTCGGTCCGTTCGTAAGGAAGCGTCTCGAACTCGTCGGCGGAGGGCACAAATTGTCGAGCGATCGGATCGGCAGGATCGTGGCGATCGATCAATCCAGCGACGGTCGGCGTGATCGCGACGGCATAGCGCGCCGCGACCTTCTCGATCGCCGGCGCCTCATCCGCGGCGACTAGTCCGGCCTTCACCAGCGCCGGCACTTGCCGCAAGCTTCCGGCTTGCGAAAGCGCCGATTCTCGCGTGTCATTTGCTGTAGGCGTCCGCCGGTCGCTCGGCGTCGCCATTGGGAAAGAGGTCATGACCATGCTGCTCCACGCGGTGGTTATCGCGTCCAATCTCGTCATCCCGGCGGCCGCCGATGCTTGCGAACGGGATCCGACCGATATCCGCGTCTACGCGAAAATCGAGCCGCCGACGACCAACTTCTCGAAGCCGTCCCGCCAGTTACAGAGCAAAAGATCCGAGACCGAGATTGCGGGCGATCCGCGTTTCGCGACCGTCGCCGGGCTGACGGTCGGCAGCATCGGTGTCGATTTCGAGGTGCGGATCGCCGACCTTCGGTTGGCAAGCGGGATGATCTGCGCCTGGCCTTCCGTCGTCACTGTCACCTTGTCCGCGGCGCCGGACGTCTATGTCGTGCCGGATCACGGCCCCTGCCAGACCAGGGTGGCCCTCGATCACGAGATGCGCCATGTCGCGGTCTACAGCGACATCATTAACCGCTATGTCCCGATCTTTCGACGGCGGGTCGCGACGATGGTCGACGCGATCGGAACCGTGGGTCCGGTGCCTGAGGAGAGGCTGTCGACGCTCCGCCATCGGATTCAAGACAAGATCGGGGCGTCGATCGACGTCGTGTCCGACGAAATGGACGCAAATTGGGTTTCAGCGGAGCGCGCCATTGATTCCGAGACCGAATATGACCGTCTCAGCCATGTCTGCCCGCAGGTGGATTTTGTCCCGGAATCCCGTTTTCCCGCGCGCCCCGGATAAGCAGGCGGCCGCCCGTTCTTAACAATCGTGACATCGGGGACGACGAGGCTTTATAGAGCATTTAGAATCCTACCGATATGCAAGGCGGTTCCCAGCGGCGCAACCACCGCCAGAAATCGAGAAGTCGCGCACCCATGGACATGGCTGCTAATGGTCCCGTCGAGAGCGGTCGAGCATGAGCATTAAGTTCGAGACCTTGGGAAACGCCACGATCCAGCTCTTCGACGAGAGCGGACCGGTATTGGCGACCGATCCTTGGCTCGTCGGCACCTGCTATTTCGGGAGCTGGGCGCTCGACCATGCGCTCACGCCGGAGCAGATCGCCAATGTGGTTAATTCAAAATTTATCTGGATCTCCCACGGCCATCCGGACCATCTGCACCATCAATCCCTGGATCTTCTACCCCGGGGAAAGAAGATTCTGCTGCCCGATCATTACGACTCCGAAATCCACAACTTCCTGATCGAGCGCGGCTTCGATGTTACGGTTCTCCCGTATCGCAAATGGTTCCGGGTATCGCCGCAGATCGAGGTGATGTGCCTCGACAATATCAATCAAGACGCGATTCTCGTGGTCCGGCTGGGCGACGCTCTTCTGATCAACCTCAATGATTCGCCGATTGCCGGAGAGCTGTCCTTCCTGAGAAAACTCGTTCGGCGCCATCCCAACGACAAGACATATCTGGCTGCGCTCTGCTCGATCGACGCGGACATGATCAATTTCGTCGACAATGAGGATCGCCGCACGATCGAGCCGCCCGAGGAACGCAAGCCCGGCGCCATTTGGAACGTTGCGCGGATCGCGGCGAGCCTCGGCGTCAGGAATTTCTGCTGCTCTTCCTCGCAGCACATCTATGTCCGCTCCGATTCCATCTGGGCGAACGCCTACCGGATCACCTGGCCCGATATCCAGCAGCATTGGAGCAGGCCCGCTGTTCGCCCGATCGAGCCGTTTGTTACGGTGGATGCGACGACCGGCGCAATCACGCGCAACTATCCCTTGCAAGCGCCCGATGCAAGCCAGATCACCGATCGGACGGGCGAGGACGATTGGAACGAAAAGATGTCGGAGGAGGATTGGTCGGCGGTCGACGCCTTCTTCCGTCGCTTCGACATGATCCGTCCTCATTTCGATTTTCTCGAGGTCTCGATCGGGGGCGACCGGCGGCGGTTCGAGCTGAAACCCGCACACCGCAAGCCGCTATCGAAGCAGCACGGCGTGGTCTTCATCGCGCCCAAGCGATCCTTCATGGAAGCGATCAAATGGGGCTATTTCGACGACCTTCTCATCGGCAACTTCATGAAGGTGCGCCTGATCAATACCGGCCTCTACCCGCGGTTCACGCCGCTGGTGGCAAAGCTTGGCGGCAACGCCAAGGTCTATTCACGGCCTCAATATCGAAAATTCCTCCGTCGATACTTTGTGCGTAATCCGTTCGGGACGCTCGCTTATTTGCTCGAGCCGGAGAAGAACTATGTGTTCATGCCCTGGCTGAGGCGGCGAGCCGAGGCCATCGGGATCAAGGCGCCGCTCAAATATGTCTATCGCTCCATGCGGGGCGATCCGATCGGCCGCGCCGCCTCCGTGGGTCCTGGACTGCGAGAGCCCGCACCGTCCCAGATCGTGACCCTTCCGGCCGATGAAAAGCCGATCATCATCACTGTCATCGATACCGAAGAGAATTTCGACTGGGACGCACCCTATTCGTCGAGCTCGGTGTCGGTTCACGGCATGCGCGAGATCGAGACGCTGCAGCGTCTTTTCGACCGCCACCGCGTGAAGCCGATCTATATGGTCGATTACGCGATCGCCAATCAGCGGGACGGCTACGGGCCGCTTTTGGATGCGGTCAAGGACAAGCGCTGCGAGATAGGGGCGCACCTACATCCCTGGGTTAACCCGCCGATCATCGAGGAGATCTGCGCCAGGAACTCCTATCCGTTCAACCTGCCGAAGAGCCTCGAGCGCGAAAAGCTGCGCACGCTCACGAGCATGATCTCGGCCAGTTTCGGTGTGAAGCCGGAGGTCTATAAGGCCGGTCGTTACGGGATCGGCGCCGCCACGCCCGATCTTCTGACCGAACAAGGCTACAAGGTGGATCTGAGCGTCGTCCCAACGCGCGACTACACCGATCAGTTCGGGCCGGATTTCAGCGGCTTCGACGCCGCGCCCTTCTGGATCGACGAGAAGCATAGGCTGCTGGAGATACCCTTCACCACCAGCTTCATCGGTGCGATGCGGGGGCAAGGAAACTCGTTTTTCCGGGTCATGAACTCGCAGACCGGCCGGGCCTTTCACCTCCCCGGCGCCTTCGCGCGGCTCGGACTCATGAACCGCGTCAATCTCACGCCCGAAGGGGTCACGCTCAAAGAAGGCAAGGCGCTGACGAGGCAACTCGCCGCCAACGGCGTGCGTGTCTTCACGCTGGCCTTCCACAGCACGTCGCTGACGCCGGGAAGCACCCCCTATGTCGGCTCGATCGCACAACGCGACGCTTTCTACCGGTGGTTGGATTCATATTTCGAATTCTTTTTCGGCGAGATGGGCGGTCGCGCCATGACTCCGATGGAATTTTATAACCTTATCTTAGGATTGGAGGGTAAAGATCGGCGCATGGAGATGCTGGCGACCGCCGAGTAGGTCGCTGGGCGGATAAAGGCGCTTCCATGACGGTCAGCGTTGTCATCCCGACGTTCAATCGCGCGCGCCTTGTCGTGAGGGCTGTGGAAAGCGCGCTCGACCAACGGGGCGTCGAAACCGAGGTCATTGTCGTCGACGACGGCTCGACCGACGATACGGAGCGGGCGCTCAAGCCGTTTGCCGACCGTATCCGCTATATCAAACAAGAAAATCGCGGCGTTGTCGCGGCCAGAAACCGCGGCATGGAGCTGGCCGCAAAGCCCTTCATCGCGCTGCTCGATTCCGACGACACCTGGCTCCCGTGGAAGCTGGCGCTGCAGCTACGCTGCTTCGAGCTCTTCCCCGAGCTCATGCTCACCTGGACGAACTGCTTCGAGGTCGACGGGACGGGCGCGGTCCTGCAATCGGATTTCCTGCGAAAATACCAGGCCGCCGCCTACCGTCACTTCACCGATTCCGATCTCTTCCAACGCGTCGTCTCGATCGATTGCCCCGCCGCACCGGAAGGGACAACGGTCGATCTGAAGATCGGCCGGATGGCCTCGCCGCTATTCATGGGAAATCTGATCGTCACCCCGACAGCCGTGTTCCGGCGCGAGGCGCTGTCCGTGGGAATGTTCGACCCCGAGATGGGTCAGGCCGGCGAGGATTACGATCTCTTCTGGCGCATGGCGGATTTAGGTCCGTTCGGGCTGGCGGACGTGCCGGCCATGTATTTCCGCCGGGGCGGCAGCGATCATCTGCATACCGCGCGCAGGCAGATGGCGGTATCCAACCTGAAGGCCATTGCCAAGTATCATAAGCGCCATCCTCAAGGGCCCGCGCTGAATGAGCGGCTCGTGGCCACGAGAATGACGGAAGCCCATGCTTGGGTAGCGACGGCGGCGTTCGACGATGGAAGAGTCCGCGAGGCGCGAAGGCACGCTGTCGCCGCGGCGCTGCGCGGCAGCCGTCAACCGCGCGTCTATATCTACCTGTTGCTGTCGCTTCTGCCCCGCCGGGTGACCAGCATCGCGCGCTGGACGGTGCATCGCCTCAAGGGTTTGCGTCGCGGCGGCGCGCCTGCCGCGACAATCGCTGAAGCGGCACCTGGGGCGCGTTCGTAAGATCGAAGCTCATCGCCGTCAGAACCAGCTGCAACCCGACGATGATCGGTAGCGCGGCAACCATCACGGTTCCAGCCGATGCCGTAGTGCCGAGCGCATAGCTCTGCAGCCATTCTCTCAGACCGAAGATCGCGCCGAAAGCGATGAGCGGAAATCCCAATAGCACCATAACAGAGGCGATATTGAAGTCTCTCAGAATGTAATTGTAGTAAAATCGCTTGAATATGTTTTGGATGTTTAGGAATAGAAACGGCACAAGTACCCGCGTTATCGATAGACTGCTCTTTTCATTCCCATAGCGCGCGTTCATCGGCACATCGAGGACAACCGCGCGGACCGTGTACAGGCGAAAGAGCATATCGGATTCGAAAAAATATCGTTCCGCGATCTTGGCGAGCGGCAGCGCCCTCAAGGCGGCACTGTGGATGGCGGTATAGCCGTTGGTCGGATCCATGATCCGCCAATAGCCGCTCGAAGCTTTGGTAAGGAACGACAGCCCGGCATTGCCGACCAGCCGGATGACCGGCATTCCTTGCGTGGATTCCGGCCAGAAGAACCGATTGCCCTTCGTATAGTCCGCGATTCCCTGGACCAAGGGCTCGACCAAGTCGGAGAGCAGCGCGGGATCCATCTGACCGTCGCCGTCGATCTTCACGACAATATCCATGCTCCGGGCAAGCGCCGCACGGTAACCCGCGATAACGGCGCCACCCACGCCGCGATTGTAAGGATTGCGCAGGATCACCAGGCGCGGATCGCTGCATTCCTCCTTCAGGAGGTCACCGGAGCCGTCGGGGCATTTATCGTCGACGCAGATGATCAGCTCAACGCTGCTCGGCACCCGCCGAACCACGTCTAGAATCGTGTCGCGTACCTTGTAGCAAGGTATGACCACGGCAATGCGGGGATTCGGGGCGGTATTGGCGACCGCCGAATCTCCCTCTCCGAGCTGCCGTGCCACATCGTCCATGAGAACGGCACGGTCTGCGACCAACTGCGCTTAGTCAAGGGGACACTTAATCAAGATCCGAATGCCGGGCGCGCCTGTAGCCGTCCGGCCCAGCCTTTCAGCAATTCGCGGCAGGGAACCTCGATCACGCGATAGGTGACGCTCGCCGTACCGATCGTCACCGCTGCGGTCGTGAGCATATATGCAAGCGCGCTTCCGTCGGTCGAAACTTCGGTCCAAAAGCGCCTTATGAAATGAACGATCGGATAGTGCGTCAGATAGATCGAGTAGGAGATCGCGCCCAGCCAGTGAAGCGGCTCCGCCGACAGGAGCTTCGCGACCCGGCCCGCATTGCCCGCGATGGCGACCACAGTCGGAAATATGACGGCCGCGATCACGACGTCGTTCGCCTTGAGCGCCAGCGTGAGCACGACCCCCGCGAAGAGAGTCGCGACGCCTAGATCGGAAGTGAGAGGCGTTGCCGCGCGGCGTGCACGATATCCAATCACGCCGAGCCCGAAATCGGCGAAGCATCTGGCGAGCGGCAAGTAGGTGACGGAAGAGCGCCAGATATTGAGATTCCATTCATGTTCGTAAGCGGTCCAGACCAGGCCGACGGCACAAGCAACAGCAGTGATCCATGAACGCCGCGGTGATCCCAGGAGGCCCGCCCAGACGAAGGCCGGAAACAGCAGGCTGGCCGCCCATTCCGTGCTGATCGACCAGGCGGGCAGGTTGATCCAGTCATTGTCGCCTGCGGGCCAGAAACACCAGCGCTGGGTGAGGGTTGCTTCCTCCACGATCCGCATCGGCGCATAGAAAGGATGGAGCAGCACGATGCCGGCCAGAACGGCCAGATGCATCGGAAACAGCCGTCCGAAGCGACGCATCACGAAGTCGAGATAGGACCGGGCCGAGACGCCGGCGGCCATCCCGTCGCCGTAGGTTCTGGCCAGGATGTAGCCGCTGAGGAAAAAGAAGAAATCGACGGCCAGATAGCCCTCACGCACGATCCAAGGCGCCTCGGGGTCGCCTAGGCCGAAACTGAAGATATGCAGGATCATTACCCAGCAGGCGAAGATGCCTCTGAGGGTCGTAAGTGGCCGTATCTCCCGCATAAGGCAGCCTGATGCCATGGCTCACCGACCTGGTAAAGCCGCTAAATTGAAGCAGCTAGTAAACCGGCAACGCCGTTCAGGGAGCTGGCCTCTTGCTTTCCGCCGCTGCCGCCCGGGCCAGTGCGTCCTTCGCCCTGTCGGAATCGCCGAGCACTTGATAGGCTCGAGCCAAGCGCCGCCAGCCTTCCGCATCGTCGGGGTTGGCCTGAAGCTTGGCAGCAAGGCTCCCGACCATCGACCGGATCATCGCCTGTTGTTGCTCGGGCGTCATCTGCTCGGCAGCCTGGATGTCGGCGGCGCTCGGCTCCCGCTTGGCCGAAGCCGGCCGGGGCTGGGGAGTCTCTTTGACGGGATCCAGGCCGAGGGCTTGGGCTGCACCGGCGATCCGGGCCTTCGTCGGCTCGATCCAGGGCGCGTCGGCCGGCGAATCGGCGAGCAGCGATTGCCAACCTTTGAGGGCCGCCTTCATGTCTCCGGCCTGGGCGTCGGCCAGCGCCAGATAATAACGCGCTTCCGGCTTGGCGTCGGAATTGTCCGGAACGGCCTGGAACCGCTGCTTCGCTTCTGCGCCGATCGCGCCGCCATCCGCAGCCATGAGAGCCTCGGCCAGCGCAACGCTCAAGGACGGATCGTTCGGGTCGATGCCGGCCGCCACCCGGAAGGCATCGACCGAATCCCGCGGGCGGCCGAGTTTCATATAAGCTTCGGCCACGACCACCCAGCGATCGAGATCGGCCTTGTCCGGCTTGAGCTTGGATTTCACCTGCTCGACGGCCGCCAGGATCTTCGCGGGATCGGCGTCGGGCGAAATCTGGCGCTCGGCCAAAGGCTGCGCAGGGAGGCCGGGTTGTCCAACCGCGACGTAGATGAGAATCGCACCGACTGGGACCGCAAGTGCGATGGCGCCGGTCATCCAGCGGCCAGCGCGCGTTCTAGCCGGCGCATTGTCGGCTGATCGCGCCGCAGCCAGCATCCGACGGCCAATCTCTGTCTCCAGCGCCGCCGCCTCCGCCGGTTCGACGAGGCCTCGCGCGCGATCGCGTTCGAGCTCAGCCAGCTGGTCGCGATAGACCGCAAGATCGGCGCCCGCCGGATCGGCCGGCGTGGCCTTCCGCACCAACGGCCAAACCAGCAGGACGACGACGGCCGCAGTCATCAACGCGGCGACAATCCAGAAGCCGATCATTTGAGCGCCTCGATCGCGGCCCGCTCGGCCTCGGTCAACGCCGGAGGCTCGGCGGCTGCCGGCCGGCGCCGGATCACGACCCAGGCGAGCGCGCCACCCGCCATCAACAACAGCGGCGGCGCCAGCCACAGGATCCAGGTCGAGGGCTCGAAGGGCGGCTTCAGCAGGATGAAGTCGCCGTAGCGGGCATGCATATAGTCCAGCACCTGCTGGTCGGTGTCTCCGGCAGCCACCCGCTCGCGGACCACCTTGCGAAGGTCGCGCGTGAAGTCGGCGTCGGATTCCTCGATCGATTCGGTCTTGCAGACCGGGCAGCGGAGCTGTTTGCCGATGGCTTCGGCGCGCTTCTCCTGCGCGGGATCCTTCAGCATCTCATCGGGATCGACCGCGAAAGCCGGCCGGCTGAGCATGAGCGCAGCCAGCAGCGCGAGCACCCAACCCCTCATTTCGTCCCCAGCTTGGCAAGGAGGGGCAGAATCGTGTCCTTCACGTCGGCAGGGGTCAACGGCGCCGCCTGCTTGAACCGGATGCGGCCCTCGGCATCGACGATGAAAGTCTCGGGCGCGCCATAGGCGCCCCAGTCGATCGAAACATGCCGGTCGCTGTCCATCCCGATCGACGTGTAAGGGTCTCCGAGCTCGGCCAGGTATTTCAGCGCGTCCTCGGGCTTGTCCTTCTGGTCGATGCCGCGGATCGGGACATGCGCCGTCTTCGAAAGCCCCATCAGGACCGGCTCCTCGGCGCGGCAAGGAATGCACCAGGAGGCGAAGATGTTGACGATCTGCACCTGCCCTTTGAGGTCTGCCGAGGAGAGCCCGTGCTCGCGCCCCGGCAAGGGCGGCAGATCGAAAGTGGGGACCGGCTGGTCGATCAGCGGCGAAGGAATCACCGAATTGTCGGTCCCGTCGACCAGCGGAATGGCGAAATAGGTGGCCAGGCCGACGAACAGCAGGATCGGCAGGACGAAAAGCAGGCGGCGCATGCTATTCGGCCGATGCAGCGCCGGGCACGGGAACCGCGCGGCGCGCCGGCGCGCCGATCCGCAAGCGACGATCGGAAAGCGAAACCAAACCCCCGCCCACCATGATTACTGCGCCGATCCAGATCCAAGGGACGAGCGGATGATGGTAGAGCCGCGTGACATAGGCTCCCGGCTGCCCGGGATCCGGCTCGCCGATCACGGCGTAGATATCTGCAAAGAAATTCGTGCGGATGCCGATATTAGTGACCGACTGATCCTGCGGATGGACGACCCGCCGCTCGGGCGTCAGAACCGCCACGGGCTTGCCGCCCTGCGTGACCGTGAAGGTCGCGCGATCGGCGTCATAGTTCGGCCCCTTGACCGGCCCGACGCTGTCCAGCCGCACCTGGTAGCCGGCGAGCTCGACGCTATCACCGGGGCGCATCGCCTGGATGCGCTGCTCGGTCCAGAGCGAGGTGCCCGTCATGCCGGCGATCGCGATCCCGAGCCCTGCATGGGCGAGCATCGTGCCCCAAGCGGCGCGCGGCAGCGCGGCTGCGCGCGCGAAGCTGTGCGCGATCGGCACATGGCCTAGACGGATGCGCTCCGCGATCTCGACGACCGCGCTGCCGACGAGCCAAGCCGCGCCCGCCAGTGCCGGAACCGCAAGAATCGGCCCGCCATGGGCGAAATACCAGGTCGTGAGCGCGATCACCGCCGCCGCGAGCCCCGCAAATTTAAGCCGGGCCAGCGCGCCCCCGAGATCGGCGCGCTTCCAGGACAGCATCGGCCCGACGCCCAAAGCTGCAACAAGCGGAACGGCGAGCGGCAGGAAAGTGCTGTTGAAGAACGGCGGACCGACCGACACGGTCTTCCCCGCAATCGCGTTCAGCAGGATTGGATAGAGGGTCCCGATGAACACTGTCGCGCACATCGTGGTGAGCAACAGATTGTTCAGCACCAACCCACCCTCGCGGCTGATCGGCTGGAACAGCCCGCCCAACTTCAGCGCGGGTGCCCGAATCGCATAGAGCATCAGCGCGCCGCCGGTCGCGGCGATCAACAAGCCTAGAACGAAGATGCCGCGCGCCGGATCGAGCGCGAAGGAATGGACCGAGGTCGTAAGTCCCGAACGTACCAGGAAGGTGCCGATCAGCGATAGGCTGAAGGTCAGGATCGCGAGGAGGATCGTCCAGCTCTTCAGGGCGTCCCGCTTCTCGACCACGATCGCGGAATGAAGCAGCGCGGTGCCGGCGAGCCACGGCATCAGCGAGGCGTTCTCGACAGGGTCCCAGCCCCACCAGCCGCCCCAGCCGAGCGTGTAATAGGCCCACCAGGAGCCCATCGCGACGCCCAGCGTCAGGGCCGACCAGGCGGCAAGCGTCCACGGGCGCACCCACCGCGCCCAGGCCGGGTCGACTTTGCCCTCGATCAGCGCGGCGACGGCGAACGCAAACGCGACCGAGAAACCGACATAACCCAGATAAAGGAAGGGCGGATGGAAGGCGAGGCCGGGATCCTGCAGCAACGGGTTCAACCCTTGCCCGTCCACCGGCGGATTGGCGAGGCGCTCGAACGGGTCGGACGTGCCGAGAATGAAGGCGAGGAAGCCCAACCCGATCATGCCTTGCACGGCGAGCACCCGAGCCTTGAGCCCGCGCGGCAGATTGTTGCCGAAGACGCCGATCAGCATGCCGTAGAAGGAGAGAATGAAGACCCAGAGCAGCATCGAGCCTTCGTGATTCCCCCACACGCCGGTGATCTTGTAGAGCAGCGGCATCGCCGCGAAGCTGTTCTCGACCACATTCACGACCGTGAAGTCGGAGACGACGTGCGCGTAGGCGAGCGATGCGAAGGCGAGCGCGATCAGCGCGAATTGCAGGCTCGCGGCGGACGAGCCGAGCGCCATCCAGCGGACATCGCCGCGCGCCGCGCCGACCAGCGGCACGATCGATTGGGCGAGCGCCACGAGCGCCGCCAGCACGAGAGCGAATTGGCCGAGCTCGGGGGTCATTGTACCTTGAGCGTGCTGGTTGCGTGCTGCCGCTCGCCTGCATGCTGAAGCGCTTTGGCGACTTCCGGCGGCATGTATTTTTCGTCATGCTTGGCAAGCACCTCGTCCGCGGCGAAAGTGCCGTCGGGACGCAGCTTGCCCTCGGTCACGACACCCTGGCCTTCGCGAAACAGGTCGGGCAGCGCCCCCGTATAGGTGACGCCAATGGTCGAGACCTTGTCCGTCACGCGGAACTCGGTGGTGCTGCCCTCGTGCTTGACGCTGTTCGCCTCGACCATGCCGCCGAGGCGGATGGTGCGGCCGGGCGAGACATGGTCGGCGGAAATATCGCTGGGGCTGTAGAAATAGGTAAGGTTATCCCGGAACGCGAGCAGGGCCAGCACGGTCGCGACCGATAGTCCGCTCATGCCCAGCACCAGCGCCTGCAGACGCCGTTTCGCGCGCCGCGTCATGACCGCGCCTCGCGGCGATGACGCCGTGCTTGGCCGACAGCGGCCAACTCCCGCTCCAGCCGCCTGCGAAGGCGAAGGGTGCGCAGAGTCCAGGCGACAATGCCGGCGAAGGCCGCCGCCGTCAGCCCATAGGCCGGCCAGACATAGTCCCCATAGCCGCCCATGGCGAAGAAGGTCCCCAGATCATGCACGCGCGTTTCTCTCGCCCTCAGTTAGGCGCCAGGCCTGGCCGATACAATCGACGCCTTTGCCGCACCTAGCCTTCCCCAGCCGCCGTGCGCCAAGCCTGTATCCGGCGCGCCAGCAGTTCGCTGTCGACCCGGAGCAAAACCACGCTGACGAAGAAGAAGGCGAAGCCGCCGATCATCAACAAAAGCGGGATCAGCATCCCGGTCGCGATCGATGGGCCGCCTTTGGCGAACAGGCTCGATGTTTGGTGCAGCGAATTCCACCAATAGACCGAGAATTTGATGATCGGCAGGTCGACGACGCCCACCAGCACCCAGATGGCCCCGAATTTGAGCCCGCGCTGCGGGTCGTCGAAAGCATCGACGAGCGCGATATAGCCCAGATAGAGGAAGAAGAGGATCAGCTCCGACGTAAGGCGCGCATCCCAGACCCAATAGGCCCCCCAAGTGGGCCTGCCCCAGAGCGAGCCCGCGACCAGGCAGATCAGCGTGAAGATGGCGCCCAATGGCGCCGCCGCCTTCACGAACACGTCCGCCAGCGCATGCTTCCAGATGATCCCGGCAGCGGCCGCTGCCGCCATCATGTAATAGACCATCTCCGACATGATCGCGGCGGGAACATGGACATACATGATCCGGACGGAATCGCCCTGCTGATAGTCCGGCGGGGAGTCGAAAAGGCCGAAATAGAGGCCTGAGCCCAGCAGCAGCACTGCCAATCCTGTGCTCCACGGCATGATCGCGCCCGCCAGCCTTTCGAACTGGGCCGGGTTGGCATAGCGGTGCAGCGAGAAACGCGACGCGGTGGCCATTCCCAAACAACTACTCCAACGCGCTCCGGATCGCCGCGGCGGCGACGACGGGCGCCAATACGATCCCCAGTACGAGCATGCTCGCGAGCAGCAGCAGATGCGGTCGTGCCGGCAGTCCCTCGGCGACGGCGCCTACGGCGCTGGTCGCGAAGATCAGGACCGGAACATAGAGCGGCAGCACCAGGATCGCCAGTAGCGCTCCGCCGCGCCTGGCGCCCAGGGTCACGGCCGCGCCCACCGCCCCGATCAGGCTCAATGTGGGAGTACCGAGCAAGAGGCTGATCTCCAGCGCGGCATAGCTTCCGGCGTCGAGCCGCATCATGAGCCCGAGCAGCGGCGCCACGATGATCAGCGGCAGGCCGGTGGTCGCCCAATGGGCCGTCACCTTGGCCAGGACGGCAAGCTCGAGCGGCATCGGCGAGAGCGCCAAGAGATCCAGGCTGCCATCCTCGAAATCGCGCTGGAACAGCCGGTCGAGCGCCAGCAGCGTCGCGAGGAGCGCCGTTACCCAAATGATTCCCGGAGCAAGCTTCGCCAGCAGATTGGGCTCAGGTCCCACGGCCAAAGGGACGAAGATCGTCGCGAGCACGAAAAATGCGATCGGCGCGACGAGATCGGAGCCCTGGCGAAGCTGAAGCCCCAGATCGTGCCGAAACAGGCGGAGCGCGGTCTTCACAGCGCCTCCGCCAAGGCGCTCTGCGGGAGAGCAAATTCAGCGAGGTCGAGGCGACCTGCGTCCGGGAGCAGGATCGGCGCGTGGGTGGCCGCCACCACTATCCCGCCGGTGCGCCGGTGCGCGGCAAGCGCAGTTTCCAACGCCGCGATCGACCGCGTATCCAGTCCGACCGTCGGCTCGTCCAAAAGCCAGAGGGGCGGCGCCATCGCGATCACCCGCGCTAGCGCCAGACGCCGTCGCTGGCCGGCCGACAGGAACCGCGCCGGCAGATCGGCCAGATCGGCTAGGCCGAGCACGTCCATTGCGGGCTGGACCCAAGCGGCGCGATCCCTGAGATCGGCCCAGAAGCCGATCGATTCCCGCACGCTCAGCATCGGCTTGATCGCGTCGAGATGGCCGAGATAGGCGATCCGCGCACGATGCGCGCCCGGATCGTCGGCGACCGGAAGCCCGTCCCAGGCCAGCTTGCCCGCGAAAGGCGCGAGCAGGCCGGCCATCAGCCTGAGCAGGCTCGATTTGCCGCTGCCGTTGGGGCCGACCAGCACCAGGGCGCCCCCAGTTTCAACTGTGAAATCGAGGCCCGAAAAAACGACCCTGTGGCCGCGGCGACAGGCGATCCCAGAGCCGGTGAAACGGCTCACGGGCCGGCGGCTCGGTCCGTCGGGATGAGGTCCGCCTCAAGCCGGCAAGCGGCGTCGAGCAAGGCCCGGTAGATCCGCTCCGCCACGTCGGCCGGGAAGCCGACCCGTTCGGCATGAGCTTTGGCCTGCACCACAACCTGCTCCAACCGGTCGGCGAGCACCGGATGAATGCCGTGCTCCGCCTTGAGCGCCGCGACTTGCCGGACAACGTCGAAACGCTCGCCCAGCAGCGCGATGATCTGCGCGTCGAGCTCGTCGATCCGCCGCCGGTAGGGGGCCAGGAGGGCGCGCGCGTCCGGCGGGGTGGTGTCCCAACCGGGCTTTTCCGGATGCGGGTCGCTGATGGTCATGGCTCGTCCGATCGTGGGCTCGGATGCTAAAATGCGGCGTTTGATCGTCTTGTCAAACTGGGCTAGATGCACTGCAACACGCGGCGTCGGTCAGCCTGGCCGGCGCTCTGGGCCCCTCCTGAAAGGCATTTCCCCGTGGCGATTACCGGAAAAGACACGCTCAAGACCCGCCGTACGCTGACCGTCGACGGTGCTGCTTACGATTATTTCAGCCTGGAAGCTGCCCAGGGCCGGATTGGCGACGTGGCGCGCCTGCCCTTCTCGCTCAAGGTGCTGCTGGAGAACTTGCTCCGTTACGAGGACGGCCGCACGGTGACGGTCGACGACGTGAAGGCCGTCGCCGATTGGCAAAAGTCCAAGACCAGCGACCGTGAGATCGCCTACCGCCCAGCCCGCGTGCTGATGCAGGATTTTACCGGTGTTCCGGGCGTCGCCGACCTCGCCGCCATGCGCAAGGCGATCGAGCGCCTCGGCAGCTCGGCCGACCGGATCAACCCGCTCTCCCCCGTCGACCTGGTGATCGACCACTCGGTGATGGTGGACGTCTCGGCCACGCCCAATGCTTTCGACCAAAACGTCGCTAAAGAATTCGAACGCAACGGCGAGCGTTACGCGTTCCTGCGCTGGGGTCAGACCGCCTTCGACAATTTCCGCGTCGTGCCGCCCGGAACGGGCATCTGCCACCAGGTGAACCTCGAATATCTCGCTCAGACTGTCTGGGTCGGCCAGGAGGGCGGGCACAACATAGCCTACCCGGACACGCTGGTTGGCACCGACAGCCATACGACCATGGTTAACGGCCTGGCGGTGCTGGGCTGGGGCGTCGGCGGCATCGAGGCCGAAGCTGCGATGCTGGGTCAGCCCATTTCGATGCTGATCCCAGAGGTGATCGGCTTCAAGCTGACCGGCAAGCTGCGCGAGGGCACAACGGCGACCGACCTCGTGCTGACGGTCACGCAGATGCTGCGCAAGAAAGGCGTGGTCAACAAATTCGTAGAGTTCTACGGCGAGGGCGTCGATGCGCTGGCGCTGGCCGACCGGGCGACTCTGGCCAATATGGCGCCTGAATATGGCGCCACCTGCGGCTTCTTCCCGATCGACAAGGAGACAATTCGTTATCTTACCATGACCGGCCGCGATGCCGGGCGGATCAAGCTGGTGGAGGCCTACGCCAAGGCGCAAGGCATGTGGCGGGACGCGTCCACGCCCGATCCGGTCTTCACCGACACGCTGTCGCTTGATCTCGCCACCGTCGAGCCGTCGCTCGCCGGCCCGCGCCGGCCGCAAGATCGGGTGCTGCTGTCGCAAGCCGCGAGCGCCTTCGCCGCCGAGCTCGAGAAGTTCGGCGTGCCGGCCGGCGACGCCAAGAAGCGCGTGCCGGTCAAGGGCGCGGACTTCACGTTGGGCCATGGCGACATCGTCGTCGCGGCGATCACCAGCTGTACCAACACCTCCAATCCCTCGGTGATGCTGGCCGCGGGCCTGCTGGCCCGTAAGGCGGTCGCCAAGGGATTGAAGGTGAAGCCCTGGGTCAAGACCTCGCTCGCGCCAGGCAGTCAGGTGGTCACGGAGTACTACAAGACCGCCGGCCTGCAGGGCGACCTGGACGCGCTGGGCTTCAACCTCGTCGGCTATGGCTGCACGACCTGCATCGGCAATACCGGCCCGCTGCCGGACGCCGTCTCGGCAGCGATCAACGAGAACAACCTCGTCGCGGCGGCCGTCCTGTCCGGCAACCGAAATTTCGAGGCCCGCATTCATCAGGATGTGCGCGCGAACTACCTGGCGTCGCCGCCGCTCGTCGTCGCCTACGCGATCGCCGGTTCGATCACGGTCGATCTGGTCAACGATCCGCTCGGCACGGACCAGGAGGGCAAGCCGGTCTATCTCAAGGACATCTGGCCGTCGAATGAAGAAATAGCCGAGACGGTCGCCAAGTCTGTGACCCGGCAGATGTTTCAAAGCCGCTATGCCGACGTCTTCCAAGGGCCGAAGCAGTGGCAGGAGGTTCGCTTCGCTGAAGGCCAGACCTATAAGTGGGATGTCGGGTCGACTTATGTGAAGGAGCCGCCTTTCTTCCAAGAGATGGGCAAAGAGCCGGGCAGCATTTCCGATATCGTCGGCGCTCGGCCGCTTGCGATCCTGGGTGACAGCATCACCACCGATCACATCTCGCCGGCCGGCAATATCAAGAAATCTTCTCCGGCAGGCGAATATCTGCTGCAGCACCAGGTGCGGCCGGAAGACTTCAACTCTTACGGCTCGCGCCGCGGCAATCATGAGGTGATGATGCGCGGCACCTTCGCCAATACGCGCATCAAGAACGAGATGGTGCCGGGGGTGGAAGGCGGCGTCACCAAGCACATGCCGGACGGCGCGCAGATGCCGATCTATGACGCGGCGATGAAATACATTTCGGCAGGCACGCCGCTGATCGTCATTGCCGGCAAGGAATACGGCACCGGCTCGAGCCGCGACTGGGCGGCCAAGGGCACAAGGCTCCTAGGCGTCAGCGCCGTGATCGCGGAGAGCTTCGAGCGGATCCACCGCTCGAATTTGGTCGGCATGGGCATCCTGCCGCTGCAGTTCAAGGAAGGCACGGATCGCAAGTCCCTGAAGCTCGACGGCGCCGAAACCTTCGACATCAAAGGCTATGCTGCAGCCCTGAAGCCCCGGATGGAAGTCACGATGACAATCCACCGCGCCGATGGCAGCACCCAGGAAGTGCCGCTTCTCCTCAGGATCGATACGCTGGATGAGGTCGAGTACTACAAGAATGGTGGCATCCTGCAGTTCGTCCTGCGCAACATGCTGAAAGCGGCATAGGGAACGTGCGCGCGGAATAGCGAGGCGTATCCCGCCTCTTTGGCGGGTTCCCGCTAGCCCGTCTCTGCGATCAGCTCGAAAGGGAGGGGTCCTGCCGACCCGGCAGAAACCCTCCCTCATTGCGGCGCCCCGACCGCGCCCCTATGTTCCCGGCCCATGACCGACCAGACGACGCCGCTCGCGCGAATCCGCAATTTCGCGATCATCGCCCATATCGACCATGGGAAATCGACGCTGGCCGACCGGCTGATCGAGACCTGCGGCGGGCTCGACAAGCGCGAGATGAAACAGCAGGTGCTCGATTCCATGGATCTCGAGCGCGAGCGCGGGATCACGATCAAGGCGCAGACGGTCCGCCTCGCCTATCGGGCCAAGGACGGGCTCGATTATCAATTCAACCTGATGGATACGCCGGGCCATGTCGACTTCGCCTATGAGGTCAGCCGGTCGCTGGCGGCCTGCGAGGGCTCGCTGCTGATCGTGGACGCGACCCAGGGTGTCGAAGCCCAGACGCTGGCCAATGTCTACCAGGCGATCGACAACAATCACGAGATCGTGCCGGTCATCAACAAAGTCGATTTGCCCGCCGCGGACGTGGATAGGGTCAAACAGCAGATCGAGGAGGTCATCGGGCTCGACGCATCAGACGCCGTACCCATCTCGGCCAAGACGGGTGTCGGTATCCCGGAGCTGCTGGAGACGATCGTCACCCGTCTGCCGCCGCCGCGCTCGGGAGATCCCGAGGCGGCGCTGAAGGCGCTACTGGTCGATAGCTGGTATGACGCATATCTCGGCGTCGTCATTCTGGTCCGGGTTGTGGACGGGCTGATGCGCGCCGGACAGAAGGTCCGCTTCATGTCGACGGGCGCGGCGCGCGACATCGACCGGGTCGGGATGTTCACGCCCAAGCGCGTGATCATCGATCAACTGGGCCCCGGCGAGATGGGCTTCATCACCGCCGGGATCAAGGATATCTCCGAGACCAAGGTCGGCGACACGATCACCGAGGAACGCCGTCCGGCCGCCCAGCCGCTACCGGGCTTCAAGCCTTCAGTCCCTGTCGTCTTCTGCTCGCTGTTCCCGGTGGACGCGGCGGATTTCGAACATTTGAAGGATTCGCTGGGCAAGCTCGCGCTCAACGATTCGAGCTTCCATTACGAGCCTGAAAGCTCGGCGGCGCTCGGCTTCGGCTTCCGGTGCGGTTTCCTCGGTCTGCTCCACATGGAAATCATTCAAGAGCGGCTGGAGCGCGAATTCGACCTCGATCTGATCGCGACCGCCCCCTCGGTCGTCTATCGCGTCCATCTGACGAGCGGCGAGATGCTCGAGCTCTATAATCCGGCCGACATGCCGGATCCGGTCAAGATCGATCATATCGAGGAGCCCTGGATCAAAGCGACGATCCTGCTGCCGGACGAGTATCTGGGCGGCATCCTCCAGCTCTGCCAGGAGCGGCGGGGCGAGCAGCTCGAGCTGACTTATGTCGGCAGCCGCGCCATGCTGGTCTACCGGCTGCCGCTCAACGAAGTCGTGTTCGACTTCTATGACCGTCTGAAATCGATCAGCCGCGGCTATGCGAGCTTCGACTACCAGCTCGACGCCTACCATGAAGGCGACCTGGTGAAGATGCAGATCCTGGTCAACAACGATCCGGTCGACGCCCTGGCCATGGTTGTCCATCGCAGCCAGGCCGAGCGCCGCGGCCGGCAGCTCTGTGAACGGCTGAAGGAGCTGATCCCGCGGCAGCTGTTCAAGATCGCGATCCAGGCGGCGATCGGCGGCAAGGTCATCGCGCGCGAGACCGTCTCAGCGCTGCGCAAGGATGTCACCGCGAAATGCTATGGCGGCGATATCAGCCGTAAGCGTAAGCTTTTGGACAAGCAGAAGGAAGGCAAGAAGCGGATGCGGCAGTTCGGCGAGGTCGAGATCCCGCAATCCGCCTTTATCGCCGCTCTGCGCATGGGCGACGAGAACTGAAAGAAGGGGAGATGGGAATGCGGTATCAGGCAATGCTGGCCGGAGCAACCATGTGCTCTCTGCTGAGCGGCACGGCGCTCGCCGGCGCGGTGATCACGCTCAAGACGACCGGCAGCGATGAAGCGGCGACGAGCACGATCTCACTGGAGTCCGATCGTTTGCGGATGAGCAACCCCCAGGAGGAGATAATCTATCGCACCGACCTCCATAAGGTTTGGATGATCCATCCGAGCGATCACACCTATCGCGAGCTGACGCCAGAATCGATGCAGCAGATGCGTTCGCAGATGAGCGCCGCGATGGCTCAGATGCAGCAGAGCCTGCAATCGATGCCGCCCGAGCAGCGCAAGCAGATCGAGGCGATGATGGCAAAGCGGGGCATGCCCGCAGGGGGACCGGCGCAGCCGCGGCAGGTGACGTGGACCAAGGCCGGCGGCTCCAAGACGGTCGGTCAATGGTCCTGCACGCCCTACAAGATGAGTGTGAATGGCGTGGAGCAGGTCACCATGTGCATCGCCAAGCTGTCGGAGGTCGGCCTTACCCGCGACGATCTGAAGGCATTCATCAGCTTCGGCTCCTTCATGCAGCAGGGGTTGGCAGGCGTCGCCGCGCAGGCGGGGGCGCTCTACGATTTCGACGCGATGAGCAAGCAAATCGGCTTCGACGGCGTCCCGGTGGAGACAACCCACGCCGAGCCGGGCGGCCGGGAAGAGATCGTCGGGACGCTGCAGAGCGTCGAGCACAAATCGATTCCCGCCGACGCCTTCGAGCTTCCAGCCGGCTATACCAAGCAGGAAATGCCGCCGATGGGGCCGCGCGGAATGCCGTCGGGCGGACGCCCTCCGGCGGAATAAATCTCGGCAAAAGCAATGGCGCCCTCGAGGGGATTTTTAGTTAGCGGACGCCGAATGTTCATAGTCGACGCCGATTAATTGCTATTAATATAACAGAAAATTTATGATGCTTTAGCGCATTATGACGTTATGCTTATCGGCATGACGGTTGTGCGAGCTTGCGAGCCTCTTCTTCTTTCGGTAGATGGCGGGGCGCGAACGTAGAAAATCTCTCGTGCGCGGCACCAACTCCCGATCAGCGAAGGGCCAGCCGATCATGGTCGCGACCCAAGGCAGCAGATTGAAGCCCGCGCTGATGGCCGCACTGAAGGTCGCCGGCTCCGTCCTGTTCCTCTGGCTCGCGGTCCGCAATCTCGATTCTCGCGAGGTCGTGCAGGTGTTCGCCGGTGCAAACCCCGGCCTTTTGATGCTGGCCGTCGCAGCCTTGCTGTTCCAGGCGCCGCTGATCGGGCTTCGTTGGACCACCGTTTCGACAGGGCTTGGCGAGAGCCTGCCCTTTGTTCCGGCCTCGCTCATCGGCCTTGCCGGCTGCTTCTTCAACCTGGTGCTTCCGTCGGGCATCGGCGGCGATGGTATGCGCGTGCTGCTCGCCGGCCAGCGAGGCATCGGTCTCAGGGCCGCGGCGACGACAGTGGTGGTCGATCGCGTTTCGACTCTTTTAGGGTTGGTGGTGCTGATCGAGGCCGGCGCGCCGTTCCTCTGGCCGATGCTTCCGCTCGCCACCCAACGCTATCTCCTCCCCCTGATCGGGCTTGCGACGACCGGCGCCTTTGCCTTGCTGGTGGGTTGGCACCGTTTCGGACGCCTTCTGCCCCTTCTCGGCAAGGTCCGATTGCTCGCCGATTTCAGTGCCGGCGCGGAGAGGCTCTTTCTCCGCTCCGGCGCCGGCCTGCGGGTGCTGGCAATAGCGACCGTCGCCCAAAGCTTCAATTCGCTGGCGGTTTGGGTTCTTGCGCAAGCCTTGGCCGTTCCAGCGTCATTCGAGGCCATCATGCTGGTCTATCCTGTCGTGATGCTGCTGCTCGTCCTGCCGATCTCGATCGCAGGCTGGGGCGTGCGGGAAGGCGCGATGGCTTACGGGCTTGGCCTTTTCGGCATCCGGCCAGAACTCGCGGTGACGCTATCCCTTGCTTTCGGTGTGGCCAACATAATCGCATACCTTCCGGGCCTCCTGGTCTGGCTCGTCATGCGACGCGAACCCGCGCTCAGAGCCGCCTCATGAGCACAGGAAGCGGGTCGTCCGCTTATCCGCGAGCGCGCGACAATAAGCCCGGCGGGTTCGACTCGCTGGCGCCGGGACGCGTGTTCCATTTGGAGCGATGGGCGCTGCTCGCTGTCATCGTCTTCGTCGCCGCGTTCGCGGCCGTTGCCGCACATGACGAAGGGGGCTTTGTCTCCAAGCTTCGCGCGGTCGATGCGGGGACGCTCCTCGCCCTGCTCGGACTGTCGCTCGTCAACTTTCTGCTGCGGGCAACACGCTGGAAGCTTTTCGCGGACCGTCTGGGCGTCCGCGTTTCGTGGCGCGAATCCGCGCTCTATTATTTTGCCGGTTTCGCCATGACGATCACGCCCGGCAAGATCGGCGAGTTCGTCAGACTCTGGTTCCTCAACCGGCGGCATGGATATCGGATCGAACGCACGACGCCGCTCGTCATCGGCGATTGGGTTGGCGACGCGCTCGCGATCCTGCTCCTGGCCGCGATCGGGATTTCCGCCTTCACCCGCCTCGCCTGGATCGCCGCCATAGCCGGCGGGGCGGTGGTGCTGGCCGCCATTCTCCTGCTGCGGCCGAAGCTGCTGATAAGAACAGTCGGATGGGCTTATGGTCGGATCGGCCGCGGGCGATCGCTATTCATTCGCATCCGGACGGCGCTGAGGCAGTTCGGCAAGCTGAGCTCGCCCCGCATCCTCGCGCTAGCGCTTCTGCTCGGCACGTTGGCCTGGTTGGCCGAGGCGGGCGCCTTCTATTGGGTGCTTTCCTCGATGGGCCAAACCCTCCCGATCCTCACGACGGTCTTCATATTCTCGTTTTCGATGATGGTGGGTGTGGCTATTCTATTGCCCGCCGGCTTTGGGGGGATGGAAGGCACGATGGTGGCCCTGCTGTTGCAAACTGGCATGGATCTGACCCCCGCGCTTGCGGCTACGGCGCTCATTCGGTTGGCGACCCTCTGGTTTGCCGTGGCGGTAGGCTGCCTCGCCATGCCTGCCGCGCTGCGACTATCGGGCGGCAAGGCCGGGCGATGATGCAGGTCGAGGCTCTATCGGAAGGCGAAGGCGGCGCCACCGCCGCATTGGATCAGCGCTTCATCATTCGCAGCCGGGTGCTCTGCGTCGATTTCGACGAGACCTTCACGATGGTCGATTCGCTGCATGAATGCGTCGTGGCGGTTCTTCGGGCGAGACCCTGGATCATCTTTCTCCTGCCCTTCTGGATCCTGGGCGGCCGCGAGACTCTGAAGCGCAGGCTCGCCGAGCTCGCCGGCGCCGATTTGCGATCCGACCTGTTCCCGCGGCGGCCCGAAACGCTCGCCTTGATCGCAGCCGCGAAGGCGCAGGGACGCCGCGTCGAGCTCGTATCGGCGGCGCATCAGGATCTGCTCGATCGGGCCTGCGGGAATGCGGGATTTGATGGGATCTTCGGCACGAGCGACGGCGTCAATCTCAAAGGAATGAGGAAAGCAAAATTCCTCCTCGAGCGTCATCCGGACGGTTTCGCCTATGTGGGCGACAGCCGGGCCGACATACCGGTCTGGCAGGTGGCGAGCGAGCGATTTGCGGTCGGCATCTCGGCCTCGACACGGCGGCGCATCAGAGCGACCGGCCTCGATGTCCAGGAGATCGCGCCGCGTGCCACGACCGGGCCCGCGTTGCTGCGCGCCATGCGGCCGCACCAATGGGCGAAAAATCTGCTGATCTTCGTGACGCTCGGTTTGGCGCTCGACAATGTCACCCCCGTCGTACTGATGAAATTCATCGCCGCTTTCGTCGCCTTTTGCGCCGTGACGAGCGGAACTTATCTGATCAACGATCTGACCGACATCGTCGCCGACCGCCTGCATCCCAGAAAGCGGAATCGGCCGCTGGCAAGCGGCGCGCTTTCTGTCGCGATCGCCGTGCCGGCAGCGGTCATCCTCGTTGCCGCAGGCCTCACGCTCTCCCTGGTCACGAGCCTGAATATCGGCATTACCCTGCTGGCCTATTTCGGGCTGACGCTCGCCTATTCGCTGGGTCTGAAGCGCCTGGCGATCGTCGATGTGCTCGTGGTGGCGATTCTGTTCACCACGCGGATCATCGCGGGAGCTTTCGCCTATGAGACGCCGATCTCCGAATGGGTGCTCATCTTTTCGCTATTCTTCTTCACGAGCCTCGCCTTCATGAAGCGCGTCGTCGAAATCGGCGCGCTGGATCCGAAGTCGGTCGCAATAGCGGGGCGCGGCTACAGATTGCGGGATGAGCCCTTTCTTCTCACCACCGGGATCGCCTTCGGCGTCGCCGCGCTGGTCATCTTCTCGCTCTATGTCTCCGATGTGAGCCGCAGCGCCTTCAGCCAATATCGCGGCCCCGAAATTCTATGGGTCGGGTTGGGCTTGCTGGGATATTGGATCATGCATATGTGGCTCCGCGCGTCGCGCAGAGAGATGCATGACGATCCGATCCTTTTTGCGCTCCGCGACCCCGTCAGCCTGGGATTGGGCGCGACCGTCTTCCTGATCGCAGTCTTGGCGCAAATCCTGTGAGCGCGGACGAGCGATCGGATAGCGCCGGCGGCATCCAAAGGCCGCGCCCCAAAGTCGCGATCACCGGCGCCGCCGGGCTGATCGGCCAAAACCTGATCATTCGGCTGAAGGCACGCGGCTACCGCTCGATCGTGGCTATCGACAAGCATCCGGCGAATACGCCGATCCTCGCGCGGCTTCATCCCGACATCACCACGATCTCGGCCGACCTGGCAATGGATGACGGTTGGCAGGACGCGCTGAAGGGGGTGGAGGTTCTCGTCGTCGGCCATGCGCAGATCGGCGGCACGGATCCGAAGGCGTTCGACGACAATAACGTCGTAGCGACGAGCAGGCTGATCGCCGCAGCGGAAGCGGCCGGGGTTGCGCGCGCCGTCCACCTCTCCTCGTCGGTCGTGAACTCCGCCGCTGTCGACTGGTACACCGAGACCAAGAAGGAGCAGGAGCGGATCGTCACGGCGAGTTCCATTCCCAGCGTCGTCCTGCGCCCGACTCTGATGTTCGGCCTGTTCGACCGCAAACATATCGGCTGGCTCGCACGCTTCATGCAGCGTGTGCCGGTCTTTCCGGTGCCGGGTACCGGCCGCTTCCGCCGTCAGCCGCTCTATGCCGGAAATTTCTGCGACGTCATCATCGCCTGCATGGAGGGCAAGGGGACGGGAGGCGCCTTCAGCATCTCGGGTCTGGAGGAGATCGACTATATCGATCTGATCCGGCAGGTCCGCAGCGCAGTCGGCGCCAAGACGCCGATCATTCCGATCCCCTATTCCCTCTTCTGGGCGCTTCTCTGGCTTTACGCCAAGTTCGACCGCGAGCCGCCTTTCACCACGCGCCAGCTCGAGGCGCTGGTGATCCCCGAACTGTTCGAGGTCATCGATTGGCCCGGCATCTTCGGCGTGCGTCCGCTTTCGTTGGCCGATGCGATCAAGGAAACCTTTGGTCCGTCCCGCTATTCCGATGTCGTGCTGGAGTTCTGAGATGGCGCGAGTGGCGGTAATCGGCGCGGGCGTGATGGGTCTTGCCGCAGCTTACCATGCGCAGAAGCGCGGACACGAAGTGACGATCTATGAGGCCGCGCCGATCGCGGGCGGCATGGCGGCCCATTTCGATCTCGGCGGCCTTTCGATCGAGCGCTTCTATCATTTCGTCTGCAAAACCGACCTCGCGACCTTCGCGCTCCTCGATGAGCTCGGCATTGCCGACCGTATGCGGTGGACGCCCACCTCCATGGGCTACTTCATTGACGGCAAGCTCTACAAATGGGGCGACCCGATCTCGCTGCTGCTTTGTCCGGCGATCGGCTTCATCTCCAAGATTCGCTACGGCCTCTGGGTGTTCATCTCCTCCCGGCGCGAGACTTGGCCCTCGCTCGAGAAGGAAAATGCGAAGGACTGGATCATCCGCTGGTGCGGCCGGCCGGCCTATGAACGGCTCTGGCACGCGCTGCTGCATTACAAATTCTACGAGCTCGCCGACAATATTTCGGCCGCCTGGATTTGGACTCGCATCAAGCGGATCGGGCGGTCGCGTCGATCCCTGCTGCAAGAAGAATTGGGTTATCTGGAGGGCGGATCGGAGACGCTCGTCGAGGCTCTGGCCTCCGCGTTTCGCGCGGCCAGTGGAACAATTCGACTGGGCACGCCGGTCGAGCGTGTGTTGATCCGGGATGGCGCCGTGACGGGGGTCCGCATTGCAGACGCCGAAGTGCCGGTCGACGCCGTCATCTCCACCGCGCCCACGCCGTTCGTGCCCGACATGATCCCCGACCTTCCGGCGGACGTGCTGCAAAAATATCGCGCGATCCAGAATATCGGCGTCGTCTGCGTCGTGCTGAGGCTGAAGCGCTCAGTATCGAAGCATTTTTGGGTGAACATCGTGGGATCGTCTCACGAAGTGCCCGGGATCATCGAATTCTCGAATCTTCGGCCCGTCTCCGACACGGTCGTCTACGTCCCGTACTATATGCCGCCGAGCAACGAGAAATGGAGCTGGACGAACGAACGATTCCTCGACGACGCGCTCGCCTGTATCCGCGAGGTCAACCCGAGCGTGACGGCGGACGATCTGATCACCCATCATGTCGGACGGCTCCGCCATGCGCAGCCCGTCTGCCCGCCCGGTTTCGCGGAAATGCTGCCGCCCATCGAGACTTCGATCCGCGGCCTCCAGGTCGCCGACACCTGCTTCTATTACCCGGAGGACCGCGGCATCTCGGAGAGCGTACGCGTCGGCAAGGAGATGGCTCTCAGAGTCGGTGCATCATGATGATGTCCGGCTGGGGGCGTTTTCCCAAGGTGGATTGCGACCGAGCCATCATGCGAGGCGAAGAAACCGCGCGCGCATTGTTGCGATCCCGTGCAAGTCTGATCGCTCGCGGGAATGGGCGCTCCTATGGCGACGCGGCGCTCAATCCGGCTTGCGTGCTCGACATGCGCAACGCCGACCGCATCATCGCCTTCGACTCCGAAGCCGGCCGCATCACGGTCGAAGCCGGCATGCTGCTCGCAGACCTGCTCGAATTCCTTGTGCCGCGCGGCTTCTTCGTGCCGGTCACGCCCGGCACCAAGTATGTGACCATCGGCGGGATGATCGCCGCCGACGTTCACGGCAAGAATCATCACGTCGCCGGCAGCTTCGGCCGGCATATCAACAGCCTGGCGCTTCTCTGCGCCGACGGCGAGATCCGGCATTGCTCGAGCGAGCAGGCGCCCGATCTCTTTCATGCCACCTGCGGCGGGATGGGTCTTACCGGGATTATCCTGACCGCGAGCTTCCGGTTGATCCGGATCGAGACGCCGATGATACGGCAAGAGACGCTCCGCGCCCGCAACCTCGACGAGGCGATGGCGATCTTCGAGGAGTCGGCCGCGTCCACCTACACGGTCGGCTGGATCGACTGTCTTACGAGCGGCAGCAAGCTCGGCCGAGCCCTCGTTTATCGGGGCGAGCACGCCAAGCGCTCGGAGGTGGCGGATCGCGCATCGCATGCATCGGTCTCACGTAGGCTCCGCGTGCCGATCGATTTTCCGAGCTGGGTGCTGAACGGATGGAGCGTGCGCATCTTCAACGCGCTCTATTATCGGCGCGGACGGGTCGGGACGGAGTTCATCCATTACGATCCATATTTCTATCCGCTCGACGCGCTGCTCGATTGGAACCGCATCTACGGGCGCAACGGCTTCGTCCAATATCAATGCGTCCTGCCCAAACGATCGAGCCGCGCCGGGCTGGAGGCGCTGCTCGGTCGCATCGCCGCGGCGCGAACCGGCTCCTTTCTCGCGGTGCTGAAGCTGTTCGGGCCCGGCGACGCGGGGTATCTTTCCTTCCCGATGGAGGGCTACACGCTGGCCCTCGACTTCCCCGCCAATCCCGCCACCTTCAACTTGCTGCTCGAACTGGATGAGATTCTGATGGCGCATGACGGCCGGATCTATTTGGCGAAGGATTCGCGGGCCGGTCCGAGGCTCATGAAAGGCGGCTACCCAAAGCTCGCGGATTTCAAGGCGGCCCGCGCACGTTTCGATCCGGAGCGCAAATTCCGATCGGTGATGTCGGAGCGGCTCGACCTATGACGCAGGGATCCGTTCTCCTCCTCGGCGCCCACTCCGACATTGGACGCGCGATTGCGCGGGCCTTCGCCCGCACCGGTCGCCCTTTAATCTTGGCCGCGCGCCGAGCCGAGCGCCTCGAGCGCGACGCGCAAGACCTGAGGTTGCGCCATGACATCGAGGTCAAGGTCATGGAATGGGACGTGCTGGACGTGGCGCGGCATGGCGCGCTGATCAGCCAGCTGGATTCCCTTCCCGAGATTGCGGTTTCGGTCGTGGGCTTGCTGGGTGAGCAGGCGAAATCCGAGACTGACTGCCAAGCCGCCAAGTTGGTGATCGAGACCAACTACGTCGCGCCCGCGCTGCTGCTGGGCGAGATCGCCGAGCGCATGGCGGCGCGCGGCCATGGAACGATCATCGGCGTGAGCTCGGTCGCCGGCGAGCGCGGTCGAGCGAGCAATTATGTCTATGGTTCCGCGAAGGCGGGCTTCACGGCTTTCCTGTCGGGGTTGCGGGCGCGCATGTGGCGTCGCGGCGTGCGCGTCGTCACGGTGAAGCCCGGTTTCGTCACGACCGAAATGACCGCCGGCATGAAATTGCCGCCCCTGCTGACGGCCACTGCCGACGAAGTCGGGCGCGCTGTCGTGGCCGCATCGGAGCGCGGCGCTTGCGTCGTCTATGTCCGCCGGCGATGGTGGCCGATCATGGCCATCATCAAGCTTTTGCCCGAGCGCATCTTCATGCGGCTGAAATTCTAAATACAAGGTCTCCGTAATGGCCAGAGGATATCAGACCGCGATTATATATGTTCTGTCATTCATCGTGCTGCTCCTTGCGATGCCGAGAGACCTTTATGTCTTTGACGAAGGCATCATTCTTTTAGATGCGATGCGCGTCCTGAACGGCGAAATCATTCACCGCGACTTTTATGCGAACTACGGGCCGGGACAATATTACGCGCTCGCCGCCTTGTTCGCGACCTTTGGCAAGAGCTTCATGGTCGAGAGGTTGTTCGACATTGCCGAACGCGCGGCAGGGCTGGCGACACTGTTCTATGTCGTTCGTCAGGTCTCCCCTTTCAAGTTTTCTCTCGCCGTCACCGCGTTGGGCGGAATGTGGATGATATTCACCCTCATGTCGCCGCTCTACCCGGTATTCCCCTGCATTCCGCTCTCGATCATAGGGGCTTATCTGCTGACTCGCGCCGCCCGACTCGCCTTTCCCATTTGGCGGGTCGGGCTTGCGGGAGCGACCGCCGGTGCAGCCGCCCTATTTCGGTACGATGTCGGCTTCCTTGTTTTCGTCGCGCATATTCTGTCGCTCACATTTCTGGTCTATCTGAACGAGCCGCCGGGACGGCGGACGCGACGTTGGCTCAGAGCCGTTGTCGCCTACGGAGCTGGGACAGCGCTGGCCTTCGCGCCCGCGGCGATTCTCCTCCTTGTCACCGGCGCGATCCCGGGATTTATCGGCGATATCATCGATTTTTCGGCGCGCTACTACCGACGGATGCGGAACCTGCCGTTTCCGGGATTCGAGGTCTATCCAAACGATATCGTCCGGTGGGGCGTTTATTTTCCCATTTTGGCAGTCGCCCTGTCGGCCTTGCCGTTGCTGTCCAGCCTCAGAAGTTTGCGATGGCGGCGGCCTGAAGAACGCGCGTCGATCGACTATTATGCGGCCTTCGGTATCCTTTCGGGTCTCCTCTTCTTTAAGGGCGTCGTGCGCGCTGTGCCTTTACACATGACGCTCGCCATTATTCCTTCGCTCATCGTATTCGCCCTCGTGCTCAAGGGATGGTGGCGGCAAGGCGTGGCGCTACGCATCGCCGCTTTTGCGCTCGGCTTGGTCATCTTCCTGCCGAGCGCCAATGGGATGAAACAAGAGATAGGCCACAGCTATCGCGTCGGCGATCGGTCGATCGCTCAGTGGCTCGCCATTCGTGCCGGGCTGATCTCCGCGCGCGCAGCGCCGGCCTGCGTCGAAGCCCCGAACACGGGGATCGCGCAAATCTCCCCCGATTACGTGCGCATCGCCAACTTCATCGACGCATTTAGCCGGCCCGACGAGCGCATATTGGTCGCCGTCGATCATCATGATCGACTGGGATGGAATGCGGCTTCGCTTTATTTCATCGCGCGACGTCTTCCCGAAACCCGGTGGGCACAATTCGATCCGGGCCTGCAGACGCGCGCCGACATACAATCCGCAATGATCGACGAGCTCGATCACGGCTCCGTCCGATGGGTGGTTCAGGACGGAGAAATCGCACCCCCCGACGAACCGAACGAGAGCTCGCTCAGCAGCGGTGTTACTTTGTTGGATGATTATCTGAAAAAAAACTATCATCCCGTCGCATATGCAGGAAAGGTATCGCTACTGCTGAAAAACGGCGAAACACTCCAGCGTATCGCCCCCGGATCACCAGATTGCGAAGCGGAACTGGTCAAATGACAGTCACCCGGCGCCGATGGCGGTTGGAGCCTCGGCGCACGGTGCTGCTCGTGCTGCTCGTTCTGGTCTCGATCAATGCGCTCGTCATATTGAGCCTTGGCCTTACCAAGCCCGTGCTGGAAGCCCACGCCTTTCGGCAGAGCCAAACGGCGCTGACGATTTACTGGCTGTTGCACGGCGGCCCCTTGCTCGCCTACGAGACGCCGAATCTGGGTTATCCCTGGTCACTTCCGCTGGAGTTTCCGACATACCAGTGGCTGGTTGCGTTATTGAGCTCCGCGGGCGTGTCGATCGACGCGGCCGGGCGACTGGTCGCGTTCGCCTTCTATCTCGGCTGCCTTTGGCCTTTGCGCGTATTGTTGCGGACCGAGCGGTTCGACACCAACGCTTACCTCATCATCGCCACGCTGTTCCTCGGCTCCCCGTTCTATCTATATTGGAGCAGGACGGTGCTGATCGAATCCTGCGCCGTTTTCTTCGACCTTTTATGGCTGGCTTTGTTCGCCACCGTCGCCAGATCGGAGAAACCTTCGTTTCCACGAGTCCTGGCGATGATCGCCGTCGGCAGCGTGGGAGCACTTACAAAAGTAACGAGCTTCCCTGGCTTTATGATCATTGCCGGAATTATCTTTCTGGCCGCCGCCCGACGCGCCGACAGCCTGCGATCACGGCTGCCAACGCTAAGCGCACTCGTCGCGGGGACATTGCTCCCAATCATCGCCACCGCCATTTGGGTCGCTTATTCCGATCGGCTCAAGGCGATGAATCCGTTCGGCGCAATGCTGATCTCGACCCAGCTTACCGGATGGAACTTCGGCACGCTCGCGCAGCGGCTGAGCTCGAATTTCTGGCTTGGCGTAGTCGCCGATCGAACGCCCGCCGAAGCGCTTGGCTACGCGCGATGGCTGGGACTCGCGGCCATCGTCGGCACGCTGATGGAGCGAAGATACCTGCTGCCGGCCGCAATCTGCGTGGCCGCGTTTCTGACGCCTTTGCTCGTCTTCACCAATCTTCAGATCGTTCATGATTACTACCAATATGCGGCCGGCCTGTTTCTCATTGGGGCCGTCGGGGTCGGGATCGTAAGCATTGGATCGTGGGGACGCGGCTGGATTTCCGTCGTTGCGCTGGTTGTGATTCTCGCCGGCGATGTGGCGAAATTTCAGCGCTACTATATGCATTTTCTGGTCGCCGACGACCGTCAGGACGAACGTTATCGGCTGGCGGCACTGGTCCGCAGCGTGACCGCGCCGGGTCAATCCGTAATTCTGATAGGCTTTGGCTGGAGCCCGGAGGTTCCCTATTACGGGCAAAGAAAGTCACTTCAATTGCCTTATACAACCGATGCCGCTCTTATGCAGAGAGTATTCGATGATCCGCAGCGCTTTCTCGGATCCGATACCCTCGGCGCGATCGTGTTTTGTGATGACAAGATCAAATATTATGACGACCGCGCTGCGCTCGTGCGAAATTTCCTGGCCGGCCGGAAAGTCCTGGGGGCACTGGCCGATTGCCAAGTGCTTTCGGCGAACCGGTCCGCTTCGTGATCCAGGACGATCCCGACTAAGCAGGCTTTTGCGCCACAATGAAGAACTGCTTGCCCAGCAGCCGCCAGGCCAATGGCACGCGAAGGTAGAGAGCAACCAGCCAAGGGTGCTGCGGCAGCGCCGAGCGGGTGGTATAGGGCAGAAAGCGCGCGATCACGCGCTCCATCTTGAAGCCTTCGAGCAACAAGCCCTCGGTCAGCGACTGCTCGGTCAGCGGGAGATGGTGGTCCCAAAAATCCCAATAGGCGCCGCCCACGAAACGAATGTTCGGCCCCATCAAGAGCACGCGACCGCCCGGCCGAAGCAGCCGCTTCATCTCCGCCAAGACTGCCCTCAATATATTCTTGTCGGGCAGATGCTCCAGAAAGTTCGACGTGAAAATAGTGTCGACGCTACCGTCGGCAAGCTGATCGACCCGGCTGGCATCCGCTCTGATGAAAGTGATGCCGGGATCGAGAAAGCCGGGCGCGTCCGGGTTCAGATCGACCGCAAATTTGCGCTTGGCGTCGATGTGGTTGATGAACTCGCCGTAGCCGCATCCAAGATCGAGAATGGTCGAATCCCGATCAACCCAACGTGAAAAGAAATCCCGGCAGAGGACTTCCCAGATTCGACGCTTCGGCGCCAGCGACTCTGGCTCGAAGCGGTGCCGGTAGAGGCTCACGACGTCATAGCTCATGCCATCCCCAGCGCGTGATTTGGAGTGCCGAATTCGCTCTTGCGGAGAGAAGCTAGGCCCGTCTCGCCAGGCGTGGCAAGAGCCAGAGCGCGACGGCGATGAGACCTGATCCGACCGTAAAGAGAATAACGAGCTGCCAGAGGAGTGCTCGATCGAACTCGCCATGGCTGCCCACGATCATGCCGCTCGCCTTGCCTACATAGACGCAGGCCAGGAGAAACGGAAAGGTGCCGAAGGTGGTCAGGAGGTAGTGGCGCCACGAGATCGGCGTGAGCCCGAGGCCGTAGCTGGTGATCCCGAAAGGGGCGATCGGGCTCAGCCGCAGGAGCAGGGCGTATTTCCAGCCGGACCGAGCGAGATTGCGCTCCAACCGCTCCAGATCGAGGAATCGTCCCACGAGCCTGCGGCTGAAAGAGCGGAAGAAATATCGCGCGAAGCCAAAGGCGATCAGCGCCGCGAACAGAAACGAACCGGCGCTGATCAGGAAGCCCGCGGCGATTCCGAAAAATGCGCCTGCGAACACGCCCAGGATCGATGCCGGCAAGATGCTCGTGAGGCAACCCGCGATGAGCAGCGCGACGAAGAGCGCATAGAAAACGAAACTGTCATGTTCGCGGAATGTGAACAGGCTATAATAGGCAGCCTCGATTTTCGAGGAGAAGACCGCAAGAAGGCCGGCGACCGCCAGAACCGCGATTGCTCCGGCCAGCGTTCTTCGCCTTCCCGGCAACCGCCGTATCTCCAAATCGGAATACATTAGGGTACGGTCCCGACGCGCGCGGTCGTCTT
>Ga0070738_10000470_pt1 | contig 115725 bp, 89 predicted proteins | sample Coa_R2_2_FD_66446 | JGI IMG/M metagenome (GOLD analysis project Ga0070738, IMG submission 66446) | Surface soil microbial communities from Centralia Pennsylvania, which are recovering from an underground coalmine fire - Coalmine... | ecosystem: Environmental > Terrestrial > Soil > Unclassified... | reverse complement strand
TGAGCGAGCGTATTCTTCTGATCGTCTTCGGTGATCGCTCCCTTCTTCACCTGACGGCCGAGATTCGCTGTGATGGTTGCAATGGCGCGATCGAGCGCCTGCTGGCCGACATCGACGAGTGTAACGTCATACCCATTTTGTGCGAAGACGTGCGCAATACCATTACCCATGGTACCGGCGCCAATAACAGAAATATTCTTGATCGACATGGAGCTGTTAACTATGAGGGAAAAATCGTGATACGTGGAGAACAGACCAAGCTGCCATGCTATGGTCACGATGTAAAACGAATAGAAAGCGGCAAAAACTCCGTGCCTTGCTTCGCTAACCTTGCGTTTGGCCTTGGAGCACTCGTTCTCTTGTACGCTCGGTCTTGAGATGCAAAAACGGGATCGAGAGCATGTCTTTCAGGACCTTAAGCGAGCGAACGAAATTATACGTAATACGCGTATCGGGATCGTGCGTCCACTCGACCGGGAATTCGGTGACTTTGAACTTCATCCGCTTAGCGAGCCACAGCACTTCGCCATCGAAGATCACCGAAGTGAGCTTGATCCTCGAGAAAATTTCGTGTGTGGCTTCGTGAGTAAAAAGCTTGAACCCACACTGGGTATCTTTTAATTTGAGCCCGAGATAATTGCGCTGGATAAATCCGAACAACTTCGCAACTCGTTCGCGAATAAATGATTGGTGCTGTACTATTGTGGTATCCTCCACCGCACGCGAACCGATCGCGATGTCATAGCCCTGATCGAGAAGCGCCTCAGCGCGAACGAGGTCTTCCAGCGGCACGGCATAATCGGCATCCATAAACAGGACGCGCTTGCCGGTCGCTTGCTTCATCCCGAACTTGATCGCTTTGCCTTTTCCGCCATTCGGGGTATATCCGAACCACTTACCGCGAACATTGAATGGCAATTCCTGAAAGGCCCGTGCTGCCACATCGGTCGTACCATCGGTGCTGCCATCGCTGACAACGATGATCTCATGCCGGCCTGGTTTGGTCGAAAGATATTGGATCGTACGCTCGAGCGTCCGCGGGAGACGGTTCGCCTCGTTGTAGCAGGGAATGACTATGGAAAGATCGCAATCGTCCAGTAATTGCATGGGCCTAAGGCCGAAGCCGATAGATGATGGTGTGCTGTATCGTATCCTCGGGCCAGTATTGGTAGTCAAGAAGCTGTTCAAGTTCGGGAAAACGCAGCCGGATAGTAGTCCGGCTGTCATCGTTAGTATTTCCTTGTGACGTATACCGGTCATCGGTCTCAACAAGGAAAAGCGTCGGAGGGTTACCCAAAAGACTATGCACTAATTCATCCCGTTCTTCGTGCGGAGGAGCGATCGGCTTAAAGTGGATGGTATTTAAGAATTTTGTTGCCGGCACGCGACCGGTCTTCCAATACACATACGGCTGAAATCCAAAAATAAAGATGCGGTCGCTGGGACGTGTATGGCTGCTCACATAATTGGCGATCGAATCTCCGGCAATATATCCGTTGGCGGGCTGCTTCCCTTCTGATATTTTTACCAACTCCTCTACTCGTTCGTGCAAAGGATGGAAAGACGTCCATATATAACAAAGCACGACCAAGCCAACAGCAACAAGGACCGCATTTACTGCTTTGGGCAGCCAATCCAAACTGGACATCGCTTTAACAATATGGCCAACGCCCGCACCAATCAACAGATCGACCCACGGCAGCAATACCGCATAGTGATACTTATATCCTTTATTCTGAAGTTGGACAACCAGCAATGCGACCGTCGCGCCGAGCAATAACAGTATCAGCGAGCGAAAGACATTAAAATTGTGCTTCGCGCTTTGCTTGCGATCTGTGATCCAGATGCTCCATCCGAAAGCGGCGGCAGCGATCCACACGAGATCGACCACCTGCGATGCCGTCCTCAGGTTTTGAAATAGCGTAAACTTCCCGGAATAATTCGTCGAGACGTACGATGCCGTCGACGACATCGTTAGCTGGTAGAGCGGCCCGAGCTCACCGTTAAGATAGAGATAAAGGCTTTGCACACCAATGACAGCGAGGAATCCCACCACCATCATCGAGAGCGCTTTTACCACCGCATATCGGTCGTGACCGGAATGCTGCCAGAGCGCCGCAGCGATCGGCATCAAAAAAAGCGCGTTCGGATACTTAAAGTAAAACGTGGCGCCAACCAATACTCCCGCGAACAGCGCTCGCGTCAATAATCGCTCGCTTTCGAACTTCGCGCGTCGAGGAACGACGAGCAAAAGCGCGGCTAAAACGAGCGGGACGCAATATGTCTCTGCCTGAGCGGTATCCCAATGCCCGAAGATATAATATTGAATGACATAGATCAGCGAGGCGAAGACAGCGGAGAATAGACGCCACGGTGTGTTCTTCCACAATCGAAATGCGAGCGCCACGATAAGCGCGACTGTGAGCAGCGCATTCAGGTAATCGAAAATGCGGATGGCCTGGACGCTATTGCCAAAGATCGCGAAGGCCGTGGCGTAGGTATAGAATATATTGGGCGGCTTGATGTCCCAAAAGTCGATATACGGTTTTGCGCCGTGTAGGATTGCTGAGCCGCCGTACGCGAAGGTCCCCTGGTCGTAATCGAAAGGCCAGAAGATCGTTGGGAAAAGAAGGATCGCCGCGCCGACTACCGTCAGCAGCAAAACAGTGCGGGAAGAGAGGCTCTTAGTGGATAACGAAGAGTGGACAGTGGATAGTGCTTTCACGACTTTGATTTAACTATCCACGCTACTCTCTCCGTTCTCCGTAGATAGCTGATAGTGGATAGTGGACAGTTTATAACGAATAGAGGATAGATGATAGTGGTTTCACAACTTTGATTTGACTATCCTCTCTTCTCTATCCACTATCCCCTATCCTCTATCCACTATTTTTAGAGTCGTTCAACGATCATGCTCGTGGCTTCGCCGCCGCCGATGCAGATCGAGGCAAGGCCGATACGCTTGTTCTTGCGCTCGAGAGCATTCAGGAGCGTAATAAGAATGCGCGTGCCGCTGGCGCCAATAGGATGTCCGAGTGCGATCGCGCCGCCTAAAACATTGAGCTTCTCGAGCGGAATTCCGAGTTGGTTCTGCGTCGCTAATGCTACGACCGCAAACGCTTCGTTGACCTCGAACAGGTCGATATCATCCAGCGACATGTTCGCACGCTTCAGTACCGACTTGATCGAGTGGATCGGCGCGGTGGTGAATTTCGCCGGCTCCTGCGCGTGCGACGAATAGGCGATAATGCGCGCCGAGGGCTTCCAGCCGTGCGCTTTTGCCACCTCATCACCGGCAACGACCAACGCCGCGCCGCCATCATTGATCGAGCTCGCATTCGCGGCCGTTACCGTGCCATCCTTTTTGAAGACCGGCTTGAGCGTCGGGATCTTATCGTACTTAACCTTGCGAGGATTTTCGTCTTCGGAAACCTCGACCGTTTCTTTGCCGCGTACGACCTGCACCGGCACGATCTCGCTCTTGAACGCGCCGTTATCGATTGACTCGTTCGCCAGCTTGAAACTGCGGATCGCAAACTCATCCTGCGCGGTACGCGGCACCGCACATTCATCGGCGCAAAGCTCCGCCGCATTGCCCATGTGGAAATCATTGTAGACATCCCACAGGCCATCCTTGATCATCTCGTCGATGAGTTCGCCGTTGCCCATTTTGTAACCGGTGCGAGCGCGGCCGAGAAGATACGGCGCGTTGGACATCGACTCCATGCCGCCGGCAACGACAACGTCAGCATCGCCAAGCATGACATTCTGTGCTGCCATCATTACGGCCTTCATGCCCGAGCCGCATACTTTGTTGATCGTCGTGCAGGGTGCGCTGACCGGAATGCCCGCGCCGATCGCCGCCTGGCGCGCCGGCGCCTGGCCGACTCCCGCCGTAAGTACGCAGCCCATGTACACCTCATCGACCTGATCGGGGCGAACGCCGGAGCGTTCGAGGGCTGCCTTGATAGCGATCGAACCGAGCTTCGGCGCCGAAACGTCTGCCAGAGAGCCGAGAAATGTACCAATAGGAGTGCGTGCGCCGCGGAGGATGACTGGTTTCATAGAAGTCTTAAAGAGTGCTAAACAGTGCTAAGTGCTAAAGTCCTGAGTGCTAAGAATATTCGAGCGTAAGAACCGGCGCGAAAACAAGGGTGTGGAGGATTTTGTCCCGAGAGGAATTCAACCTCTGGAAGGACCGAACCTTGCAAAAAGCGCACATTCTGAGCGAAGCGAAGAATCGGTGGCCGTTAAGCGACTTGCGAAGAAGAAAGAGGTGCATATTACCGTGAGCACCGAACGACGAGAACCCGAGTCGGCTAAGTTAATGCGCGAACATCCATTCATCGCCCCAGGCGCAAAACCTTTGACACGCGAAGAGCTCTACGACCGTAAGTGATTTTGGAGCGATATCCAAAAAGTGAGTAATAACTTCCTTAGCCACCAAGACTACATATAAAATCGATACTCAGGCCGCGGTGTAATCTCGACCGCCAATTCTGAAAGAATTTCTCCAACTTTTTTTGAAAAAGCCAGAGTTATAGGGTCTGAAGATGCGAAGTTAGCCGAATTCCAGTTCATTTTTGTAAGGCAAAGAACTTCTGCAAGAAGTTCGCTCCAAGGAGTATCCCCGTAATGTTCAATGACCTGCAAAGGCATGGGAATCCTCGGCCCTTGATATGTTTTTAAGAATGGAGTATATCCTACCGTATATAAGAGGAATTTTTGAATGCCAAGCTTTACGTATGTGCCTCTTAGTGGTGCGTAGAGACCGCTCCGAACCAATTGCAAAGAACCGGAAGAGTCAAATGCGACAAGATCATAATTAGGAATATCAGTGAGTGCTTCCTTGAATCCTGCAAGCTCTTCCTGCCAGTATTTTGAAGATTTATGAACAACGACCCGGGAGGGTGAGGCACCGCCATTTTGCTTTGTATAAAGCGCTATGGCATCCCTTAAGAGTTGCGTAGCACTATTCTTATCAAGATGGGGGCTGTTACCATTTTCTTCGCTGTTCCACTCAAATGCACTGCCACGTAAAACGTATCCGTGTCCACTCGCAGAAAAAGTCTGAGCCATGCTAGTCCTTACAAGCGACTGCTCAGTCGCATCATGAAAGAAAGAGACGCCTACATAGCAAGTACTTTCATCAAGCCCATCGGCTCTCCATGGTGTACCACCGGCCTTGTAATAAAGAGCGGTCATGAGATTCCAAGCCCTAGTAGCTGCATCCTGCGTACTCTTGCCCGTCGCGGTGCTGTTCCTCTGAGCGATGGTTTTAGGCCATACAATTTGAATGGGGAAATTATGAAACATTGCTGCTCCTTTTAACCCGCGGCGCAAATTGGAATGCTCTAGAAGTTCTTCTTCTTCCGAAGGTTCAACCGACGGCAGAAAGAGATCGAACTGATCCTCTTTTTTCCTTCGCCCGAATTTTTTCCACCACTTGTTCTTTCTGGGTTTCTTTCTGTCTACAACACACGTGTCGACAACTTCCTGGGGGAGACAGCAAATCACAACGTCAGGTTGAGGCTCTCGTCCAGCTAGCACTTGCAGTGCGTCCGAATAAAACTTTACTATCTTAGTGACCCGTTCATCGAAATTAGGAGCAAGCAACAACTTCTTAAGCTCTGCTTCTTTAAGGACGACGTTTAAAGACGGATTTGTAAAAATGGAGCAATAAAAAGGGTGTGAGGAATTAAAGCCTGGGAAATAAGGAGCACCGTGAGGTTGCCCACCATCATTGTAGATGGGGTTCGCACACTGAGTCAACCACAATTGCATGTCAGAAACGAGAGTGGCTGAACCGATTATTCCCACTCTTATTTGCGAAAGGGATCGAGGTTGTCCGGGAAGGCTGAAGGGGCCGAATTGCATTAATCCAAATTTGGGATCAACATGCCTACGGGAATCTCCGAATAGAATAAACGGCTCGTCGAAAATGCCCGCGTCGAAGTCTGTTTCTCGTTTTGATCTGGTGGTCGGGATCATAGCTATTCGATATCCAAGCCTGGCAAAATGCCAAATGTTTCTTCGATCTCGGAAGCAGCACGTTCTAAAGAATCCGAAGGCTCTTGGTAATCCCACGAAATTCCTGACGGAATTTCAACAGCGCAGAGGTTCCTTCGGATTATACACTTTTGACTCCCGCACCTAATACTAAATGTCTTTGCGGTATCTTGTTTGCGCGCTAAATAGGCTGCCCAAAAATGGAGATGATAAAATACACTCTCATTTCTTTCAGCATTGGTCCACTTGCTGATTAATTTACCGATCAAAGGTCCAGTCTTGATCTCCTCACCATTCGTTGTTAAAACCCATGTCGGCCTAAGCTTAAGGTAAAAGCTTTCGTCGATCATAAGAAAAGAAACGTATGCAGACTGATGAAGCCAAGATTCAATTGTATCGTCCTGCGCTCTCAATGCTTTAACGACTGTTCTTTCGGTGGAACGGTGTCCTGCAAACCATGAAATCTTCCTTTCAGCTGGGCCTGGATTGGCGGCAAAATGGTATCGACCTCGTTTCTCTTTATCGGGAAAAACATAGAATGGCCTAAAGTGCTTGGTCAATTCCATATTTAGCAAAGAAATGACCACTTTGTGTTCATTTGCGATGTAGTCCTCGGTTAAATATTGAATGGTTTCCGAGTGTTTTGTGAACGCGTCTAGCCCGACTTGGTCAGACCTGGGATCGTGAAATGAAATAAGATGATCTGCAAGAACGCGAAATGCAGGTGCGAACCCGATGTCCTCAATAAGCATCTCTACCATTTCATTCTTAGTTGGGATTTTTCCATTCGAAAGCGGGAGCAAAGGGGCAACATAAATCCATTTAGGCAGTGCTTCAACCTTAAGAAGATTTAGTCGCAGTTCTTCTGAAATATTATCCCCTTCAATTTTGACACCTGCAAGTTTGTTCTTTGGAATAGAGCTTTTTAGAGTCTCCACAGATGAGAGCAATTTGCCAATCTCTTTGACGCCGCTTTTGTACTCCTTACCACGAAGGTCAATGTAGTTGAGGTGCCCAATCAGAGCAGGAATATATGGACAATTTTCTGCTAACACAGGAATGATTCGATGGGCCCGATTCATTGGATCAGAGGCAATCGTTGCCATCCACTCAGCCTCTGTCCAGCCACTCCCTTCTTCGAAATAAGAAGGAGTCATTAGTAACAAGACGAAACGGGACTTCTCAAGCGCACTATTAATCTGCGCAACTGTACTAGATGTTTTTTCTAAATTAGAATTATCAATCCATACCCGAATATTTGGGCCATTTATTTTAATTGTGGCCAGATCTTTAGCTAGCTTAACGGCGAGATTGTCGTCGGCTGTTCGATGGGAGATAAAAATATCATATTCGGGCGCCATTCTATTACGTGAAACACAAACAGCTCAAAATAGCTTTCGGAATACTACTTTAATTCTTCGCGAGTAGATCGCAATTCAACTGCTTAAACCAGTGCTAGTTTAAGCAACCGACCGGGGGGGGGAGACTTGCCGGGGTATTCATTTGGGCGCCGATGCTCGACCGGACGCTCAAGGCGAAGACGGACGATCAGCGGAATTCACGCGAACACTTCAGAAAAGTAAACGTCATTCGGAGCGTCACGATAGGTGGCGTTATACTGCTGTTTTTAGTATTCACGACCATTGCGCTACTGTCAGGCTATAAGGATGTCGCATTCGAAGTGATTAAGATGATGGCCGCGTTTACTGCTGGTGGAGCGGCTGGGTATGGTATTCGGGGTTCAGGCGCTAAAGTGTCTGAACAGTCTTCCGAACCGGAGACAAATCCGAATGCATAACCGATTCTTAGAAAGTTTAAAGAATACATTACCTTACTGCTTCCGAGCAGCATCAACTCAATTCAGTTTTTCCAGCCCTGCAACGCGCCAACGTTAGCGGGGTTTTTATTTAGTCAAACGTGGTGCGATAGGTGGCCGGCAGCGAAAAATACTCGTCCGCTCGGTCCATCGGCATCCGAGACTTGAATCCTTTCGAGATTTCTAAATATGAAAGGAATCTCGATAACCGGTTGGGCACTACAGACTGAGGTGCGGAGTCCTGCGCTTCAAATTCCTTCAGTATCTGTTCGATAGATTCGTTTGAGTCACCTGAATCGTACCAGTACGACGTGCCTTTTACTTCTGTTAGTTTGTACGTCATACACGGCGAACGACCCTCCCGACTCAGCCGTTCCGTAGGACATGATTCTCGATTGTTCATGCACGTTTTTATGCCTCGATGCGGCAGCATGGACCGCCGTTGGGACAATCGCTCTTGCGTTATTGACGCTTTTTCTCTGGCGAGCTGCACTACGTCAACTCGACGAACAACGTAAACAATTTACCTTGTTGAATAAGGCCATTGTTTATGTGCAGTCTATAAGAACAAGGCCCGTCCCTGAGTCAGAAGATATGGAGATTGACGTAGTTCTCAAAAACGGTGGCAATCTAACCGCGAACGGAAGGATACTTGTGGTTGCTGGAAGTTTTGATCGCGACATGCTCCTATCGCAAGTGGAGCATGGAGCCGAACCCTTAGTGCTCTATCCGCAGACGGACACAGTTAAGGCAATCCCGATAGACGACGAAGAACGAACTCATTTAACCGAGGGCAATCACTATTACATACTCGTACGTTTCGAATATGAAGCAATTCCTGGCGAGCGCCTTCTTTATGAACTTATTGCGAGATGGGATGCAATAGGAGATAGACCCATAAGGGAGGAAGAAAGCATCCGTTCAATCAGCTAAATAATGATAAGCAGAACGCATGGACAACGATAATTTCTACCAAAGGGTCCTACTTCCAATCTTTGAATTTCTAAAATACGAATGGGAAGCAAGGGGAGAGAATCATTCTGCGGAAATTCTAAAACCGGAAGGAGTGATGCGAAGATTATCCATGAAGGAGAAGTCCGGAGAACATACGTTTGGTTATCTTCTTATAGCCACAGAGATTCCAGAGCATAATCGAGTGTCACTTTTGGGAATCTGTTCGCTCGATAATAACGCGGATCGTACAGAATCTCTCTATATGCCAACGGATGAATTGGATGAGCAGGTAGTTAGGGGCTTAATCTCCGATCTCGAATACAAGCTCGAACGCCTTAAACGAAACCGACGAATTAGGTAATATCAAAAACCACAAACCCCGTCTCACCGGGCTTTCATATTAGAACAGTACCCGACCGGAGCTACTTCCTTCAATGCCTTCGGCATTGACAAAACCTTTACTTTGAAGCTTTTGCGCGCAGGTTGAGGGTCCCGCGCTCGACATTCTCTTAAAGTATATAATTATCAAAATATCCGCTATTATTGGGAACTTTTTGACCTCGTTATTATGTTCTATTATTTCGCGGTTCGGTATGTTTGCTTGAGAAAGTGAGTTGCTATCAGACCGCTAAGCGGTCCCGATCCTACCTGGTGAAACACGCCTCTGTCAGTACAGACATCTAGAAATTAGAGCTACGCGTGATCCCTCCCGTTTAGAAGATAGATCGTCGCTTACTTCCGTGCGTTACGGAGTCCTATTACGGAGACAGTAATGCACCGGCCTACCACCCCACGGATTGTCGAGCGGGGACGCTCGACCTACGCGCGCGGTGCGCTAACTCCTAAGGTGGCCGTCGTTCGTTGGAAATTGATTGTGTCCTGTTGCAGTGTACTATGCGATGGGACTTTTTGCTCGGCCCGCCTGGCTGGCGATCCGGAGATCGCCAGTACACCCGACCAACTCGTAATTCTTAATTCGTAATTATTAATTAAGAAGCGCTGTTTGTCAGGCGTGAAAAAAATCAGAGTTCTCATCGCTAAAGCCGGTTTGGATGGTCACGACCGCGGCGCCAAGGTTATTGCCGCTGCCCTGCGGGATGCCGGAATGGAAGTCATTTACACCGGCCTTCGTCAAACCCCGGAGATGATCGCGGAAGCGGCGCTCCAGGAAGACGTCGATGTAGTCGGTATTTCGATGCTCTCCGGCGCCCACATGACGATCTTCCCACGGGTCCTCAAACTGCTGAAAGATCGCGGCCTGGATGACGTCCTGCTTACCGGCGGCGGCATCATGTCGAACGAGGATATCGAAGAACTGAAAAAAATGGGCGTCGGCCAACTCTTCACGCCCGGCGCGCCAATGTCGGCCATCGCGGAATATATTCGCACGTGGGTCGCGGAGCACCGGGTGTCGTCGGTAGCGTAAAAAGCAGCCGGCGTCGTAGCGTAAAAAGCAGCCGGCGTCGTAGCGTAAGAAGCGGCCGGCGTTGTAGCGTAAAAAGCGGCCGGCCACCGAAAATGGCTGGCACGACCCCGATTGACGCGATGTTAGGCGCGCTCGCAGATTATTAAATTGGAGAGGTGCAGGAGTGGTTTAACTGGGTCGCCTGGAAAGCGGCTGTACGTTAAAAGCGTACCGAGAGTTCGAATCTCTCCCTCTCCGCAAGGTTTGAGTCATGTCGGAACGAGCAGAAAAAATACAAGCGATTCGCACGCTCCCGGAGGAGCTTCTAAAGGCCATTTCCGGCCTAAATGATGCTCAACTGGATACGCCGTATCGCGAAGGCGGTTGGAGCCCGAAGCAGATCATCCACCATTTGGCCGATTCCCACATGAATGCGTTCGTGCGAATGAAGCTTCTCCTCACCGAGGATAATCCGACCTTCAAAACGTACGATCAGGATGCGTGGGCCAAAGCGCCGGATTATCGTTCGAATATCGCAACCTCCCTTTCGATCATTGCGGGCCTCCAACTGCGAATGACGGACTTGCTAAACACCGCTGCGGAATCGGATTGGTCTCGCTCAGCGAACCACCCGGAAAACGGCACGATGACGCTCGATGACCTGCTCAATATTTATTCGGCTCACGGCAGAAATCACGTCGAGCAGATTTTGAGCCTGAGAAAGCAGCGGGGCTGGTAATATCTACCGCCGCTGACGTGGTAACGGGTGGATCTTCTTCATCGAGAGAATTTGAAATTCGCCCGGCTTTTGCTCCTCGATCGTAAAGCTAACGGTATCGCCTTCCTTCACGCTTTTCATCACAGCATCGCTCTTGACGGGATAGGCGTAGGTCATCGGATGAAGTAAATTAGGAATTGTGCCGTGCGCCAGCGTCACCTGGTGATGCTCGAAGTCGATCCTCCGCACGATCCCCCGCCCACTGCTCACCCCGACGTCAACCGGGAATATCTTGTTGCAACCGGCGAACAGAAGTGTGAAGTAAAAAGCACAAAGTATTGGAACAGCCAGTCGGCGGCTAAAAAAGAAATTCTCTTTTTCTTCGTGCTTCATAACTCATGCTTTATACTTATACTATGCCAGTTTCTTCCTGAACCGTAAAGAGGCAAGAGTTAAGATACAAACGCCGAAAATAAATAAGGCAAGCGCCTGAGGCCACAGAACATCGAATCCGACGCCGCGCAAAAAAACATCCCGGATGATCTCGAAAAAGTAGCGCAACGGCAAAAGATACGTGACGTATTGGATGATCTTCGGCATGTTTTCGATCGGGAAAATGAAGCCCGATAGAAAATTCATCGGCATGATGAGGAAAAATATGGTGGTCATCATGGCCTGCTGCTGAGTTTGACTGACGGTCGAAACGAACAAGCCAAGGCCGAGCGTCGTCATGATAAAGAGCAGGGAAAGTCCGCCAAGAAGCCAAATGCTGCCGCGAACGGGAATCCCAAGAACGATCGTGGTACCGGCAATAGCGAGCACAATATCGATCGCACCGATAATAAAGAACGGCGCCAGCTTCCCAATGATGATCTGGTACGGTTTAATCGGCGTGACGATAAGCTGCTCCATGGTACCAGATTCCTTTTCCTTTACTATCGCAAGCGCCGTTAACAAGACTGTTGCTTGCAATAGCAGCGTACCGAGAATGCCAGGAACGAGGAAGTTTCTACTCTTAAGTTCTGGATTATACCAGACGCGAACTTCCGGGATCACTTGGATAGGGTGCAAACCGCCAAACCCACGGCGAGAAAAATTCTGGACCAAAATATTTTGCGAATATCCCGCAATGATCGCTCCGGCATAATTGAGTCCGACCGAAGCGGAGTTGCTTTCGGAGCCATCTACGATCACCGGCAGTGGTACACTTGCATTTCGTTTAATATCCCGACCAAAATTTTCGGGGATGATCAGCGCGAGAGAGGCTTTACTTCTATCGATATAGGGATCGACATCCGAAAGCTTATCGACATACCCTACGATCGGAAAATAACCGGAATTCGAAAAACGGGCGATGAGATCGTGACTCTCTATCGAATGGTCCATATCGCAAACCACCACGGGGACCGTATTCACATCCATGTTGATCGCATAGCCAAACAGAAGAAGCTGCGCGATGGGACCAATAAGAATAAGCTGCACAATGCGCGGATCGCGGCGCAGTTGCAGAAATTCTTTTCTTAGCATGTGAAGCAGAGTTCTCATCTTCTCTAGGAGCTTATACTCGAAAAACGGATTTCCTCATCTTATTCCAACTGATCGCCGTAATGCCGAGAGCAAAGAGAGTCATAAACAGTGTCTCCTGCCAGAGCGCGGATAATCCAACTCCTTTTAAGATGATCGAGCGAAGTATGAATAGAAAATAGCGCGCTGGGTTAATAAACGTGATCCATTGGATCACCTTCGGCATATTGGCGATCGGGAAAGCAAAGCCCGAAAGCATAAAGGTCGGCAAAAACGAGACCAGCGTTGCAAGCTGAAATGCTTCGTCCTGTTTATTAGCGACTGTAGAGACCCACATACCAAGGCCAAGTCCGCAGAACGTGAAGATGAGAGTCTCAAGGAAGAGGAGCAGCATACTCCCACGCACGACCACATTGAATAATGCGTACCCTGTAATAAGAATCAGGACCGTTGCGATGAGAGAGATAAGGACGTACGGCATCGTCTTACCGACCAGCAATTCCATCGGGTGGATCGGCGAGACACTGATTTGCTCTATCGTCCCTTTTTCACGCTCGCGAACAATGGAAAGGGAAGTTGAAACGACCGTACTCATCATGAGAATAAAGCCGATAAGTCCTGGCACCATGAACTTCGCGCTCTTTAGCTCGGGATTGAACCAGATTCGTGGCCGGTAGTCGATCGGCAGCGTGGGTTTGCTCATGCCGAAACGCTGTAATGCCTGCAGCGAAATATTCGTAGAGTAATCCTGCGTCATCGCGACGAGATAACCAGCGGCTGTGGCGGCTGTCGTAGCATTCGCACCATCGACCAGGACTTGTATACTCACCGATCGGTTCGCCAGCAAATCTTCCGAGAATCGTGGTGGAATAACCACGACTACGCGCGCTTTCTGGGAAGGAATGACCGTATCGATCTCCTGTTCGCTCGAGATCGAGCCAGCAAAATCAAAATACTCGGAATGGATGAACTGTTGAATGAACTCACGGCTCATCGTCGAGCGATCCTGGTCATAGACCGCAAGTGGAATATGCTGGACATCATAATTCAGAGCATAACCAAACATGATGAGCATAAAGGCAGGCACCACGAGCAGCACACCGAGCGAGCGTCGATCCCGCATGATCTGCCGGAATTCCTTCCGAATAATAGGACGTATTCGATGGACCGATATCATCTTTTTTGCTCGGCCTCCTGCCGGTCGATCAAGTGAATGAATACATCTTCTAAGGATGGTACGATCGGCTCGATACGAGAAGGCGAAATATTATGGGCGCCCAAAACCTCGCGGATCACCTTTTCGGCGTTGTATCGTTCGGCTATACTTACATGCAGAAATGTACCAAAGACCGACGTTTCTTCGACTCGATCGTCTTCATCGAGAAGTGCCATCGCTTCGATGATCCGCTCGGTCTCCACTTCTAATACTGGTGTTCGAATGTATTCTTTCTTTAACTGCTCCGGCGTACCGACCGCTATCATTCGGCCAGCATGGATCAGCATGATCCGATTGCAATATTCCGCTTCGTCGAGATAGTGAGTCGTGACAAAAACGGTAGTGCCTTCTTCAGCAAGTTGACGAATGAGATCCCAAAATCGGCGACGCATAATGGGATCGACGCCACCCGTTGGCTCATCTAAGAATACTACTTTAGGCGAATGAAGCATCGCACACGCGAGTGCAAGTCGTTGCTTGAATCCACCGGGCAATTCTCGAGGTAAACTTTTTTCTCGTCCTTCGAGACCCGCAATACCGATCGCCCAAGCCTGGCGTTTGGCGATCATCTCATCGGAAAGACCGTAGATGCCGCCCCAGAACCGAATGTTCTCTGTCACCGTCAGATCATCGTAGAGCGAAAACTTCTGCGACATATAGCCGATATTTTCCTTGACGCTATCAGCTTGTGAGTTGATGTCGAATCCAGCTACGGTTGCCGAGCCTCCGCTCGATTGTAATAAACCGCAGAGCATGCGGATCGTCGTCGATTTTCCAGAGCCATTCGCGCCGAGAAAGCCGAATATTTCTCCCCCATTGACGGAAAAGGAAATATGGTCTACCGCGATGAAGTCGCCGAAGCGTTTGGTGAGTTCTTTGGCTTCGATCGCAACGTCAGGCATGAGCAGGCTCCTCTTCTGAGCGTTCACGCAACAATGCTATAAAGACATTTTCAAGTGACGGCTGAATGTTGCGTATCATTTTCGTCTCAACACCGGCCTTGCTCAGCCAGCCAGTTAGGGTATCCGCTGCTACATTTCCTTCGACCACGACATTAATGCGATCCCCGAAGGTCTGCACTTCGATGACTTCCGAATATTTTTTTAAGGTATCCGTCGCTTTATTTAAATTGGAAGGAATAACTTCGAGCACGCTCCCCTTCATTTGCCGTTTGACCTGCTGCGGTGTATCGGCCAGAAGGATTTGGCCGTTGCTCATCAGTCCCACACGCGAGCAACGTTCTGCTTCATCGAGATAAGGCGTGGCCATTAAGATAGTGATACCCTCTTCGAGAAGTGAAGAGAGGATCTTCCAAAATTCCCTTCGGGAAACCGGATCAACGCCGGTGGTCGGCTCATCTAAAAAAATGATTTCCGGCTTATGAATGAGCGTCGCAGCGAGCGCTAGTTTCTGCTTCATTCCTCCGGAGAGCTTATCGGCAAGACGATCGCGAAACGGAGTGAGCCTGGTAAACTCGAGCAACTCATTTCGGCGGGCTTCATAGCCTTTTACTTCGTGAATCTCCGCGAAGAACTCGATATTTTCATCGATACTAAGATCTGGGTATAAACTGAACCGCTGTGAAAGATAGCCGATCTTTGGCTTAATACTATTAAGCTCCGTTGCCAGATCGTAGCCAAGAATCGTAGCATTTCCTTCGGTTGGTACTAAAATGCCACAGAGCATACGAATGAGCGTGGTCTTTCCCGCACCATCGGGACCAACTAGTCCAAACATCTCCCCTTTGGAGATGGTAAGATTGACACCTCGTACCGCTTCGGTCTCTTCGAAGCTCTTCTTCAAGCCGTTAATAGCGATTGCAGTGTTAGAGGGGTCGATCATTATTGCGGCAAAGACTTACCCAATATCTTTTCGAAAGCACACGACGCGATCCGTTTCTTCAAAACCGAGAGCTTCATGTGCACGAATGCTTCCTTCGTTGTCGAGCTCAACATCCGATGCAAACTCGGTACAGCCCTGTTGCCGTCCCCAAGCTTCTGCCGCCTGGACGAGGGCGCGGCCAATTCCCTGCCGTCTGGCGTCTGCTCTAACATACCAACCTTCGAGATAAGCGACGTTCCCAGAATGGCACCCGTTCACATTATTTCGAATGAACAACTCTGCAAATCCCAGGAGCCTGCCATCGACTGACTCCGCTACGAGTACTTCTGTCGGTTCACGAAGATCGCCTTGAAAATACCGCATAACGTCACGCTCGTGATCGGTATCGGAATCTGGCCAAAGATCGCGACGCATTTCAAGCCACGCCGCCGCGTCGGCCTCGGCTGCAGGTCGTATCTGCATCGTATTATCGAAGATGGACCGTCGCATCCGCGGGCAAACCTTTTTTCAATTCTCCAGTCGGATTTGGGATTTCCACTTTTACACCGAAGACGAGCTTAACACGATCGTCTTTAGTCTGTATATTCTTTGGTGTAAACTCGGCTTCGGGCGAGATATAGGTAACGGTACCGGTAAAGGTCTTATTGGGTAATCCGTCGACTTTTACATCAACCTTTTCACCAAGCTTTACGTGAGGCAGCTCTTCTTCGGTCACGTAGATCATTAAATAGACGCTGGAGAGATCGGTCACGGTGGCGACCGTAGCTCCCTGTGCGACCAATTCCCCTTGCTCCGCGACTTTATGTGTGACAATTCCTTTTACTGGGGAAATGATATAAGAATCGTCAATGGTCTTTTGAACTGCATCACGAACAGCTTCTAATTGCTGCACGTGAGCTGCAGCAGCGCTTATCTCTTCCGGTCGTGAAAGATGTTTTGCCTTGGCAGCATTTTGTTCGGCCTGCGCCAATTGGCTTTGTGCGACTTTAAATTGAGTTTCAGCCTGATCGAGCTGTTGTTTTGTTGCAGCACCGCCAGCCACAAGATTACGGACTCGCTCGTAATCATCTGCCGCAAGCTTTCGGCTTGTCTCCGCTTGTTGGACGGCTTCTTCTGCCTGCTTAATGTCTTCCGGGCGAGCCCCTTTCTCGGTGAGCGTAAGCTGCGAACGGGCAGCGTCCAGCGCCGCCTGCGCTTGCCTCAATTGAATATCGAGTGCACTACGGTCCTGTTTCGCGATCAGGCTACCAGAATCGAGGCGAGTACCTTCATCTACATATAATGCGACGATCTGTGCCGGCACTTTGGCAGCGACGTTCACATCGATCGCTTCGATCGTACCACTGGCGGTTATCTCATTTGTATTCTCTTTACCGTTGCAACCCCATGCGAGGAGGGAGGCTGCCAGAAGAGGAAGGGTCCAAAGCTGCTTCATGGGCGGTATTCTTTGCGTCTGTGAAGACGGTGAGTCGTAAAAGATATTGCATTATTAACCTGACGATAAACAATTTCAGCGCCCACCTTACTCCAAAAAAGCAACGCCTAGTTTTTTACCAATTGGCCTCTTTCGTAGTTTGCCCCGCGTCGCAACACGTAATAGTAAATTCCAGCTCTGAGATCATGGGTATCCATTTCAAACGAAGGCTTAGACGCTGACACAGGCGCACTTTTTACTTCCCTGCCGAGTGCATCGTATAATATGAATTCGCCTTCCTGTTCCGAGCCTTGCGAAATCGTAAGATGATCCCCAAATGGGTTTGGATAGCAGATGGACGACACCACAGCTTGATTTGCTTCTACTACGTTATTGGCCGCCGGATGATAGATCTCCCACAGGAGGGCATTTACATAATTTGCACAAATGATCGTATCGGTAAGCGAGTTGAGATATACGACCATTGAGATCGAGTCATGAGGCACGGTAAGCATAAAGGTGACAAAACCTAACATGGATCCAGGATGCCCGAAGATAGGCTGGTTATCATACGAGTAACCAAGAAACACATCGCCAAGGCCATAGAGAAGTCCATTGGTGAGCTGATGGAAATTGGAGAGATTTAATAACGCCGCAGTTGAAGTTTTCGATAATACTTTCCCGGTGTATAGCGCTTGAGACCACCGTGCAAGCTCTTCGGGTACAGATACCATCCCACCAGCGGCATTCGTTTCACTGAGTTGCGCCGTTTTGTCAACCCCGAACCAATCGGTTGCAGCTATTTGAGCCGTCGCATTCGAATAATCATGCGGGAAGTTCGTGGGAATAGTATCATCCCACGAACAGAGTGTATGTGTAAGACCCAACGGCGCAAGAAAGCGCGTATGAATCTGCTCGCTTACCGGTAGATGTTCGATGGAATCAGCGATCTCGCCCAGAAGTAAATAATCGGTGTTCGAATACCGGTATCCTTTGCCCGGCTTAAAATTTTCAGTGCCTACAAATTCGGAAAGAATTTCGCCTGGTGTCCAATGGTGTGAAGGATCGGTCGCATAGGCATCATTCAAAAGCGTCGTACTCGGATCGTCATTCAAATAATCGTATAGACCACTCGAGTGATTGAGAAGCTGCTGGATTGTGATTGTGGAATCGACATTCGGATAATGCGGCAAATACTTACGAATGGAATCCTTAAGCGAAAGCTTTCCCTCATCACGAAGAGCGAAGATAAGAGCCGAAACGAACGACTTGGTACTGCTCCCGATCTCAAAACTTAAGGAGGCAGACATCGGATTGTGGCCATCTTTTGTGCCGGCGGCCCCACTCCATTGCGGATAACCCGGCACAATAACGCTTGCAGCAACACCATGTCTGTCGTATAACGGAGTTAGTTGATACGTGCTTTCAAGCGCCGCTTGCAAGCGAGCCGAAAGAGAAGTATCGGTAGACGCTCGCAAATTGCTTTGCCCAGACTGGATAAGATTAGAAGTTAGCCACGGTGCCAACGCCATATTAACTTGAGCCGACGAAGACCGTGGCATAAAAAGAATCAGGACGAGAATGATGGCGAGCGAACGAGTATCCAGCTTCGTACTTTTACCCTTTTGAAAGATAATAAAAGAAAATGCGATCGGCAAAACACCTATGATGCCCAGATAGGACCAGAACATCCATTTGGGAACATCGAAGCGAAGAAGAAGCACGGCTATAATATAGACCACCGACACAGCCATCCAAATGCGGCCAGCAAACTGGTGAGTCCTTCGCCAATTTTCCGGATCTTCTAAGGTCCATGGTGTACGAACGCCGATAAAATAATTAGGCTTTATCGTCTGCAAGTAATTACCGATGAAAAAGAGAAGAACCGGTAAGCCGAGCTGCATTGAATCCCCTATGTTGATCGGAATTCCTGCCATCGGCAAGGTGGTCACAATAAATAACGCAGTTAGAAATATTGTGACGATCAAGCGGATCGGTCGCAGCACGACACCGGGCACATTCATATTGAGATATTTAGGATCGATTCGACCCAAACCTCCCAAAAGAGCGGCAACACCGATATTGACCAAGGGCACAATGAATAATCCTACCGCCTTTGACCCGAAGTTATCGGCATGGCCCTCGTAATTCCAGTGGATCGGCACCCGGTCGGGGATTTGATTCCAAAAGATCGCAATAAGGACGAAGGGAACGGCGAGAATGATGAGTTGCAACCACTCATTTTTTAAGAATCGAGACATGGCGACTTAAGATTTGCGTTTCGATTTTTGATTGAGACCAATGAGCCATGACAGCGCCTCTTCCAAGACGGTCAAATTCAGCGAGTAGACCTGAAATTGCCCTTTCCTAACGGACACGACTAACCCAGCCTGCTTGAGAATATCGAGGTGGTGCGAAATGCTCGGTTTTGTCATGTTGAATTCCGAGGCAATATCACCCGCTGCCATATCTCGCTTTTTAAGCAATTCCAGGATCCGGCGACGCGTCGGATCATCCAAGGCGTGAAAAACACGGTTCATTGATTAGATATTTAGACAACCGTCTAAATATTCTTTTCGTGCCGCGATTTTAATTGTAATTTTTAATTGTATTTGTACGCGATCGCAAAGAGCTTCAGCATCTCGGCAACCTCAGGCAGGAACGGCACCGATTGTGGAACGCCAAGATACGAACCGTTCATCACCGGCTGACCTTTAGTATCGTAACGAGAGTAAAATCCATGCTCAGCAAGGTCGGCTACTGTGCGATGTCCAACGAAAAAGTCGACAAACGTCTGTGCCTGCGCCTTGTACGTCGGCTTCTTTGTGACCTCGCTAAAGTGATAAAGTCCATCGGCGAGATCCCCAATGTCCGTTGGATTTCGGGTGCCTTCCCCATCATGATGCAAGAACACCATCCCCTCAGCGACCGCTCTCGATTCCAATTCTTTTGCTCGACTCAGAAGTGTTTCGTCGTGCGATCGTTCGTAGGTGGTAAGGGCGGCGTCGGCAGCGACCATCATATCGCGCGGAAAAAATCCAACCTGCGGAGTGTTTAGCGCCTTAAGAGCAGCAATTACCCACTGTTTATACGTATTATCACCCGTAGCCTTATAAAGCCGGGCTGCGGCAAGCGCTCCATACGCTGAGCTGACACCATTCGGTCGTCGATCTGCGGAATTCCAAGCCCAACCTTTCGATGCTCCATCGATCCAGAAATTCATATCGATCAGGGCATTGAAATCCCATTTAGCAGCATTCAAATACTCTGAATCTTTCGTCGCTTCATAGCAGTGTATAAGAGCGGCACACCATTGAAGGTCGTCGTCGCCGCCGACATAGATCTGGTCGCCATGACGCGCAAGAATCCTGGCACCATGATCGCCGCCGGTCTTTTCATATAAGCCTGAAGACGACATAAAATAGCGTTTAAGCTCATCCGGCTTTACAAAGCCGTCTTCGACCATATACGCATAAGCATCGAGGACGATCGTAATTCCCCATGCATCACTTCCGGGGGCGTTCGGTTGATCGGCACGGCGCACAAAATTGCCCGTCGAAGCATTCCACATGTGCTTCTGCATATACTCCATCGTTGCCATCATCCGGTCGGACCACACCTTCTTTTGTGCATCGACTTTGCTTTGGAACAGAAATACGAGTATTAAGATGGGAATTAAGATTTGCTTCATATGTCTTATCGGAGTAACGATATTATGAAACGAAGATACACCTTTTTTATTGCTCTACTTTTTATCGCCGCAATAATTTTTGCGCGCCCCGGAATGGCGCAAGTTTCGATCGGGCTCGATAACTTAATTGATGAACATTTCGCGCCGCTCAAAGGGAGGCATGTTGGCCTTATCACGAATCAAACTGGCCGCACGCGCAATGGCGAATTGGCTGCAGACGTATTCATCCGACAAAGATCGTTTACGTTGGTCGCGTTATTCGCTCCGGAACATGGAATACTCGGGACCCGCCCTGCGGGCGTACCAAGTGATACGCCCGAACAATATCAAGGTATCCCCGTCTATTCTCTTTATGGCTCGACACGAAAGCCCACGAAAGCAATGCTTCGCGGTATCAATACGCTTGTTTTCGATATTCAGGATGCCGGCGTTCGCCCATACACCTACGTCTCTACGATGGTGAATGCTATGGAAGCTGCAGCCGAACAGGGTATTGCGTTCTATGTGCTCGACCGGCCAGATCCCCTTTCGGGCGATCGGATCGAAGGTAACGTGCTCGATCCCAGTCTTAAAAGCTTTGTCGGAGTATTACCGGTGCCCTACTTGCATGGCATGACACTCGGAGAACTCGCAATGATGGCGAAGGCGAAGGGGTGGTTCAACAAAGCCGCTAAACTCAACCTCACGGTTATACCAATGCATGGCTGGAAACGATCGATGTATTGGATGGAAACAGGTCTCAACTGGATCGCTCCAAGCCCTAATGTACCGGCGTTTCCGAACGATGTGGGTCTGGCAATGCTCGGTGCAACCGGCGAATTAGGAAATCTATCGGTAGGGGTTGGCAGCGACCGGCCTTTTACACGAATTGGCTCGACACTCATCGAACGTTCAGAGCTGTTGCGAATTGCAACATTATCGTTTCCGCCTTCTCTCACTCTCTCTTCAGAAGATTATACGGCAACTACGAGCGCAGGCACAAAGACCTATCACGGAGTAAACATTGATTTCCCAGCCACATTAAGTTCGGTATCCAATCTATATGAACCTCAATTCCAATTGCTGGAAAATTTACTGAAGGATACCGCCTTTCGAGCAAGCTTCGATGCTCTTCCGGCATCAGTCAACACAATGTTCGAAAAAGTGACTGGAATGCACGGCTTGCTCGATTCTTTGAAGCGCTGCGAAGACCTGCGCCCGATCTTTGAATCCTGGAAACAAGATGATAACAACTTCCGGAAAGAGCGGGAGCCGTTCCTGCTCTATCACTGAAGGTACGGCAGCACTTGCGATCTTAGCTGATCGTAATTCATCGCACCAGCAATACGCCAAACTGGTTTGCCAGCTTTGAATACCATTAAGGTAGGAATGGACTGAATTCCATATTGCGCGGCGATCTGTGGCCGATCATCGACATTGACCTTTACTACCAAAAGCCTTCCTTTAAATTCGGAAGCAAGTTGCTTCACCGATGGCGACATCATTCGGCACGGACCACACCACTCCGCCCAAAAATCCACAAAGACTGGGACGTCACTCGTCGCAATTAAGTCTTCGAAAGAAGTTGGCAGCATAAGAGTTTAATGGTCGACATCCTCATTTGGTTCTGAGGGGATAAACGTGAATAACTTTTAAACGCGACTTGTTAAACTCTCGGCTTCCTTCCTCCTCTAATATTCAGTTATTCAATAATTTGACTTAAGGAGACCTCCATGAAATGCAAAACTCTATTCCTCACGCTCATTTTTGGTGCATCCATCCTATTTGCCGGAGTCCTGCAAGCGCAAACTCCGCTCACGCCACAACAAAAGATCGAGAAACGCCTCGCACATTTGCAAAAGCGTCTCGGGCTCAGCGATCAACAAACGGCGCAGCTTAAGACCATTCTCGAACAGAATATGGCAAAGCTGCAAGCCGATCGCGAGGCAGTAGAAAATGCTGCAAAAGGAGACGCCAAGAAGGATGCTAAAAAACAGCTCATCAGCGATCGCAAGTCGATGATGGATCAGTTAAAAGGCGTACTTACTCCGGACCAACTCGCAAAGTTCAAGAAAATGCGGCTTATGCAGATCGAACGAAGAGAAAAACGGCTCGAGCGCCAAAAACAACGGCTTCAGAAATAAGTGACACGATCATCTTACTGCAGAACCCCAGGAATACTGGGGTTTTCGTTTATATGGCAGAGCTTACTCGACTCATATTATAGCAGGGTTTACCCGATACGCCTTTTTCTCCCTGCACAAAATGACATGGACGCTCGGTTTTGATTGTATATTAGTACTCACCTTCCACCACACACGAGACCACTTCAAAACTCGAATAAAAACCTATGCAAATCTCACAAGCAAAGTCCATCCTGCTTCAGCAACAATCCGAATGGTCGAGAATACTCGGCGAAAACGAAGAGCGGCAAAGCTATATCAAGTACGGTATTATTTTAACCGTCGTTTCTCATCTGGCAACCTTCATTGGCAGTGCCTTTTTAGCGAATTCGCTGTTCGGCGCGTTCAGCTTTGGCATATCCTATTTTGCTGCGCTCGAAGCCGTGCAATTAGTCCTGGCAATCGCGACGCTCTACTTTATTCCACAGATTCTCGGGACGCTGGCGCCCTCCTTCGGTGGCCAGAATAACTCGATGAACGCGACAAAGTTGTACGTCTTTACAATGACGCCGGTATGGATCGGCTCGATGCTGGGTATTATCCCGGTCATTGGTTGGCTCGGCATGATCGCTGGCGGTATCTACGGTATTATGCTCTTTTGGCAGCACGTAAGTGAAGCGATGAGTGTACCCGAAGATAAGAAAGCCGTTTATGTAATTGTAAGTATCGTCGTTATAGGAGTGCTTATGGCCGTCATTAGCTGGATCGCCACGAGCATTGCAACTGCAATGTTTGTCCCTTCCGTCTTAGGCCGTCATCTGTTTTAAGTTAGTTTTTCTAACACAAAAATTTGCAAATACAAAAGAGGTAAGAACCCTGAGTCCTTACCTCTTTTGTTTTCTAACTTTTCAATTTTATTGCAGCGGGAACATCGCTCCGGCAGCGATGCGAATATCGCGCGAACCGATCGTTTCGCTTGTGCCGGTATTCGCATTCTTCTCTACATTGATAAGTCCGAGCGCATAACCAGCGTCGAGGAAGAGTTGTGTGCCACCGGTAAGCTGATAGGAAGCTCCTGCTCCGAATAACAATGATAGATCGAACGTCTGGAAAGTATTAGTTTCGTCGAACGTCTGATCCGATGTTGTTTGACCGTATGAAGTGATCACTTGGTGCGTATTAGCGGAGAGCAAAAACCCTAATGACGGCCCTGCAAATAGATAGGGCCTCACCGAGCTCGATCCAAACTGTACTTTAGCAAGGACAGGTACTTCCAAATACCCGAGTGTCAGATCGTCCGTTTCGTTCTGTACACCACCGTTGCTAATGGATTGCAGGCTTGCGCCTTTCTGATCGTACAGCGCTTGTACACTAAGCGCCCACTGTGGATCGAACCAGTAATCGAGCTGTCCCCCTAATAAAAATCCAGTATGAGTACCTAATGTAAAATCGGAGAATGGTGGTGTAATGGATTCACCGGCTATTCCCAGTCCTCCTCGCACACCGATCATAGTACTCGGCTGTATCGTGCGTGGATATAGCGTAGAGCGCTGAGCCAATACGGGAAGTGAGAAAAGCGATAATAGTAGTGCAAATGAGATAGAATAAATCGTACGCATAGGCTTTACTGTTTTTCGAAAAGCAGTACAAAAGCCTTGCCTTTAACGCGTACGTGAACAGTAATTAAGGTGAATCACTATTAAGCACGTTGAATGAAACGAGGAACGGTCATTGTACGAATAGCGGTGTATCACTTAAAATGTATTTGCCATGAGACGAATTGCAACGATCATATTACTCTCTTTCATCGTAGTGTTGGCTGGAGGATACGCTGTCGCTCAAACGGGTGGACCAGCGTGGCGTCCGAAAACCACCACTCCGAGTACGACCACAGTACCGACGTATACACCGCCGTACGTTCCGAGCGCACCGGCTCCGTATACGCCCAATGCTCCATATACACCATACAATCCTACTTATAATAATTACAATCAGGTTCAAGCTCAGTTAAATGCTGTTCAGCAACAGGAAGCGCAGTTACGCGCGCAACTCGAGCAATTGCACCAGCAGGAGCGAAACCTTCGCAATCAATTAGCGGCGATGACCGCACCGACCCAGCCGGTCTATACACAGCCCTATTACAATCAGGGCTATGCGTCGAACGGGCGCCACGATCGTGGCAAACACAAAGGCTGGGAAAAGAACGGCCACGGTGATGGCGATCACGATGGAGACTAAAGAAGTTTGACGAGACTACGATTTTGGTTCTCTCGCAACGCTGCAAAAGCCCTCGTAATGAGGGCTTTGCTTTTATATCCCCGCCTTCTAACTTTTATATCCCAGCCTTCTAAGTAGAAATTGAGTAGTGGTCAAGTGTAACCTGCTTTCCAAATGCGGGTTTCCATGATGGATTTCACTAAACATCAATTCATCATGGTCTCCTCAATACAATTGTCTCGGAGTGGTCGTGTTCGACAGGTTACAGCGAACCTGGCAAAACTGATTGTTTTTCTTTCACTTATCGCTGTATCAGGCCCGAAAGCCCGCGCAACCACCTACTCGCTGATAGGGTCACATACACTCACCTGGACCAGCAGTGGTGGCCGATCAGTCTGCGTATCACGTACTGGTGGGTATGATTCTCTGACTGTATATGCAACTCTCACCGGCAGCTCGAATTTCGGTTTGAGTTGGGCACCCATCCATTGGAATGATACCGCACACGATAGTGCCTGGAGATGGGATACAGCCCACTGCCTTTACGTGACCTTCGCTTCGTATCACAATGATACGAGCAATGCGGTGCTTATTTTGCACGATAGTCACCACTCGGATACTATATCGCTGACCGGCTATGGAAAAGATACTTCAACTCCACCTCCTCCAAATCCGGATAGCCTCGATTTCAGCGTTCAATGGACTAAAAATTTCTTATACGATACTTCAGGGCTAGCTATCAGTAATCAGATTGGCAACCGTCAGCATGTACCTATCTCCATACATATATGGGTAGCTGATAGCACATACTGGAGTGCTTACCAAATGGGCGACAGCATACATCACGGTTCTTTTACCTTATGGATCGATTCCATCGGTGGATCTCAGTCCGTTTACAAGTGGGCAGTTTTTGGATACACTCCGCACGGACTGACCCGAGATAGCGTCATTGCCTATTTGGAGTGCAATTATCCTCATCATCAATTGTCACAGGTAACCATCTACTATCAAAAACTAGGTTTGATGGCACCCATTGTAACTGCGCCCGATCTGGGAGTCATTAATATCGGAGACAGTGTCTGCGGAGATGTTTGGATCTACAATCCGCACTCTATTCCTGATACGATCGGTGCGATCAATCTTATGAGTTATGGACCAGCATGGAGATTTCATAACTTACCTCACTTACCGTATATCATCGATGCGAACGATAGCGTCTCCTTCCAATTATGTTTCCATCCGGATAGTAGCTATACCGGCGGTGACTACACCTATCCTATAAACGTCGGGTACCATGATGCTCCGTCTGGCTGGTATCTCTCCATCAACACATCGGCACGCGCGCATGTACCGGAATGTATCGAGCCTAAGAGCGATACGGTTACGCTCGATGATGTGATCCTCGGGGGGTACGAAGACGCCTCTCAGACTTTTGTCGTTAGAAGGAACGGCACATTGCGTGCGGATTCAAGTTATAGTTGGAATAGCACTGTTACAATCCTTAGTCCAAGCCTTCCAAAATCCGTGCATGCAGGTGATAGCGTAACAATAACGTTTCGAACAACTCCCACTCTCGATTCTTCTGGTTGGTTCAGCTCGGCCATTCCATTACGCTTAGGCACCTGTTCCGCACAGATCGTCTTCGTTGGTTACGCAATCGATACCTCGTCAACGGTCAAGATCGATAATGGCAAATTGCCTCTCCTTGCAATGAAGGGCAACACAAACTCCACTACTAAGATATTCAGTATTCAGAATAGCCTCGGTAAGGATATTATTATAAATAGTGTAGCTCTTGCGGAAGGCTCTCATTTCAGCGTAAAAGGGATCACACCGCATTCCTCGACCGGCTATGATACCCTTCGGACAAATGGCTCACTTACAGTTATCGTTGAATTCGATGCGGCAAGCAATGGCTTCTATCATGACTCGTTGATCTTCAAAGGAAAAGATGGCGCACCAACGGCCGTCTTTAATCTGGAAGGGATAAGGGCACAATCCGCAGGAGTAAATAACCCCACGCACACGCCGGTAACACTTTTGTTGACCCCGAATCCAGCAGAAGGACCAGTTAGGATCGACGTCGCAAATGCTCAACGATCCACTCTCGAGATCTTTGACATGCTCGGTACCCGTCTGCTTCAGATTCCAAATACATCGCTCTATAATTGGAATTCGGAAGGGCTACCGAATGGGTCCTATATCGTCCGGGCCGATGGTATGGATATAAATGGCACTCCGTTCGTTATTTCGAAGCGCCTCGTTCTCGAACGATAGCACTGTTTGAAGCGGAGGGATTTCGTATCCACTCGAATCCCTCTGCTTCGACTGGTTTTAACTATGCTCGATCTTGAAGAAGCAAAACGACAACTAGCGAAGACGCGCTCACCAGAGGCGCGCCTTCGCTTGCTGTTGGAAAAAAGCTATGAGTTCTACCGGACTGCCCCTAAAGATGCAGAACAATGGGCGCGCGAAGCTCTTACACTCGCTAAAAAGCTCAAAGAGAAAGAAGCCATTGCGAGAGCGCATTACCGTATCGGCTGCACGCTTTTTCAGTTATGTAATTATCCGGCCGCAACGAAAGAGTTTACGACAGCGATCGAACTTGACAAAAACGGTGCACTACTGGAAAGTCCTATTTTCTCTTTGGGCCTAGCACTTGCCCAGCAGGGTAAATACAGAGAAGCGATCGAATATTATCATCGTGCTCTTGCTATAAGCCGCGAGCATAAGAGTAAGACGGAGATCGATATTCTAGGGGCGCTGGGCAATGCCGCTCTTGAACAGGGTGATTATCCAAAAGCGTTGGAGTATCAGTATCAAAGTCTTGCATTGATTGAAGATAAAAATGATCTGCTACGACGCTCCGTCATCTTATTAAATATTGGACGCATTTATTTCGACGTAGAAGATTATGTAAAGGCAGATAACTTTTTCACCCAAGCCTCCACAATTAAGAAAGAAATTGGCGATACAGCAGGATTGATTAGTGCGATTTATAATCGTGCAATTCTAGCAAACAGAAACGATAATTTAGCACTTGCGAAGCAACTCCTGGATGAAGCTTATTCTCTCGCCTCTTCCATTCACCGAGAAGAATCTCTTGCATACATTGAGAATACCTTAGGAGAAATCGAACTGGATGCCGGCAATCCAAAGCGGGCCATAAGGCACTTTGACCGGGCCCAAGAGCTGGCAAGTGCGATAGAATTACAAATTGTATTGACCGCTGCTCTAGTTGGGAAAGGTCGTTCTCTTCTCGAACTGAGCAAAATAGAACAAGGGATTGCTGTTCTTCAGGAGGCTTTCCAAATCAGCCGCGACTCCGGTATACTTACACAAGAGTGTAATTGTTCAAGTTTACTGGCAAAAGCATTTGAGAAGGCAGGTGATTTAAAAACGTCAATTGGATTTTACAATCATTTTATTGAGCTGAATTCTGAAGTTCATGCCCGACAAAAGCAGCGGGCTCTAGTCGAAATTTCGGCAAGGGTCGAAATTGAAAAAGCGGATCGCGAACGTGCAAGGATGGAACAGCTTGCGAAAGATGCAAACGAACGAGCTGAATTACTACGAAAAGAGACGGAGCGGCAATCGCAGGAGCTGACGACGCTCGCGCTCGAGCTTGTTGAGCGAAATGAATTCCTATGCAATTTGAAGAACGAAATAGAGCCAGCCGTAAAATCGTCTCGCAAAGCAAAGTCTTTGCTGGAAAAGATCGATAATCATGTAAAGAGCGACCGCGACTGGGAGACCTTCGAGCACCAGTTCAATCAGGTACACCGAGATTTTCTAAAACAGCTTTCTTCTTCTTATCCGGCCTTAACTCCGACCGAGCTAAAGATAGCGGTCTTGATCAAGTTGGACCTTCCTACCAAGTCGATCGCTAATCTTCTCTGCTTATCGCAGCGGACCGTAGAGAATCATCGTCAGGCCATTCGACGCAAACTCAAACTAAAGGGGGAAGATAACCTTGTCTCATTTTTGATAGCCTTTGGAGAGACAAATGAAGCACGGTAGAATTTTAGAGCGTAACTTTGCAAGGATGCTATGCTTCTTGCCTTGTTACCGGTCTCTCCGTATGTGCAAATACGCATTATGTACGTTCGTGCTCCTGAATGTAGCCTTTTTTTCATCGGCAAAGGCCCAGAAGCTCACGTATACATTAAGACCGAATGATTCGGTGGGCGTGACACTTAGTCCTGTATTGATAGGCGCAAAGAGTGTAGAGGACACCCTGTACATTCGGGATACCTTGGAGGTTAACGATACAATTAGGATTTCGTACTCTGGCGATTCCGAACTGGTACCTATGGATTCCATCTTTGTGATCGACAGCGCCAGTCATCCCTATCCTTTTGTCGTAACAATTAAGCCCCTCTCCTCTCCTTCCTCGTTCACAGGATTGGCAACGATACGGTTTCATGGCGATTCTGCAAGAGTTACTCTCTTTTCTTCCGGTATCGCTCCGACGAAAGACTCTTCATCTATATTATTATCTAATATAGCATATTCGACGATTGCGCTGAAGTACACCAAGGATAGTGCGAATGTATTGTTCTTCATAAAAAACAATCAAGAGCAAACGGACACTATTACCAATTTGACCACTGAAGGAAATACCTTCTTTCATATCTTAGGTCACCCCTCTTTCCCGATCGTTCTTGCGTTTGGAGATTCACTGCCTATACATATTTCCTTCAAGTCAATAGGGCCTATCGAAAGATTTGTGAGGGATAGGCTTTATATTACAATGCCGGACCATCCAATTCTTCCCTCTATATCACTTCAGGGTCTCTATACACCGGATGCATCCATCTTGGAGACATCGAATAATGAGCCAACACATTTCTGGGTATATCCGAATCCATCATCCGGACCCGTTAGAATCCATTCTGATTTCGTCCACACTCATTTCCAATTAACGAACGTGCTGGGTGAGATTCTCGACAATGAAGATTTCACCGGCGATTGGATGTGGGATCGCAGAGCATCCGGCAACTATACGGTACCACATGGAACATACTTCCTGATCCTGACCGGAGAAGATGCAAACGGTCACACCGTGAGACAGGTGTGTCCGATTGTGCTGGAATAGAACCTCGATCTATCCATTCCGACAGCGGAGAATATTGACGGTTATTTCCCGTATTTCTCGGGCCACAGCATTTTCAGCCGGTCCAGGATCGTTTTTTCGCGGCCTTGCTCGGTGGGATGGTAATACACTTTATCCTCGAAGCCTTCGGGTAAATAGGTCATGCCTCGTGCGAAATGACCTTCTTCGCTGTGGGCATACCGGTATCCTTCGTGGTAACCGAGTGACTTCATCAGCTTTGTCGGAGCGTTGCGCAAATGCAATGGCACTGGCTGATCGGGGTTCTTCTGCGCGTCATCGATCGCATTGAATATTCCCTTATACGCTGCATTGGACTTTTGAGCAGACGCGAGGTAACTTACCACATGTCCGAAAATGATCGTCGCTTCGGGATATCCCACCGCGCGCACCGCATCCCAGCAAGCGGTGGCCAGTAATAATGCATTGGGATCGGCATTACCAATATCTTCGCTCGCAAATATTATCATCCGGCGAGCAATGAATTCGAGGTCCTCGCCCGATTCGATCATGCGGGCGCACCAGTAGAGCGCAGCATTGGGATCCGAACCTCGCATCGACTTTATGAAGGCGCTAATAATATTATAATGCTCTTCCCCCGCTTTATCATATCTTGACGCCTTGCGCCCAAACGCAGCTTCTATCGTTTCGATGGTAATGGGGTGTCCGGGACCGCCAAGCTGTACCGCCAGTTCAAGGGCATTCAGCATTTTCCTCGCATCACCACCAGAGAGAGCCATGAGGGCTCGTCTCACATCTTCGGTTAATTCAATGTTTTGCTTCTTTAATTCTTCATCTTCCAGCAGTGCTCGATCGAGCAACGTTTCGAGGTCTTCGCGTGAAAGGCTTTCGAGAACGAATACTCGCGCTCGGCTAAGGAGCGGCGATATTACCTCGAACGAAGGGTTCTCCGTCGTGGCACCGATGAGCGTTACAATACCATGCTCGACCGCACCGAGCAGCGCATCCTGCTGCGATTTCGAAAACCGGTGGACCTCATCGATAAAAAGCACGCTACGGTCCTGAGCGGTCTTGTTCGCCTCTCGGGCCTGCTCAATCGCATCGCGCAAGTCCTTTACCCCTGCACTGATCGCTGAGAGCGAGAAGAAAGGAGCATCGACGCTTTTTGCTAAAATATTCGCGATCGTTGTTTTGCCGGAGCCCGGTGGCCCCCAAAGGATCATGGAATGAAGCTTCCCCCGCTCGATCATCACTCGCAAGGGCTTTCCCGGCCCTACCAGCGACTTCTGCCCCACGATCTCATCCAGCCTTTGCGGACGCAATCGTTCGGCCAAGGGTGCAAAGAGCTCTCGGCCGCTTACGTCGTTCATTTCCGTCTGGCCTTGATTTTTGGCGATCTTCTTTCTATTCGTTGGCATCGCTGATTCCTGGTTTCGAAACTGAACCCTTCTCGAAATCCTTTTATTCGCCCTAAGCCAAATGGCTGGTATATCAACTTTTCGCGCTGTGCAATGAACTTAGGATCCCGTCCTGCATTTCTCGCAGTATCCCTCATTTTATGCCTGGTTTTGTCATTTTCAAGCGCCACCGTTGTTCAAGCGCAGGAAAGTGAGAGCACTGAACGTGAGACTCTCGCAAAACCTATCGAACTGCCACCGCCGGTAGGTCTCTACGAACAGCTTCAAGGAATACCGGAACGCGTGAGACACTCCATGCCCTTTGCTCGAGCGCTAAGTGAAATGACCCGAAAAGCAGGCGCTAATGGCGAATACGATGTCGACGCTCGAATTCGCGCCTTTGAGCAGTCCCAACAAGATCTCCTTAGAAGTTCGGTAGCCTTCAAATCTGGGGAAAATGACGTTCAGCCCTTTTCTAACCCCGCTTGGACGAACATAGGCCTTATTACGGATACTGTTAATAATCCACCAAAAGTATTCGGCGCAGGCTGTACGACTGCTATTGTGCTTGATCCTACTAACCCCAGCACTATGTACGTTGGCGCAACAAGTGGAGGAGTTTGGAAATCAACAGATGCTGGAGCACATTGGAGATCTCTTACGGACCTTGTAATTCCTAATCAATCCGTTGCCTCGCTCGCAATCGATCCAAAGCATCATAATACGATCTATGTCGGTACGGGGAATGGGTATGCGAGTGTAGATGAATTATCAGGAACAGGACTGTATAAATCCGAAGATGGTGGCGGTACCTGGACAAGAATCGGCTCGCCAACCATCACTGGTACTGTGATCAAAGTGTTTGTCGATCCTCTAAAGAGCAATGTCATTTTCGCTTCGCTCTACAGTACGAATCGAGGAGTTTACCGCTCAACCGATTCCGGCAACACATGGACCAAGGTGTTTCCGTCTTCCGGGAATGCTGCCGGAATCGTATGGGACATTGTAGCCGGCGGCGTTATCAGCAATATACCTCTTCTTTATTTTGCAGAGGGCAATAATCCAGGCGGCGGGTCGCAAGAATGTGGACTATATAAATCTGTGGATGATGGTGCAACGTGGTCGAAGTTTACTACAACAGCCCTTCCTCGTGGCGATACCGTCGGTCGATGTTCACTCGCAGCCTCAGTGGCTCATCCTGAGCGGGTTTTTGCGCTTATTGCGAATCCAAGCGGAGATGTGATCGGCAAATCAGGAGGTAACGCAACCCGCTCACTCTTCATGACGACCAACAACGGACTAAGTTGGAGTTCGATCGCAATACCATCCACACTCTTTTCTCCGAGTACGCAGCAACCCCCACAGGGATGGTATGATTGCGTACTGGGTGTTACTCCGAATTCGGCTTCGGGTGCCGACACCATTTATATTGCCGGTATCGAAGCGTATGTTAACTACAGTGATGGAAATGGCTGGTTAGGCTATTGTTACAACAACACATCCTGGGCCTACGCGCATGTCGACCATCATTCGCTGGCGTTTAATCCGACGGATCCTTCCATCGTATATGATGGCTGCGATGGTGGGTTATATTGGTCTAATCAGGCAGGCTTTCCCGGTTCGTGGAGTTATCGGTCGAATCAGATGATAACAAATCGTTTCTATCACGTTGCACTGGATAAGAACGATTCGAAAACATCTCTTATAGGAGCGCAAGATCAGGGAACGTGGAGCATTACGACCGGGGGCTCAACCGTTAACCTCTTCGGTGGCGATGGTATGCAGCCACAGGTCTATCTTGCCAACACAAACCTCCCCTACTATGTAGAGTTACCCAATGGAGATATCTATAAAAAATATCTTGGCAATTGGGTGCATGTCGATCCAACGATCTTTACTGATTACACCGACTGGAATACACCATTCAAGATGAGCATTTCGCCACTGAATGGAATACTCGCTTATCACGTGCTATACTTAGGACGTCAGCACCTCTGGCTCTCAACCGATGATGGCACCACGTGGGATACCATTTCGTCAACGTTCAACGACAATATTCATTCGATCGGTCTTTCGCAGGTCGATGCAAAAACGGTCTATGTGGGCACTCGTGGTGAAATTTCTGTTACCACCGATGGTGGCAGCAATTGGAGCTCCACCGGTGCAGCAATGCCATCGTCCATCGTTTCCTCTATCGTTACGACCGGCCGCAACACAAATTTTGCGCTCGCCAGCTTTTATACAAGTCCCGGTAGTTCTGCCAACCGAGTAATGCGCACGACAGATAAAGGTGCTCATTGGAGCGGCGCTTCCGGTACTTCGGGTTCGGCACTTCCGCTCGTCGGTGTCAATTGTGTGGCTGTCGATAGTATCGACCCATTGCGAATTTGGTATGCGGCCACCGATAATGGCATCTACTACACGATCGACTCGGGCGCGCATTGGTCGATCGCGGGAGCAGGGTTAGGTCTCGCACCGTGCCGCGATGTCCAGATTCAAGCTAATAAAACGACAATTCGAGTAGCCACTTTTGGGCGGGGATTGTGGGAAGCGAATACTACTGTGCTACCGGTCGAGCTATCCTCGCTCACATATCAAAAACAATTCGATGCAAACCATCAAGGTACCGGTGTAAATCTCTTGTGGCATACCGATAGCGAGCATGGTGATGCATACTTTGCTATCGAGCGAAGTGTCGATGGCGCTGCGTTCGAAGAAGTCGCTCGCATTCCAACCCAGGCTCCAAATGGTAACTCCTCGACAAGACTCGACTACAGTTACTTTGATGCAAGCCACGCTTCCGGTACGTATCTGTACCAACTAAAACAGGTCGATCTGGACGGCTCAGCGCATTTTTCCAATGCGGTCGAATTGCACTGGGGCACCACCGGCCTTATCGTTTCCCAAAACTATCCGAATCCATTGGTGATCGGGACGCCATCGACAAATGTCGGATTTAATCCATTGGGTAACGATGGTTCACTCAATGCTTCCCCGTGGCCAGAGACTCGCATCCACTATGAATTACCCGATGCCGATGTAGTCACGATCAAGGTCTATAACTCGACCGGCAAACTGGTACGGACCCTGCTCGATCATGTCTCCCAAAATCCCGGCGATCCGGACGCCTTCTGGGATGGCCGCGCGGATGATGGGGCTGTTGCACCAAGCGGAGCCTACTTCTATTCCGTCGAGACCGAACACAATGGCACAGTGATCAATAAAATGGTACTGTTCTCGAATTAAGCAGAATTAACGCAATTTCAAAAAAGCGCGGACACTCCTCTCCGCGCTTTTTTGCTTGTATTGCAGAGCGTCATTTTTTTCAACAGCTCGTCCTAAGCCTATGTCTTCTTTACGGCTTGTTATTATTTTCTCTCTGATACTTCTTTTTTCGATCGATACTGCCATGGCGCAATCAGTGCATTTAAGTGGCACGATCGAAGAACAATCGTCCGGTGAATCGATACCTGGTGCAACTCTCGCGATCCTCGGCACATCACACGGAGCAAAAGCTAACGTCGAAGGGCGTTACCGGCTCGAACTCGAACGAGGAAAGCACTATCGCATTCGCATAACAGCTATCGGTTATAAACCGGATACGCTATCGATCGTTCTTCTCAGCGATTCGAGCCGGATAATCCGGCTAGCTTCCGCACCAATACTGGGGGCCACGATCACCGTGTCCGCCGATGCGTCCAGAGCTGAAGCGCGGCGAATCATGCACCGCGTTATCGATACGAAGGATGCGTGGCAATCGCAGATCAGCGATTATCGGTTCGGTGTATACTCTCGCCTCGGTGTTCGGAGCAAGAAGGACACATCAAGTGCCGTGCTCATGGTAATGGAATCGGTTGCCGAAGGCTTTTGGAAGCGTGATAAGGGATATGCCGAGCATATTACCGCACGAAAAGAAACAGCGAACCTTCCCGCGGATCTCAATCGCATTGCCTTGCTCGAAATCATCAATTTCTATAATGACCGATTGCAATTCGGTGATTATAATATCGTTAGTCCCGTCGCGCATGATGCGTTCGATGAGTATGATTACGATCTTTTAGGGGAAGGAGAACTGAACGGTTCTCCTGTTTATAAGATATCGGTCGAACCGCAAGGCGCATTGTCGCCGGGCTTTACCGGTACGCTTTGGATCGATAAAACCGATTATACTATCGCATATTTAGAGCTAAGCCCAAACGATGCAGTGAAATTCGGTCCGATCAAAGACATTACGTTTCGACAAACCTTTTCTTTCGTCGATAACAAGTATTGGATGCCTTCGCAAATGAACTTTGGGTGTCGACTAAAATTAGAATTACCGATAGTGCCGGAGTTCACGATCGATCAAACCGCTACCTTACAAGATTACATCATCAACAGCGGTATCGCAGATTCTATCTTTTCGGAAAAACGGCATACTGTTGCTGCAACGGCAGATAGCGTAGACTCTCTTCATTGGACAGCAATGCGCACCATTCCTCTCGCGCGCGATGAGGACACTGCATACCACATGTTCGATAGCCTTTCGCGAATCCCACCTGCTCAGCCAAGCTTCTCGCCTATGGGTCTGCTGTTCGAGCTTGTTCCTGGCCTCAACATATACCAATTCAATCGCGTCGAAGCATCACATTTTGAATTCGGCCATACGTTCAAGCTCTCGGAAACATGGCCGCTCAGCATTTCCGGCTACGGAGCATATGGAACGGGCGACCAACGATGGAAATATTTTGCTGGCTTCGAACAGGGTATCACTTGGAAACAAAACAATGCGTTTACGGCCGAGATGGATGCGAGCGGTGACGTGCGATTTGGTGCTGGCCATAATGCTCCTATCGTGACATCTTCCGTCGGTGGTAATATCTACGATTGGATCGATAAACGAGGAGAAGCCTACGACCCAACGGTCAATACGCTAACCGCCCTGGTATTGCATAGCGATTATCCTGAATATTACCGAGCACACGGTTTCGATCTATATTACTCCTATACGCCTTCGCGTACTATGAGTACGACCGTGACGTTCAAAAATGAGCAAGAGCAAAGCCTGCCAAATGTGACCGATTTCAGTTTATTGCTGCGCCAAAACACATTTCGAATAAACCCGCAAATCAATGATGGCAGGCTACACGAACTTTCGTTAGCATCGAAAGCGGAGTTCTCGCTCGGTCATTGGCAGTCTTCGGCAGGTGTGCATATCGGCTATTCCGATTCCACGATCGGCAGCCAATTTTCTTACCTTACTGCGGCACTCGATTTATCGCTCGAAGGGAAACTGGGCGGTTGGGGTAAGGCCCGGCTTTCGGGAGCATATTCCTCTCTTGCACACGGTGCACTTCCAAGACAAGCATTATTCTTCTTCGAATCGCGCGATGCGATCGTTGCTCCTCGTTCGGTCTTCCGGACTATGTCGCCCTTCGAGTTTCAAGGCGATCAAACCTGGCAGGCAATGTTCGAGCAGAATTTCTACGATCTTCCAACACGCGCTTTAGGCATTCATTTGCCAACCGAACTTCACTGGTTCGGTTTTGTCAATGCTGCTGGTTCAACGGTCTCGAATGCTTCGCAAGCGCTGTCTCCAACGATCATTCAAACGTTAAGCGGAGCGCCATACGTGGAAGCTGGTGTGGGACTTGGCAATATCTTCAATCTGGTTCGATTCGATGCGTCCTGGCGGCTGACACATCGAATCGAACATAATTTTTATGTGACCGGAACGATGGCGATCAGCTTTTGAGATACTACCAGCGGTGTTGCACCGTATAGCTGATCTTCTGTTCGCCACGGGCTTTAACTGGCACATGAAATACGATCGTGGAAGCATTGCGCTTTTCGTAATCCATAGAGTGCGCGGTGATCTCCCAATTCATTCCAAGATTTTCAACGGCATCGATCGTCACGTCCTCGTCCTTATGATTGTGCAGCGTGATCTCGACCGTTTCTTCGTTGGCCCGCTCCCCTAAACTGCGCTCTGAGGTAACCTGCCGATCCCCAACGAGATCGAACGCGTTACCAACATGCAAGGTAAGTTTTTCATCACGTGGGGTATGATCGATTCGATCTTCGCCAACGAATTCGAGCGAGCCATCTTTATCGCGCTTCATCACACGAATAACGCCCATCGGTAATGGTATGCCGAGATGGTTTGCTTCTGAATTCTGGAAATTGACGGTAACCGCGACGTTTTTTCCTCCTTCATACGTGTAGTGTTTCTCCGCATTAACGCCGTTCGCAGAAAGAAGCGAGATCTGTTTTACTTCGCCGTTATTAATATCGGTTTGACGACCAAGATCGTAAACGTGATATTCGAAGAGGCCTCGCTCTTCGAATTGCGGTACTGCATCTGCACGTAACGCAGCTCCACCATACATCGGGCGGGGTGGCTGCGTGGCGCGGTGCAGCGATCCGGCCACCAGTTTTAACTTGGCATCCGGGTATGAAGCACCGCTGTTATTTTCAACGCTCACCCATCCGGTAAGATCGAGCGTTTTATCATTATCCACCAACGATGCAATGTATTCGGCATGCCAGTTCATACCGCCGGTCTGGTAAAGTACTTCAAGCGGTTCATTCGAAAGCGCACGGTCCGAATGCAATTTCCACACAAGCGTAGGCTTGGTAATGAGGCCACCGGCAAGTTGGGGCACGCTCATCGTATACCGGGAAAGATTGGGAAGCATAACAATTCCGGTCGGTGTCGAAAGCGTCAGTTTATCGTCTTCGACGGCTAGCAGCGTCCCTTCCGTCTTGATCCCCTTGTCATCCGTAACAGTGATCGTTTTATCGATGTACTTCGAAAGCAGTTTTTGCTGGTTTACAAGGTCGTATTCATAATTCTGCTCTATGACATCAATGTCCTTCGGATGCTGCACGTCTGTTATTTTAACGGTCGTAGGATCGATCCGTGTAGGTACATCCCGCATTTGAACGTCGGATGTTCCTTCTCGTAGATCGAACTTCCGAACGTCCCGCACAACCCCGAGATCGTTATTGTATACCGTCACCGCTACCGATTGCCGGTCGCGATCATTCGGCTGAGCTTGCGCGACGCTGCACACCGCTACGGTTAGTATGACTGTGAGCGCAATTAGGTGAGGAGTTTTGTGTATCGTCATAATAGTAGGTTTGGATAATGTTTGAACGGACGAAGCCCATCAGTAAAAGTTACGAACATGAAAGGAAGCTCATTCGAGCGCAGATGTTAAATCGATCGGGCATTGCTAATTCTGGTATGGTAATTGTCGCATAGATGGTATTATGCTTTGGACAATAATTGCAATCTTATTAGTATTATGGGTGCTCGGTCTTGCGACACATGTGGTCGGAGGCTTGATCCACCTTTTATTAGTGCTCGCGGTGATCCTCGTGCTCGTGCGTCTTATCACGGGGCGTCGGCCGGTAGCCTAACATAACCATCATACGATATGCTTTGGGCAATTCTCATCCTTCTCCTGATTGCCTGGCTTTTGGGCTATACCGTTTGGAATATCGGGGCCATTATTCATATCCTCTTTATTCTCGCGATCATAGCCGTCCTCGTGCGCATCATTCAGGGGCGTCGTCCGATATAGCGCTTAAAGGCAGTCTAAGTCCAAAGACCTCAATCAGCATTGAGGTCATAAATTATTGCCTCTCTTGTAATTTCGCCTTAAAACCGGTATTTTTGTACCGTTTTAATAGAGATTTTCAACTGTGAAGCTGACCCGTACCTCACGCTGCACTGTAGACCTTTTCTTTGGAATAATAAGGCCTAACGGGAGGAATCTTAGTGATTTCGCAGTTTAGAGTTCAGTTTGGCTACCACACACCCTGGAACCCTGCCGAGAACGTTAGGTAAACGTTCTTACGCTGTTATCTCGACTTTCGACGAGCAGGGCACTATCTTTTACCCTTGTTTTCACCACATTTCGCTGTTACTTCAACTTGGTTCGTGGTTCATCCTGATGTAAGCGCAGAAAGCAATATTCGATAGAAAGATAAGTTAGAAACGAACGTAATGTCTCAAGGTCTTCAGAATCATAACCGCGATCGGATGGTGGATAACAGAATGGATTTTGACGTGGCAGGCGGTACCTTAGCCACAAGCCGTCAGAAGCAGCCTCGTATTTTATTTCTTTCCTATCGATTCCCCTACCCCTTGATCGGCGGTGATCGAATTAAATCCTACCATCTGCTCCGGCATTTATCGACCTTTGCGGACGTAGATCTTATTGCATTAGACGAGGCCGGAAGTGCGACACCAGAGGGCATCGATAAGCTGGAAAAATTTGCTACTGTTGAGGTCGTCCCGTTCAATAAGCGAAAAGCTTATGTACGAACGTTGGCGGCTATGCCAGGTTCGAGTCCGGTAGAGTTTGCCTATTACAACGATCCCGCCATGCAAAGGGCGGTCGATCGAGCGTTGGAAGAGAAGCCCTACGATCTTGTAATTTGCTTCTTCCTTCGCACTGCTCTGTTTGTCAAAAATCACACACAAACGCCGAAGCTTCTTATCGCTGAAGATGCACGGGTGATCCTCGAAGAGCGAGCCAGCGAGCGATTCTCTTTATTCCGCCGCCCCGTCGATCATATTCAATATCTCATTCGCAGGATCGACGCAAATCGGCTTCGCGAATACGAGCCGAAGGCTATGGCTCAAGGCTTTGAAAAGATCACGTTTGTCTCGAAGGTTGACGAGCGGCGTATTCAGGCGGCCGATCCTTCGCTTCCCACAGCCATACTATCCAACGGTGTGTTGCTGCCGGATTACGAATTTTTCGGCGGTGAACGCGAAGATAAACTACTCTTCTTCGGCCATTTAGGGACCTATCATAATGTTCTTATGGCTAAGCGGCTCCTGAAAGATATTTATCCTAAGATCCGCGAAGTCTCCCCGGGCACACGATTGGTCATCGCTGGTAAATCCCCGGGCAAAGAGCTGGAGCGGCTTGTAAAGCACACCGAAGGAGCGGAATTACACCCGGATGTAAAAGATATTATCCCCTATCTTCGTAGTGCGAAAGTTCTCGTGCATGCGCAGACCGTGGGCGCTGGTATTCAAAACAAGTTATTGGAGGCCATGGCGGCCGGAGCACCGATCGTTACTACGCCGGTCGGCGCAAGTGGCGTTGAAGGAATGGAAGACAACGTTCATGCGCTCGTTCGCACCAGCGATCAGGGGATCATCGAAGCGACACTCTCGCTTTTGAAAAATGATGAGAAAGCACTCCGGCTGGCCCGGAATGCGCGTAACTTGATCGAGACTCGCTATACTTGGGAATACGTCTTCCGGGCATTCGATGACATCCTTCAGGAATGCCTGCCAGGATTTGTTAGAACGGTGGATACAAAATCGTCTTCCGTTTCGGTACATCAACATGTTGGGCCGTGATCGAAACGAATACTATCGCGTCGGAAGAGCTACGGATCCAACGCTCGACCATGTCGAACGGTATGGTGGGCAGCTCTACTGTTTCGAGGAATACGGGTGCTCTTTTCAAGTTCGTTCAGTTCGTTATCGATCTCGTTGCGCTTAACTTTACCTATCATCTCGTTCTTTACATTCGGTTCGGGTCGTTTTTCGCGGTAGGCAACGATCAGTTGCATGCCCCCTGGTCAGTGTATCCCGAGCTTGAGATCTACGTCAACATTCTTTGGACGGTGATCGCTATTATGCTGCGCGTTTATAAAAAAGCAGAAGTCCATACCGGTGAACGGTTCGGAGCTAACCTTCGGGAAATTCGAACAGTAGGCCGGGCTTCCCTTTTGCTCGCCGGTGGATTACTCCTTGCGATCGTTGCTCGTGGCGGCTATAACTATTACTCTCGAATATTTTTAGCATACTTTTTAACAGCGGCACCGCTCGTCCTCATTGGGATTCGAATTATTATGCAGGCGGCGATCACCACGGTTCGACAGCAGTCACCAAAGAAGAATGTTCTGGTGATCGGAGCTGGAAGTAGTGGAGCGCAATTTTATAAAGCGATCGCTAAGCACCCACGATATGGCTACCGCATTTACGGCTTTCTCGATAACGACGGGAAAGAGAGTGATGTAAGAGGCCTTATTAAAGGAAAGCTGGATGACCTCGACCGAATCTTAGGTTCAGAAAGTATTGATGAGGTAGTCCTCGCAATTCCAGGCACGGATAAGCAAACGATCGCATCCCTCGTCGCTCAATGTGAGAACAGGTGTGTACGTGTTGCCCTCCTGTACGAGAACGACCTGGCATTCAACGGCTTCCGCACTGCGGAATATATTGGCGATGTTTCGCTCGTTCACTTGCAGGAATCGGCGTTGGACCGGCTCCCGAACCGTATTCTCAAGCGAGCATTTGATATTGTATTTAGCGCCATTGTTCTCACAACGGTTTTCCCCATCGTCTGGCTTGTCAGTGCAATTTTAATAAAGCTTACCTCCTCGGGTCCGATCTTTTTTAAGCAGCCACGCACCGGCGAAGATGGCCGCACCTTTATCTGCTATAAATTCCGGACGATGCGGGAGGATAGTAAGGCACATACCGTACAAGCCACGCGCAACGACCCTCGCCTAACGGCCATTGGTCGTATATTACGCCGCACCAGCTTGGATGAGCTGCCACAGTTCTGGAACGTACTGCAAGGGAATATGTCGGTGGTGGGCCCTCGACCTCACATGCTAAAACACACCGAAGATTACCGCAATGTTATTGCTCAGTACATGGTGCGACATTTTGTTAAGCCGGGCTTAACGGGTTGGGCACAGATCAACGGATACCGCGGCGAAACACGGGAGCAGAGTGCGATGCAGCACCGTATCGAGCACGACCTGTACTATATCGAAAATTGGTCGTTCCTGTTCGACCTTACGATCATCGTTCGCACCGTCGTTCGCCTTCTTCGCGGCGATTTTAACGCCTATTAAACCGTGAGTTCGGATTCGAAACAAACGCGAGCCATCTTTTTTGACCGTGATGGTGTGATCAACGCCCGCATTCTAGGAGGATATGTAAGGCATTGGAATGAGTTCGAATTGCTGCCAGGCGTTGCCGAGGTTCTGCACGAGATAAAAAACCGCGGCCTCCTCGCTATCATTATTACCAATCAGCGAGGCATCGGGTTGGGCCTTATGAGTGAATCCGATTTGCACAGCGTCCACAATGAACTGCAAAAAACGTTGCGGGCCCAAGCCGGAGTAACATTCGATGATATAATTTTCTGCGGCGACATCGATGACCGCCCCGGCCGGCGCAAACCAGCCCCCACTATGCTCCTCGAGGCTGCCGAGCGTTGGAACATTGACCTCCCGAATAGTTGGATGATCGGTGACTCGATGTCCGATATAGAAGCCGGAGCGCGGGCCGGAACGAAGACCGCGTATCTTGTAACTCAGCATTCAGAAGAGATCCCGCGCGCGACGAAGATCATCCACGATCTGAAAGAACTGCTCGAGTTTATCTGACCAAACGAAACCGCGGTTTCACGTAATCCGTTAGGTTTGGTCACGTCGAATGTACAAATCGCGTAGCCGCACAAAGCATACTCACCTTTTTATCACACTGCCGGCGGCATGCTGTTTCCTGTTTTTTCTTTTTATTACAAATTCCCTCGCGCAACAGCCGCGCGATGATTACGCGCCGTCATCGCTGGAGAAACTATCCTCCGTATTTACACCTCCGATCGAAGAGAGGATCGAGCGATCGTTAGATCCGTTTCGACATGAAGGACAGGTACAGTTAGGGGCCTCACAGTTAGAACGCCTGCAAGCGATCCATGCCAATGATTATCCGCGAAGTCCTGAACTGGAATCGCTCGATCTCTTCGGTTCGCTCGCTGCTTATTACCGCGATCTCCCTTTCAAGGCCGAAGCAAAGGTCGACCATCTAGTAGAAAATTCGATCCCTTCCAGCCGCACGGCGGTAAATGCTGCGTTACTGGGCGCACTGGAATTTTATGCCCGGTCTTCGCTTCAACGCAGTGATATTGAAGCAGGAGTCGCACGGCTAAATGGCATTCAAAACATCGATGCTGCAGCACCGAGCGTACAAACCGAAGTTCATTTCTGGAAAGCCGAAGGCTACCGAGAACTTGGCGAATTAGCCCCGGCTGAGAAGGAATATCTGGCCGCCTTGCGTTCTTCGAACCAAAGAGACCTAACAGCTACGACCGATTTCCGGCTTGCGGAATTGCTGGAATATGAAGGCCGCTATTTGGAGGCAGACTCCGCATTTGCAAGAGTTGCATCAATCCAGGAAAGCCCGTTACGATTACTTGCTTTAGTACGGCTGGGCGGAGTTAAACGCGCTGAAAAGGATTATACCGGTGTCTTGCGCATTATGGACAGTGCCGAAGCACTGTTCCATGTCACACCGCATGTTGTCCGGACTTCCGCTCGCGATTTTCGGTATGTGTCCCCGTTACTGAGTGAACTACTCACAACGCCAAACGTCCCACAAACCGAAGGACCACAAATGGTCTCGCCATTTTATATAAGCGAGATTGCACTGCTTCGCGGCAGCGCAATGGTTGAGCTGGGACGCTATAATGAAGCGACCGGCATCCTTACGGCAGGCGATGAAGCGATCGACGGAATGCGGGATTCTATCGCTGCCGGACCGTTTCTGGTCGAGCAAGCACGTTTTGTCTCCGACGCTATTCGATTTGAGCGTGCATGGTCTCTGTTCGAACAAGCGAAGTATAAAGAGGCCGCCGGTGCATTCCTCCAGCTCGCCGTTGAAGATACGGGATACCACCGTCACCGGCTGTTGAGGCAGTCGACCATCACCCTTCGCGAGCAAGGACTGTATTACGATCCTTTTCTTAACGATTCGATAACGCTTTCAAACCCGCCTGTCCTCGACCGTTCTGTCATTGCAAAAACGACCGTCGATACAACATTCTTCCTTTACAACGACTTTCCAGAGCGCTCGCGATATTATGCCGGCGTTGCGTTAGCTCGAGCCGGAATGCTCTCCGAAGCAGCCGATGAACTGCAGAAATTGACGCTCGACAAAACAATGCTGTATAGCAGCGAAGCGACCTATCAATTGGCACTGATACGTTTTGCGGAGCATAGCTATGAAGCACAGCGCCTGCTAGAACCATTGGCCTACGAAGAGAGCGTTCGTGGGGGATATGCGTCGTTCCTTCTCGGCGAATTAGCATATCGACGGGGATTTTATGAACGAGCAGAAGTCTATTTCCTGAATTCCTTTGCTAACATCCCTCGTCAGGATACAGAGATTCGGGCGACGGCACATTTGGAACGTGGCCTATCTCTTATTCCTCTCGGAGCATGGAAGGACGCAGCCGATGAGCTTTCCACATATATAAGTCAATCACACGAGCATATTCCCGGTCGTACCGACGAAGCGTTGTTCTGGCTTGGTAAAGCAGAGTTTCGTGCGGGTGATTACGATTCCGCTCGGATGACATTTTCGAGGCTGCTTACAGAATTCCCTCAAAGCCCTCGTTATATAGACGCGACCTACACCTACGCCTGGAGTCTATTTGAAGCTAATGATTTCGCTGCTGCAGAGCCACTGTTCGAGCGCGTAATTCAACTTGATTCGATCAGCCGGTATGCGTACGATGCTCTGGCACGTGCCGGTGATTCCTATTATGCGTTAGGCGAAATGCGTTCGGCCGACCGATTATACAATTTGGCGGTGGACCGGCCCGCTTTCAATGAGCTTCGCACGACACGGGCATTGCTCATGCTGGGCATTACTCGAATGAAGCTCGATAGTGTGCGTAGCTCGATGAATCAATTCCTCTATATTACTACTAAATATCCGAAGAGTGATATCGTCGATCTTGCTTACTTTAATGCTGCTCTTGCGGCGTACGCGATCAACCTGACGCCGGACGCGGAAGAGATCGTTCGAAAAATAGCAAGCCAGTATCCACAATCGGCGGTCGCTCCGCGAGCGTTGTTTGTGGCTGGAGAGGAACGAGTGCGTCGAGGTGATGCGCGAGGCGCTCTCCATTATTATGAGGAAGTGCTGAATCAGTATCCTCGCTCGCGCGAGGCAAGCAGCGCCTTGTTTGCTTTGCAGGACGCATTGGCAGAGTTGAAGCGAATTCCTGAAGCGCTTGCCGTGGCCGATACCTTTGTTCGCCGAAATCCGGAAAATCCGATCAGCCCGATGGTATTGTTGCGCGCCGGTGAGTTTCGTATGAAATTACATGAGGCGCCTGCAGCAATCGCAACCTTTCAGGATTTTATTTCGAAATATCCGACAAACCCAGCGAGGCCACGCGCCGAATTGCTGCTCGGGGAAGCACAATTCGCTGCCGGAAATCAGCCAGCGGCCGTTATCCAGCTTCAAACGGTTATTACGAATTACGACTCGCTCGACGTCGCCGCGCAAGCCCACCTCGATCTGGCACGGATCGAGAGGGATAACAAATCATACGATAGCGCCGCTTCGGAATTCCAGAAGGCGTATCAGGATAAATATTATTCAGCCGATGCAGCTCCGCAAGCAATGTTCGAATATGCGCAAATGCTCGCCGAACAAAAGAAAACTGATAGTGCCATTGACCTTTTCGAGCAATTAGCGACCCGGTATCCTATCGAGGCTTCTATCAGCGCTCGTGGTCTTATTCGTGCAGGAGATATTCTCCTTGCAGCACATAAAATGGACAGGGCTCGCAGCGAATATAATAAGGTTGTTGCAGCCCACCCTAAAGATGCGTTAGGCGGAGCGGCGATGGTTCGTATCGGTGAATCGTATCTTGTCGACGGCAATGCCAACGCTGCAGCAACATCGTTTACCTCGGCACAAAAGGACTTTTCGCTCGCGGTTGAATCCGATGCTCGAGCGTTACTAGGACTCGCCCGTGCTAATGTAAGCCGAGGCAAGAAGGCTGATGCGGTCCGGGACCTGCATACTCTTCTTTCGTTACGGGGGGCACCAAGTGATGTTCGGGGGACGGCGGAATCGATGTTACTGACATTACAGCCAGCTCCGAAGGTCAAGACAAAGAAAGGAGCGCATAAAAAATGAAGATCGTGATCGCGCTTCTTCTTATAGTGGTGGCTGCTGCCACTATCAGAGCACAATCGCTTGCGCCGGATAGCACTGCTCCATCGATACAACAAACGCGTCCCCTGCCACCGTCGATCATTTCCGAGCTTCGCAGGTCACAGAAAGCAAGAACTCTAAGTTTTCACGATACGATTCGAGCGAACGATCTGGAACGCCAACATTTCAATGATTCGTCGGCACGAGAATTTTCCGATTCAGCCGTCGCGGTCTACGATACTGCCGTTCCTCTCTCTCACAAAGAATGGCTTGACTCCGAACTGGTCGAGATACCGGAGCTTATTCGGGTCGGTACTCATATGCACTATAACTATCCTCCGTCGATCATGACGGAGACCGATCTCAATCCGGTACCATTCGACTCTTCACTGGTCCAGCGAATGAATCCGGTAACGCTCGAGAATCTTCCATTTTTCGATCAGTCTCCCTTGCCCCAGCCTCTTACGCCACCGGTCAAACATGAGGCATTTATTGAAGCAGGGCTCGGCACCGTTGAATTGCCGATGATAACGGCATGGGCATCCCAGTCACTTTCCCAACGGACGGTTGTGCAAGGATATGGCGAGTATCACTCACTGTCTCAAAGTGAATCCGCTATTCACAGCTACGCCGATATACATGCCTTGCTCGATGCCGAACTAGGTGTCGATCCTGCGATCGCACAATTTCGATCACAGGATCTGAGAGTAGGTTTTGGGTATAAGACAAAGACCGTTGCGGTCCATAGCTTTAGCACTGCCTCCCGCACACTTTCAGAATTTACCGGCTCTCTCTCCTATACGGGCGATGCTTCGAAAGACCTGCATTATGATGCCAGTTTTGAAGATCACGAGCTTGGTGATGACATAGCAAACAACCTGCACGAATCATCACAAGCCCTGATGCTCGGTACGAATTTTAATCTTTCGAGCTTTCGCGGAGTAATTCAGGCGGCTTACGATCGTGCTTCGCTTCAAGTCGATACTTCCGTGGTTGCAAACGCGAGCGCCACGCACAGCGAGAGTTTTGACTACATTAAAGCGCTTCTCGGACAGAAATTAGATCACCTCGAGTGGTTCGGTGGCATTGAATACTTAGGAGGTGCGGGTATAGACGGCTCTTCATATTCTTCCGTTTTACCAGTGGGCCGCCTGCGTGTACAAATAACACCGGAGATCGAAGTGGGCGCTAGTTTCGAACCAGAAGTCCATCTCTCATCACTGAGATCGCTCTTTGCGACCAATCCTTTCTACTCCCCTCAGATCGTAGTTCAATCGAAACTTACGACTGTACCGATCGATGCTCGGTCCGTAGTGATAGATGATATAAACCTGGGAGCATTTTTAGACTACTTCCTGACATCCGATAATGTGCTTCACTTTGAAGCGCGTTATATCGAGCGAAGCCGAGCGCCGGTCTTTGACGGCCTTTCAGTCGATTCTACTACTATTTTTACAGTCACTCCAAAAGATATTCGCATGATCGAGTTATCGGGCGATGCAAAGTTTTTGCTCTTCGAACGTGATATTATCACTGCAAACTTCGACATGCGTTCGGCAACCGTTACGGCCGATAGTCGCATGCTGCCGTATGAGCCAAGCTTCCAGTTCTCGGCCGGTTATCACTCTTACTCCATCTGGGAAAACGTCTGGCCTTCCGTGTTCTTCCGGTCGATCTCACGGCCGGGCGCAACATTTGCTTTCTTCGACCTCGAAGCGCAAGCCAATCTTTCAAAGCCTCTGATATTAACGGCCCGAATAGATAATCTCCTCGGAAGCGCAAGCGATTTCTGGTCCGGATATTCGGAATACCCTCGATCCGTTTGGGCATCGATCCGATATTCGTTTTAACGTTCGAACTAACTCCCAAACCGCTCCCGTTTGAAGGCTCGTATGGCCGAACGTCCCGATGAATCCACCACCCCCTCGCGAGTAGATCGCCTCGCCGAGCGATTCGGCATGACCAAAGAGTCGGTAGAGAATTTGCTCCGGTCCACGCACGAATCCTATTCGAAGATCGGGACAGAAACGATTCTACCACCGGCAGAGCCGCCCCGGGCGCCTATTGAAGAAGCAGCGGCTAAAATACCGAGCGTTACCCCGGAAGCGCCTAAACCGGTAGTGCCCCCCAAAAAGGGCATTCATGCCGGATTAATGTTCGCCCTCTTAACGATCCTTCTTATCGCCCTTGGTCTGGCGTTATCTTTTCAGCATGGCTGTTTCAAGCAACGGGAAGAGAAGAAAATTGTAAAGCCGGTCGATACAATTCAGAGTATTCTTAATAATGCCGCGAAGAACGCTTCAACACCACCGCAACCACCATCGAATGTCGGGCCGAATGTAGTACCCCCGGAAGCGCTTGTGGTACCACGCGAAGAACCGCCCGGGACCTCCGGCAAGCCCTCCTCCAGTGGAATAACATCTGAAGCTCAGGTCGAAGGAGCAACAACTCGACCATTCGAAACAAGAAGCAACTTCGAAGCAGAAGAGAAACTCGCCGAAATGCGCGCCAATGGTAACACTCGTGCAAGGATGCGAGCTATCCGCCGACACGGCTCGGTCGTTTACCAGATCTATTCGGAATAGTTTAGAAGCGGACGCTTAACGCGAGACCGGTCCCACCGGGCACGTAGGTTGGCAACAGAGTTGCCTGGTCAAGCAATTTCTTTATCGTACTTTGATTGTCTCCCATATCCTTCTTTGCCGGCGAGTCGGTCACAGAAACATCGCCATCGGGATTAGGAGAAATAAGGTTACCAAAGCCAATTCCGAGTGCGATCGAAAGCGGGAAATCGCTCCACCAATGAATGCCCTGAGAGACGAGTCCGGTCGCAATACCAGCACATACCACATAGCCCACGGGCTTCACCCACTTCTGCTCGGCGTAGTTATTCGCGACCACGGTGAGTGTTGCTAACGCCGTTGCCAGATGGCCCGACGGAAATGCATCGTACGCTGGAGTCTTGTTCGCATAGTCGATCTGGTTGGGGAAGAGATCCCATCGGCCGGTTGGAGTCGTAGCCCGGCAGGGACTTTCGCGACCCGTTACATGCTTCAGCAACTGCACCACTCCACCACAGGCAAGAATGACCTCACATGTCTGCTCGGCCGTTCGTAAGGCTCGTTTATCGCCGGCAATGAAGCCGTAGCCCGCAAATACTCCGGCGATACCGAACTGAAATTTTCCGTCGCCCATGAACGAAAACACATCCGCCGTATGCTGGTAAGTTATGTTATTGTTATAGATCTTATCGAACGGGTTGAATAGATCGCGATCGTATATAACAAGAGCTGTGGTGGAAACCGCAATGAGAGCCATTTGAGGCCAGTATTTAAGCTGTACGTTTTGTACGGCCCAGTCCCGCCAATCCGATGGCAGATTGGTCACAATATCCCAAATGTGCGGGGCAACCCGGCGATCGGTCGATGGAAACGAAGATTCTATCGCAGTCTTCTTCGTGCTATCTTCCGCCGCATGTACTGTTTTTGTAACAGACGAGTCGATTAGGGGCGTCAAGGTATCTACCGCAATGGCTGCCTCCCCCGTAGAAGCAAACAAAATACTTCCGAGAACGAGAAAAAACGAAATAACTCTGATCTTCAAAAACAGCCTCCCACAGAAATAACAAGAAATTCACGACATCGGAGCCGCACATTACACGACGCGCACGAGTTTTGTTCGTCGGATGAGGTGATGACTACGGACCCTGCCAAAGTACCGGTCGTAATTCACGAGAATCATACCGCTCTCGCGCGGGCGGTTGCCGAGCGCATAGCCGCACTCGTTCGCTCAAAACCCAACGCTGTGCTTGGTCTGCCGACAGGATCGACCCCAAAGGGTATCTACCGCGAACTCATCGCCTTGCACAAGCAAGGACTCGATCTCTCGCGGGTACAGACGTTCAATCTCGATGAATATTATCCGATCGAACCCGATGCCTTGCAGAGCTATCACCGGTTCATGCATCAACATTTGTTTCGCCACGTCAATATTCGGCCTGAGAATATTCACATTCCCCGGGGCGACCTTCCTCGCGATGAAATTCCCGATTATTGCCTTAACTATGAGCGCGCGATCGCTGATGCCGGCGGCATTGATCTGTTGATATTAGGCATTGGCCGAAGTGGGCATATTGGATTTAACGAGCCGGGCACACCGGAAGATGCGATCACCCGGCTTGTACTTATTCATCCCTTTACCCGACGCGACGCAGCCGCCGATTTTTTCGGTGAAAAGAATGTGCCGAGAGAAGCAATCACGATGGGTACCTCCACGATACTCGCTTCTCATGAGATCATTTTGGCGGCGTTGGGCGAGAACAAATCAGGTGTAGTGGCACGGGCTATCGAAGGGCCTCGTACCATCGAAATGCCGGCTTCACTGCTTCAAGGTCATCCCAATGCAACCTTCCATTTGGATTGTGATGCCGCGGCAGAACTTACCAAAGTAAAAACACCGTGGCTCGTTACGCAATACCACGAATTTGAAGATTCACCAGCAGGCAAACGTGAAGAACTTCGAGCGATCATTTGGCTCGCGGAATTACTCGGAAAACCGATCGTAGAATTGTCAGAGGATGACTATACTTCTCACGGGCTCGCGTCACTTGTGATCGATCGCTATTCTGACGAGTTAAATCGAATGGCCGCACGTACGCTCGCCACAAAAATTCGCGATCGAGACCGCTTACCGCATAACGAGCGGATCATCTTATTCAGCCCGCATCCTGATGATGACGTGATCTCGGCTGGAGGAATTTTTCGTAAACTGGTAGAGAATGATAACGATCTCTACGTCGCGTATCAAACGAGCGGTAATATCGCCGTTTTCGATCATGACGTGCTCCGATATCTTGATTTCGTCGGCAAGTATCTTGGGGCCATGAAGATCGACGCCGCATCGCATAAGGCGATTGAACGGACGATCGAAGAATTCTTTAGTCATAAGGCGCCTGGCCAGGTCGATATACCGGAGGTCGGTCACATCAAGCAGTTTATCCGTGAAGCAGAAGCGGTGAGCGGAGCAATGCATGTTGGGCTCGACCGCAGCCACTGCATCTTTATGAACCTACCATTCTACCAAACCGGCGCCATCGAAAAAGCTCCGCCCGGCGACGCAGATATCGAAGAAACGGTCAAATTACTCAAGAGAATACAACCGGCTCGAATCCTTGCTGCCGGCGATCTTTCCGACCCGCATGGCACCCACCGGGTATGCTTGTGGATCATTCGGGAAGCATTGAAACGCTTACCGGCAAACGAGCGTCCCATCGTTTGGCTCTATCGTGGTGCGTGGCAGGAGTGGCCTCTGGATGAAGCCGATATTCTGGTCCCCATGAGTGAGAACGAACTTGCTCTGAAACTCGAAGCGATCTTTAAGCATCAGTCCCAAAAGGACCGAGCTATGTTCCCGGGGCCGGATGAGAGGGAGTTCTGGCAACGTGTCGCCGATCGCAATACCGCAACATCCCGTAAATTCTACCGCCTGGGCCTTCCATTTTACCATGCTATGGAAGCCTACGTTGAAGAATTGCCTCTATATTAAACTTTCCTAATCATATTGACGCCTAATTGCGGGCGCACTTATTTACGAATAGGTGTTGCAACGCGCACTTCGGTCATTTATCTGCTCGCGACCGAAGAAGGACTTGCATGTACTGGAGCATGCTCTCTCAACACATCGATTCTCTTGAATGTCTAAATCAATCAAGATAGGGTTGCTTGCTCTCGCGGGAGCGGCCTTGCTCGTTTTTATTATACTTCGTATCATCGAAGCTGCGAAACCTGCTCCGCCAAAAAAGCAACCAACCCCTATCGTCCGAATTGCGCAACCGACTCACCAGTCGATCGTTTACAAACTCGATTATGATGGTGATGTTATTCCCGTACTCCAGGCTAATATCTTTAGCCGTGTGACCGGCTTGCTCGAAGCGGTTTATACCGATATGGGGCATACCGTTCGGAAGGGACAACTTATTGCTCTGATCGATACAGCGCAAGCCCACCAGGCGGAAATGCAAGCTGCTGCTTCTTATGCAAATGCCAAGGCGATTGAAGAACGGACTCGCGATCTTACGAAAAAGAACCTTGCATCACAGCAGGACCTCGACAATGCAATTGCTGCACTGCGAACGGCGGAAGCGAACTATGAATCGGCTCGCATTCAAGTAAGCTATTCCCGTATTACAGCTCCGTTTTCCGGCTATGTAACGAAGCGTTGGCTTGACCCCGGCGCCATCGTCTCCTCGAATCCGATCGTCAATAGCAGCAATACAACCATCTTTACCATCATGGATATTGACACGGTGAAAGTCGATATCAATGTATTGGACCGCGATATTCCAAAAATTCCAACTATTCATCGCGCGGTCGTTAAGCTTGATGCTTTCCCCGATCGAGAGTTCTCGGCATTCGTTGCGCGGTCGGCACAAGCGATCAACCTGACCACGCGCACCATGCCCGTCGAGATCATGATCCCGAACCGGGATCAGGCGATCAAGCCGGGTTCATTCGCTCATGTTTCGCTGATCCTTGGTGAAAATCCGGATGCGATCACGCTTCCAACGGAAGCAGTCCTTCGGGATGGAGAAGGCGCTTATGTTCTCCTCGCTCAGGATTCTATCGCTCGTCGTAAGCCCGTGGTAACAGGGGTCGTCCAGAACGGCAGGACAGAGATCGTATCAGGACTCGATGGCACTGAGCCGGTCATCGTCGTCGGACAAAATTTCGCCAAACCTAACGCCAAAATCACTATCACTAAAAGCGCACCTGGTATGGATACCACTTCCCATCCTTACTAAGGTGCTCCTCGCCATTCATCCAGTGATACCGATCGTCTTATGTGGTTAACCAGATTAGCTCTTAAATATCCGATCTCGACCTTCCTGATCGGCTTTACCATCCTCGTTCTTGGCTGGGTGTCTTTAACTCAGTTGCCGATCGACCTGCTGCCGAATATAACCGTACCGGTTGTGACGACCATTACCTACTATCCGGGTGCGGGCCCGATGGACATGGAGCAATCGGTAACAGCGGTCGTCGAGCGAGGAGTAACGTCGGTAAATGATGTCGATTATGTGCAATCGACCACCCGCGAAGGTGTTTCACAGGTCCGCATTAACTTTAACTGGAATGCGAACGTCGATGTCGGACTCATCGATGTAATCCAACGCCTCAATCGAATTTATACACAGCTCCCGACGGGCGTATCGACTCCTATTGCCCTTCGATTTGATATCACCAATCTTCCCGTCATTACCCTCGCTGTCTCCGGTACCATGGACCAGCGAGATATGTACGATCTCGCCTATAATGTAATCGAACCTCAGCTCGAGCATTTGCCGGGCGTTGCCAGTGCGCAAGTTACCGGTGGCCGAATTCGTGAGATTCACATCACGCTGGACCGCAGCCGAATCGAGGCCATTGCACTTCCCATCACCGATGTGTTAAAGGCAGTCGCCAACTCCAATCTTATCATTCCGAGTGGCGATATTAAGAGCGGCGTTTTCGATTATTCTCTTAAAACGCAAAGCCAGTTCAATCTCGTAAAACCGATGGGTGACATCGTGATCAAAACGATCAACGGTGTGCCTATCCGTATTCGCGACGTTGCGACCGTCGACGATAGCTATCAAGAGCAGACTGAGATCATCCGAGTAAATGGTACGGAAGGCCTTACGCTTCGGGTACAAAAACTCGCGGGTGCCAATACGGTCGAAGTGGTCGATAATGTAATGAAGGCAATTCCGAAGCTGACCGGCATTCCTTCTAACGTTCATATCGCTCTCTCCTTCGATCAGTCGCTTTATATCCGCCAGACCATTAATGGTCTTTCCCGTGAGGCTATCGTCGGTGCACTGCTGGCGATGCTCATCATTATGATCTTCCTCCGGAATATTCGAGGTACGATCATTATCATCGTGGCGATTCCACTCTCCATTCTCATCACGTTCATCATGTTCCGCTTTGGCAATATTACGCTGAACATCATGACGTTTGGTGGCCTGGCACTCGCAGTGGGCCGATTAGTGGATGACTCTATTGTAGAATTGGAGGCTATAAGCAGACACTACAATGAACGGAAAAAGGGACAATCGAAGATCGAAGCGACCCTCGCTGCAGCAAGTGAAGTAGCGACTCCGATCTTCGTTTCCACGCTTACGACAGTCATCGTATTCTTGCCGGTCGTCTTCCTTACCGGTATTGCGAAGCTGCTTTTTGTGCCGCTTACGATCACGATCGCGGTAGCGCTGTTCGGCTCCTTCTTCGTATCACGAACGATCACTCCTCTCCTCTGTCTCAAGTTCTTACCACCGGAGAAAGAGCTAAATCGTGGATCGCAAAAGTTTTCCGATCGCACGCGGGTTTACTTTCACGACCGATTGGAAGCAGTCGATCAAGGCTATGCTCGTATGCTGGAATGGGCGCTCGGGCATCGGCGAACGATCATTGTTTCGATCCTGGCAATTGCCGCAGCCTCGGTGTTCCTGTTCAAGTTTATCGGTACGGAGTTCTTCCCGGATCAGGACGAAAGCGTATTCACCGTAACGATGAAGCTTCCGGTCGGCACTCGCGTCGAAGAGACGGAAAAGGCCGTCGTTAATATGGAAAATATTCTACAAAAGAATATTCCAGAAATGCAGGCGATGGTATCCGATATCGGCGTACCATCGGCACGAAGCGGCAATTTCTTCGGTCGTAATTCTGGATCGCACGCGGCGAATATCCAAATTTCGCTCACTCCCCCTGATGAACGGCAGCGCACCGTGTTCGATATTATTAACGCGATCCGACCGAAGATATCCAATTACCCTGGTGCTTCGGTGTATGTTTCGCCAAGCGGATTCCTGCGGTTCTTACTGAACTTCGGATCGGCGGCACCGATCGATATAGAAATTCGCGGGTTCGATCTCGACCAGGGTACGGCCCTTGCGAAACAAGTGCTCGGCATTGTACGCTCGACACCAGGCGCTGTGAATGCTCAATCTTCACGTGAAGACAACCTGCCTGAATTACGAGTGAATATCGACCGAGATAAGGCCGGAATACTGGGAATCGATGTTGCGCAGATCTCGAACACCATCAATGCTGGTATCAATGGCGCCGTAGCGTCACTCTATACAGATCCGGTAACGGGAAATCAATACAATATCCTTGTCCGGTTAAGCGAAAATTACAGGCAGAATATCGACGACCTAAAGAAGCTTCTGCTAACGACACCGAGCGGAGAACAAGTACTGCTCGGCTCCATAGCTGATATCACACAAGATGCATCGCCGGTACAAATAGATCGTAAATATCAGCAGCGTATCATCGATGTCACGGCGGAAGTAAGCGGTCGCGATCTTGGCAGCGTTGCAAAAGATATTCAGGCCAAGCTCGATCAGATCGCTATTCCTCCGGGATTCGAGGTGAAGGTCGGTGGAAACGTCGAGCAGCAGCAAAAGACGTTTGGCGATCTTACCATGGCTTTTGGTTTGGCGATCCTTCTTGTCTATGTCGTCATGGCTTCGCAATTCCAATCGCTGCTCGATCCGTTTATTATCATGTTTACGGTACCATTTGGAATTGTCGGTGTACTGTGGGCGCTCTTTCTAACCGATACTACGCTTTCGGTCACAAGCTTCCAGGGCATCATCGTTATGGTCGGTATTGTAGTCAGCAACGGTATTCTTCTTATCGACTACACAAATCACTTGCGAATGCGTGGCGAGAGCTTAAAAGATGCTGTTATCGATGGTGGACGCACGCGATTAAAGCCCATCCTCATGACATCACTTGCTACCGTACTCGGACTTATCCCCATGGCGGTCGGAATTGGCGGTGAAAAGACACAAGCACCATTGGCTATTGCGGTTATTGGCGGCCTTTCACTTTCTACGCTGCTCACGCTCTTCTTCGTACCAACGATCTACACGATCTTCGAAGAGCGCTTCCGTCGTAAACTCAACCTCGAGACCGATCCGGTATTAGGCGGCAGTTCGCGGGATCAGCTCCTCGGGCCTGCCGAGCATTCTGAAACACATTAATAAAAAAAGGGACATGCGGTGCATGTCCCTTTTAGTCTTACGCTTCTTTGGTTATGAACCAATGATCGTGGCTCCCCAATACGAAAGTATTGGCTGGATCGGATTCGCGAACGATGCAGTGCTCGATCCTGCAAAGCAAAGTCCTACTGGATAATTACCAGATTCCGTAACGAGCAGCGATCCGCTATCGCCGGGCTGAATGAAAGCACCCGGAATATAGATCTGATTAACGAATGTCGCAGTACCTTGATTATACGATACTTGTATCGTTACGTTAACCGCAGCGATCTGTCCGTGCGTTAAGCCGGTCGTGCGGCCCGTTTTCTTTACGTACATTCCAACTTGCGGTGTCATAGTGTAATGGCTCGGCGTATATCCGCTAACCTCGGACGCATAACCATTTGTCGTGTATCCGGCCAATGCGGCATCGAACGTATTGTTCGACGTGAAGGAGATCGGTTTGAACGCGCTGAGAACCGCGCACTGCGGAGCCACATAACCACCATTATCGTACGGACCTGGCTGGCCGATCGATTCCCCGATCGAAGCCGCATTCTGCCGTGCAAGCACATGGTTATTGCTAAGAATGTAAGCATAGCCGCCAACATTGACGGCGCAGCCCAGCGTACCGGCAGCGTTCTCGTTATTGTTACCGATGCTGACGCCTGCCGGTACCGGTCGGTAGGATCCAGTATATACTCCGCTAAAGGGCTTAATATCTCCAACTACTTCGACGTGCACCTGTTGATCTTCTACCGTTGCAGGCACATTGCTGGGCTTCGCATGGCGGGCGAAGACCACAAGACTCGTCGAGCCATCGGCCTCCAGACCAACGCCTGTTCCCATGACTCCTTCATGTTTTAGCAGCTCTGCTGTATGACGTTCCTGCACGTCCTTCGTGTGCGCCACTTTAGCAGCGAGCATCTGGTCCTGCGGAACACCGCTTTGTAGCGTTGCCTCATTGGATTTTTGGAGAGCATCCGCTGCTTGTTCGAGTCGCTGGTCCGGTGCAAACGGCATTGCGCCTTTCACGTCGACTGTCGCTAACGATGAGCTGGATGGCTCCGTTGGATTTGTTTGTTGATTACATGCCGCGAGGCCGAGGGCAAACACCATCGTTGCAATACCTCCGCAAGCAATACGGCTGAGCTTGCGTGATTCTTTTTCTTTTCTCATTAGAGCGAGTGAATATGTGATAACTATTTTCTAACCCTTTTACAAGGTCGCACAAGGACACCCCACTCATCCCTATCGCTCCCGAAAAGGCATTCATGTTGCATGGCTCATGAGAAATAATTTTTCAAGGGATATTATGCTCAGTGCTAACCGCCTCTTCCTCATTGCCGGTCTTCTTATTTCGATCGTTTTCGCCGGTTGTCAGAATTCCACACCGACGACTGCCGCTCCTCCATCACAAGGTTTTCTCGTAACGCCTCTTACGGCCAATGAATCGACCTATGGCGCTGCACACGTCGATTCCAATTTGCAAGATGCCTGGGGGTTAGCTGTTGGATTGGGAGGAGGATTTTGGATCGCTGACCGTGCGAGTGGCGGAACATCGCTGTACGACTCTAATGGAATACCAGCCGGAGTTTTTTATCGTGTCAATGGGCCCGGTAGGACAAAGGGTAGCCCGACGGGTATCGTCGCAAATACTCTTGGTTCGTTTCCGGTCGGAATTCTTGGGGCCTCCACCTTCATCTTTTCCAGCTTAAACGGTACGATCTCAGCACTGCCGAGCTTTATTGGTACGAGTGACAGCACTCGTATCGTCCTCGATCGCTCGAGCAGTTCCAGTTATACCGGATTAGCACTCGCGTCGACTTCGACCGGCCCACGCTTATATGCGCCGAATATTAAGAATCAGTCGCTCGATCCGATCGACCAGAATTTTGCACCACTTCCCCAGATCATCGACCGAAATTTTGCTCAGGGATATACTCCGTTCAATGCCGTCGTGATCGACACTCAACTATTCGTTACTCATGCATTCAAAAGCGCCAACTTCGTACAAGTAGGCGTGGCGGGAGCAGGCCTTGGCTCTGTCGACATTTACGATCTGAATGGTAATTACGAGAAGACTCTTATTCCGACCGGTGCACAACTTAATTCTCCGTGGGGCCTTGCGATCGCTCCCACGACGTTCGGAAGTTTTAGTGGCAAACTGCTGGTCGGAAATTTTGGGGATGGCAAGATCAATGTGTTCGACCGGTCGACCGGGTCGTTTATCGGTACATTGAACGACGCTTCCGGCAATCCGATCGTTATCCAGGGATTGTGGGCGCTTCTCGTATATAATAATACGCTGTACTACACTGCCGGTCCTAACAACGGCGCCGACGGTGTATTTGGAAAGATCACATTACGGTAAGGCCACGGGGCTGAATGGTGATCTCGTGAAGATCGAGATCACCGTTAAGTTGAATGGAGAGCGTGTTGCCATGTATCTCGATCCGGGAGTTCGGGGCATACGTGATCTCCATTCCGCTCTCGTAATGTACCGGTTGGAACGGGTGCTCTTGAACGCGCGGCACATAAATGATCGTAGGGGCGTCCACCGGCTTGCCGCGAAGCACCAATTTAAACTCTTTTGTCCGAAGATTAAAGTGCATGTGCACGGGCTCGGCGCTCGCAGCCATCACATAGGGCCTGGTGGCTACATCGAGATTGCGAATTTTTTTATTGTAGCCGATCAATGAAAAGTCTTCTCGCATAAATCCATCGAGCCGCTCGCGAGTATTATAGAGATTGATATTCCAATAGGTCGCATTGACAAGTGCTTGCTCGACAGCCTCGAATTGCCAGTCCATGTGTTTGCGGACGACAGCACTTCGCCAATTTTGGCGAGTGCCAAACTCGGTAAGGAATGGTACCATGTTCTTTTCGCGCGCCCGTTCTGCACCGATGAACTGAGCTTCGATATATTCATCGCGCTTTGCATCGTGGAAGAGCCGGCCCGAAAGAGCAGTGAGTTGAGAATCGTAATAATGATAGGCGAAGATCACCCGGTCATCCTCGCGTGGCATTTTTAAGAGCGAGTCATAGTCCTTCTCCGACCTGAGATTGACATTCCAATCCGATTGTGGGGAGAGCAATGCGAAGAGATATGGCGAATGCTTACGAATGCGAGCAATAGCGCCGGCATAAAATTCAGGCAATATCTCTTCTTCAAATTTTTTAGGATCGAGCATAGCCGGATGCGGCTCGTTCAGGACCTCAATGCCGATCACCCGATCGATCGTGGCTGCTCGTTCCGCAAGCCGGTCGATCATTTCGAGGAATCGGTCACGAACTTTGAAGTGCTCGAGGCCGGCCGAACGATTGGTGAGATCGTTATTCCAGAAATCTGTAAACGTCTTGCGAAGATTGGCATTGAACGCATAATTTGCGCCCCACAGAGGTGTATCGCGCAAGAAAGCCTTAGACCGCACTCCTTCCGAAAAGACCCACTCCGGCATACCGGATCCACCAAACGCCGTTCCTACGAGGTCCTGATGAACGTCGATAATGACAAGAAAGCCTTTGCTTCCAAAAAGCCGGATGTACTCGAAGAAGTCATTTATATACTCCTCGTTATACTGCGGTTGGGTTGGATCGCACATCGGTTCGAAGGCCGACCAAAAAAACGGCAGGCGGAGCGTCGTAAAGCCGCATGCCTTGAGCAGGTCGATGTATGTTTCAAATCGAGTCCAATCGCTCTGCGATTTGAAGGGAAGGTTCGGAGGCAATTTGGCAGAAGGACCGAAACAGACACCGCGTAATAGTAAATACCGGCCATCGCTCCTGGAGCGCAGCCAGTGGTCATCGCGGATGATATCGTGAACGGGCGGTAACTGCAAATTGAGGCAAGCAGTACCGCTTAACGTTCATCGAAGTTCCCTACAACGCACAATGCTACGAAACAAGATGCGCTGTGATCTCCACGTATTGCGGAAACAGAGCAGGCTCAGCGGGGACTTTTTTCTTTTTCTTTTTCGACTCCACCGGAGCTGCGGATGCGCCAGTAGGAAAACGCCCCGGAGGGATTTCCGACGTAATACTCTCTACACTAAAGCGCGAGGCAGCAATACTCTTTCCTAAGAAAAAGGAACGGATGGATGTTTCCCGGCCAGCCACCAACTTCTGCTGAGCCGCGTCTTTTTTCGAACGTACCGGCGCGTCGGGATAGACCTTCACGCTGACGCTCAACTTTGAATTATGCTTTAGCTCATTGGCAATACGATCGAGGTCGGCCATAGCCGCGGGGTCGATATCGCGTGATTTTGGGCGAAAGACCGGCTGCGAAAGATCGAACATCTGACCATCAGCAAGCGGAGTAAGAACGATGTGCAGCGGAAACTCCTGATACTGCTCGAGCGCCGGAACACGCAACGTATCCTCGTGATACATGTAACCGGTCGAAGTCACTGCAATTCGGTACATTGCATCCGGCTGCAAAATACTCGTAAGCTTACCTTCGGAGTTCGACTTTGTGGATGTGAGCTTTTCCGTACCCTTAAAGATCGTGAAGTTCACTCCTGTCGCTGGCGCACCATTGTTCAGAGTTACCTGGGCCTTTAACAACCCAACGGTTTTAGAGATCTGAGCACGAGCACTGGGTACGATGGAAACAATGATACAGAATAACGTGGCGAAATGAAGAACAAAACGTCTCATGCGGCGAATAAATAGTTGATGGGCCGGACAATCGGCTTATTTGTCGTGAAATAACATCGGTTAAGGACGAAAGTTACACCGCTCGCCTGACAGGCTGCTCATTTTTGTACGACGCCCATGGCCATGCCATCCCCAATGGGAATAATAATACCGAACAACTTCTTCTCCCGAGCAAACTCCTCGTTAAATGCCTGAATAGCGGTTACGCTGGCATAATCGGGGTCATCGGGTTCGACCTGCTGTGCGACCTTACCCCATGCGATCGCATTATCACCGGCGATGACTCCGCCGTTACGGATAAGGCGAAGTGCCTCCCGAAGATAATTTATATAATTTGGTTTATCGGCATCGATAAGGATGAAATCGAACGTGTTGCCTGGCATTCGTTTCATTGCTTCGAGCGCTGGGCCGACTTCCACAGAGACGTTCTTTATTCCTTCCTGAGCCAGATTGTCCTTGGCGACTTTCGCGTGCAGTTCACTATATTCCAGGCTAACGACTTCACCGGAATCGCCGACCGAGCGCGCCATGATCGCAGCACTGTATCCGAAGAGCGTCCCTACATCGAGTACGCGCTTGGCGCCGATCGCCCGTAGAAAGAACGCGATGAACTTAGCCTGGTCTTCGCCGATCATGATCATCGGTATTCCGGCTTTCTCCGCGCGAGCGCTCATGCGGCCGAGCAACGCTCGTTCGTCCAGAGCAAAATGCTGGACAATATATTCGTAGATCTCTTCGGTGAGAGGTGTTCCCTTCATAATTATGACGGCTCTGCGCTTTGACTACTTGTGTTATGACGACTCTGCAAACAAACTTTCGTCGCTCACGCGCGACTCGATATTAAAATGCTTATAGGCTAACTTGGTCGCTTCGCGGCCACGTGGCGTTCGAACCAGAAATCCCTCTTGTATCAGGAACGGCTCGTACACTTCTTCGATCGTGCCACCTTCTTCTCCGACTGCGACCGCAATCGTATTCAATCCCACCGGCCCGCCGCCAAACTTCTCAATGATCGTAAGAAGAATACGTTTATCCATTTCATCCAGGCCATGCTCATCGACTTCGAGCGCTTTGAGCGCCATGAGAGCGATCTCTCGGGTGATCTTCCCGCTGCCTTTTACCTGGGCGAAATCTCTCGTCCGGTGCAGTAATCGATTCGCAATGCGAGGCGTGCCGCGAGAGCGGCGCGCGATCTCGAGAGCACCCTCTTCATCGATCGCGATCTGAAGCAGCCGCGCGCTTCGCTCGACGATCGACTTAAGCGAGGATGCCGGATAGTAATCGAGGCGGTTGGAAATACCAAAGCGCGATCGGAGCGGTGCAGAAAGCAAACCGGCACGCGTCGTAGCACCAATGAGCGTGAACGGCTTCAGTTCTATCTGTATCGAGCGGGCACTGGGACCAGAATCGATCATAATGTCCAGCCGATAGTCCTCCATCGCCGAATAGAGATATTCTTCGACAACCGGAGACAACCGATGAATCTCGTCGATAAAAAGGACGTCGCGTTCTTCGAGGGATGTTAACAGACCGGCAAGATCGGCGGCCCGTTCGAGCACCGGTCCGGAGGTCGTTCGGATCTGTGCTCCCATCTCATTCGAAATAATATGGGCGAGTGTCGTCTTGCCAAGACCGGGAGGCCCCGTAAACAGTACGTGGTCCAACGCCTCACCCCGAGCACGCGCTGCTTGTATAAAAATGCGGAGGTTCTCAATAATACTCGGCTGCCCCGTGAATTCGGTAAATCCTTTAGGGCGAAGCGAACGCTCGTACTCCGCTTCGGTACGTTCGGGACTCACCGCATCATTTCGCTTCGCCATTCCGTGAACTTAATAAACTCTGTGAACTGAAATACTATGATTAGCAATAACCGCGTGCTATGCTATGATTCCCCAATACTATCCTTCCAGGACCCACATTGGATAACCTCGACGAATAAAGCCTCGCATTTGAATATTGCCAGTTCTCCAGCGGAAATTCGGAAGGGGCGGGTCAAGATTGAGTTCGGGTTTCCCCCACTTCTGACCGAAGTAAAGGAGCAGTACATTCTCGATATCGTCCGTAGCGCCGATCATGATGGAGCTTTCCCTCGGCGTGATCGTAAGCCGGCGTAAGCGATTCGACGCATCGACGAGAAACGTCATCCGCATATACGTGAGCCTGCAAATAATAGAATCCACGACAAGAACATGTACGGTTGGATCGCTGTATGTGTGCGAGAGTGTATCTTCTCTCACCTCTCGCAGATGTACTCCGGCATCGGTCATAATGCGCTGAATGCTGTCGCGGCTAATGCCCGGTCGAATTCCAAAAATTTCGAGCGGTCGTTCCGGAGGCGCAGCCACGGTGGCATGTGGTTTCGGCTTATGTTTCGGTCGTTTGCCGGGCTGGGCCAGCACGAACGACGGGAGAAGCACGATCAATATTACGATAACGCGCATTTTCAAATCACTTAAATGCGAACGCAAAAAACACTGCACCGAACACGAGCGCTAAGCTGACAGCATAATTCCACTTCAGTGGTTGGCCGAAATAATAGCGGGCAAACACGATGAAGACCGTAAGAGCGATCGCCTCCGCAACGATCTTCAGCTTCGCCGGATCCATGCCATGTTCGAAGCCGAACCGATTAGCAGGTACCTGAAAGCAATACTCAAAGAACGCAAGCCCCCAGCTTGCGAGGATAACCACCCATAACGGCTTACCGGTATATTTCAAGTGCCCATACCAGGCAAACGTCATGAACGTGTTCGAAATTAAAAGGAGTAATACCGTTACAAGCCACATTGGCCATTTCCATTGTTAAATAGTACCAACCAAACGAGTGGCAATCAAACGGTACACTTGAATGAACCGTTGCTCCTCCCTCATGCAATTCACTATTTGGAAAATCGGAATCTCATTCCGCGCCGGAAAGTTTAGTGACCGGTTGATCGAACATTAGCTGATTTACTCCTAATAAATACTCTCCATGAGTTTTGTTACCGAAGAACCGCGCACCGGTGAACGGTCCTCCCAAGGCCGAACGCGAGCGGCCTCGCACAATCATGATAAAGCAACGGTGGCGGCAGTTTTTACCGGCGGCACCATCGCAGTAAGTGCGAACAAGGCGTCGAATGTCGTTCCGGTGCTTTCCGGCCGAGAAATACTGGAGCGTGTACCTGAGATCGCACAGTACTTGCCTTCCGTAACGATCGAGGTCCACGACTTTGCGACCCTTCCGGGGCCGCACATGTCGCCAGAAATGATGTTAACGCTTTCCGAATTTGTGCTGGCCTTACGGGAACACACGGACGGTGTCATCGTCACGCATGGTACCGACTCCATGGAAGAATCGGCTTACTTTCTCGATCTCGTCGTTGGCGATAAAATACCGGTGATCTTTACCGGTTCCATGCACACTTCGACCGACGCTGCGTGGGATGGCGGTCGCAACCTGATCGATGCATTTGCCGTCGCTGCGAATCCCGCATTTCGCAGTATGGGTACGCTGGTCGTCATGAACGGACATATTTATGCCGCGTCCGAAGTGACGAAAACGCATACGATGCATGCGGATACCTTCCGCTCTCCTGATTTTGGGGCTCTCGGCACCGTCAATACGCTTGCGATGGATGCACCCCGCAGGCGCCGAGACCCGCATGCTCGCATGAATATTCACCTTCCATCCAATGCCGACCTTCCCTATGTCGAGTCGCTCAAAGTATATTCCGGCATGGACGATATGCTTTTTATCGCAGCCCTGAAAGCAGGCGCTGCCGGCATCGTCGTCGAAGCAATGGGACAAGGGAATGTCCCGCCAGGCGTGGTCAATGGTATTGCTCGCGCACGCGAAATGAAAGTACCCGTGGTGATCACGTCGCGGTGTTTATCGGGTCCGGTGCGCCCCTATTATGCGTATGAAGGCGCTGGCCGAGAACTCGAAAAGCTGGGCTGCATTTTTTCGCCTTACTTAAATAGTGCGAAAGCACGCATTAAACTGATGGTAGCACTCGCAGCCGGTCACTCGCCAGATGCGCTTCGGGAGCTTTTCCCGAGCGGATAGCATACTATTATTATGCGGGTCGCGATATTCCTCTCGGTTGTTTTGGTCTTCATCGCTCGGGCAGCTACGGCTCAATGGCTCGAGAACCCGCATACCCTTACCTTCTCGCGCCCCGATCTTCTTCGCACTCAAGCAGCACCGCAATCCCGCACTCCTGCATCTGAGATCTCCCACTGGCTTTTTCCAAACATTAACGTCACACGTTCCGAAACATACGGGCAGTACGAACCCTCTGTGGTTGCTTATAACAAACATGTACTTATCGGACTGATCGACGACAGCGATCTTGCAAATCTTTCTATTTGCACTAGTACCGATGGAGGGCTCTCCTTCGAACGGGCATTAATGCCACAACGGACGAACGAAACATTCGATGAAGCCACTGACCCTTCGCTCGCGCTCGGCCACACAACCGATGGTTATTCGAATGCCTACTACGTAAATGGTTACAGTAGCGGACTTCCGAATGTCATAGGATGCTTCCACTCATCCGATTTTGGAAATAATTGGACGCAACTTACAGACGTCTATCAAAACCTCCAGGGCAGTGATACGTCGAGTGATAAATATTACATCGCCGTAGATTCCGTAAGAGATCGAATCTATGTAACGTGGGTGGAACAAGCGGGTGAAGGTTACACAAGCATCGTCTCTTCCTGCTCAACGAACGGAGGGGAAAGCTGGGCGGCACGAAAGCATATCACGGGTCTCGGTCATTTCACCTGTCCTATTCCTGCCGTTGCACCGGATGGTACAGTGCTCGTTACGTTTGTCGATTATTTCCGAAATAATCGGATATTTGTATCGCGCTCGACCGATGGTGGAGCGACCTATGCCACTCCACAGATTGTCGGTACCTATGTAAATCTTGGGCCGTTGCTTCCCGATGATAGTCTTGGTTACCAAAATATCGGCACGCCGGATAGTGCGTTAGCGGTCAACAGCTTCCCTTCTATTGCTATCGATCGCTTTAATATCCATGCTTATATTACCTGGTGCGCTCGCGGGGCAGATGATCACCCTCATGTCTGGCTTACCACCAGTAGCGATGTCGGACAAACATGGAGCACTCCGCAGCCGATCGAAACGGATTCTGTTAGCACAGCATCCGCTCGTTTTTTCCCGTGGATCGCAACGGGCTCTCGTGGCGAGGTAGCGATCGCATACTACGCTTCAACAATGAACACGGTAGCGCCCAAACCGACGGGAGACGATCATCTCCTGCAAGCGGATCTCTTCATGGCGCATTCGACAGACAACGGCGCAACATTCCACACGCGACGTATTTCGAATGCAACGTTCGACCCTCTTACAGGAGAAGCATTCCGGCCCGTCGAGAATAGTATTCTGTGGTTCTTTGGCGATTATATAGGCCTTGCGACAACGGATAGCACCTGGTATCCGGTCTGGTGCGATGCACGTAGCGGCGATGCGGAGATATACACCTCGATCGTTCAACCATTCGCGCCGCTGCCAGTTACAAACCTTACCTTACACGATACGGTCATAAACGGAAAACCGTCGTTCGTCCTTTCCTGGAATTACGATCCAGCAACGACATTCGGATATCCACTCTCTTCGGACTATCAATTCCTCGTAACGAAGGACACATCCACGGTTGCGTTATTATCAGGTAGTACCCTTCACATTGTCGACACGAATATTTCCGCGCATGAATATCACGTTACGGTGCTCGCGGGGCGATACCGAAGCATAACGGATTCGATCGGCGTGAAGAATAGTGTAAGCCCGTATGAGAATGGCGGTATAACGATCAGCATTGGAGCGTCGCCTGCTCGCGTTGGACACGCAGAAACGCTCACCGTTCGAACGAAAGAAGATTCTCGCGTGGCTGTTACGTTCTATGATGAATTGGGGCGTGCATTGCTCACCAATATTACGGACGGCGTTACCGGCAACGAACACACTATTTGCGCAACTCCGAACGTTGCCGGCACATGGTTCTACCTCGTTCGCGAATATGCAGGACCGGTAATAAAAGAGGTTACAGGCAAACTTACGGTTTTGCCTCAGTAGCCGGCTGGTCCTTTTTTTCGTCCGGTACTTGTCTATCGGTCGGTAATTGAGCGGCGTTCGATTCGTTCAGTACTACGGATGAATGCACTTCGAGCAAATCCATGAACGGAGTTGCCGATGAGACCTCGACCCGCGCCGGTATTCTCATATCGAGCATTCGTTTAACCACTCGCCCAGAAAAGAGATCGAGGAGTGTTGTATCGCGCCCGCTGATCGGCCCCGAGGTTTTCGTCGAAACGTTGGTGACCGAATTACTTTGATACCCTTGAAACGAACCGGTATCCGTAGCTACGATCATCGCAAAATACTGGTTCTCGGTATCGAGTAATTTAGCGAACGAGTACATATGTGTGACATCGTAGACATACCGTCCGGTCGTAACACCAATATTCACCGTATCGCGAACATAGATCGTATCGAGACCATGCTCGGACCACGAGGTGCCATACGTGACCGATTTTTCGGGCAGCGGGATCAACATGCGTGGCGGTTCGAAAAAGTATGCGTTCGTTTGTGCTTCGGCATTTAAAAGCTTAAGCGTATCCTTGATCGTCTTGGCCAGCTCCTGGCCCCGCATATCATATGTTAACTGGGTGATTCGATTAACAGCCATATTCTCATGCAAGAGCAGAGAATCGCCCGACAGCTCGTGACCGGCAACCTCGAACTTAGTAAAATACTGTTCGAACGACCACAAGCCCTTTTTGTAATCGATGGAAATATTATGAAATGCCAGTTGCGCCGAACTCGAAAGAAATCCCCGTAGCTCATCGCGGTCCGTCCGAATATGCTGATCGATCTGAGTGTGGACGTCATAGAGCAGAGTCCCTGCTTGCGGCTTATATCGCAAGGTAAGGATATCCGGCTTGATCTTTACCACATGCGGCTCCGGTGGCGTATGCCGCCGTTGAGCCGCTGCCGGGGCTATAAAAAGAGCGATCGTGCCCGCCAGCATGACAGCGGCGAGGCAAAACTGTTTTTTAAATATCATCAATGCAGGATGCCATCCACTACCGAACGATGGAAAGGCGGCCCTCCGCATGAATTCCATCACGATCCAGGAATTGGATGATGTAAGCACCCGCTGAAAGGGATCGCGGTGCCATTATAGTACACTCTTCATCGCTCACTCGTTCGAACGGTAGTGGTGTAACTATGCCAGATGCTTCATTGATACATCGGCATTCGCCGGAGGCAGCAAGACCGTTTGTCATTCGCACAGTGAATTTCGTACCAGGCACTATCGGATTTGGATACGCGATCACACTCTGTGCAGCGTTCGCGGAAGCGTTTGATACGCTTGCCGGCACACCTTGCAAGCCGCTGATATCAATAGCATACAACGAACGCCCGTGCGTAGCGGCAATAAGCATGTTCTTATAGATCTTAAGATCGCTAATGATAACGTGCGGCAAAACCGTACCGAGCTGTGCCCACTGTGCACCACCATTCGTCGTTGCAAAGACTCCCACATCAGTAGCAATGATCAGCACTTGATTTTTGAGACGCGGATCGCCGTGCTCGTTCAATGTATCGATAACGAGCACGCTCACCGGGGCCGTCGATGGAAGATTGCTGGAAATATTGATCCACTTTTTGCCGCCCGTTGTAGTACGCCATACATGGCCCGTACTGGCTGCGGCAGCCAGCGTTACAAACGCTGTCAAGGAGTCACTACGATCGGGTACGATACTAGAGACCGTATAGGATGGTAAATTATTGCGCACAGGGATCCAATGAGGCGGTGTTGTATCGTTGCGCGTCGGATCGACCGTTGTCCGCCAAATATTGGGTACGGTCCTTACATTCGGTATGACACCGTAGCCTCCGGCCCACAACATGGGATTTCCTGACCCATCACGAGGTCCGATCGCAATAGATTCGATATCGCCCAGATACCATCTTGAATCCTGCGCCGTATCACCTTCGATGGCCGGCGACCACGTTTTCCACGTCGTGTTTTCGAGATCATTCCAGTCGAGGAACGCACGATAGACACGGCAACGCCCGGTATAGAAGGACGATGTATTATTCTCATCGAGCGCGATCGGTGCCGTCCAGGCTACCGCTTCTTCGGTATCGGTGAGCGGATGCGGGGCTTTGAGCAGTCGATACGTTAGCGTGTGCCAGCGCGGACGCGAGTCGTGCGTGGTATCGCGCATACTGAGCGGATCCGGAACGAGCGAATCGATAGCATTACGCGCAAAGATGACACCGAATTGCAGAGACGTAATAAGCTTGTTCGGATCGGTTGGATGCGACACGGCAACTTCGCCATCGCCATGATTGATCCATGCAAAATCGGCGTCCGGTGTGAGCCCATGACCGACCGTACCGTTATCCTGCGTACCGCCGAATACTTTTAGATCGCTGGCCGAAATGGTGGATGGTGTATTTGCCATTCCACCGCGCCACGGTTCGATAGCATAGAACATCGTGATCGGTAAGCCGGTCGTTTGAGACCAATGCGTGCCGTAGTCGGTCGTGTGGAAGATGCCGCCATCCGAAACGACGAACAGGTCGTTGCCGGCCTTTGCCGCTGTGAACGCAAGACCGTGTTGATCGGAATGCTGTTTGCGACTTCCCTTCACATAGTAATCGCTATAGGAGTTTGTGATATCCTTCCACGTTGCGCCAAGATCGGTCGAGCGAAATACGTCGATGCCACCAAGATAAATATCCGGATAACCCAAGGTAGGCATCGGTCCCGCGACCATATAAAAATCATATCCGCCCTGGGCATTGGTAATATTGGCACTGTCTTTCCCTTGTACGCCACCCATTGGGATCTTGATCGTCGAATCGAGGATCTTACTCCAGGTAAGACCCTGATTCGTGGAGCGATACAGGCCTTCAAAATTCTCATCCGTTAAATAATGCGTGACCGGATTCGTATCGGCGCGAACGTACGCTGCGAATAAATAATCTTGCGCCTTCTTGTCTCCACCGCTATTCATCCATAGTAACGCACCGCGGCCAAGGACCACTTGCTTAACTCCGTTAGGAAGACCGCTTCCAGCCATTGTATCGACTCTCACCCACGAATGGCCTGTGTCGATCGTACGGTATATACCCGTTCCGGGGCCACCCGGTCCACCGGGACCAAAGTCGCTGGCAACCGTAATGGATTTATCGTTCGCAAAGGCTACAAGCTGCGCGGAGTTGAGCGGATCGATCGCAATATCGATGAACCCAACGCTGTACTTACTTGCATTGACCGCATACAATAGCCGCGTCCACGTTGCACCCGCATCGGTCGATCGAAAGACGCCACGATTCGTATCGGTTAAGGAGTTTGGACCGAGTACTGCCAGGAATATATTGTTGTGGTTTGCCGGATCGAGCAATACCTTCGCGATATACTGCGACTTCGAAAAGCCGAGATACGACCACGTATTCCCACCGTCATTCGACTTCCACAGTCCGTTACCGGGATACGAATCCGAACTTCCGTTACACTCGCCAAGCCCGATATACAATGTTTGCGGTTGAACCGGGTCGATCGTTACGCAGCCGATCGAAAGACTGCCGAACGTATCGGTAACGCATCGCCAGCTCGTGCCGTGATCGGTCGTTTTCCAAAGGCCGCCGGCAGCGGCGCCGATATATAATGTATTCGAGTCTGTCGGATGTGTTGCAATACAAGTAATACGTCCGTCGATCGAATAGGGCCCAATGCCCTGCCAATCTGAACTCGTAAAGGACGAGTATTTACCCGCACGGGGGTACATTACCGGCATTCGTGCTGCTTCCGCCAATGCGGTGGGATAGGCGGTCGGATCGACCTCCATGTTCGGCCACGCACGCCGCATCATGAACCAGTTATTGCGCTCTTCGCCTTCGTGGCCGGGCGGCGGCATTCGATGCTCGACCTTCACTTGCGTCTCGATACGGCCTGGTTTTTTCGCAGTGTCGGTTACTGCCGTTTTGCGTACGACGCTATGATGCCGATGGTGCTTCGGCTTGTGCGCTTGAGCACTTACTGTGAGAGCGAACGACAGAACAGCTACCAGAGAGGTGACCCAAACGTTGGTATAAGAACGAGGACGCAGAACCGGATTATTTATCATATAAAGCGAATGGCGGGTTTCCAACCCAAACTCATTGAATAGGGATAAAAGTTTGAATGGAGGAACGCCGAACCCCCTCGAAATCCAGGCCGTTAAATAGATGTATGTCTCTCCTCTTTCGTATCGCCATCTTACTCGTCCTGTGTGGCCCTGCGCTTGTTTTGGCGCAGTCCAGGCCAGTGAAGCTGCCGCTTTCCATTAATACGCCGGACCGCAGCGAGCTTTTGCCCGTTGTTTCTGCCGATGGTAAGCTGCTTTACTTCACGCGCACGAGAAAAGGCCTGGATAACTCCCCCGTTTTTGATATTTGGCGCAGCCACGTTCGCGGCGACTCTTCTTTCTCGCCACCGGAATTCGTTGGCGGAAACCTCGCCAGTTCTTATGGCATCGCCGTAACCTCGATCGCGCCGGATAATAACACGCTCTATCTGATCGGTAAACTCCATGAAGATTCACCACCGGAAGATCGAGTATACGTCTCGCATAAAACGTCCAACGGATGGTCAATACCCGAAGCACAGCACATCCAGAATTTGAATGCGCATGGGATTAATACCGATTACGCATTCGGGCCGAACCAGCGAACGCTACTGCTGGCGGTAGAGCGTGATTCTACGCTCGGCGACCGCGATCTCTATGTCAGCTTCTTTAACGATTCGACCCAGTCATGGAATACGCCGCTATGGCTTGGGCCGGACATCAATAGTCAATGGGCGGAGATGACACCGTACCTCGCCTCGGATAATAAGACGCTCTATTTCTCGAGTGAACGTCCCGGAGGGCTTGGGGAAGTAGATGTGTATCGCTCAACTCGTCTCGATAACTCGTGGCAGCATTGGTCCAAGCCGGAAGATCTCGGGCCGTCGGTCAATCGTCCGGGACGCACGACGTTTTATGTGGAAGATGCTTCTGGCAAATACGCCTATTTCTCCTGGCGCAGATCGGTCAATGACCAGAGCGATATTTACCGCGTCCGTGTCGAGCAGAAGCGGGCGGTCGCTCTCGTTCACGGCATTGTTTCGGATGCCAAAGATAAGCCGCTGAGTGCGCACATCTATTACGAACGGCTTTCGGATGGCACCACGCTCGGCAGCGCCCGCTCCGATCCACAGACAGGCGAATACCAGGTCACGTTGCCCGCCGGTGAGAGTTATGCGATCCATGCCGAACGAGATGGATATTTCCCGACCAGCGAACATATCGATCTTACCGCGCTTAACGATTATCAATCGTTAGAGCGTAACCTGAAATTAAATCGCATCGAGAGCGGCGCTGCAATTACATTGAAGAATGTCTTTTTCGAGACCGATAGATCGGTCCTATTGCCTGCTTCTTTCCCGGAATTAGATCGCGTAAAAGAATTACTCGCCAGCCACCCGGAATACAAGCTCGAAGTGGACGGCCATACGGATAACACCGGCAGCGAACAGCATAATCTTCACCTTGCGAAGGACCGTGCTGATGCCGTGGTCTCGTATCTCACGCAACATGGTGTGGATGCAAAGCGGCTCGAAACAAAGTCCTACGGTTCTTCAAAACCGGTCGCGGATAACTCCACCGAAGAAGGACGCGCACAAAACCGGAGAGTCGAGTTGATACTTCTACAGAAATGAACCGACGAGGGATCGCAATCCTATTATTGCTGCTGATCGTGGGATGTGTTCCACCTCCTAAAGAACGCCAACCTTCCATTCACACGCAACTCCAGCAACTCAACCTCTCTATGGATTCTATCCATGCAGCGTACTTATTGGCAGAGAAACGCAGAAACGAACGTCAATTAGAGTTATTAAAGTCTGCATTGTTTGCCACCAACTTTTGCCGCGCAAAACCGGATTCCATCGACGATACAAGATCCGATCGCCCGGAGCCATATATAGGAATGACACGCGATAGTCTTTTGCAGCTATTACAGGGCTCTAATCTAATAGATACAGTATTCGATAATATTCAGGTATTTGCCGTCACCCGATTCGGTGATCTGCGGGTATTTCTTCAGGCGTTTTTCGACCAAAACGGAAATGTTACTCGGTTTGAATTCGATGGCGGGCCACCATCGTCAACACCTCTCACAACTGGCTTTGAATCTCAATTTCGGATCGCCACGGAGCGGTTCGGAGCACCTATGGATAGCTCCGCAAATGGGACGTACTATTATTGGAACAATGACCGCGGCCAGGCTGCTGTCCTTAACCGCGGTCAATGCATAAACTATAGAGAATATTCAGTCGCTCACTGAACCTTCAGTAGCTCGACGTCAAAAATGAGCGTCGCATTCGGCGGAATGACCGGCGGCATACCGCGAGGACCATACGCCATGTTGCCCGGAATGATAAGGCGGCGCTTGCCACCGACTTTCATCGTCAGCATTCCTTCATCCCAACCTGGAATGACCTGCCCGACACCGATCACCGTCGAGAACGGCTGGACATGATGAAATTTCGGATCCACATTCGAATCGAACGTGGTGCCATCCATTAATTTACCCGTATAGTTTACAACGATCGTTTGTCCCTTCATCGGGGAAGGTCCTTTGCCAACTTCGAGGTCGATATATTTCAGGCCGGATGGTGACACCACGGTATCGCCGTGTTTTTCCGGCGCTGGCATAGTATTCTCGCCCGCTTGAGTATTCATAGCTTGGGGATTAGTTTGTGTTGTTTGCGGCTGAGCCGTCTGTTCGGTCTGCTGCGACGTCGCCTGCGATACGGAGGTATCCGTTGCTGCATTCTGCGACTTCGACGAGCAGCCTGCAAAGGCCAGTCCAAGAGTTGTGATTGCTAAATATAGAACGTTCATACAGTTAAGTTAAGTGAAAACACTTGGTTATTTTTTTTCGAGACGTTTGACCTCGCTCCGCTTTGCTTCTTCGAACAGTTTCTCGTAACTTGCGTACCGTTCGATGGCGATCTTATCGTCTTCCACCGCCTCGCGAACGGCGCAGCCCGGCTCGTGTATGTGCGAGCAATTCGTGATCGCACACTGATTCGCAAAGCGTAAGAATTCGTGGAATGCAAACTTCAAATTATGGGAATCGAGTTCGTAGTTCGAGAACTCCCGAACGCCCGGGGTATCCGCGATGAACGTGCCCGGCATACCGTCCACTTCGATGAGCGTGCTGGAAGCGGTCGTGTGGGCGCCGCGCCGAAATTTCTTTTGCAGGATGCCGGCACGCGCCACCTCGCGGCCTATCACCGCATTCACCAGCGAGCTTTTGCCAACACCGGAATGCCCTGCGAACACGCTCGTCTTTCCTTCGATCGCTTCTTTTAGCGGAGCCATGCCCGTTCCCTCCTCGGCGGAGACTAACACCACGGTGTGACCGATCTCCCGATAGAGGTCCCGATAGTATAATGCTTCATCCATTTCTTCGGGCGAAGCAAGATCGATCTTATTGATCGCAATAACTACTTCGAGTCCACCTTCCAGGCCGGCAACAACATACCGGTCGATAATACCCGAACGCAACTTCGGCTCACCAACGCTTGCTACGATAACGAGGACATCGACATTAGCGACGACCACTTGTTCGAATGCATCGCGTCTTCCTGCGGCATGCCGCGAGAGTTTCGTCCGGCGAGTGACGACTTCCTCGATCATCGAGTGTCCCGGCTCGTTGATCGTAACGCGGACCTCATCACCAACGGCAACGAGTGTTGCATTGGGGTTACCAGTGCGAGTACCTTTGTAGGTTTTGGCCCGGACCTCGGAGCCATCCTCCAGGCGCAGCACAAAGAAAGCGCCTTCTGTAGCAATGATGCGACCGACATTCTCTTCTCCCTCGAGAAGAGGCGTTGGGCTAAGCGATCTTGCATTCGTTTGCCGCTCCGGCTTTTTTGTCAGTTTGCGGCGCTCGCGGCTGCGGTCCTCATGGGCGCGACGGATCTGCTCGTGCGTGCGAGAGCTTTCGTGCTCCGAATACTCCTCTTCGGAAATCGTGGTTTGAGACCGGGTTGGCTTTTTCGCCAAAACTATTTTTGCTTAAGGCGCGTGATATGCGTGTATCTTCGCACCACTAACAGTGACCGCCCGCAATTCGTCCATTCGCCCAGAACCCGCTGACCTGCACGCCAGGCCTACCCTGTTCGACCTGCGGTTCTGGATAACGATCGCGCTTTGCGCCGTTATTTACCTGCCATCGCTCGCGTGGGGCCTGGGGCTCGACCAAAACATCTTTGGAGAGATCGCATCGCTACTGCTTCATGGCAAAAAGCTCTACGTCGACGCCTGGGATGTGAAGCCGCCCAACGTTTTCTACGTGTATGCTTTATTCGAATCGGTGTTTGGACCGAACGGATTTGCCGTCCGGCTCTCCGATTACATATTTGCTCTCTGTGCTTGCGCAGCACTCTACGCATGGATGTCTGTAGATGACCAACTGCACGATCCATATCCGCGCATTATTCCACCGCTTGCGACCATCTTACTTGCTCTTACCCTTTTATCGCTCGGACTCGCTGATACCGCACAAACAGAATCGTATTCCCTTGTCTTGATCATTGGCGCGGCATACTTAATTTATCGTCCGAGTAATAAGCGGCTTCTTATCGCAGGAGCACTGATCGGTTGCGCCACTTTTTTTAAGACCACCAATGCGATCTTCCTTCTGCCGATAGCGACGGAGATACTATTACGACATCAGGAGCGGGCTCGAAAAGAATTCCTTTTTCTTGTGCTTGGATTTATCGGGTGGTGCGCCGTCCAGGTCATCGTGCTCGCACTTGAGGGAAGCCTCGCCGAATACTTCCATATTGCAGTGAGTGTTTTTCAGAATCATCCGAATGAAGTTTCTTCGCTACAGCCGATCGACTTTCTGCTCGTTCCATGGAGATATTTGGATGTCTGGTCCGTCCTCACCATTGCTGCGATCGTGTGTGCGTTCCTGGGGCGTAATAAGTTATTTTTCGCGTCTATTCGGCTTCCTTTTATGCTATTCCTTGCCGGCATGCTTGCCGTTCTCCTTCAAAACAAAGGGTGGGGATATCAATATGTTGTTTTCTTGCCGGGGCTCGTTCCGTTAGTCGCAATATCTTGCGTTTATCTTTTTAAAGTAATTAGAAAGAGATCGAGGACATGGGCGGCGATTGCTGGTTTGACTGTCATCCTCGTAATCATAATAGTGGCCCCAAGCCAGCGTCGGCGAATACATTACACTTCCGACGCATTGCTCTCACTACGACATCATGCAGCGTATGTGGCATCGCTCGGATCGAGACATAGCCTTTATTATCCCGCTTGCACTGATTCGTTGGCGCAGTACTTACGCTTGCATTCCGCGGCCAACGATGAGATCTTTATTTTTGGCGAAGAACCGGGCGCCTACTGGAAGGCCAATCGAATGCCGGCAACGCGGTATGTCTATGCGTTGCTGTTTACCAGCGGAGTGATCCCGCCCGACGAGATTCGAGCGTTGAATGATACGCTGGTAAAAAAGCAACCTGCGCTGATCGTGATCGAGCGGTTCGACACCCTGCGCTTCCGTGGCAAACCAGAAACGAGTGAGTCGATCGTGGCAACCGATACTTTGTGGTCGCCGCTAAAAAACCTACTCGCAGAGAAGTACCGGGCAGCGGATACGCTGTGCGAGAATTTCGTGGTTTACAAGTCGGACAGACGGGGCCAATAGGACGATTTACGCGATGAATCTTCCGTAGATGGACTGTTTTTGAACTTCAATTCGAACCAATCCCTATATTCCAAACCAATCCCTTTTTTGAACTTCAAAGGTTGTCAGTTCTCTTGTGCCTTCATCGTTTAATTGAGTATGACTCGCACACGTTCTTTCGTCCTTACCGTAATGCTGCTCGCGTTTGTTGGCTGCAGCCACCCCGATGCGCCACCGCAAAACAATACCACACCACACGTTAACACCGATACGCTCCCCGCAGGTGTCACCGCGGGCGAAATTGGATTTCGGGTGAATGGCCAGCCGGTGCTGCGCCGCGAGCACGCCAAAGGCTCTTTCGTTTATGCGGTACGTACAAAGCGGTATGGTCCGCTTCCCCCGAACGCATACTTTCTGCAGATCGACATGACACTCAACGGTTCGCAAGGGCCGGGGCTTCCCCATGGGATGACCATCTTCATCGATTATCTCACGCCGACGCCCGCCATCTATGCCATCCCGGGGACCGACACCATCGGCGCGATGATCGACCTCGACTATGACAGTACACAAAAAGGCGCGCAGTCAGGCGCCGTTCATATCCTAAAGTTCGACACGGTCAATAATCTGCTCTCGGGCACATTTTGGTGCGTCGCGAAGCCGTTCAGAGGCGCGACAAGTACCGACTCGATCCTATCCGGTTACTTTAGCGACGTTCCGATCGGACGCGGAGCTTTCTCGCAGGGAACGCTGAGCGCGGTCGTGAACGGCACGCTCTTTCAATCACCGGATACCGGAAGTGTGACGGCCGAAGGCGACGTCCTTGCATTCGACTCGACGCTCCAATTAAAATATGACGCCACTGACGCCGCCGGCACGGTTCGCTCGCTCGAAGTCGATATCAAAAATCCCGGCGTCGGGACCTATAACTTCGGAGCCAGCAAAGCCGCGGCTATAGGTTCGTACATGGAGATCACCAGCGGCGCCTCATCCGGATTCAGTACCTACCCCGTGGGAAGCGGCACCCTAACGATCACCGCCTTCGACGCAACAGCGAAGCGCATCTCCGGCACGTTCAATTTCTCGGGCAAGGACATTACAACGGGACGCGTCTTCACGATCACCAACGGCTCGATCGCAAACATGCACTACGGGATTTATTGAGGCGTGCGCTCGGCATTCTATAGTAGAATGTTTTCACCAAGAGTGCCGATGCCTACGTTGGCGGCAGCACGCATCCCCAGCCATCCCCAAATCCCAGCCATCCCCAAATCCCACACATCCCAGTTCAGACAAAATTCTGGAATTTCGGGAACTCGGTTTTGCTGCTTTCATGAAATTACAACGCAAAACACAAAGCAAATTTCTATAGCATTTCTTTCCAAAAGAAGCGAAGTATGAAAACAGAACTCAATTCTCTCTGCTGAAAGCCTGGCGTGTGTCGCAACAAATTTCTCCATTCAACGTGTTAGAAGCGCGAAGTTAGTTTTTATCAAAGCTTTGTTTTTATCACGGGCTTAGTTTTTTATCAAGGAGCGAGAATGTACGACGAGAATATGATTCGGCCGATGCGTGAGGAAGTGACGAGTATGGGAATTGGGGAAGCCCGCACCGCTGCGGATGTCGATGCGGCGGTCAAACAGCCCGGGACCGCACTGATTTTTATTAATTCGGTCTGCGGTTGCGCCGCCGGAAGCGCCCGCCCGGCCCTTGGTATGGCCGTCCAGAATGCCGTCCTCCCGGACCGTATGATCAGCGCTTTTGCCGGTAATGATGTGGAAGCGGTAGCCCGCGCGCGTGGCTATTTCGCCGGTTTTGCGCCCAGTTCACCCTCGATGGGCCTGCTCCGCGATGGCGAGCTCGTCTGGATGCTCGAGCGCTGGCAGATCGAAGGCCGCCCCGCCCCGATGCTCGCCGAGATCATCAAGGACGCTTTTAACGAGCACTGCACCTCGAAAGTAGCTGCCTAAGCCTACGGTTTAAGGGAATGCAACCTCCGGCTTGAACGTCTCTCAAGTCGGCTCTTTCTCTATTTTTCAAAATGAAAGTATTAGTAACTGGCGCGTCCGGCTTTGTCGGCTCGCATATCGCAGATTCGCTGCTCGATGCCGGGCATGAGGTCCGCGCGGTCGTTCGGAAATCTTCGAGCCTGACGTGGCTGAACGATAAGCCGATCGAGGTCGTCTCCGCCGATATGACCGATCCGGAATCGCTGAAGCCAGTGGTAGAGAATGTCGATGCGATCGTGCACGTCGCGGGAGTTACGGCTGCTAAGAATAAGCAGGGCTTTTTCGATGGCAACGTTCTGCCGACGCGCGCTTTGCTCGAAGCTTCGAAGCGGTACAATCCGAACCTCGATCGTTTTATTTTCTGCTCGAGCCAAACGGCAGTGGGTCCTTCGCTGGATGGGCAGCCGGTGACAGAGTTAACGCCACCCCACCCGATCACTACGTATGGTAAATCGAAGCGGGCCGCCGAGGAAGAATGCGAACGCTCCCGCAACGATCTTCCGGTGACGATCCTGCGCTTGCCTGCTATTTATGGTCCGCGCGACACGGCGATCCTTACGTTTTTTCAAACGGTCGATAAACGGTTAAAACCGCTTATTGGCATGCGCGATAAGTGGGTTAACCTATCGCATGTGTCGGATGTCGGTCATGCGGTGCAGCTTGCGCTGGATAAGGATTCGGCAAAGAACGAGACTTATTTTGTTGGCAGCGAACGGCATTACACGTGGCGGGAAGTGAGTAATCTGACCGGCGAAATTTTGAGACGCGGCGGGTTAACCGTGAAGTTACCCCACGCCCTGGTCTATACGGTTGCCGGACTTTCCGAATTCTTTTCGATGTTCCGAAAAAAGCCGAGCGTTCTAAATTGGGAGAAGGGCCGCGATATGGTCCAGGCGAATTGGACCTGCAGTGTCGATAAAGCGATGCGTGAGCTTGGTTATCGCCAGCAAGTCTCTCTCGAAGATGGCATTAAAGATACTACCGCTTGGTATAGAAAGATGGGCTGGATGTAAGGTCACGATAAATCATGAGGTGTAAATTATGAAACAGGCCTCAACTCGAGTTGTAGTACGCCTCTTTGTTCTTTTTGCGGTTCACGTATCGTACTTCGCACTTTCTGCACAAGCGCAGGATCTATTTATGCGGCGGTCCAATAGCCTGGGGCATTGGACAGCTTATATGACCAACAACGGCGCGCTCTTTACACAGTCGGATATTTTTAGCCTGACAGTAACGCCCGGCGGAGCGTTGTGGCAGAACGGCGGCAGCGTATCAGATACCGTTATTTATGGCGCTGGACTATGGATCGGTGGATTGCGCAGACGAAACGGTGTATTGATGCCGCATACGGAATATTCTTATAATCCGAATGACGGCCATTCGATCTTTGTCCCCGGAAGTATTATTTATGATGGCGGTCCGATCGATTCATCGCAGCAGGCGCGGGATAAGTATCGGCTGTATCGTTCGACCGATCTTGTTGGTCCGGCATGGCCGCTTCGAATTGTTAATGGCCAACCGGCTTATATCGACAGCGTACCGCTTCGAACAACAGCCGGTCCCCCTTCTACCCTTGGCGACGAAGATCTATTTACGATCTATAAGGATTCCGATCCCACGGCAATTTATGATACCTTAGTCGATCCGTTCTCGCTCGAGGTACGATCGAGGATCAGCTTTTGGGACCACGGTCTGCTTAAGGATGTCGCGATCGTTCAGAACGAGATCATTTACACTGGCGAGGATACGGTGTTCAATCCTGTCGTTGCGATGGTCGTGGATGGCGATATCAACTATCCAGGTGACGACCGGACTAAGGGCGTGCAGAATGAAGGAATTCAGGCGACGGTCTTCTTCACCGATCAAAGCTCGACCGATCCGCTATTGGGCGCTATGGTCTTGGAAGCCCAGCATGGCCCGAATCGACCGAATGCCGGCGTAACCTCTCTTCGCTACTGGAATATTCTGGACGATCCGATCACCGATTCCGATCGCTATGCTTTTTTGACGGAAGTGCATCACGATACAGCTCTCAGCGGTGTCGGCGATGCACGAATGATACTTTCGAGCCTGAGCCACGTTCCCCTCGTTCATGGCGATACTGTTTTCTTTAATTACGCTTTTTTCGTACGACCGACAACCGGGCCGGCACTGAGCCCGGCTGATTCCGGTGCGATGCTGAATGAAGCCCGTACGATCTACAGTCATTTCCTTGCAGGCAATCTATATCAACTTCCAGTTCATGAGGGGCCGCAAGCGAATTCTAACATCGTGGTTTACCCTAATCCTGCAAGCAATCGATTATTCATTCAAAATCCTGGGGATCGAGTGGAGATATTCAACGTGCTCGGCCAAAGAATTGCTGATGAGATTATCAAGAACGGTGAGGGAGAGATCAATGTCGCCTCACTTCCGGCTGGACTATATTTCGTTAGATCATTAAACCAGTGCGTACCTCTTAACATAATTCATTGATATGTCCGATTTTGGGATTCAAGGACTATAGCTTTCTCAGAAATGGACAAATTTGATTATCCACATGTTAAATCCGAGTAAATTAGGGCGGTTTTAAAATTGGCATAATCTTTATTAAGTTTTCGAATTGGCAAACTAAACTAGAGACTCACCTGAAGCTCAAAAAAGCTTCTCACAATAAGCGCCGGGAGGGCAAACCCGGCGCTTTCAATTTTTAAAGTTCTGGATTGAACTCCTTTCCTCCAGTTTGCCTGTTCTCCTTTCATGACCCTTAAAAGCCTCGTTTTTTCCATTCTGCTGGGAGCTGTGGCAGTTCAGGCGGCTGCTCAAATGCCCGCCCCTTCCCCAAAGCGTCCCTATCGAGTATTAAGCTATAAGCTCCTCATGGATTGGCGGCCAATCTTTAATCAAAAGACACAATTATTCCATGGCCGAAATCAGATCACGGTTACGCTTATCGATACGACCAGCGCCATCGTACTCGATGCCGCTGAAATGAATATCGATTCGGTAAGTATCAACGGTCAACTCATCGCTACTCCTACCATCATGGGGGATACCGTTTCGATCCCTCTGACACTTCCGGAGCGGGCAAAAGGTACTCAACTTACGCTATTGGTTTCCTACACCAGGACAGCGGCTTTTGACGATGGAATTTACTTTTATCCCAAAGGGTCTCTTGCAACCTATTACGGGATTACCGATACTACAACCGAGGACGTCGCCTACACGATGAGCGAGCCGCTCGACGCTCATAAATGGATGCCCTGCAATGACGAGCCTTACAATAAAGCGAATTCCGAAATTAGCGTAACGGTACCGAGCGGCATTAGCGCACAAAGTAATGGCACGTTGCAAAGCGTTGATACGAATACGGAGGATGGCTCGCACACGTATCGTTGGAAAAGCGATCGGCCCATCGCAACATATTTAATGGCCGCGTATGCCAGTACATGGGTAACGGGACGCAGCTATTATCATCGCATTACAAATCCACAGGATAGCGTCCCCGTGATCTATTACGTGTGGCCAAGCGATAACGCACCGGACACTTCCGGTCGCCGATTCTCAGCCCGATTTGCGTTTCGTAACACTCCTAAGATGCTCGAAAATGATTCGAAGCTCTTCGGAGAATATCCGTTTGTGGATTACAGCCAGGTACCTCTCGAGCCTTTCGGATTTGGAGGAATGGAACATCAAACGATCACGGCATTGTACCGGCCGGTCCTTACGGGGAAAGAAGAGTATGTGATCGCACACGAGCTATTTCATCAATGGTTCGGCGATAAAACGACGTGCGAAACCTGGGCTGATATTTGGCTCAACGAAGGCTTCGCAACGTATGGCGAGATGCTATGGGCGGAGGTACGCGGGGGGCATCCCAATTATTTGCGCTATGCGGAAGGTATTGCAAACGATTATCTTCAGCGCAATTTCCTGGCCCCGATCTATGACCCGCCTGTGGCCCACATGTTCGATTCGTACGTGCCAACGGTATATTGGAAGCCTGGCTGTGTACTGCATATGCTAAGGGCCATGCTGAATGATGACACGTTATTTTTTAATACGCTTCGCGATTATTCGAACGCCTTTGCTTATTCCACGGCGAACACCTTCCAATTCCGCGACTTCATTGCGAACCGCATTGGCTCACGCTCTCCGATCGATATAAAGACGTTCATCGATGAGTGGATTTTCCGGCCTGATTATCCCATTTATGATATGGGCTGGGCGCTCGTTGGCAATGAAGTACGCCTTCGAGTTAACCAGATCCAGGATTCCACCGATCACTACATCATGCCGTTGCATTTCTGGGGTATTCGAGGACAGGATACGATCCAGTTCACTGTCATTGATAGTCTTCGCAATCAAACGTTTCGGGTTAACGTACCACACGGTTTCGATACACTTGTTTTCGATCAGGACGGCGTGATCATTTCCGAATTTAATTTGCAGGATGACCCTACTCTTGTTGTTAATGGAAATGTCCCTTTAGAAGAACCATTGCGAGTAATGCAAGCCCATGGTTCAGTGAAACTTAGCTATGACGCCATCGTTAGTGAAGGAGCATTATTAAAAATTGTTGATGTACTGGGCCGAACGGTCGTCGAGCGGCCTCTCGTTATTGGTAGTACGGTGAGTTCTGTTTCGTACTCTACTTTAAGCAGTGGCGACTTTTTCGCCACATTAACAGACGGCTCGCGTACCCAAACCACTAAATTTCACGTGGAGAAATAAGTTATGGCAGGAAGATCACGAATGTGGGGTCTTATCGGAGGAGTGGCTATTGCACTTATCGCTACTTCCGTTGGTCGTGCAGAAGTTCACTTCAAAACAGTCTCGTTTGATGATGCCAAGAAATTGGCTGCGAAAGAGCACAAACTGATCATGGTGGATTTTTATACTTCCTGGTGTGGCTGGTGTAAAGTGCTCGATCGCAAAACGTATACGGATGAGAACGTCGGCAAGATCGCCGATGCAAAATTTATCTCCATCAAGCTCGATGCTGAACATGGTGAAGGAGTAGGCCTCGCCCATACCTACGGCATTACCGGCTATCCGACGATCATATTTTTCAGTGCGGATGGAAAAGAAGTAGACCGGGTCGTTGGATATGAGGATGCCGATCGTTTTGCACGCTCTTTAGAAACCGCGGCCGCCGGAGGAGCAAAAGCGGCCGTAGATGCAACGCAGGGCGCGAACCCGACCAAAGATCCGGAAAAGTGGTTGATCGCCGGTAATTATCTTGCTGAGCACGGTGATAATGCTGGAGCGCTATCGGCTTTTAAACAAGTGCTGGAGCTCGACCCCAGTAATAAGCATGGTCAAAAAGAAGAGGCCATATACGACGTTGGTTTCCTTACTTCGGATGGCTCACAATGGAAGACGTTGGAAACCGCACTCCAGGAATTTCCCAAGCGAGCAGAGGCCCAGCAAGCGACCATGATTCTTGTTCGACATGATTTTGAACAGAAACAGCCAGAAAGCGCCGCACGTCGAATGGACCGCTGGGCTATGGCCCATCCTGATGATGGCCAAATGTTCAATTTCTTTGCATGGACCGCCGCGGAAAACTCGGCCGTGCTTGATAAAGCTGCGGAATACGCAAAGCGGGCTCTTGCGATCGCGCCGACACCGCAGGAAAAGGCAAGCGTGATGGATACACAGGCGGAAGTTCTGTTCAAGAGCGGAAAAACGGCAGAAGCCTCCAAAACGGAATCTGACGCATTGGCTATGCTCGACCCGGGCCGGGACAAAAAGCTATATAACGAACTCGCAGGACAAAAGGCAAAATTCGATAAAGCAGCCGGGGAAACGGCTAACTCAGCCAGTAATCCGAAATAAATTCTGAGTCTTTTCACCCACGACGATTGTTACAGGCAGCCGGAATCGGATGATCTTCATCCCCGGCTGCTTTTTACTATTTGGCAGGAGAGCCAGGAATACGATATTTTATGAATCCGCATGGGACCAACGATAGCACTCGGGCGCGGGTGAAGCTTTCGCCATCCCTGCTTTCTTCCAATTTTGCTCGCTTGGAAGAGAGCGTTCGAGAGATGGAAAATGGCGGAGCTGACTGGCTGCATCTTGACGTGATGGACGGACATTTTGTGCCGAATATTACCGTCGGACCACTCATCGTGGAAGCGATCCGACCGATCACAAAGCTTACGCTCGACACTCACCTTATGATCGAGAACCCGGATTCCTATATCCCGCAATTCGTTAATGCCGGGGCTGATATAATCACGGTACATATGGAAGCTTGTCCACATCTGAATCGGACAGTATCTCATATCAAGTCATTAGGCGTAAAAGCAGGTGTTGCGATCAATCCGGCGACACCACTGGGATTACTCGAAGAGATATTAGTGGATGTCGATATGGTGCTATTGATGAGCGTTAATCCGGGCTTTGGGGGGCAGTCGTTCATTCCGTCTCTTTTCCGCCGTGCGAAAACACTGCGTGGTTGGATCGATCGTGAAGGCCTGGATTGTATGATCGAAGCAGATGGCGGGATCAAGCTCGATAATATCGCGAACGTATATGAAGCCGGAGTGGATGTGATCGTTTCCGGCTCAGGAGTTTTTGAGTCGAATGATCCGGTAAAGACCTTGCGTGAAATGCGCAAGCGTTGTGACGCAACTCAGTTGGTCGAAGTATGATCGTTTGGTGACCGTTCCTCCCTTGTATTGAATTTAGGCAAACATAAACGAATGAAGGTTAAAATCACAAAAGGAAAATTTCAGGGCATTCAAGCATGTGCGAACTCGCGCGGTGTTATTGCGGCGGCGGCAATGGACCAGCGCGGTTCACTAAAAAAGAGCATCGGCAAAGCGATGGGCCATGATGCCACGAATGAAGATCTCACCCAATTTAAAATTTCTGTTACAAAGATCCTGACGCCGCATGCGACTGCCTTGTTAATGGACCCCGAGTATGGCTTGCCTTCTCTCGAGGTTCGTGCGCCAGGCACGGGCGTACTTCTTTCGTATGAGAAGACCGGTTATGATGCTACGGTACCTGGCCGGTTGCCGGACCTGCTTGAAGAATGGAGCGTTCTTCGGCTTGCGGAAAGTGGCGCTGATGCCATTAAGATCCTGCTCTACTACAATCCCTTTGATGAAGAGCACATTAATCGCATCAAGCATGCCTTTGTCGAGAGAATAGGAGCGGAATGCCGCGCCATCGACCGGCCGTTCTTCCTCGAGGTACTTGCGTACGACGACAAGTATGACGAGAAAGGCGTAGAATTCGCGAAGCTCAAACCGAAATACGTCGCGGCATACATGAAAGAATTTTCGAACGATCGATATGGCGTCGATGTGTTGAAGGTCGAAGTACCGATCAACATGAAGTATGTTTCCGGCACCTCATCATTTGGAGGCTCCGAATCGGCGTATACCAAGGAAGAGGCCATGGAGCATTTTCGTACTGCTTCAAAGGCTGCTTCGAAGCCATTTATTTACCTCAGCGCGGGTGTTACGGACGAAGTATTCCGCGAGACGCTTGAGCTGGCGGGACAATCCGGTGTCACATTCTCCGGCGTGTTATGCGGCCGTGCCACCTGGCAGGATGGCGTTCCTGTATTCGGAAGTAAGGGACAGGCGGCACTTGAAGCATGGCTCTCCGATCGCGGTGTTAAAAATATCGAAATGCTGAACGCCGTCATCGACCGGTATGCAAAACCGTGGTACGACATCTACAGTGGTTTAGAAAATATTGATGTCATTTAAGTTTTGAACGAATAATCCTTGTGAGTCCCAAAGCCAGCAGGACGAACAGTAACGAATCTACCAAGCAGTCGCCCGAAACGGTATCGGATCGCGAGACGGCCGCTTCGCCTTCTGCCGATTCCCCTGCTTCGGGACAAAAAGCCGAAGCTAAGCCTTCGTCGCAGAAGCAGCAGGAAGACAAGTTGCTGGTCCAGCGAGCACGCGCGGGCGATCAATTAGCATACAACGAACTGATCCGGCGTCATCGCCACGGTGTAGAGCGGTTGATTCGCCCTATGGTGCGGAGCGCATCTTCTGACGAGATCGAAGACCTCGTGCAGGAGGCGCTCACGAAAGCAATGCTGCATCTCAATTCGTACTCCGAGGATTATGCCTTCTCGACCTGGCTGTATCGCATTGCGACGAACCATGCGATCGATTATCTTCGCCGACGGAAATTAAATGCGTTCTCGATCAGCGCTCCGCCGGCATCGACGAATGCGCGACATGAAGATGAAGGTAAAGAATACGAGATCAGCGATAACTCCTGGGTGCCGGACGATGTATTGCTATCCGACGAGCGAACGATGCTCATCGAACAGGCGATCGAGAACTTGCCCGAGAATTATCGGCGTATTATCCGTTTGCGCCATAATGAGGACATGGAGTATGAAGAGATCGCTCGCGTTCTTAAATTACCGATGGGAACGGTAAAAGTTCATTTGCATCGCGCTAGGGCCGCACTTGCTCGCATGCTCGAAGGAAAAATTTAACCGATATTTCCATCGCTTTTCGGAGCACTTTTTTCTCACTTAGCGCCGTTCCAATGAGGCTGATGCTTAGCTACTTATAGTAACACTATTGTGAATTGCAATCAAGTTCAGGATCTCGCCGCTGCACTGATCGATCACGAGCAGCTTGGTCCGGTTGAGTTGGTCGAAGTGGAAGATCATTTGTCGAGTTGCCCAACGTGTCAATATGAATACGAAATGGATCGACTCACATCCCGCATCGTACGAACGCGTGTTCCGATCGTTCAGACACCGTTCGACACGTATCGTTCGATCATTACTGCCATCGAAGAGGAGTAACACTTGGGGCGAAAATGGTGCTGGACCTTTTATGCTAAGCTCGCTTCGCTTAGTACATTCGGCATCGTTCTACTGCTGACCGTCTCTCTTACTTCGTGCTCCAGCAGCACGATGAAGCAGATCTTCGTACCTCCGAATGTCGCCGTTGATAGCGGCGGTCCGAATTATTTTCATAATATTTCTCGAATCAAATATTGGGATCGTATTTCGCAGGCAAGCCGCGCAACAAATTTTGCCTGGTGGGATTCTACTGGTACCGTCCATGAAATGTACGAGTACTGGAATAAAGTGGTAATTCTAAACTTTTTTGGTACGTGGTCAGCACCTGCGGTGTCCCAGCTTGCTGTTCTCGATAGTATCCGTTCTCTGGGCGATACGAACTACCTGATCATTGCTGTAGCCATGCGGGAGAAGCAGACCGAAGGCAACGCCATTCCTCCACTCGATTCGTTTGCTCGGGCACACTCTATTCCGTATCAAATACTTGTAGGCAGCCGCGATTTCGGTTTCACCTATGGCGGTATCGACGTCGTACCGACCACGTTCGTTATCACCCGCCGCCGAAAGATCTCCGATACCTTTGAAGGCTACGCCACCACCGCTCAATTGAAGGCTGCTATTACTAAAGCAGAAAGTCTACCTTAGAAATTAGATAAGGCAACTTTCCAGCTTTCCGCTCAAACTTTTCATTTTGGGGACACCTCAGGCATATCGTTTGCGCCATTTTCACTGCCTGAGTTCAAATCGCACCATTCATTTTTATTTGTTCATTTATGGAAGAGACACCCAAACCAATGAGCCTCCTCAAACGCGACACCGAAAAGGTCCTGGAAGTTATTTCGAAAGTGCTAATGCCGGTATTACTCCTGGTGCTGGGCACATGGTTCAACTGGGCGCAGAGCAGCAATCAAGAGAAACAGCGGCAACTCGAGCAAAAGCAGGCGGACCAGCAGCGAAAAAGCGAGCTGATCGAGTCCTACATTAAGCATCTTGCGAGTACTAATGCTATGGAGCGCCAGCTTGCATTACATATCATGACGCTGGACTCGGCACAATTTGATGTTCAATTGGTGAACCTTGTAACGGCGTATGCCTCCGTTGCACCACCCGAAGAGCGAATCACTGCTCTCGAGGCATTGAATCATGCTTCACGTTCGAAGGACGCAGCGGTGAGTTCTGCCGCCTCCAAGAATATTTCTGCAGTACCGGCAATTCCTACCTCGGATGCCGATACCAAAACCGTTCAACAGAAGGCAGCAATCGTAAACCAAGCGCTTCAACAAGCGAACGTTCAGCCCACTCAACTCGGGAAAGCACTCGATCAGCTACATTTGTTTAAATAGGTTTATACGATTCAAAGAGAGGTTTAATAATGCAAAAAGCTCGGCTTTTGCCGAGCTTTTTGAAAGTAGCGGGGGTAGGACTTGAACCTACGACCTTCGGGTTATGAGCCCGACGAGCTACCACTGCTCCACCCCGCGATCAATTGTGCGCCTCTAACTGGTAGCCAGTGGTCATGGTTCCGTGAGGTTCATTTCATGCTGTTACAGAAGCATTAGGGCTTTCGAAGTGCTGCGATGATGTGGCTCCCGGCATCGAGAAGACCCGGTTGCCGAGAGGCTTCGATCTCCCACATAATAAATCGCTTCCAGAATGCAGCATCGCACCACTTCCCTTCGAGTACCTCCTCATTTTGATTGGCTATAACACCGGAAGCCGAAAGCTCGACCGTTTCGCATCGCGACATCGCAAGAAGTGCTTTTAATTCCTTCGCACTGTACATGTGGAACCGGTGGGCGCTTCCTAACTGATCGTGGATATCGCCTTTGAATAACGTCTCTTCTATCGTATCGATACCGTGAATGGGGATAAGCGATAAGATCGGTGAAAGAAGCATGCGGGTCGAACCCCACTTGCACATTACGCTAAACAGAACATAGCCTCCATGCTTGGTCACACGCACCATTTCCTGCAGTGCTTTCGGCGCGGCATCATATACATAACTGAGAGGCCCGCCATAGGCTGTGACCAGATCAAACGTCTCATTCCCAAATCTCGAAAGATCGACAATATCTCCCTGATGCCTCGCTATAACGCGTTGATCGATACCCGCTGAAAGGGTCTTCTCTTCATTTAATCGAAGTTGCTCACGTGAAATGTCGAGAAGTGTAAGATTGGCGCCGGCCTGTGCCATAGGGATGGTAAAGCGTCCCGGACCTGGACCAATCTCGAGTATCTCCTGGTCAGATCGAAGATACTTGCGCAAAATGTGAAGATGTACCTCATAATTGATGCGTGCGGATGCTGAACGCATCAGGCGAAGCCATTCTTCGCCTCCATACCGATCGTAAAAATCGCTTAAATATGCAGGATCATATAGAGAAGACATCGCCGGGACGAAGAATCGGAGATCTGTCTTAAAATGCGGTCCTCAATCCAAATCGTATAAAAGATGGGAAATCAGGGCCTTGATCGTTAACTGCAAAGTCAATATCGTAACGCTTGATATGCAGGCCAACACCTCCGGAGAATCCGGCAAAACCAGTACCGGTCGGTACATTCAATGCATGGCGCAATTCGTTCTCATAGCCGAATCGTAACCGAATTACTTTGCCCATCACAAATTCGGCGCCCACTGAAAAATCATTCAACGCATATAGAATGCTATGGCCTTCACGATCGCGTGTGATATTATGAAATGCGAGACTAAGCGTAAGCGGCATATGTTCCAATTTTTTGGAGGCACCAAATTGCACGTTGGGGCCAACCGCTTCGTGCACACCTGCATACGTCGAAAGCTCTGTACCTATGTTTAAGGCCGAAATGCCGAACGTCATGAGTTGCTTTGTCCATTCATAATAAAGGCCCAGGTCAGCCGCCATCCAGGTCGCACTATAATCTTGCACGGACGACCCGGAAACGAGGCTTGAACTAACGATCTTTGCGCCTACACCATAGTGCAGGCCATTCGATGCAGTACTTGAATATGCCAAAAGTAGTGCAACATCACCAGTACTGAAGGTCCCCAGTTGTTCTCCCGTCGAAGTAGCTTCGGTGGAAGTACCACCCGAGAAGTATTGAACGCCAGCCGCAAAATCACCGGCAAATAAAAAACTCTCTGGTACGGGGTGTTCGTAGACGACCGCTCCTTCGTTAATGTCGAGCACGTAATGTGAATAGCTGACGGCTATCTCATTCTCCCGTTCCGAATCTATGACGACGCTCGATATCGCCGCTGGATTGCTGAAGAGTGTATTCGGATCGTCCTTCATGGCAACGAAGGCGTTACCCAGCGCAGCCGCGCGCGGGCTTAGCGGCTTATTCAGAACGTCCGATAGATGGGTACGAGCAGAAGGGTCGAGATCCTGTGCGAATATTGCTTCCGAAAAATGCAATACGAAGGCAATAACCAGTAGGGCCGACGCTAATACGTGTTTATTACGAGAGCAATTCATCCTCGCTGTAGAGTACCCTGCATAAAAGTTATCTCACTATTACAGAACCGTCGGGTCTCAAGTTTCAATTCAAACTGGGCATTTAGATTTGACCAGTAATTTTAGCTTTTTCGTGATTACAATTTAGCTTTTTCTGCGATAAAGATAAAGCGGATCAACGCCGGGATGGCCACTGGTAACGATGCTATCTACCACAAAATCATCCAGCATATGGTGATCGATGAGATTAATATAGCCCCCTAGATCTCCTTGAAATTCAATTAGGTATCGAACGGAATCCCGATCGAGTAGGCCATGAAGATCTGACGCCTCCAGGGCATGCACCGCATCAGCATTCACGACGCCGTCCAGATTTACTACACTTCCTGGCCGAGACGAGAAGTATCCATAAAACCCAGAGTTGAGAGATGCTACTGTTGTTCGTGCCGTTAGGTCGCGGATTAATGGCACTCCGCGCTCGACAACAACCAATTGGGACCGATAGGGTGCACGGAAAAAAATTATGGCCTGAAGCACAAGAATAACTACTGCCAGTCGCCACACACCTTTGGAAAGCCCTGCTTGACCAGCATTTATTCCAATGCTAACACCATATACGATTAGGAATATAGGCGTCAACTCTTCAACATACCAGTCGCGAATAAATCCACGAAAGAGTGAGTGAACCACAAGAAGAAGTAATCCTCCAATGGCAAATAATATGATGGCTTTGTGATTTGAACCAATGCTTTTTCTTCGAACTCCAAGGGTGAAGGCAAGTGTCAGGATAGAAAATCCAAGTGTCGAATACCAGAATGGCTTAAACACATTCCGTATTGCTTCGAGCAATAAGTGCCAATATGTTGGCACACCGGAGCCATAGATCGCAGCATACTTTCTCATGGCGAGGATTGGCACCGCCTCTGCACTTGATTGCAATGGCGTTCCGAATGTCGCCCAATTCCACCAGATCCATGGTAGGATCGTAAGAATTGTTGCGCAAAACGCTGTAAAATATTCGCGCCAATGCCTCTTAAGCTCACTGGCACCAAACGAAACGGCAAGAGGCACCAGAAGAATAAACGTATCCGTGCGCGCCAGAAGTAGCAGGCCCGTCAAAAGACCAAAAGCGATCCAAAGCGGAGTATCGAATTCATTCCGCTTTAAAAAAGCACGGATCCAAAATACAGTCAGTAAGGAGACAATAGTGGTTTCCAGTCCATTGATCGCGCGCACCGTGGCAAGAAAACTTAATGCGTAGAGTAACGCTGATGCCCCAGCCGCTCGTCGGCGCGTGCTTTCTGACGTATTTGCTAACGCATCGTAAACGGTTTTGCCAATAAACCAAATAATTACAGCATCAATGATGCTTTGCAAAAGTAGAACACCATATATTGCACCCCACTTCGATAATCCGAGCAAAAAGATAGGCGATATCACAAACAGCCATAAAGGATGCATTCCATTCGTGGGATGGACCCCATCGAACGAGATGCCGATCCCGGAAGCTAAATTTTTTGCGATAGCAAAATAATAAAGTGCGTCATCTGGTAAGCGGGAAACAACAAGCGCAGACGTATCGAAATAGAAATAGAGCCACGCACCGAGTCGCACAGCAAACCCAGCGATCACGATCCAAATGAGCCAGGAATATTTTCTCATCCGCGCGGGTGGAATGTACGATGAACTTCCTGCAAATAGGAACGGTCCACATGGGTATAAATTTCGGTCGTTGAAATATCGGCATGACCGAGCATTTCCTGAACAATACGGAGATCAGCGCCTCCTTCGATCAGATGCGTCGCAAACGAATGCCGAAATGTATGCGGTGAAAGCGGCTTGTCGACCTTCGCCATTGCGGCGTATTCCCGGACGAGATTCCAGACCGTCATTCGAGAAATAGCAGCACCACGTTCCTGATTAAGGAAGACAGAATCTGTACGCTTGCCGCTTCGAAGAAAAAGCGGACGAACTTTGGATAGATAATCATCCATCGCATCGCAGGCTATTCGGCCCAGCGGCACAACTCGCTCTTTACTTCCCTTTCCGAACAACTTTACCAATCCTTCTTTTAAAAATAGTTGCCGCAATGTAAGGCCGGTGGCTTCCGAAACTCGCGCCCCAGAAGCGTATAAAAACTCTAAGAGAGCTTTATCGCGAATTCCTTTTGATGTATTAAGGTCAGGTTGAGCGAGAATCGCTTCTACCTCGGCGATAGAAAGCACTTCTGGTAATTTTCGCCGTATTGACTTAATATCGAGGTTCTCTGTCGGATCGCTCAGAATGATCTTCTCCGTCAAAAGAAACCGATAAAAGCCGCGTAACCCACTGATGATGCGCACGATGCTTGTACGCGCAAGTCCCATTTCTCCAAGCATCCGCAGAAATTGCTGCAGATGAGCCGAGGATGCTCGAACGAGAGAAATTTTGCCCGCTGCAACGAACGCTTCAAACTTTTGAATATCTCTCGCGTACGCTTCGAGCGAGTTTGCAGCAAGCCCTCGCTCCAACCGTAAATAATTAAGGTATTGATCGACCGGCTTACGGGAATGATGTTCTCGAACGGCTGGCGTACCCTCTTGTGTAAGGCCTTCGAGCGTTCGCTTTGTGCGTCTGGGGCGAGTAGATGTGACGGTCACGCTCGGTTGTTATGCTGGTGCGAGCGCCGGTGTTGGATTCTCCGGCTCTGCCTGCAGCGCTGGATACGGTACTCGTGGATGATGCAAACCGGAAAGCAATCGTGCAAAGACAGAACGGATCATCGTAAGATCGTGCGCCGTAATATCACACCGGTCAAACTGGTGCTGTTCAAAGCGAGTGCGAACGAGTTGCTCGATCGACGACTCGATCGCATCGGGGGACATATCTTCGCCCTTTTGAGCCAGCGTCCTTGCGATAGCTTCCGACGCATCTGCTAACATTACAATAGCCGTTTCCTTAGAATTAGGAATGGGCCCCGGATAACGAAATTCTTCCTCATTCACCGTCCCACCACCCGCAGCTTCCATGACAGCAAGTTGATAAAAGAACGAGATCGGAAGTGTGCCGTGATGCATCGGAATAAAATCTATCACCTTTTGAGGGAGCCCATGTGCACGCGCAAGAGCAATTCCTTGCTCCACATGGCTTCGTACTCGGTGAGCGCTTTCATAAGGGCTTAACGACTCGTGTACATTTCCATCCTGCGCTTGATTTTCGACAAATGTTTGCGGTTCCAGAAGTTTACCAACATCATGAAAGTAGGCGCCCACTTTGGCGAGTAACGGATTGGCGCCAATAGCAATAGCGGCATTCTCCGAAAGCTGTGCTACCATCATGGTATGCTGATAGGTCCCTGGAGCGCGAAGCGCAAGCTCTCGTAGCAACGGATGGTTGATGTTATCCAGATCGCTCAGGCGAAGATCGCTGACTGTGTCGAAGATCGTTTCAAAAACATATAGCACTACCAGAGTAATGACCGGCGAAATAAGAGCATTACCGAGTGAAGAGATCAACTCGTATCCGGCTTCCTGCATCGGCGTGCCATCCTCCAACGACAACGCGGCGATCGAGACCAGGTAACCGATAAAAATGTATCCTATACTCGTGAAAAGCTGCGTTCTGTTTCGAAGATCACGGACCGTATAGGCGGCAAAGGCTCCCGCGCACAGTCCCGCAAGTGCCACAGAATAATCATTACCGCGAATGCCCGCTACGGCGAGAGAAACGACAACAGTCCCATAGAATCCGGTGCGGCTATCGAAGAGGATCGTAAGCAACATGGAAGCTACTGGAACGAGAATAAAGTATTGGAATGGGAAATCGACTTGAATCCGAACTGAGATGTAGGCGAGGATCGCGGGAAATAACACTACCAGCGCAAGCAACAATAGCTGCGCATTATCATTATAGATCTTGCGACGGATGAACTTAAGATAGAGTACTAAGAGAAGAATGATAAGTCCCGCATGCCCGATCGTGCCGGCAAAGCGGGCCAACTCGGCAACGATGCCGCCGCGTTCGAGCCGGGCTCTCGAGAGGCTCTCTAACTGTGAATGGATCTGGGGGGTAATAAGCTCACCTTTGGCAATAAGCTTTTGACCTTCGATGATGATGCCGTCGGTACGAGGTACACGATCGATGATCGCCTGCCGGCTTTCCAGCGTGAGGGAGTCGTTAAACGCTACATTGGGCTCGATCGAGCTAAGAGCGATCTTCGACAACGGATGAAGAATGGCAGGATCATATTTTGATCGCTCTTCGAGCTTAGCAAACATCCGATTAACGACGGCTTCAAGGGTAAGAAGAGAATCGCGCGAAAGCACTATCTCTTCGTTCGGATGCTGACGTAACGCGAACAGTTTTGAGTTGCTTACGGATTTCTCTTCACTACTGCCTGCCGTAATAAGTCGCGCCGCTTCCATATTGGCCGCGTCTTTCAACAGATAGGACTCAAGATCACTAAGGTCTGTCTCGAAATGTCCAAATTGCCGCTCGTTCTTCGAGTGAGCGAACGAGACCAGCGCTGTCCAGTCGTCTTTAGAGAGTCCTAAGTGCTTCGCCGAATCGATCAGTTGAAAATCGGGCAGCGAATCTTGATGAGCAGCACTTAACCATCGGTTGAGTGCTTCCCACGAGTTTTCGAGGTTCTTCACCGTTATTTTTCCCGCGGTTGAATCCGGAAGATAGACGGGGTACAACCCATCGAGTGCTTTGCGAACATCCTGGCCATACCGAACACCGTCTTTATAGACTGGAAAGGTGAACGGCGCTGAAATATCTTCACTCGTCCATAAGGAGCCGACCGAGTAGCCGGCCAAGGCGACGGTGTGGGCGCTCGGAAATAGAACGGCTATGATGAGTGTGAGCGTGATCCCAATGGACCAGCGAACAGTCTTCGATCGCCGCCAGGCTGGTCGGCCAATGGCTTCTCGAAGCCTGCTTAACATTCGTTTTACCCACTGCTTCATCATGGGCATCCAACTCAACTTCGAGGAAAAAAGGTCTTTGCTATTCCACTGGTCTAGATTTCAGAAAAGCGCCAACAGCCGAGCACCTGGCTCGGCTGCGTAAAACTCGAATGATCACAGGAAAGCTATAGAAGCGACGGCGTTGAGGGGCGTGAGGAAGAATATAAAGAAGGATTTTAATAATCCTCTTCCTCGTCCTCCTCGAGCTCTTCGTCGTCCCAATCGTCGTCTTCGAAATCGTCGTCTTCGATCAGGTCTTCGTCTTCTACATCCTCGACATCTTCGTCTTCGGCGTCATCCTCTTCATCGAGGTTCTCGGTGAGGTCATCCTCTTCCTCGAGGTCATCGTCGAATTCGTCGAGATCGTTATCCTCTTCCTCTTCGTAGTCTTCATCATCGCCGTAGGCGGCGAGGTCCATGCGGTCGATATCTTCTTCGTAAGGGGTCATCATAATTTCTGCTAAGGCTGCGGCACCCAGCGAACCTCCGGCAGCGATCGCACCAGCGCGAATATCCTTCGCACTCGGGGCGCCCGGAGCAAGCGGTGCAGTAGACTGCCGCGGATCGGTGCCTGGCTTTTCACTCGGAGTGATCTCTTCATCATCTTCATCATCTCCGAGGGAAGGCTCGGCATCGAGCGCGTCGTTAACGGTGCCAAAAATTGGGAAAATCCGATCCAGTTGGGTCACGGCAAGCAGCGAGCGAACATTATCATTCAGTCCTACTAAACGGACTTCCCCGCTGTGAATACGCATTTGCCGTTGTGCCAATAACAATGCTGAAAGCCCGGCACTATCAACATGGCGAACATCGCTCAGATCGATTATCAGGGTTTCGACATCCGGTTGAGCGAGTATTAAGAACTCAGCTTTTAATTGCCCGGCATTGCGCGAGTCCAGCCGCTCTTCTTTTAAGCGGAAGATCGTCGTAGCGTCTTGCTGGTCGGTCGTAAAGTGCATTACGTGTCCTGCGAACTTTGCCAGATGTTAAAAAAGCAACTGAGTTTGAATCTGCGTTGCTCAAACTATGCCGAAACGTATCCTGTGCCCGCCCGCCAAAGAAATTCTGCTTGAACGGACGACTGGTAACATTTGCACGGATTTCTTTCTACGAAACTAATAAAAAACTTTCCGGCCATCATAAAACGGTATGTGAAAGCGAACTCAATTTGTAGCTGAGTGATTTGGGAAATCGTATATTCCCGATAAATTAGCCGAATGCCCGGTTCCGATCAAATTTTAAGCGCCTGGAAGAAACGGAAAGTCGATCCCGTGTGGGTCCTCTTCGGCGAAGAAGAATTTCTACGAAGTGAATTACTTCACGAGGCTCCAGCCATTTTCGTACCCGACGAAGCCACCCGATCTTTTAATTGTGATGTACTTTACGGACCGGAAACAACGCTGGAACAGGTACTTTCCTTAGCCCGCTCATACCCTATGATGGCAGAACGCCGACTGGTCGTCGTTCGTGAAGCGGAGCGAATTCTTCGAGCGAAACCGGCGGGTTCTGGGAAAAGCAGAAAAAAATCCGGGGCAAACGAAGACCCACTACTTCAATATCTCGACAATCCCAATCCGGATTGCATTCTTATCTTCGATCTTGAAAAATTCGGTCCTAAAAATCAATCGCCATTCAAAGAGCTTGCTGAAAAAGCAACGGTCGTTGAATTCGCGATCTTCAAGGAAGGGGACGTAGTGGAATGGCTTCGTGAACGGGCATCTCATCTTGGAAAAAATCTTTCGGCAGAAGCAGCACGGCTTATGACCGCCTATTTAGGTACTGCACTCCGCACTCATGCTAATGAACTTGAAAAGCTTATAAGCTTTACGGCTGGGAAATCCGGAGCCGGTGCGAATAATATTACTCCCAACGATGTCGAACAGGTGGTCGGTGTTTCGCGGGAAAATAACGTCTTTGAACTAACCAAAGCGATCGGCTCCGGAAATAAGGTCAGTGCTGTTTCCATAGCATTAAAATTATTAGGCCAGGGTAAAGACCAGCGACAATTTCTGTTTATTATGGTCGCTCGTTTTTTGGAGCAATTAACAATAGCACGAGAACTGGCAGCCAAAGGCGAAAATGAGCGTGCGATCGCAGAAGCATTGGAGTTACGCGGCGGAGCGGCCTATTTTGCAAAAGAGATCATTCAGCAGGCGCGCCGATATCCCAAAGAGCGGTTGGATCATGCGCTGCAGGCTTTGGTGAATGCAGAACTTGCCACCCGAGGACCCAATGTGAATGATGAGTTGATCGTCGAATCACTGGTGCTGAACGTTATGCCCTCCGCATAACCTTTAGCGGACCACACTCCCCTTTCGAGCACATACTTCACCGGGTGCTTCCAACACAATAAAATAATCTCCTCCTGCCTCAGGCGCTGGTATCTGAACCTGCTGCGCTCCTGCCGCAGATGGAAGTTGTGCCTCATGATAGACTTCCCGTCCGGATGAAGAGTACACATGAAGAATAAGGGCATCGAGTGGCTTCTTTAACACATAGCCGATTGTCCAACTATCGGTATTGATGGGATTAGGCGCAAGAGAGATAAAGTCGATGCTCACCGATTGTGACCGCAACACCTGTAATAAAAGTGGATCGCCACAGGCAAGGGTGACATAAAATGGTTGAGATGGGATCGAACAAAGCGGCCGGATCGGCAACTGACCCGTCACATCGGTGACGAACGTATCGAGGGTAACCTGGGTAAGCGTGTCCGTAGTGAGTGACACTTTAGCTAAGACATAGACCAGCGGTTCTGAAAGCGAAGAAGCTTCAGAAATTACATTGCCCAATACGACATGGCCCGACACACCACCCGCTTCCAAAGACCAGGAAGAAGATAGGGCAAGCTGTGAACCGGTGCCGGAAAATTGCAGCCCCATCGGAGTCAGTAAATTGGTATTAAATGAAAGATGGAAGCTGTAACTGCGAATAGAGAATGTGTCCGTTGTTGGCTCGAGTAGAATTGGTATTTGGACGATTCCTCCTGCGGGTGAGCTTGTAATAGAACCAACATAGGGTACGGGTGCCGAAAGATTGTTTCCGACAAGGCTCAGAGTCGTATCGATCGCTGTGGATCCGAAATGACCGTAAAGTTTCACTTTAGCGGAGCGCGTTCCAGAAGTATCGGGCGTGAAGGAGAGTGTAGCATTAGCCTCTCCCTGAGATCTTATGGAATCGCTCGCTCGCGTGATGTTAAACTCATGCCTCGCATCTCCTTCTACAACCATCGAATCGAGCGCGAAATCCGAACAGCCTAAATTAGAGATTTGAAGCGGCATCGCAACAGGTTGACAATACTTCGTAAAAAGATAGAACGAATCGGCGGAAAGCACAAGCGGTCGTACTGGTATGGAGTTAGAAAGACCTACACTAATCGTAGTATCAATTGCCCGCGAGGCTGTGTGCATGAAGAGATGCACCGATTTCATCTTTGGCCTACCATCGGAAGGGAAATATAAAAATCTTAGTAAGAGCGAGTCATCGGAAAATAATAGGTTCTTTGCGCTATCGAAATTTACAACAAGTTCACCCGTAGCAAGCACAACCGAATCCAAATACAACTTCTCACAACCTTGATCCGATAGCCAGAGACTATCGCTTATCGGTTGACACGCTTTGGTGCTCAAACTGACCGTCGTTCGAGAAACAGTGATAGCCTGCGGTAAACTATAATTCACACCAGATACCGCAATGATCGTATCGAGTTTACGCAAGCGATCGTGGGCAAAAATATGAATAGAGCCCGACATAAGGCCGCTAAAATCGGGTTGCCATACTACTCTCAAGCTATCATTCTCTCTTGCCGGGATTGTGTTCAACCGAGATATAGAAAAACTATTGTTAGAAGAAACTATCGAATCAATGATAACACTATCGCAGCTTGTGGTCGATATATTAAGGTTATATGTTCGTGGTTGGCAGTACTTCGTCGTAAAATGAAGAGAGGTACTATCCACCTTAAAATTCAGAGGTACCCATATCGACTTGGTCCTAATCGTAATGAGGGTATCATACGGCCCAGCAATGTTGTGAGCATACAGACGAGCGGTTATTACACTATTTCCCGCACTATCTGGCTCGAATACGAAATAGAGAGGGACCGAATCATTCCTGGGAACAGCAAGTGGAAACGATGTCGAACTTAGAACTTCCCCTTTAGGCAGGACGACCGAATCGACCATCATTCCGGGGCACCCCAAATTTCTGAGAAAGATCGTATCGATCGAAATACCACATGCGCCAGCTTCAAGGTGGGACGAATCCCGCGAAAGGTACATGCTCGTTGATACTCCTGTACGTAAACGAATGGTGATATCTCGCTTCACCAGCTTTGTACCCGAGTGGCCCCAAACGCGGACCAGGGAAATACTATCGGACGGACTAGTTGGAGAATATAATAAGCGGACTTGGGCATGTTGATCCTTCGACAGATACTGCGGCAAGCCACTATTTGTAGAGAGAGAAGACAAACTTTTTCCGAAAAGGATAAAAGTTGAATCGACCGTCACTGGAATGCAGCTCGCTCCGACAACATCAAAGGCAATTGTGTCTCCACACAAGCTTGGATTAAATGTCAAGGAATCCGTATTGAAGGTGAACGATGGTCCTAAGGTACCATCCCCTCCATCTTCTGTCTTCCATACACCCCCGAAACCGTCGAATGCATAGACGACTTCTCCCTCACAGCCTGTAACGACAAACCGAGTATCGCGGGCGTTCGATGGACCGCCTACATAATGCCAGTTTACACCCAGATCATCAGAACGATATAATCCGTGCTGATATAAATTAGCATCGGGCCAGAAGTACAAGCTGCCAGAATCGGTCTGTACATAGAGTGTATTACCTACCCCAGCGATAGTACCGGTAAAATGCATACTGGGAAATCTTGCTCGCTCCTGCCACGAAAAACCGCCATCGGTCGACCAGTTTACCGACGTGTGAGGAATATCCCACTGCGATTCATTGGCGCAGAAATAAATATGCCGCTGAGGCACAGCATAAACGGACCATGCTTCATATTGATTGGTAACGCTTCGCAGCCACGAACGACCTGCATCTGTCGTAACCCAAAAATTGCCTCCCGGTTTGTTCGAGTTCATTTCGGTTACTACCCCGTTCAGGCTATCGGAAAATCCGATACCGTTGCCTCGCCGGAAATTGCCGATCCAACTTTGACCGTCATTGAACGAGTAATTGCCTCCCAGCAGATCGGGCGGCATAACGAGAGTGTCGGAATACTCGACCATGTCCCACTTAGTGAAAAGGAGTAATCCCTTCTGCGCGTATACGCTCGTAATCACGTGGTCCAGATGGAACGGGTCAAACCAGGAGGAGCCTCCATCGGTCGTCATCCATAAAGAAGAATGTCCCCAGGTACTATCCCAGCTATAGTCAACCGATGGGAATATACTTGCATAGCCGATAAGCGAATCCTGCATCGATATGGATGTAACAGCACCGTAAATAAGCGTTGGGATTTTAGATGCAGTCCAGGAAAGGCCTCCATCGGTCGTTTTGAAGATGGCACAGATGTATCCCAGGTCACCGAGCTCCCACCGATCACCCGATCCGATCAACCCATGGTCCTTATCAATAAAATAACCGCAGTCGATCGAGCGATCGAACTGCTTGATACGCTTCCATGTATTTTGCTGAGCGTAAGACGGTTGAGTTACCGTAAGAGCATACAATGCCGCAAACGTGAGAATGAGCAGGCTTCCTGCGTGCCTGTGTTTCCCTATCCGCCCCGTTAGAAATTTCGAGACAACTTCGCTCATCGGAGCGTTAGAAAATAGATAATCTCAGCCATTAGCACACGCCATACGAGACATTAGAGGCTTTGACTGAACTCCGCACACTCATAAAAGTTACAACGTCCGCACTGCTGTGTGTAGCGGTTCTGGGTAGTGATGTGGCAATGGCTGCTCACCGGCGGCCACGAAAGAAGACGTCGAACCGGACCACCTCCCGAGCGCTCAAACGAGAGCGTACCAGTAAGGAGCAGGCGCTTCGTAAATTGCAACAGGAGATCGCGCGATATGAGTTCGAGCTAAAAGAGCATGAAAAACTCGAAAAGCACTCGAAAGAGACCATTCAGGTCTACGAGAAAAAGACGCGGCAACTGAAGGCAAAGATCGCTTCCCTGGAACAAGAGGTTGCGGATCTAAAAGGCCAGAAGTCCGAAGTGGACCGCGAATATCATGCGACGGCTTCCACCCTCGATACCTTAAAGTCGGCCTATGCAAAGAGCAGTGCACTGCTCTACATGCAGGGCACTCTCAACAGGTCGAATGCTGATGAGATCCTGTTAGGTGCAAAGCCATCGGACGCTGAACGGATGTCCTACTATGCGGAAGTGATCGGCCGCACCCATGCAATGAACCGCGAGCGTCTCGATTCCGCGAAACGTTCGCTTAGTGAATCGAGCCAGGAATTAGCCTCGTCGATCGAGTCCGAACATCAGGTGATCGGCCAGCAGCGAGAGCAGGCCAACACGCTGGAGGCACGCAAAGCGCAGGAAGCCAAACAATTAGCACAAATTCAAGCTCGCCAAGAACGGTTACGAAAGCTGCTAAAAGAGCGCACGGCAAGCGCGAAACGGCTCGAAGGCATTATTGCCAATCTCGTTCTCAAAGAGGAATCTGCCAAACGATCTACGAAAAGTAGGAATAGAAATAGAACGCACTCCCGAGAGCCCGATATTGTAAGCGATCGCGCCATCGGTCCCACGCCGGGGCCACATTCCTTGCAATGGCCGTGTACATCCCACCATATTGTGCAAGGTTATGGCGAGCATCGTAATGCCGAGCTTAACACGATTACGATGAATCTCGGTATCGACATTGCTTCTCCCGAAGGCTCTGCTGTAAAAGCAGCGGCCGAGGGCGAGGTTGCATTAGTATCTTCCTTACCCAGCTATGGCACGATCGTCGTAGTCCGGCATTCCGGCGGTTTGCATACGGTCTATGCCGACCTTACCGGTGCCAGCGTTCGGCAAGGTACCCACGTGCATACCGGCCAACAGATAGGCAGGAGCGGATCGAACGAGGAGAATGGAGCCGTTCTGCATTTTGAGGTCTGGAAAGGTAAAGCGAAGCAAAACCCAATGGGATGGTTGCGATAAAATATGAAATACCGGCCTTTTGGGTTCGCCCTGATCGCTCTCACACTCGCTTGTGGTGCATCCGCGCAAACAATAAAGCTCTCTCTCAAAGACTCCACGAAGGCCTTACTAACGCTGGATAGCTCAAATTGGAATGAAGCATGGATAGAAGTGGACGGTACTAAGCCCAATGCCTCAACGATAACAAAGGAAGACTTTCGAGTAAGCGATGGTAGCAGGACCGCGCAAGTCCTTTCGGTTGATTCCATTCCATTACGATCCAAAAGTTATCTCGCCCTTAGCTTTGTGCTGGATAATTCCGGATCGATGTTTCACTCCTACGATTCACTTACCCGGTATTGCGATTCAATAGCAGACTCACTTCCGGCAGGATGCATCGCACAAGCGGTGACTTTTGATAATCGCTTTCGGAGCGAGTCCCACTTATATACAAAACGTTCTTCCATATTTATCGCTGAATTCGCATTTACCGACAGCTTGAATCGCCTGCGTAAGTTTTGGCATTACTACGATACCATCCGTACTCAGTACACACCTCTCTACGATGCGATCGCTGCTGCAGTACAGAATATCGACGAACGGCGTCTGCATAGTGACACACTGTGGAACGACGTTGTGATCGTTGTTACGGATGGCGAAGATAATGCCAGCCGGGCATCCATCGAAGATGTACGCGATCTCATTTCCAACAATCGCCTTCGGCTATTTGCCATTAACTACAGGACCGAAGAAGACGCACGGTTGGAGTGGCTGGCGCGGCAATCCGGCGGCGCCTATTTCCTGGCCGACGACCTGAAAGATCTGCGAGTTATACTCGGAGAGATAAGGCATTCTTTAGCAAGGCAATACCACATACGCTACCTGTTTCCCTCGTCCGGGCCAATTTCACCCCATTAATTCCGCCTTGCTCAACCCAAGTGCATGGGTTGGCCTCCGAAAATTGTTATTTCTTATTCTCCCTTCCCCTCGCGTTCAGTTCGTATTTTTGCAGGTCCATGACGACCCATACGCCGCCAACCGAACATTCTGAGGAAATAAAGGACGCGCTTCGCCATATTGAAGAGGGCGAGCGCCCCGACGCACTCACCGATCAGGAACGAGAACGCCGAAATTCTCTCGAGGAATTGCGGACTCTTGGCATTGAGCCGTATGCTTACTCGTTCGAGCGTACCCGCTTTTCGGATGAGGCAATGGCTCTGTTCGATGAATCGAATCCGGATGCTCATCCTATCGCCTCTTTGGCTGGGCGTATTATGGGCATTCGCCGCATGGGCAAAGCGACATTCGCCCACATCCAGGACGAGGCGGGTAAAATTCAGCTTTACTTCAAATCGAACGACCTTGCCGAGCGATATGATGTACTGCGCTTACTCGACATCGGTGATATTGTCGGCGCGACCGGTTATATTTTCCGGACCCGCACGGGTGAGATCTCATTGCATGTCGAGTCCTTCGAGATTCTGGCAAAAGCCATTCGCCCACTTCCCGTCGTTAAGGAAGAAACAGATCCAGTAACTGGTGAAAAGATCGTTCACGATGCCTTTTCGGATAAAGAATTACGATATCGCCGTCGGTATGTCGATCTCATTGTGAATTCCGAGATTCGCAAGACGTTTCGGACCCGCGCGAAGATCATCTCGACCATTCGCCGATATTTCGATTCTCGCGGATATTTGGAAGTTGAAACTCCCGTCTTGCAGCCGATCTACGGCGGAGCCTACGCGCGCCCCTTCATTACACACCACAACGCACTCGATTTTGATCTCTTCCTCCGCATTGCAGACGAGCTATACTTAAAGCGGCTGATCGTTGGCGGACTCGCCGAAGGCGTCTACGAGATATCTAAAGATTTCCGCAACGAGGGGATGGATAAGAACCATAGTCCTGAGTTCACGATGGCGGAAATTTACATCGCCTATCACGATTACGAATGGATGATGGCCTTCACGGAAGAGATGTTCGCTGAGATCGCTCGTGAAGTAACGGGCGGTTCTATGGTGATCTCGAACGTGCCCGGAGATACGATCGACTTTACTCCTCCGTTTCGCCGCCTTTCCATGTATGATTCGATCCGCGAATATGCTGATGTCGATGTCAGCGGCATGAATGAGGACGAGCTACGCATTACAGCCAAAAAGTTAGGCGTCGATCTGGAACCGGGTTCGGGCGCTGGTAAGATCATCGACGAAATTTTCTCGGCAAAGGTAGAGCATCACCTTATTCGACCTACATTTATTACAGATTACCCGCTTTCGATGTCGCCACTAGCGAAAAGCCACCGTTCGAAGGCAGGGTTGGTCGAACGTTTCGAGTTGTATGTCAATGGCCAGGAAGTCGCCAATGCATTCAGCGAACTCAATGATCCCCTCGATCAACGCACCCGTTTCGAGGAGCAGGCACGGCTTCGCTCGAAAGGCGATGAAGAAGCAATGGTCCTCGACGAAGACTATCTTCGAGCGATGGAATACGGCATGCCGCCCATGGCTGGTTTAGGCTTTGGCGTTGACCGGCTCACCATGATCATGACCGGTGAAGAATCCATTCGTGATGTCGTACTCTTCCCTGCCATGCGGCCAGAGCGAAAGTAAAAGGCTCCAATAGAATACTAAAATAAAAACCGCAGGTGCTCCCTGCGGTTTTTTTGTACAGATTGCGTATGAGTTACTGATTGGCCGGCTTCGAAAATTCCTTCCGTTGGGTGAAATTCTTATCGGTCAAGCTATTTAAGAATGCGATAATGTCTTTCACATCCTGATCGGAAATATTTAACCTCTGAATGAGCTGATCCTGGGTTTGATTATGCTTTCCACCCTCACGGTAGTGTCCCAGAACGGTATCCAACGTTGCGAAACTGCCATCGTGCATGTAGGGCGCCGTAAGACCAACGTTTCGAAGGGATGGCGTCCGGAATTTACCATTATCCTGTGGATTGCGAGTAACATCCTGTCGCCCCTGATCCTCGTAAAACTGTGCAAGACCGGTCGAATGGTAATTATTATCGGTAAAATTGACGCCACTGTGGCAACCCACACAGTTGACCTGCTTGCTATTGAATAGCTGCATGCCATGTAATGCCGATTTTGAAAGCGCCGAAGAATCGCCGGCCATAAAGCGATCGTAATCGCTGGAACCGCTGATCATCGTGCGTTCAAAGCTTGCGAGCGCCATACCGATCCGCTGCATGGTGATCTGCTCGTCACCGAAAGCCTGACCGAACAGTGCCTTATAAAAGGTATTGGAAGAAAGCTTTGCCACAACGGAAATACTGTCGCTGGAAAGTTCGACCGGATTGAGGATCGGCAGAACGGCCTGATCTTCCAGCGTCGAAGCACGGCCATCCCAAAAGAAGGTGGTATCATACGCAAGATTGACAAGCGCCGGTGCATTACGGCTTCCACGCTGATTAAAAACACCCATGCTTACAGTATTGCCTGCATCGCTAAAGCTGGCCGCCTCCGAGTGGCAACTCGCACATGATTTTGAATTATCGCGGCTAAGCTGTACTTCATAAAAAAGCTGGCGTCCCAATTCCACTTTTGCGGGCGTTACCGGATTATTCGTAGGAATCGCCGGCTTTGGAAAGCCTGCGGGAATTACCATCGGATCCGCTTGCGAAAGCGGAGGCATGTTTAATTCGGTCTGGCTGACTTGGCACGATGCCAACGTCAGCACCGATATAACAGAGAGACCACCGATCAGGAAACGCTGCGTGAACCAACCTGAATGTGCCATACACGTAGAACGACAAGTGTGAGCTAGGGGCCCACTGTGAAGACAACCGGCATAACCTGCGTTACACCATGAGCCGCGAAGACGATGAGCTACAACCCTCGAAGGAAGGCGGCCGACAATTAACTTCCTTGAGAAGATAACTCGCCGTGACTCGAAAAGTTACAGCCCTCGCCCCCGAAATCTGGTCAACTATTTTTGGATGTAACTTTGTGCGAAAAAGAGCATTATTCTCTTGCACGAATGTGCTTCAAAATAACTCGCCTAAAAATGTCTAAAATTGAATTGAAATCAGTAATTCGTCCCTTCCTCTTAGTGATACAGCTCGTAATTGCGAACGATGCCCGATCTCAGAATTGGGCTGATTCCATGTCGCATAAGGATCGCTTTTGGTCAAATTCCGGCGGTTTCGCTCGCGAGTTAGCTTTGGGGGCTGGGGGATTTGGTATGCTTGCCGATACCGGACTAAGAACGCTTGCCGTTAATCCCTTTAGTGTCGATCCGCTTTTTATGCTTCAAAATCCAGCGTATGCGTCACATTATCCTGGATATCTCTGGTTCGATGCCGGCGGCACAAACGGCTCGCAGGATGGAGGATTCGGACAATCCTTCGGTGGTACGTTTTCGGTCGGCGACGATCATTCGCTGACTATGGGTTTGTTTCTTGCGCGTCCTGACGCAGTTGGCTTTTCGCTGATCGATCCGAATATTTTTCCTGCGATCACTTCGTTGTCGCGAACACTTACCTTTGCAGAACCTACCAATACGTGGGAGGCACTGGCTTCCTATCACTTGGGCGCGATCGATGCTGGAGTCGGAGTTGCGTATGTCTCCACGTCACAAGGAAGTACAGGCAGCCCATCGGTCGATTCCACAGCTCACAAATCAGATTTCCACCAACTCGGCATCACTGCGGGTGTACTGGCCGACTTTGGCAACAACCTGCTATTCGATGTTGGGGGTTCATTGCTATTACCTAAACTATCAGTATCGTCCGCTTTTGCCGGAACATCGACAAGCACCGGCGATCTTTCGGTATCCGCTTTAGGGATCAATACACGACTGTTTATTCCGTTGAGAACAGAGTTTTATCTGGTGCCCTTTGCAAATCTCTATACGGAGAGCGGCTCTTCCACGATCCTGGCAACTCCCAAAGATCTTCCTTCGAGCACCAATTATGATGCTGGACTTGGCGTAAACTTTTGGCAGTCCGGGGTACACATTATGAGTGGCGTAAGTTTTTCACATTACGAGCAGACCATCCCCGCTGTCAGTACCATCAATCAACCTTCACTTACAAAAACACAAACGATCGGACCCCGTTTTACTATTGGCGCGGAGTGGCCGATCCTTCGCTGGCTCACGGCGCGTCTCGGATATTTTGCTTCCACAGCGACAGAAGAACGCACGATACTCGTTTCAAACTCGGGCGTCGCCACAGTAACGATACCACGATCGGACCTCTATTCACCACTATATGGTGTTTCGCCGAGTGGCCTTACGGTGGGCGCGGGGTTCAAAATTGATCGTTTGAATATTGATGTAATCGTTAATGACGAATCTCTGCGCCGGAGTCCTCTGGACCTTAATGGCTTTGAGCTTTTCGGTTTTGTGACCCTAGGTTATCGTTTCGATTAAATAAGCTCAGCCTTATGGGATATATAGTAACGAAACCGTGTTTAATGCGCTCCGTTTTTGTTGCTTAACTTTTCTCGTTTTGGTAGTTCGACCATGACCAAGCTTGTAGAGCGCGAAAAAAGCGCACTATTTCCTACCTACGATCGCCTGCCTATCGGAGCCGTCACGAAAGCAGAAGGCGTTTACATCACAACCGATACCGGTAAATCCTACTTGGATGCCATAGCAGGCCTTGGAGTAAATGCTCTCGGGCATTCGCATCCTGCTATCATCGAAGCGATTCGCGAGCAAGCAAGTAAGTATTTGCATCTTTCCAACCTTTATCTACAGGAGCCGCAGGTTGTTCTTGCTGAGAAGTTAGAACGCGTTTCAGGATGGGAGCGCACCTTCTTCACTAATTCCGGTACCGAGGCAAACGAAGGCGCAATTAAACTGGTACGAAAATTTTTTTCGAGCGAATCGAAAACCGAAGTACTCGGTATAGCGAATGGCTTCCACGGGCGTACGTACGGCGCTCTATCGATCATGGATAAGCCAAAGTATCGCGAGCACTTTGGTCCGTTCGTTTCAGATGCAGGCGTAATAGCAAGTTACGATCCGAATGTAGTTGCGGAAGCAGTCTCCTCACGCACCGCCGCCGTGTTTGTCGAGCCTATTCAAGGTGAAGGTGGTATTATAGAAATTCCCGAGGATTTCGTTGATGCATTGCATGAACTTCGCGAACGGCACAACTTCCTGATCGTCGCCGACGAAATTCAATCGGGTATCGGCCGAACGGGCCGCTTCTTCGCGTATGAGCATTATGGATTGAAACCCGATGTCGTCGTTTGTGCGAAAGCGATCGGAGGCGGACTTCCGCTCGGTGCTATTCTTACTAAGAAAGAAACGGCTGATGCTCTTAAATCCGGCGTCCACGGTACCACCTTCGGTGGTAACGCACTGGCGTGCGCGGCTGGCAGCGTTGTGATCGATCTCATCGAAAAAACCTACATGGACAATGCGGCTCATCAGGGTGAGTACCTGATGAAGAGCCTCGAAGCACTTCGTGAGAAACATCCGAATTCTATTCGAGACGTAAGGGGCAAGGGGCTAATGGCCGGAGTGGAGTTTACGGCTAATGCCCGCCAGGTCCAGCAAAGACTGTTCGAGCGCAATATTATTACCAATGTTACGGCTGGAGAGGTATTGCGCATGCTGCCACCACTCATTTTCGAACGCAAGCACACCGACGATCTCTTGGACGGAATTCGGGAAGCCGTCGAAACGATGGACTAAACCTGGATTACGCGATCGAATAGATTACGCAGGCGATCTGTCTGCGTACCTAAAAATCTTTTACAAACCGCTTGGTCTTTTCTTCGTAACCGAGATTACGATAGAATTGGTGTGTGTTGATTCGCTGAACACCGCTGGAAACCGCAAGCCTTACACAGCCCTGCCGGATCGCTTCGGCCTCCGCTTCAGCGACCAATTTGTGGCCAATCCCTTGTCCGCGGCATTCTTCAAGCACGCAGAGAGCCATGATCGTGCCTATTCTTCCCTCTTTATGAAACGCGGGTTCTGAATCGAAGCTTAAAAAGCCAACAACTCTATCTCCTATTTCTGCCACAAAGACTTTTGAGCTACTCCGTTCATGGAATTCTTCAAGCTTACGCAACACAAATAAGGGATCCTGCGGATAGCCGAGTTGGGTCAGTAGAAGAACAAGAGCTTCCACATCTGCTTCGCGCGCTTCTCGAATAATAATGTTATGGGATGGCAATTCTCAATCCGGATAATCCATCCGATCCTCGTAATCCAGGTTTTATTTCAGGTTATGATAAACCGCCTGAACATCGTCGTCCTCTTCGAGCTTATCGATCAGTTCGAGAACGGGCTCTTCCGCCTCTTCGGATAACTCCTTAAAGGTAGTCGGGATTCGCTGTATCTCTGCACTGGTGACGTTAATCTTCCGCTCTTCCAAAGCTTTTGCCATCGGTGCGAAATCAGCGAATGACGTATACAGCGTTACTTCATCGCCTTCTACTTCCAGCTCTTCCGCGCCAAAATCAATAAGTTCAAGCTCGAGCTCATCAATATCCAATCCCTCTTTTGGGAATTTGAACACTCCTTTGCGCTCGAACATAAAATCAAGAGAACCGCTCGTCGCGAGTGTGCCGCCAGCGCGAGTAAATGCGCTGCGAACATTCGCTACTGTGCGTGTTGGATTATCCGTGGCACATTCCACTACAATAGGCACACCGGAGGGACCGTACCCCTCGTAAACAACTTCCTGGAAGGCTTCCTGATCCTTCGACGACGCCCGCTTGATCGCTGATTCGACTCGGTCCTTCGGCATGTTCACGCCCTTAGCGTTCGCGATCGCAACACGAAGGCGAGAGTTTCCTTCGGGATCCGGGCCGCCCAGCCTCACGGCGATAGCGATCTCACGACCGATTTTGGTAAACGCTTTGGACATCTTGTCCCAGCGCTTAAACTTGCGAGCTTTACGAAATTCGAATGCGCGTCCCATAGAAAGTAACAGTAATTATTTGCGAGTGACGAGTAACACGCCAGCCGCTTTCCTGGCTCCTAAATTATGTGGCTTGGCTCTAATTCGCAGGATAGCACTCCCCGTTCGATCTGGAGCGTTGCATGTTCGACATTATATTTGGAGCGTAACTCCTGGCATACGTTGAAGAGCAGCGCATCGTCCGCCGGTTTTTCCGGCATAACAAGATGCGCGGTGAGTACGACGTGCGTCGTACTCATCCCCCATATATGCAGGTCGTGTACATTTTGCACGCCGGTAATGCTTCGAAGATACCGTTCGATCGCCGTCGGATCGACATGCTCCGGTACAGCATCGGCGGCAAGATTGAATGATTCCCGGAGCAATTTCCAGGTGCTGATAGTGATAACGATCGAGATCACAATACTCATCGCTGAATCGACCCAAAGCACCCCCGTCCATAAAATAATTAGTCCGGCGAGAACGACGCCTGCCGAAACGGCGGCATCGCCCGCCATGTGCAGAAATGCTGCTCTGACATTCAGGTCATGTTTGCTACCCCGCATGAAAAGCCATGCGGAGACGGAGTTAAGCACAATGCCGATCGCTGCAATAATAGAAACCGTCCCCCCATCGACAGCGACTGGCTCTCTCAACCGTTCTATTGCACCAAAGAGAATTGCGCCGGTTGTGAGTAGAAGGATGACGCCGTTCAGCAGAGCTGCCAGGATCGTCGTACGGCGAAAGCCATAGGTCCTCTTTTGCGTCGGCGGACGAGCCGCTAATATATTTGCACCCAGCGCAAAGAGTAAGCTGAGCACATCCGTAAGATTATGCCCCGCATCCGCTATCAGTGCGACCGAATGACTGAGAAAGCCATAGACCGCCTGAATAATAACGATGAGAATATTAAGGCCGATGGCGATCTTAAAACTCGCATTCGTGCCTTCACCTGAATGGATATGGACTTCAGACATTCCAGCGATTTAGGCGCATTCGAAGCGGTAGGTTCCCGATCGTTTTTGAGGGCGCATTTGCCCCATCAAGTTGGTTGATTAATTGCTTAGTGCAAACTCGATGACCCGGAAGAATTACATACCAGCTTTTGCGGCAATATTGCTCATCCTTGCCAGTTGCGCACCTTCAAAGAAAACAACAACCCAAAGGCCTGCACCGCCACCGCCAAGGCCTTCTTCTCCTTCGATCCCGCAACCACCGCCGGCAGCGCCGGAAGCACCGGTTCACATTTCGGTTGCCTACCCGGTACCGGGGCAGTATCGCCCCAATGTTGATTCGAACTTCATCTTCGGAACGGTCGGAAATGGTAACGCGACGCTCGATATCAATGGCTATCCCGTGCCGCTTGCAAAAAATGGCGCGTTCCTCGCATTCCTGCCGATGCCACATGACGGCACCTACCACTTGGTAGCGCAGCGAAACGATCAGGTCGACTCTGCGACCGTATCGTATCGAACGTCATCCGTTAGTGTGGGGCATACATCACCGCCTGTTTCCCATGAATACAAAAAATTCGAGGGAATTGCCGTGATTGATAAAGGCAGCGATACGCTTCAAACCGGTAATGACGTAGCTCCCGGCGCTCCCGAGCCCGACGGAAATCGGAAGTGGTTTTTCCCAAGGGGCGCAAAACTTAATGTCGTTGGCGGAGAAGGAAAATATTACAAGGTCGAGCTGGAACGGGGCGTCGAGGCCTGGGTGGCCGATACGAATTTCGACCTTCATGCAAACAGCGGTTCGCATGGCCGTGAAACCGGCGGGTTATATCCTTCGAGTGGATATATCGATGTCGTCTTCCCCTGCAATTTCAATCCGTTCTTAATTACGCCGGAAGGAACATCCATACGAATTCGGCTTTATGGCTCGACAGAGCCCGGTGGTTTTAGCACTGCGAATACCGATCCGCTTATTAACAATGTCGGCTACGATTCGACAAGCCGAGCCACTGAATACACGATCCTTTTAAGCAAGCCCGTCTGGGGATATAAAGCATTTTACACCTCCGATGGCTCGCTCGACTTGCGCGTACGAAGACCACCAACGATCGACCGTGATAATCCTTTAAAAGGTATTCGCATTATGCTCGATCCGGGACATCCCCCCGGAGGAGCTATCGGTCCGACGGGCTTAACAGAGCGCGAAGCTAACCTTGCCGAAGCGATGAAGATCCGCGATCAGCTCGCGGCTAAAGGAGCAACGGTCCTTATGACCCACTCGACACTCGATGGGTTAGTGAGCGATGTCGACCAAGTAGAAGAATTGGATGCTCGGTCGGCATTAGCGGTGCGTGATAATGTCGACCTGATGGTAAGCATTCATAATAATGCCTTCCCTGACGGCACGGACCCATTCCTCAATTATGGAACGTCGACCTATTATTACCATCCATTTTCAGCAAACCTTGCGGCCGAGCTCGACCATGAGATCGCGAATGTTACGGGAATACCAAATCTCGGCTCGATGCAAAAGAGCCTTGCTATTTGCCGTCCCACATGGATGCCGTGTGCGCTTACAGAGTCACTCTACATGATGTTTCCGGATCAGGAAGCAGCTTTGCGCGATCCGGCATTCTTAGACAAACTCGCTGCCGCACATGTGCGAGGGATCGAAAATTTCCTGAGAGAGAATGCGCCGTGATCTATAACTCAAGAACGACCAGCATACCATTTAAAATATTATCTTCTTTACGATACAGTGCAGAAGAATTCTGCCGCCCCAGCGCCGTTTTTAGTCGGGCGGTAAGAGCGGAGAAGTTACTTTCGGAAATGGTCGCAGGATAAAGCACCGAAATATGGTGAGCGGTATCTGCTAATTCACGGATCCGTTCGAGCAATAGCCGGAGGGCTTCCTCACCACCTTCTATCGATGAAAAATTCTGCGACAAGAAGAATCGGTATTGCTTCCTTACGATCGTTTGTCCTATATTTGCGGCGCTGACCGGTGGCAAGATTAAACTATCACGCGCATACGTCACACTGCTATCGACAGTGCTTATTACAGCAAGCGTCGCCCTGATCTCGTTGCTCTTATCAATATCGAGGCGGCTGAAGGCATCTTGCCAGGAAATTCGATCCTGCATTTCTATGACAGTATCGACGGTGAGCCGCTTCTTTGCCTCACGATCGGTCGTTCCACGGTCTATCGTCACACGATCCATGACCTGCGAATCTTTTGCGATCGTAAGTTCGGCGCGTACATCTCGATCGAACTCACACGAAACAGCAAGATGTGGCAGATGATACGATTGCACCACCCACTGATTAACGATCGGAGCTTTGTTCGCCGAATCGACCATTCGGTATTCCTTCACACGCAATTCATCTCGTTCCAGCGGCACATTCCTGTTAAGTTCTGACCGGTTGACCAAAAAGCGCACACGCGGTGGTACGATAGTATTGCGTACTTCACTTGTAGTAAATTCAGGCTCCGCACCGTCAGAAGAATTTGTACCGTACGTAAAGAGAGGAAAGGAAACCATTGCACCAAAGCTCCAGGCATTTACGCCTGCATTCCCTAACTCGGTGAGATCGAGACGAGCAGAAAGCTCTGGCCTAATTGGAGTATTTAGAAGCGCCCATCCTATTGAAGCTCCTACACCAAAGTGGTTGGACGAAGAAGTGGAATTCGGTGGTGTGATGTCAAGACCAGACGAGGTATTCTCCGATGCGTTCGCTGTGATCCGAAATGCGGCCCACGGTCCGCCAGAAACGAACAGCCGGTTTGAACTCCACAATACTCGTGGCTCTAAGACGATCTTGCGTTCAATGCCCGAAACGGTGTAACCGGAATCAAGATCGAAGGCTCCGCTCGTGTATATTCCTTCCAGGCGGACCAGAAGTCCCAGGTCGTTCGAAAAGAGCGATGGCGACGCCCATTCTTCCCCAACACCGTAAGAAAGGGCATGACTTGTCCCTGTGCCGGAGATACCAAATCGGTTCAGGACACCCGGATCTCGGTTCATAAATAATGGCGAACCGTAATCGAATAAAACTAACGGAGCAAGCCATCCCTGGCGTTGCCCACGAGCGGCAAGCGGCAGGAATAGAAAGAATATTAGAGTTACTATCTTATAACGAGCGTCGAACAAGCAGTCCAAAATTTATTATGCAATATAATACCAAAGGCCCATGCAATTAAATGCATGGGCCTTAGAACCTAACGTGTATCTTATAGGGTAATTCGTACGACGTTAAAATAAGTAATAATAATATTCACCGCTCTGCCCAGCGAGTCCGATCATCCGTTTTTCACCCTGCTGTACCGGTTCTCGGAGTTCGATGTTATTCCACTGGCCAGAAAAATCACTTCTATCTTCCCGTTGCCATGTTAAACCGCCGTCAATAGAATGAACAATAACCCCATTGTCACCCGCAGCCCATACGTTCTGATCGCTGACCGTATAAAGCGTTCTGATCTGTCCAGTTGTAATACTATTTCGTTGCGGCCAGGTAATACCACCATCGGACGAGCCATAGATTACGCCATCAAATGTCCCCGCCCAAATAAATCCGCCCGAAGAACAGCAAATGGATTCAAAATTGGGATTGCCGGAAACACTTATCGGCGTCCATGATTGTAGCGATGGATCCGTAGTTTTGTATACCTGTCCTTGACTACCAACCGCTATAAAGCCAACATTTGTAATCTTTGCGACTCCATAAAACGACGCAATACCGGTGACAACGGATTTCGTCCATGTTTTACCATCGTCTGTTGAAGTAATTATAAAGCCCGAATTACTATT
>Ga0070738_10000468_pt1 | contig 116093 bp, 92 predicted proteins | sample Coa_R2_2_FD_66446 | JGI IMG/M metagenome (GOLD analysis project Ga0070738, IMG submission 66446) | Surface soil microbial communities from Centralia Pennsylvania, which are recovering from an underground coalmine fire - Coalmine... | ecosystem: Environmental > Terrestrial > Soil > Unclassified... | reverse complement strand
GCGCGGATTGAAGGCAGCGTGCGCTTCCCTCCGGTGAACGGCGGCAACGGCCAGGGCATGCAGGGGGTGAACGTGGTGGCGCGGATGATTGACCCCGCCACTGGATTGATCTCCACCAAGTACAGCGCGTCCTGCGTCTCAGGCTTTCTGTTTCGCGGAAATGCCGGCAATCCGATCACCGGTTACACCGACAATGAAGGCATCTCATTCGATCAGTTCGGGTCGAATGACGCCTCGCTCGAAGGTTTCTTCGATCTCGCCGGGCTCGAATTCCCGGCCGGCTACAGCACGGTGCGTTACCAACTCAGCCTCGAATCTGTGAACCGCCTGTATGTTGACGGACTTTCGGTGGGGCCGTACAAGGAAGTGTCTATTCCAATGCCTGGCACCTTCACGCCGATTACCGTCACCGTAAGCAAAGGTCTGGATTTACATCAGGATCTGGTGGTGCAGGGGGCTCCCGCTGAACCGGGAGACAAATGGGAGCCGAACGACTTCGCGCATCCGGTCGACGTTCCATCATCAGGCGATTGGATCGCGTCGCTCAGCCCATATGGTGATCGCGATTACTATCGCCTGCATGCGCGCGCGAACCGCACCTTCAGCTTCCGCGTTACCGCGCTCAAAGAAAATGGCTTGCCGACCACCTCCAAGGCAGCTCCGGCAATCGGAATCTGGCAGTCAGCGGAAGCAGAAAACGCGCCTTCTCTTGCACAGCCTGCCTTTGGCAGCATGCAAACCGGCGTCACGCAAGTTTCTGCCGATATCAATGTCGAGGACGATTACAAACTGGGTGTAGTCGATACGCGCGGCGATGGTCGTCCGGACTTCGCGTACGAAGCGCACGTGATGTATGCGGACGTCATCTCGCCCACACGCGCCGGTGTACACGGGAACACGCAAATTGCCATTACCGGCTACGGATTCACGCCGACGACAACCGTGAAAGTGGGGGATGCGACGGCGCAGGTGATCAGTCAACAGTCTGGACAATTGATCATCTCCGCCCCGGCTCTCTCAGACAGCACTCAAACAATCTACCTACAGGATCCAGCTACGGGTCTGATGGCTCAGATGACGGACGTGCTTAACTACGGTGCGGCTAATGCGCGAATCACGCTCCTGCAAGGCTCAAACCCCCAAGTGCCTGTCGGAACCCAAGCGCCCAACCCGGTACGCGTTCGAGTTACAGAAACGGATGGGGTCACTCCGGTTGCCGATGCTGCGGTGCAATTTGTTGCGAGCGCAGGAGTGGTGTTTCCCGCATGCGGCAACTCGAACTGCACCTTATTCACGGATGCTTCGGGAGAAGCTGATGCCTATATGCTCGTGACTGCGGCAGGAGCATTTACCATCACCGCTTCCATCAGCACTGGAGTATTGGTGCAGGCGACGGTGAGCGGAGTCGAATATTCGCTTGACATCAGCCTTCCTAAGCCGAACGCGTGGGTAGCCTCGAGCATAACGGGATCGGTACCGCTTTCCGCAATTGTCGTCGGGAATGGGCAAGCGCTGGCTGGACAAACCGTAAATTTCAAGGTGATGTCGGGCACGGCAACGGTTATCCCGTCCAGCGCAGTCACGGACGCAACCGGAACCGCGAGCGCCGCGGTGAACGTTAACCACATTACCTCCGACGTGATCGTCAGCGCCTGTGTCGAACCGGGTGATGCTCCGTGCCGGAATTTCACCATCCATTCTGTTGCCGCCGCTAACGTCCAAGCGACGAAGACCTCCGGCGACAATCAGATCATTACCGTTGGCCAGGCGTTCGCGGATATACGGTTGCGCGTCACAGATTCTTCTTCCATACCGAACCCGGTATCGGGCATGCCGGTGCAGTTCCTGGTCACGGCTTTTGCGGCGAACAAGTCCCATAACACTGAATGGAACGGCGAGGCAGGAACAACGGTGCCGTATGACCCGGTCGTATTGTCGTCCTTGGTGGCAACGAGGTCGAGTGACGCGAACGGATATGTATCCCTGCCGGTCTCATTTTCGGCGAATTGGGGTCCACTAGTGATCACGGTGCAGGCAAGCGCAGGGATCTCGACCCAGACGTTTACGTTGAAGTCGGTCTCGTGACGATTTGGACGTTCCCGGGAGAATACCGGGGTCAGCCGATCGTTTTTTCCAGTGAGCGCGCGCGTTCTCTGACTTCTTTGCTTTCTTCTTCCACCAACCAACGGCGCAGTTGCAGGATATCGTTTGCTCGAACAATACCGATTGGCTTCGGGCTCTGATGCGATTCGACCACAACCACATTCTCTACGTTCTTCAGCAGCATTTCGCGATTCACGCGGTCGACAAGTTCGCCCGGATATGCACGAACGTAGTCCTGCCGCGCCAGCTCCTGCATGGTGAAGTGATGGTCCTGGGTGTCAGCTTTCAGCAGGTCGTGGGGTTCGACTACACCTAAAAGCAAGCCATCTTTTTGGACAACGGGCAATAGCTCGACGTTTTCTGGAGCTGCTTTCTTGAGGAAATCACGTAACTCCATGTCAGCCTGGACGATGGAGAATTGCTTACGCATAACATCATCGATACGCGCGCGCATCAAGACCGGCACGGAGTAATCCTGAAGGATGATCAACCCGCGCTTCACAAGTTTTCCGGTCATAATGGAATCGCGGCTGAAGAGCCGCACAAATCCGTCCGACACCATGACGCACACAATCAGAGGCAACAACGAATTGGGATTGTGGCTCAGCTCAAAAAGGAAAACGATACTCGTAAACGGTGCTCGTGCAATACCGGCAAAGACCGCTGCCATCGCGACCAGAGCGTAAAATGCAGGATTGCTCACCAAATGCGGGAACAAATGCTGGCAGGCCACTGCATAAGCACCCCCAATACCACCGCCTACAATCAGTGAAGGCGCAAACACGCCACCAGTCGTGCCGGAACCGAGCGAGATAACCAGCGCCCAGAATTTCGCGATCGACACACCGACCATGCTGCCTGTGGTCAGGCGATTGTTGAGCATGTCACGAATGGTGTCGTAACCAGTGCCGAACACCCGAGGATAGAAATACCCGATGACCCCAAGCATGGCGGCACCGATGGCTGGTGACCAGATTAATGCGCGCTTGATCGGAAGATGATCGAAGAAGTCCTCCGTCCAGAACAGCGCCCGAATCATCCCAATCCCGACACCCCCCATGAGAATGCCCATGGCGCCAAACAGCCATAGCTCACTCATGCCGGTCATCTTGTAGGCTTCCATCGGAAACAATGGGGTCCAGCCTGCGAAGTGAATACGGACTCCGGTAGCTACGGCAGAGGCGAGAGCGACGGGGATGAAGGAACGGGCGCGAAACTCAAAGAGCAGCAATTCAACGGCAACCAGGATTCCAGCCAGCGGGGCGGTGAATGTCGCTGCCATGCCGGCTGCGGCACCAGCCGCGAGGAGTACACGTCGGTAGTATGGCGTCAGGCCTACAGCCTGCCCGAAGAGCGATCCAAAAGCCGCGCCGGTCTGAATGATCGGGCCTTCTGCACCGAAGGGGCCGCCGGTTCCGATAGCAAGCGCTGTCGCCAGTGGTTTCAGGAATGCAACGCGCAGTCGCATGCGGCTGTGGCTGAAGAGCACGGCTTCCATGGCTTCCGGGATACCGTGTCCTTTCAGCGTCGGCTCCCAGAAATAGACCATTAATCCGACCAGGAACCCGCCGATGGTTGGGATCAGGATCACCCACAGCCCAAGATGGTTGTACGCAGGGCTGGTAATCGCAAAAGAGAATTTCCCGTAGAAGAATATGTTGGTGAACAGGTAAATAAGTTCGAGTAGGCCTTCGGCTACCAGGCCGCCGATCAGGCCCACCAGCAGCGCGTATCCAGAGATCTTCACGACTTCCGGTTCCAGCGCGACTCCAAAGTTCCCCTTCTTGGGAAGATCGGTCCTCGGTGCTGTTTCAACGTCCGGAAGTGTAGAATCCATCATTTCACCTGGTAGTGCGGCTCATCTGATTGGAAGCACAAGACGAGGGTGGCGTTGGCACAGAACGCTTCCGCTGCAGCTTTTGGACATCTCCCTTCGAATCAGGCCATTTCCGGTGCCGGTTCCAGTACGTCTTCCCCGCGAGCCTTGAATGCTTCCAAAATATCCGTTTTCGTGACAATGCCTTCCAACTTGCCGCTGACGGAGGTCACCAGGAGCACCGAGTGGGTGCGCTCGCTCAACAACAGTCGCAACGCTTCCATGGCGTCGCAGTCTGGCAGCACGCGCATGACCTTATGTTCGGCAACATCCCCCACAGTGGTACGGCTCCATTTCTCCGGCGCGATGCGGGTCAAAGACCACGATGCTACCGTACCCACGATCCGGTGATCCTTGAGCACCGGAAAGCAACCATGACGGTAATGCGGTGAAATAGCATCTGCAAAATCACGGAGAGTCATGGAAGCCTGCACCGAAATTACATGCCGCTGCATGAATTCGCTCACCGAAATTCCTCTAAGCTCGTGAACGCGGACGCCTTCATGCAGGCGTTGATCTCCAGAAACCGATGCGTCGCCGGAAACTGCATACGCAACTGCAGATCCGATGAGCGCTGGAATAATGAATGCGTGACCGCCAGTGGCCTCGGCAACAAACACAACCGCGGCCAGCGGTGTTTTATATCCTGCCGCAATGAATGCGGCCATACCTACGGCGGCATACAACCCGAGCGCTGGACTGTGCACGAGCGTTTGCGCAAAAGCCGTACCAAAAGCGCCCCCAGTGAGAAACAGCGGAACGAACATCGCGCTCACGCCACCGGAAGCGAGCGAGAAAATCGTTGCGCCAAGCTTCGTGAAACCGAAGCTGATCAGTTCCAAGGAAGCATGATGCGCTCCGAGAATAGTTGGAACTGCTTCGTAGTTGGGACCGATCGGAACCAGCGAATCCTTGAAAATCAGAACGAACGCATAGCCGCACACACCCGTCAGCAGGCCACCAACGGCGAGTTTCACCCAGTGAGGGAGGGCCCACTTGACCACAAAGCTCCGTGCTCGCCGGAAAGTGATGGCAAAAGTCATCGCAATCAGCCCAATAAAGAGACCGAGCAGTGCGCACCAGATCAGATCGCGGCCAGTAAACGAACTGACAGTCTCGAAATCGAATATCGGCGTCGCACCGAGAAAAAATGCAAGGGTCACGTAAGAAACCACTGAAGCAATCAGCGAAGGCAATAACGCTTCGTGAGCAATGTCGTCCTTGTATGGCATCTCCAGCGCGAAGACCAAACCGGTCAGGGGTGCTCGGAATACGGCTGCCATCCCGGCGGCCGCGCCGCTGATCAGCATGATTCGACGGTCACGCGCTTCGAGATTGAACCGCCCCAACTTCGCCCAAAGCCAGGAACCCATCGCACCGCCGCCATAGATGCTGGGACCTTCTAGCGCCGCGCTTCCGCCGAAACCAACCGTCGTTACTGCCGCCAGCAACTTGGGGAAGAATGGGCGCATATCGATATCGCCCTGATGATTGTGATAGGAACGAACAATCTCCTCGGTCGAATGCTCATCAGGATCGGGAGTCAGATACTGCATGATCAGTCCAGTAATGATGAAGCCCGCCGTCACACCGGGCACCATGATCCAGGTATGGCGCAGGTAATAGCCGAACACCGCCGGCCACAGTTCACGGAGAATAATGACAGCAACGGCGGTAACCGTAAGGCCCGTGGTGACTCCAATGATGGGGGCAATGATCAGCCACTTATGCAAATTGCGCGTGTACGTCGCCCCAAGGTCCTCATGAACCAGCGGAAGGTATTTGCGCAGCAGTGGGTATTTCGATGCCCATTGCGTTCTTTTCGGCATTCTTGTTCTGTTTCTCCCTGCAAACTAAAAAAGGGCCGCCGACGGAAGCACTCCGACGCGAGCAAAAGGATCCGCGTGCACTGCAGGAGACACACTTCCCCCCGAGGCTAGAGCTTGCCAGGATCCCCACGTATTCAGTATATCGTAATGCGAGTTGCGGAAGGCGGGAGAATAGGTTACGCCGGTTCCAGCACTTGAAACCGGCGTGAAGCCGGGAGGCCAAGCCTTTCCATGCAGGCCGCGCGACGACGGTGAGAACACCGCGCGGTCATCAGGGCTACTTATCGGCGTGCCCGCTTGATACTGGAAAGCACGTTCTTCAGCGCGCTAACGAGTTCCGGACCGTTGGACCGCAGCTCTTCCCGGTGATGAATGGCCAATTCCTTAATGGTCTTGTCGCCCTTCGCCGTCAGTTCCAATAGTACTTGGCGACGATCCTCGCTATCCCGCTTGCGCCGGATAAGTCCTTTAGCGGCAAGCCGGTCTGCCAATTCTACGGTGCTGTGGTGCTGGATCTGCAACCGTTCTGCTATTTCTCCGACCGTGGCAACCCGGTCTTCCGGAAGGCCCTTGAGGGCAAGCATAAGTTGGTATTGCTGGGGATTCATACCAAATGAACGTGCAATTTGTTCACTGGCACGGAGGAACCGCCGTATCTGGTAGCGAAACTCGGCGGTTGCCCGGTAGTCTTGAGCACTAATGTTGTCTTTCGAAGCCATGCGTTATTTCCCACCCTTTTCGGTTTGCGAGCTTTCTTGCGCACCCTTAATCCCGGCTAAACAACGCCAGAGAGCGTGATCGGGAGGGATCGCGCGGTACTGCCCCAAGCTTAATTGTGCGCCGACAGCTAGCGAAGGCTACCGTGACAGACGCGTCCAGTCAATCTTTGTGACGTTTCCGCTTTCGGTTGCCGTTCTTACGTTTAGAATAGTTGGTTTTTAACAGGATTCATATCACTTTCCCGGTCTGTTCTGTCGTATTGCGACGCCCGGGTTCCGAGGAGATACGCACGTGATTCCCCGATATACCCGTCCTGAAATGGGAAAAATCTGGACCGATGAGTACAGATTCCGCAAATGGCTCGAGGTCGAGCTCGCTGCGACAGAAACCCTCGCCGATGCCGGGCTGGTTCCGAAGAAGGCTGCCCAAGCCATCTGTAAGAATGCAGATTTCGACCTGCAGCGCATTTACGAAATTGAGGCTGAGGTCCGGCACGATGTAATTGCATTCACCACGGCAGTCGCCGAAAAGGTCGGACCAGAGGCTCGATGGCTGCATTATGGTCTCACCTCCAATGATGTCGTCGATACTGCCCAGGCCCTTCAAATCAAAGAAGCTTCCGCGATTCTCAGCGACGATCTCCACCGCTTGCACGAAGTACTCCGCCGCCGTTCTCTGGAATTCCAGCACACCCCGATGATCGGACGTACCCATGGCGTGCACGCTGAACCCATCACCTTCGGGCTGGTCCTGGCAAACTTTTATGACGAGATGGACCGCAACCTGAAACGCTTTGCCGCAGCCGCCGAAGAGATGCGCGTTGGCAAGTTCTCTGGCGCCGTCGGCAATGGGGCTCATCTTGACCCTGATTTGGAAGAAATGATTTGTGAGCGTTTAGGTTTACATGTCGCGCCCATAACTTCGCAGGTTATCCAGCGCGACCGTCACGCGAACTACATCGGAACGCTGGCTGTCATCGCCTGCACCCTGGATCGCATCGCCACTGAAGTCCGCCACCTGCAGCGGACCGAAGTCCGGGAAGCCGAAGAGTACTTCAGCGAAAAGCAAAAGGGCTCATCCGCCATGCCTCATAAGCGCAACCCGGTGACCTGCGAGCAGATCAGCGGATTGGCCCGCGTCATGCGATCGAATGTACAAGCCGCCTATGAAAACGTAGCTTTATGGCACGAGCGCGACATCTCGCATTCCTCTGTGGAGCGCGTTATCCTTCCGGACTGCACCATTCTTCTTGACTACCTGCTCTACAAGACAACGAACCTGATCGACACCCTGCTTGTTTATCCCGCGCGTATGCAGGTAAATCTCGATAGCACAGGCGGGTTGGTGTTCAGTGGACAACTTCTACTCGATTTGGTCGAAGCCGGAGTAGTTCGTGAAGACGCGTACCGGATCGTGCAGCGCAATGCCATGCGGGCATGGAAAGAAGGACAGAATTTTCGCGAACTCGTGCTGAACGATCCCGACATTACCGGTAAGGTTCCGCGCAAACAGATCGACAAAGCGTTCGATCAAAACCGGCAATTGCGGAATGTGGACAAAATCTTTGCCCGGGTTTTTGGCAAAGATTCACGGAAAGCACGCAAGGGCAAGCTGCAGAAGGCCCGGGGTTGAAGTCGGGGGCTTGCAGCCGAGCCGCACGCTGAGCGTAAAACCCGCTTCAGAACTCTGCCTTCGCAGTTCTCACTGCGATCGGGCCGTTCTCGGTAGAGATCTTGAGTAGCGGCGAGCCGCTGCCATATTCCATTCGACGGGCGCCGGTGTCCCATGTTTTGCGGACTTGATCGCACATGCTTCCCAAGCAGCTCATAGGGGCGTGCTCACTCGCTTCGAGAAGAAATGGAGAATGGAATCCTTCCGGCAGGGCGAGCACGATAGGACCATTCTCGGAGCGTGCTTCCACCTGACCACCAGTCCACTCAGTACCTCGAACCTTCACTGCTACAGGCCCATTGGTTGCGGTCAAAGAGACGGTTCCTTGCGTACCTACAAATTCGATGGGACCGTTCTTAGCGGTCGCGGTGACCTGGCCAGAACAGTTGCGTAGTGCCAGCGGACCGTTCTTGGCATCGACGGCCAACGTACCAGAGACATCTCGCACTTCAACTGGACCATTCAGCGCATGCATATCCATGTTCGCGTTTCTCGGTGCATGAATCAGAAGGAATGCAGACCAATGCTCGTCCGAGGGACCTTCGATCGCAACATCACTACCATTTATGACTAGCTTTATCTGTGCAAGCAGCCGCCCGGCAGCAGCCTCATCGTCACCAGCAGCCGTCTTGCATGCCAGAACCTCGTAGTGATCGCCATCCCCAACCGCTTACCTGGATGCCGCCATTCCTCGCCGCCGTGACATGCAACGGAGAACTCGTGGCCGCCACGGTTCCAGACTCTTGTGCCCTCGCAGTCGGCTCACCCCACCAGCTCGTGTTCATACTACGGCAGGTCAGATCACTGGCTCTGGCCGTTGTGGTCAACAGCAGTACGGCGGCTGCAAAGGTTGTTAGGATCAAGGGCAGGATTCGATTCCGCATGGCGTGCCTCCATCGGCATGCTGCGGATTAGACGGGCCGCTTCAGAAACGTTAGCAGGCTTTGTCTAGAGTTAAACGGCTTTTCCTACCTGCCACAACATGAAGGCGTATTCAAAGGCTGTTTCGCGCAGCAGGTCGTAGCGCCCGGAAGCTCCGCCGTGTCCCGCCGCCATGTTCGTCTTCAGCAGAAGCGGATTTGAATCGGTCTTTAATGTCCTAAGTTTGGCCACGTATTTTGCCGGCTCCCAGTACATGACCTGGCTGTCATTGAACGAGGTTTTGACCAGCATTGCCGGATAGCTCTTAGTCTGCAGCTGATCGTAAGGCGAGTAAGAGAGCATGTAATCGTAAGCCGCTCTTTGGTTTGGATTGCCCCACTCTTCATACTCGGGGACCGTAAGCGGCAAGGATTCGTCCAGCATGGTATTGATCACGTCTAGAAATGGCACTCGTGCGATGACTGCTTTGAACAGATCGGGGCGCATGTTCGCCACCGCGCCCATCAACAGTCCTCCCGCGCTGGTTCCGGTGATAATCAGGCGATCTCTGGACGTGTACTTCTCGGTAATCAGGTGCTCAGCTGCCACGATGAAATCGGTGAACGTGTTCTTCTTGTTCATCATGCGGCCCTGATCGTGCCAGGGCTTGCCAAGATCGCCTCCGCCGCGAATGTGCGCAATCGAAAAAACAAAGCCGCGGTCTAGCAAGCTCAAAACATTTGAGCTGAAATTCACCGGGTAGGTGTAGCCGTACGCTCCATATCCGGTGAGGAGCATCGGATGCGAGCCATCCTGCCGGAAATCTTTTCGATAGACGAGCGAGATCGGGATCCTTACCCCATCATCGGCCTTGGCGTAGATTCGCTCCGACTGATATTGCGACTGATCGTAACCAGGCACCTCGGTTTGCTTCAGCAGGGTGGCTGTGTGCGTTTGGACATCGTAGTCGTAGACCGAATTCGGCGTCACCATGGACTGATAGCTGTATCGAAACTTTTCTGTTTGCCACTCGCGGTTCTGCGCCGGAGAGGCCGAGTATGCGGGTTCCGGAAAACTCATGCGGTGCGACTCGCCGGTGACAAAGTCTGTAATCCGAAAATGCGGGAGTCCGTCTTCGCGCTCCAGCAGAACATGGAAACCGGCAAAAAATTCCATTCCGGCGAGCATGACCTCCGGCCGATGCGGAACAACTTCTGTCCAGTTCTCCCGCGCCGGATTCGCGATCGGCGCCTTCACCAGACGAAAATTTCTGCCCGTGTCATTCACGCGAATATAGAAGTGATCGCCATGATGATCGACCTGGTATTCCTGATCCTGGACGCGGGGCACAATTACTTTCCACTCGCCGATTGGCTCGTCAGCACGCAGGTAGCGCCACTCCGTAGTTGTATGACTGCCGCTTTCGATCAGCAGATAGCGCCGGCTACGCGTGAGTTCCACACCCACGTTGAAGCGCTCATCCGGGTCTTCGTAGACCAGCACATCTTGCACTGGATCAGTACCAAGTGTATGCCGGTAGACGCGGTAATGCCTTTTTGTGCTCTCTTCCTCCACGGTGTAGAAGAGCGTGCGGTTGTCCGCGGCCCAGGCAAACGAACCCGTCTTCTCCATGCGCTCGGAAAAGAGTTCCCCGCTCTGCAGGTTTTTCAGATACAGCGTGTATTGCCGGAAGCCAGTGTTATCGGTTGAATATGCCAGCAGATTGCCGTCTCCGCTGAGGCTCATACCGCCAAGCGACATGAATTTCTGTCCCTCAGCAAGCTGGTTCTGATCAAGGATGACTTCTTCAGCCGGGTCAGGTTCCAAGGCTTGCTTGCGGCAGAAGATCGGATACTGTTTGCCGGCTTCCGTCCGAGTATAGTAGAGATACTCGCCCTCGCGAAACGGAACGCCAATGTCGGTCTCCTTAATATGGCTCACCATCTCCATGTAAAGCTGCTCCTGAAGTTCGGTGGTGTGCGCCATCAGTGAATCTGCATAGGCGTTTTCCGCTTCGAGATAACGCGCAACTTCCGGATTCGATTTGTCGCGAAGCCAGAAGTAGTCGTCAGTCCGACTCTCGCCATGGACAATGTCCGTTTTCGGTACCTTCCGGGCGGTGGGAGGTTCTACCGGGTGACTCTGGATCGAATTCTCGACTGAACTGGTTGGGCTGGTCATTTCTCTGGCTCGACTTACTCAGCTGGAAAGGTATACGCAACAGCTTCGATGTATCAACCTGTCTCGGAGATTAGAAAAAGGACGAAACGTCTTCAGCGGGCAATGCTTTGGAACAATAAGCGCGACTGCTCAGTGTGCTGCATCAGGCTGGTGGTGCGACGATCGACGGAGCTTCTTATGTTCTGGACAATGCCGGGAACCGTACGTCGAAGCAGAATCTGATGAACGGAGCAACCGAGGGCTACACCTACGACTCGATCTATCAGCTCACGGGAGTGCAGCAGGGCGGCAACACGACCAAGAGCTATACGTACGACAAGGTCGGTAACCGGCTCTCGTCGATTACTTCGGCCGTAGATCAGTACAACAGCTCGAATGAACTAACGTCAGATGCGACCTACACCTACCAATATGACAATAACGGCAACATGAGCAGCAAGACGGACGCAAATGCAGCGACGACCGGATATACGTGGGATTTCGAAAACCGGTTGAGCTCGGTTGCACTGCCAGGAACAGGCGGTACAGTGAGCTTCCGGTATGATCCATTCGGACGACGCATCCAGAAGAGTAGCGGGTCAGGCACCACGCTCTACGCTTACGATGGTGCAAGTATTGCAGCCGAATACGATGGTACAGGAAGCGTGGCGGCTGAGTATGTTCAGGGGGCCGGGATTGATGAACCGTTGGCGATGAGCCGCGCGGGCACGATTGCGTACTATCATGCCGATGGCCTCGGTTCTATTACTTCCCTGACGGACGGCGCTGGACTGGTGGCCCAGGTTCGCCCCTCTTTTGGGCTAACCTGGGGCTGTGTGTCACTGACGATCGATCGCAACGTTCGCGATGCAGAAGAGTTCAGCGAGAAGCTACGCTATATACATCGCAACCCTGTGAAACGCGGATTGGTGGAGCGGCCCGATGAGTGGCCGTGGAGCAGCTTCCGGCATTATGCGTATCGGGAAGTTGGTGTCGTAGAAATAGAGTTGGAATGGACGGCGCGCGATCGTGAAAGAAGAACACACGCCGGACGCGAGAGAATCTTCGAACAGGTACTCGAGCGGGTCCGAAGAAGCTACGGGCTATACGTCTACGGCTGCGTATGATGCCCGAGCACATGCACCTGCTGATAAGTGGAACTGCTCCACTCAAACCAAAAGAGGGCTTGAATGGGGCACCAACCGCGGTAAGCCGAGTTATGTGTCGCCCTACTCCGATGACTAAAAGGTCTACAAATTTACTTGACTATGTGCTGCGCAACGGTCATGTTCTATGCATTCGCCTGGGAAGCAAACGCTTTGCGCCGTTCGGCCAGTTCATTCGCGATCTTCTGGTTCGTTTCCCGACTGATCGGATAAAACAACAAGCAAAACGCGACGGCGAAGAAGGCCAGTCCAGCCCAGAGGCTCCCAGTCAGGACGATGCCGGCCTGTGCGTGCGCTGATTGCGCACTTGCCTCCGAGACAAAGCCGTAGAAAGAAAAGAGCCAACCGGCAACCGCTCCGCCGAGGGCGAGTCCAGCCCAGAGCGCAAATACCACTGCAGCCGTTACCGTGCCGCTGGCGCGGCGACCCGTTTTCCACTCGCCGTAATCTGCGACATCGCCCATCATGGCCCACAGGATCGGGCCCGATAATCCATAAGAGAATTGACGAAGTACTTCGACGCCGATGATGGCGACAGTTCCGCTCGGCGGAAGCACGAATAACAACATGCTGAAGATGCCGGAAAGCGCCATGCTGGCGACGAACAGCGTGCGTTTGCCAACGCGCACCGAAACGGCGGTGGAACATGCAACACCGAGCAGCAGAGCGGCAAGCCCGAATCCGTTGAACCAGGCGAAGATGTTTACGTTCCCCGCCACAAATCGGAAATACGGCAGCATTACATTCCCGCGTATCAGGATGGCCATAAAATAAAACAGCGTCGCGAGGAACAGCACAATCCACGGGCGATTGCTCAACAGGTCCGAGAGGTCCTGGCCCAGTGATGTCTTTTGCTGCGGGTCTGGCTGTATGCGCTCTTTTGTTGTCGCAAAAGCGATGATGAAGAAGATGACACTCACGACCGACAACATGCCCATGGTGAGCTGATATCCGCGCGCGTCATTGCCATGTCCGAAGAACCGGACCATCGGAATCGCCAGGCTCGCGACGATGAAGCCTGCGGAGTTAGCCGCGATCTGCCGGTACGAAGAAATGCTGGTTCGTTCGTCGGGATCGGAAGTCATGACTGCCGTCAGTGACGCATACGGCACATTGTTGATGGTATAAATCACCCGAAGTAGTATGTACGTGGTCCAGGCATAGATGAGCTTGCCCGTCGGACTGATATTTGGCGTCGTAAAGGTGAGGACACCGATGATGCCAAAGGGTACGGCGGTCCACAGCAGCCATGGCCTGAACTTGCCCCACTTCGTGCTCGTGCGATCGGCGATAAATCCCATCACCGGATTCAGGCAAGCGACCGCCAGTCCGACAACAAGAAATAGCGTTCCTGCCTGAGCCGCGCTTAGGCCGAAGGTGTGGGTGTAGAAATCGAGTTGCAAAGCCAGCATGGCCTGAAATACGAAGTTCGCAGCCATGTCGCCAAGAGCATATCCGGTCTTCTCGCCAATCGAGAGTTTCTGGATCATAGGAGCCTCGCTGCACGCATTTCGCTTCCTTGACACGGTGTTGTCCGCCAGCGTACAAGGGGCGAGTCGCCCTATTGTACTGAAACGTTTCTTTTCGAGGAATCACTGTGACTAAAGGCCATGCCCTTCCCTACCACCTTAGCTTCAACGCCCAGCACTCGCCCATGGGTGCCTTCATGAGCTTTACCTGCGGAAACTTCGGAACTCGCGGCGGCATCGGCCTGCAGATCGGCCAGCCCGGCGACCAGGAGGTCTTCATTGGATTCAAAGAAGGCGACCGCCATTCCAGCGCCACGCTGAAATGCCTGCCATTTTATGTCGGCGCTGTGAACCGTGCCGCAGATGCTTTCCTTGTGGAGCAGGCTGGCCCTTCGGAACAGAACGTGAAGCCGGACGCCGAGCCCTTAAAGGCCGGCGAGTTCGAGCGCTCGTACGGCTGGGCCACCGACGAGTGGCGCGCCGATGGATTGACCTTCACAGTGTATTCGCCGTTTGGACCGATTCCCGATCCGGCGAAAGACAGCAAGCAGAAGATGCGCGAGGGCCTCTTGCCCGCTGTGGTGGCGAAACTCATTTTCGACAATACCAAGGGCAAAGCAACGAAGACCGCGATGTTCGCGCTGAACCATGCTCGCCCCGGTTCGCGGATTCTGGAAGACAATCTGGGGCCGCGGCGGCTGGGCTTCGCGTTTCGTCGTGAAGCAGGTGGTGCCGCGGAATTGTTGGACTTCACCTCGTCAGAAAAAGGGGCGAAGACAAAGGCAGAGCCGTTTGTCTTCATGCGGTGGTCGCCAAGTGATGGCGTGCGCGAACGATACAATCCCGTGCACCTCCTCGGGTCGTGTCCCGGCTTTGGATTCGAAGTGCCGGGAGGAAAGAAGTACGGACTAGTGATCGCGCTGGGATCGTATCTGGAGGGATTCCAGACGAACGGCCTCGATGGCCGCTATCTCTATGCTCGCTACTTCACCGGTTTGCCCGACGTGCTCAAGACCGCGCTCGATCGCGCTCCCCAGTTGATCGCCAAAGCCGAGGCGCTCGACAAGAAACTTAATAGCGCGAAACTTTCCGAGGATCAGCGGTTCATCATCTCGCACGCCACGCACAGCTATTACGGCAGCACGCAACTGCTCGATGTGAACCGGCAGCCGTTATGGGTGGTGAATGAAGGCGAGTACTGCATGATGAACACTCTCGACCTCGCGGTCGATCACGTTTTCTGGGAACTCGAGCACAATTCGTGGCTGGTGCGTAACTTGCTCGATACTTTCGTGAAGCGTTACAGCTATACCGACGAGGTAAAGGTCTACAAAGCTGAGATTGCCATGGCAGCGCATGTCGGGCAGATCGATCCCTCGCAGGCGCCGCCTCCGCCCGATGAAGCGCAACTGAATCGCCCTTACGACAAGAAGCCGGGCGGCTTGAGCTTCTGCCACGACATGGGCGCGCACAATAATTTCTCCCCCGACGGCCGCAGCAGTTACGAACTGGCGAACCTGACAGGCTGCTTCAGTTACATGACGCAGGAGCAATTGTGCAACTGGATCCTGACGGCTGCGTGCTATGTCGCGAAGACGCGCGATCTGGCCTGGCTGAAGCGTAATAAGAATGTGGTGAAAGCGTGTTTACAGAGCATGATCAACCGCGGCGGTGATGTCGGCTTTGCGCAGTACGACAGCACGAAGACGGCTGGCGGGCAGGAGATCACGACCTACGACTCGCTCGATCATTCGCTCGCGCAGACGCGCAACAATGTCTATATCGCCGTGAAGAGTTGGGGCAGCTATCGGGCGCTCGCTCTTCTCTTCCGCGATCTTGGAGCTTCGGCGGAGCAGAAACGCTGCGAGGAACTGGCGGTGAAAGTGGCGGGAACGGTCGCCGACCAGGCCGTCGATGGCGTGCTTCCCGCCATCTTCGAGAAAGGGAACCCTGGCTACAATTCGCGCATTCTCCCGGCAATCGAGGGATGCGCTTATCCACTGTACTTCGTGAAGACGAAGTGGGCAAAGAAGACGCTCGACCAGGTATTTGGTACGCCATCTGAAAAGCGTATGTACGACGTGCTCAAGGAGCACACGCGCAAGCTACTTCTCGATCCGCAACGCCGGAATCTCTTCGCGGATGGGGGCATCAAGCTCTCGTCGACAAGCAACAACTCGTGGATGAGCAAGATCTCCATCTTCATGCACGTGACGCGCAAGGTATTCCATCTCGATCAGGATCCGGGAGTCTCCGAAGTGTTCAAGAAAGCGGATGCGGCGCACGTGAAGTGGCAAACCGAGGGAAGCTCCTACTGGGCTTGCTGCGATCAGATCGTGTCCGGAGAAGGGAAGGCGAGCCGCTACTATCCGCGAATCATCACCAGCGCGTTGTGGATGGACTAAACCGATCCACTGCTTCCAGTGTCAGGACTGCCGCGTGCTCAGCATACGCGGCATTTTTTTCTCTGGCTTCGCCCCGGAGCCCGACAAGACCGCGCGAAAAAATAGCCTCTTGACAACCATCGCAATGCCCCCTAATATTTAACCAATAGGTTATATAACCTATTGGTTTATTGCAGATGGAAGATCAACTCAGCGCTACTTTTGCAGCACTTGCCGACCCGACGCGCCGCGCGATCCTGGCCCGTCTGGCCATGGGCGAGACGTCGGTCACCGAACTCGCCGAACCTTTTCAGATGTCGATGCCCGCTGTTTCCAAGCACCTGAAAGTGCTGGAGCGCGCCGGACTGGTCGCGCGCGGCCGTGAAGCGCAATGGCGTCCCTGCCGGCTGGACGCGGCGCCGCTAAAAGAAGCCGCCGGCTGGCTCGAAGCCTATCGCCGCTTCTGGTCCGCGCACGTTGACGCCCTTGAACGCTACCTCGATCGCATGGAGCATGCAAAACCTGCGAAAAAGAACACTAACAACAAACGACGCGGTTCAGACCGCAAGAAGGAGAAGTGAAATGAAAATTAAGGTCACCAGCATTTACGTTGACGATCAGGAAAAAGCGTTACGCTTCTATACCGATGTACTCGGATTGAAAAAGAAGACCGACTTCAGCAACGGGCCATATCGCTGGCTGACAGTAACCTCACCAGAGGAACCAAGCGGCACCGAATTGCAGTTGGCGCTCAATAGCAATCCCGCCGCGAAGGCGTATCAGCAGGCGATTTTCGAACAGGGTCAGCCCGCAGTGATGTTCTTCACCGAAGACATCAAGGATGACTATGAGCGCATTAAAGCCCGTGGTGCAGAGTTCACGATGCCGCCCACTGACGTGACTGGCTCGACGATTGCAATGCTGAAAGACACCTGCGGCAATCTCATCCAGATGACGCAGTTGGCACGCTGGTAGTGCGGGTGGGTATCTGTTCTTGCAAGCAGGAGATAAGCGTGTTTGATCGCGAGCAGTACACACCGGGTCCGGCGAGCGGGGCACGGGTCGAGAAGAGAGATGGAGATAAGTGGACGCTGATTCTCGTCCGGCAGTTGCGCCATTCTCCCGAGAGAGTCTGGCAGGCGCTGACTGATCCGGTGCAACTGCGCGAGTGGGCTCCGTTCGACGTTGACGGAAGCCTGGCAACCGCAGGTAAGAATGTGAAACTCACCTGGGTGGGCAATCCCATGCCGATCGATACGAAGATCACCCGGGCCGAAGCCCCGAATTTTCTCGAGTACGGTGACATCCGCTGGGAACTGGAACCATTTGCCGGGGGAACGCGGCTGACCCTCTGGGCCAACATCGATCGCCGCTTTGTCTCGTGGGGAGCCGCGGGCTGGCATATTGCGTTCGACGTCCTGGATCATCTGCTCAGCGGTGCTCCCATCGGTCGCTTAACAGACGCCATGAAGTCGGAAGCATGGCAGAGATTGAAAGCCGAATACGCGGCGCAATTCGGAGCAGAAGAGCCCCGCTCGTAGCGAAAGAAAGGAACGGACGAAATTCATGAAGACAAAGACGGAGCTGTCGTCGAAACAGCGCGAAGAACTGCTTGGGACGCTGAAGGCGCGTTTCGAGAAGAACATGAACCGGCACAAAGGCCTTTCTTGGGCGGATGTGCAAGCGAGGCTGGAAGCAAAGCCGGCAATGCTCTGGTCGCTGAATGAGATGGAACGCTCCGGCGGTGAACCGGATGTAGTCGGTCGCGATAACAAAACGAGCGAATACATTTTCTATGACTGCTCGGCGGAAAGCCCGAAGGGCCGCAGGAGTCTTTGCTACGACGGCGAAGCGCTGCAATCGCGAAAAGAAAATAAACCCGCAGGAAGCGCTACGGATATGGCTGCCGCAATCGGTATCCAACTCTTAACCGAAGAACAATATCGAGAATTACAGAGATTCGGACAATTTGATACCAAAACCTCGAGTTGGGTGAAAACACCGTCGCGAATCAGAGAACTCGGGGGCGCGCTCTTTTGCGATCGCCGCTTCGACACTGTGTTCACGTATCACAACGGCGCGGAGTCGTACTATGCCGCCAGGGGATTCCGGGGCGCGCTACGCGTCTGAGATTGTCGGGTCCGGTACCCCACCCTCTGCCGTTTCGGGCCGAGGGTAGGAGGTGAACCGGGAATAACGCGACTGCCGTTTATTTCGGAAGCACCGTCTGTCCGATGACGATGAACTTGGCATTTTGAACGGACGGCGTTTCTCCCGGCTGTGAACCTCCGACCGAAATGACGTACTCACCGGGAACGATCACGCGATTGCCTTTTTCGTCGACCTGGCCGATAGAACGCGGGTCCACTTTCAAGCTTATGTGTCCTGTCTCGCCTGGCTTCAGGTGGATTCTCTTGAAGGCAGCGAGCACGCGCAATGGCGTTTCAAACAATTTCGGTTGCGTCACATAAACTTCCACAACTTCATCGCCAGCCCGCGATCCGGTGTTCTTCACATCGGCTGTCACGTTGAGAGGCTCGCCAGCCTTAATCTGTTGCGAAACCTTCACGTTGCTGTAGGCAAACGTGGTGTAGCTAAGTCCGTAACCGAAACCATACAGCGGCTTGCCGTCGAAATAGCGGTAGGTGCGGCCTTGCATCGCGTAGTTCTCAAACGGCGGCACCTCGCCGAGCGATGAATAGAAGGTCAGGGGCAGGCGACCAGCGGGATTGTTATCCCCCGCTAGCGTTTCTGCGATTGCAGTTCCACCTTCCTCTCCCGGATACCAGGCTTCGAGAATCGCATTCGCGTGCTCCTGGGCCCAGTTCACGGCCAGCGCGCTGCCGTTGTGCAGAACGACGATCAGAGGTTTGCCGGTTGCGCCCAGTGCTTTCAAAAGATCTTCCTGCGCCTTCGGCAGATCGATGCTCGTGCGGTCGCCGCCGCTGAAGCCCTCGAGTTTCACCGGCATCTCTTCGCCTTCGAGCGAAGGCGACAGACCGACGGTCGCGACGATGACATCCGACTGTTGTGCCGCTTTTATCGCTTCGTCGCGAAGCACGTCCGCAGGCGCCTGCCAGGTCAGGTCGATACCTGCGCTGCCGGTGCCGTGGAGATATTCGAGGCGAATCGCGTGTGGTTGCGTGTTGTCGAAATGAACGGCAGCGTCGATCACCGTGCCGCGTTCGGGGGTCTTTTCGTTATTGCTGCTGGAAACGATAAGCTTGTCGCCGAGAAACAGACGGAATCCTTCTGCGTTTTCGCAGGCGTAGCAGTAGTTCACGCGCACGCCAAGCTTGTAGTCGCCGGGAGCCGGCGGCGTGAATGTACCGCTCCAGCGCACCGAGTAGTTATTGCGCTGGAGGCCCGGCACGGGCACAACCTTATCCCAGTTGAAGTTGACGTTGCGGTCGGTGCGCGTGAGCACAGGCGTGCCGCTCAAATCTGCAGTTTTGAAGTATTCGCCGGTAAGTCCGTAGCCCGAACCCTTTGCCGGATGCAGCGCGGTGTGCTCGATCGGCATGGCAAGCCCTTCCACAAGAGTCGAGCCTTGCGCATAGCTGACTTTCGCCGACAAAAATCGCTTTTCGATGCCAGTCAGCGGGTACACGGGCGATGGCGGCGGTCCGTTGTAGTTGCCTTGCAGAGACTGCACCAGTTCGGCCGTCGGTCCGATCACGGCGATGCTCGCGACATTCGATTTCAGCGGGAGAGCGCCATCATTCTTCAGCAGGACCATCGATTCGCGTGCTGCCTTGATCGAGAGCTTCCGATGCTCCAGCGAATTCACCTCACTGAAAGGAATACGACCGTAGGCGTAGCTCGATGGTGGATCGAACATGCCCAGTTCGAATCGGGCGCGAAACAAGCGGGTAAGAGCGGTGTCGAGGTCAGCCTCTGTGATCAGATTCTCATGAACTGCCTGAACGAGTGCTGGAAATGCCTTGCCTTCCCCGTAGCCGCACTCGAGATCAGTACCAGCCTTCACGGCATCTGCCGCCGCGTGCGCCATGTCCTTCGCGTAGTGATGTCCGGTGTTGACATCGGCAACCGCAGCGCAATCGCTAACTACGTATCCGCTGAAGTGCCAGGCATTGCGCAGGTAATCGCGCAACAGCATCGTATTCGCGCATGCCGGCGCACCATCAATGGCGTTGTAAGCGCACATCACCGACTGAGCGTTCGCTTCCGTTACCGCAGCGCGAAACGCCGGAAGGTACGTGTCCTCAAGATCGTGTGGCGATACGTCGACATTGAACTGGTGGCGTAGAGGCTCGGGCCCGCTATGCACAGCATAATGTTTCGGAGTCGAAACCACCTTCAAGTACTTGGGATCGGTACCCTGCATCCCGGAAACGAATGCCACAGCCATGCGGCCAGTCAGGAAAGGATCTTCGCCGTAAGTTTCCTGCCCGCGTCCCCAGCGTGGGTCTCGAAAAATGTTGATGTTGGGAGCCCAGAAGGTGAGCCCAAAGAACATCTCATGCTGGTTGTTACGCATGGCCTCGTCGTACTTGGCCCGCGCCTCCGTCGAGATCGTCTGCGCCATGGTGTGCACGAGATCGGTATCCCATGTCGCCGCCATTCCGATTACCTGCGGAAAGTTGGTCGCGTAACCGGCAAAGGCCACGCCATGCAGACCCTCGTTCCACCAGTCATACTTTGGGACATCCAGCCTCGGAATGGCCGGCGAGTGGTCCTGCATCTGGCCCACTTTCTCTTCCAGCGTCATGCGCCCGATCAGATCCTTCACGCGCTCATTAATCGGAAGCGACGGATTCTTATAGGCCGGCTGCGTAGTGGATTGTTGCTGGGCATATGCCCCAATGACCGCGAAACCAACGCACAAGACAGTGCTCAACAGCACACGAATACGCGCAAATGACATGAGGTGCAGCTCCTATAGGTAGACTTGCATGAAAACGCGCCATTATATGGGGTCACGCTGCGGATTGCATATGGAAACAACCGAGCAATAGTAGCGGGTCTTTCAAGAAAGCGAGGCCGCCGAGATGGCGGCTTCGCGCGAAGATATCAGTTCGCACTCTGACAGAACGCGATTATCCCCAGCGCGGCTGATCATCAAGGCTGATTCCCAATGCTGTCTTGGCAACTACCTCGTGCGTGAGAAACGAATTGGCCGGATGAATGCGACCGAGGCGTGCATCACGCACCAAGCGTTCGTATCCGGCTGAGCGGAAAATGCCAAACCCGCCAAAGACATCGAGCCCTCGATCCACAACCCGCCAGGCTCCTTCCACGGCTCGGTATTTCGCGGCGAATATTTTCGAGGGCCACTGCGCGCCATGGTCAACTCCGTTCGACCAATCCTCAGCGATGCGATCGAGATGAGGTCCAATGGATTCAAGCTCGATTACCATTTCGGCAATCGTGTGCTGGATTTCGGGGTGATGCGCCATTGGACGAGTGAGTGCCAACGAACGTTTGTCCTTTACGGAAGTAATGGCGATGTCAAGCGCGCGCTGGGCTAAACCGTAATACACGTTACCGAAGCCCAGAAGGCCCCATGCAAAAATCGAAAGCACAAAGGGATCAATCCCTGCGCCTCCCGCCGGGACGACTCGAGCCACATAATGGTCTGGAATGAAGGCATTTTCCAGGATCGTGTCATCGCTGCGAGTTGCTCGCATTCCCAGAACATCCCAAGTTTCCTTGATGATATATCCCGCGCTATCCCGCGGCAGAAAGGCATGCACGATTTTCGGATGATGTGGGTCGCCGACATCCATTCCATGGATTCCCAATCGACTCCAGACTGGTGTCAAACTGCCGAACTGTTTTCGTCCGGAGAAACGGTAGCCGCCATCAACGCGCTCTGCTTTCGTGGTGGAGAGCAAAATTGGTATATCGTTGCCGCTTTCCGCATGTCCGGCAGCAAAGACCTCCCCAGCCACCGCTTCGCGCAGCATCCACTCCAGAGATCTGTCCCCTCGTCTCCAGAGATCCGCGGCAACACCGAGCCAATAGATGTGCATATTAACCGCGAGGGCAGTCGCGGGTGCGTAGTAGGCCAAGTGCCGCTGTTCGCGACATGACTCAGCAAGCGAAAAACCCAGGCCGCCTAGCTCCTTCGGCACGGGTAATAGCAGGTACTGTGCAGCACGCAGTTCTTCGAAGTCCTCCTCGAAGAAACGGTTCTCGCGGTCGTAGGCTGAAGCGCGTGCGTGAAACCGCTCTAACATACTGCTGTCCAGAACGTTCTCCACCGATCTCTTTGTAATCGTTACCATTCGCCGTTCGTCATTGGAATTGCTCCGAGACCTTTGCGAAAGGCTCTCTTTTGTTGCTGATCTCATCTGTTCCCCCATCCCCACCAGATTCCGCAATGCGAATCGTGCAAGATATTCTGCCTAACTGAGTTGCGCCTGCAAGCTTTTTCGGCGGGCAGGCGCCGCCCAGTTCCCTGTTTCTACGGTCGAGCTTCGTAAACGATGTTGAAAGGTGTTTCGGTGGCGCGGCGGAAACGACCGAATCCCGCGGCCGTGACGACGTCTCGAATGCGTTTCTCACCAGCCTGCGCTCCCAGGCACATGGCAACCTCCTGGGATCGCGAGCAAGGCGTACACAGCAGCGTGGAGAAGGAGTAGTAAACGCGCCCTACAGGGTTGAGGTTCTCGCTTAACTTGTCGTTGGCGTACGGTTCGACAATCATCCACGTTCCGTCATTGGCCAGCGATTCCCGCACGTGAGCAGCTGCGCCTACCGGGTCACCCATGTCATGCAGGCAATCGAAAACGGCAACGAAGTCATAGCCTTCACCGGGGTACTCCTTTGCCTTGGAAACCTCGAACGTGACCCGATCGGAAACGCCTTCCCGGCGGGCAGATTCACGCGCTGCCTCGATCGACTTGCTGTGATAATCGAATCCATAGAACCGTGACTTCGGAAACGCTTTCGCCATAAGCAAAGTCGAGGCCCCTTTGCCGCAGCCGACATCTGCCACCCGCGCCCCCGCCGTAAGCTTCTGCGTCACATCCTGCAATGATGGAATCCAGGAACTCACCAGGTTCGCCGCATAGCCGGGACGGAAGAACTTTTCGCATCCGTGAAAGACGCCGTCTTCGTGCTCATGCCAGCCCATCCCAGCGCCGGTACGGAACGAGTCCACGATGCGCGGCACCGCGGCAAGGGAGCCCAACGCCAACTCGAAAGCCCCGGGCAGGTACGCCGGGCTGTCTTCATTCGCAAGCGTGAACGCCTGTTCCTCGCTGAGGGAAAATCTGTCCGTACTTTCGTCATAGGTGATGTACCCTCCTGCTGCCTGCGAAGCCAGCCATTCTCGAAGATAGCGCTCGTCCGTTCCTGTCTTTGCCGCCAGTTCCGTCGACTTCATCGGTCCGGTTGCGAGAGCCTTATAGAGGCCCAACTTCTCACCGATCACGACCATGCCTGCGTGCACCGATGCACCCAGGTCAGTCACGAACTGGCCGATAAATGCGTTCAATCTGTTCATGTCGATTGCGGGAGCATGCGCTGTACTCATGATTTTTTCTCCTTTGCCAATTGGCTTCTTTCCATGCCGCCCTCGAACTGCTTCTTTCGAGACGGCTGCTTTGCTAGAATCCGCACTAACTCTGCGTCCCTGAGCTGCGGAAGGCCTCGAGGTGCTGGACCTCGGACACAGGTCAAAGTAGCAATCTCGAGGATTGGCGTAACGAAACAGCGCCAAAGAAAAGCCAAAAAATTGGCGATGGCAGCTATTTAGCTGGTGGGAGATCTAGCCCTTGCATTCGCGTTCCCTGATTTATCACTTCGGCGACTTCGTGCTCGACGTGTCCATGGGAGCTGTGCTCCGGGCCGGAGAAGAGATCAAGCTGCGTCCGAAGGTTTATGAGGCGCTGAGGTACCTGGTGGAAAACCCAGGTCGCCTCATCAGCAAGCAAGAACTGATTCAAGCAGTCTGGCCCGACAGCTTTGTTACAGACGATTCTCTAGTGCAGTGCACGGTAGAACTGCGCCGCGCTCTCGATGATCGCGACCAGCAATTGCTGAAGACGGTGCCTCGTCGGGGTTATATCTTCACGGCCCAGGTCAAGCAATCCTCTTCGGCAATGGATGACTCGTCGCGTGCGGGTCCACTTGGATTGTCGGACGAGGCTGATAGCACTGACTTTGCGAATCTCGTCAGGAAACAAGTAGATCTGCCGACTCCGCGAACGTCGCTGATCGGCCGAGCACAGGAGGTTGCGGATGGAGCTGAGTTGCTGCTGCGCACCGACGTCCGGCTCTTGACGCTGACTGGCGCCGGAGGCGCAGGGAAAACGCGCCTGGCAATTGCTATTGCGCAGACGGTTGCCGAACGCTTTCAGGCAGGTGCGCAATTTGTTGGCCTGGCTTCGTTGAATTGCCCCGACATGGTTGCGGCCGCCATTGCGAAATCGCTTGGCACTCAGCAAACCGGAAATCGCACGATATCGGAACTTATCAGCGATCGACTGCGTGACTTGGGCTCCTTCCTGCTTGTACTCGATAATTTCGAGCAGGTGTTGCCGGCTGCGACTGTGCTGTCTGAAATATTGGCTGCATGTCCATCTTTGAAAATTCTTGTGACGAGCCGCTCTGGTCTTCGCATTTATGGCGAGCAGGAATATCCGGTCGCACCGCTGCAGCAGAACGCAGCCGTTGAGTTGTTCGTGCAACGAGCAGCAGCCGTTCGCCCTAACTTCTCGTTAACAGAACAGAACATGGAGGCAATTCGCGCGATCTGCGCCAGGCTCGACGGCCTGCCGCTGGCCATTGAATTGGCGGCTGCGCGAACCAAGGTGCTGTCGCCCGGTGCCATCCTTGATCGTTTACAGAACCGCCTCCACTTGCTGACGGGGGGTGCGCTCGATCTGCCCGCGAGACAGCAGACACTTCGCAACACGATAGATTGGAGCCACAGCCTGCTGAATGAACCGGAACAGAAGCTATTCCGCAGACTCTCGGCCTTTGTTGGCAGCTGCACCATGGAGGCAGCCGAAGCCGTCTGCAATACAGCTTCCGATCTCGGGATCGATTTATTTGAAGGCCTCTCGTCCCTCCTCGATAAGAATTTAATCCAGAGGGTCGACTGGCTGACTCCAGAGCCCCATTTCACGATGCTCGAAACGATTCGCGAATATGCGCTGGAGCGTCTGATCGTCAGCGGCGAGGAGCCCGCAACACGTCGAGCGCACGCCGCATATTGTCTCGTCCTTGCAGAAGAAGGAAACCCGGAGCTGACTCCGGAGGAGCGCGTTGCTTGGCTCACAAGGTGCGACATCGAGATCGACAACTTCCGTTGCGCTCTGGATTGGCTCTTTGAGAAGCGTGAACTCAACTGGGGGCTCCGTCTCTGTACCGCTCTATTTCGATTCTGGGATATGCGAGAACATTTGATCGAGGGGCGTGCGCGTCTGGAAACTGTCGTGCGCCTAGCAGGAGCCGGTCACCTGAAGGAACGCGCCAAGATTTCCATTTTTCTCGGAGCCTTGGCCACCGCTGAGGGCGATTTCCCTGCAGCGCGGCGCGCCCTTGAACAGAGCCTTCTTCTTTACGAAGAACTACAGGACGACTGGGGCATCGCTGCTTCCCTCAATGCGCTAGGAATTTCAAGCCGAGACAGTGGAGACTACGAGTCGGCACAGAAACACCTCGAGCGCAGCCTCGCTTGTTGGCGCGCTTTGGCGGACGATTTGTCCATCGCACGTTGCCTTCACAATCTTGCCAATGTGGTACGAGTGCGCGGCAATTTTGCGAGCGCTCAGGTCGCGCTTCGTGAAGCCGCGGGTCTCTTCGAACGGCTCGGCGACCGTAGCGGAGCTGCCTGGTCTGTTAATCAGCGGGGAGATGTAGCTCGGGAACAAGGAGATCTTGTTGCCGCACGTGAGTTCTACCAGAATGCGCTCTCGGCATTCCGTGGTATCGGCGACCGATGGGGCGCAGCAAGGTCGCTGGCTGATCTCGGTTTCGTTTATTGCGAGCAAGGTGAGCACGAACCCGCGCACACGGCTTATAAAGAGGCTTTGGAGATCTTTGCTGAGCTCGGGCACCGCCGTGGAATCGCTCGTGCATTTGAGGGTTCTGCGTGCCTTGCCGCTACACAGGGCCATGCGAAACGAGCCTTGAGGCTCGCTGCGGCAGCAGCGCATTTGCGGCGATTGATCTGTGCTCCGCTCACCCAGGCAGAGCAGTCAAAACTCGACCAGAAACTCACAACGGCCTGGGGTCAAGTCAACAAAAAGGAAGGGGAGCAGGCATGGTCCGAAGGCCTCTCCATGAGCATCGAAAAGGCTATTCAATACTCCCTGGAAGATCCGCTGTCAGCTACTTCAACTTGGCAGGGTCAATAAGGCGACGGACAGCGGACACTCGATCCGCGGGGAGACCCACTCGTCGGGCGTGCTCTCGGATCGTGTTCTCATCAGGAGCCAGGTAGACGCAGTAGACCTTATCTTCAGTGACATAACTGTGGAGCCACTGGATCTTCGGCCCCATCTCTCTCAGCGCTTCGAGAGAGCGCATCGAGAGGTCCTGAATTTCGGACTCCGACAGCTTTCCAGCCCCGGGAACTTCGCGCTCAATGACAAATTGCTGCATGGGGTGCCTAGTTTAGCATGAACCGAAATCAGGAGTAGCGGGCCGATCTGCCCAGATAAACTCCCCAGGGATAAGTTAACCCACTACCGGTAAGTACTGATTCCCGGCCGGACTCTGCAGATTCGAAGAAAGGATTTCATCGCAAAGTAACGGCAAGGGTTGCTGAATGCTGCAGAGAGCCTGATAGGGCATTGACCGTCAAGGTGTTGACAGACGGGTGTAGAGGGGGGAGCCGGGCATTGATGATGAAGCGGTATTAGATGATCCGCCCACCGCACGATAACATGAGGAGCAGCGCCATCGAGAGCACCTCCGTCGGTTGTCACGAATACGCCGACATCCGTGGCCACGTAGAGAGTATTCGGCAGGCCGGGGCCCACGACGATGTCGTTTGCCGGCACATCGGGTAATCCGTTATCAATGGAAACCCATGATGTTCCATATTGATCGAACCTGATCACATGTCCGTCGGTATCGCCCGAGAAGGCTTCGTATCCTGATACGCTGGCATATCCAATGCTGGTATCGAGAGGATCAGGTGCGGTGCGACTCACAATGCGTTGGAATGATACCGGCGCCATCGGTGAAGACGAGTCGGCAGGTAATGCTGACGCGACCTGCCACTCGCCGCTGGTCTGGGCAAAGAGTGCCGGAACTGGTGATCGGGAGTGCCCGCGGGCGGGTCGGATTCGGAGTAATCAGATCGCTCTATTCATGATGTTGATTCTCGCCGCCAACTCCGCCTCGCGACAGCAATGGAACTTTGGCGTTATCAGATCTCGAAACCTAGGGCGTTCGAATGAATCCGGACAATTGCTGCAGATAAGCACAAGAAGTAGTTCTAAGTTCCTGGGTAACCGGCAGTTCTTCGACAATCTTTCCAGCAACGAGCACCGCGATTCGGTCGCAGATTGCTCCTACGGAGAGCAGATCATGAGAGATGTAAAGAATGGCAATTCCAAGCTTTTGGTTCAACTTACGAAAAAGGTCAAGGATCTCGGTTTGCGTTACAACATCCAGAGCACTTGTCGGCTCATCAGCTATGAGAAGTGAAGGATGATGCAACACAGCCATCGCAATGAGTACACGCTGCGCTTGACCTACGCTGATTTGAGAAACTCGACGCCGGAGGAAATCTTTATCATGGGGCAACGCGACACTCGAGAGTGTCTGAGCGATCACATCCGAACATAGTTTCGAATCTCCCTCAGCGTGAATTCGCCAGGCTTCTCGCAATTGTTTTCCAATGCTTAGGACAGGGTTCAAGGAAGACAGTGGGCTCTGTAATACAAGCCCAATCTCTTTGCCGCGCAGCGAGCGCATCTCACGTTCGGAGAGATCCAGAAGGTTCCGTCCACTGAAATTGATGAGACCTCGAGCTACACCTTTCTTCATATGCAACAACCGGAGGATCGACAGTGCGATGGTGCTTTTACCGGAGCCACTCTGACCAACCAGGCCGAGGATTTCTCCTCGCTTGAGTTCCAGACACACGTCTTGTAACACGCCCTGCTGGTTGGCGTAGTCCACCGATACCCGAAGGCTCAGCAAAGATGTATGTTCGGCATTCATCGCTTGGCGATAGTCTCAATGTTCCAATATGTCTGCGGCCGCAAGACGGACGGCTGCATCCCGGTGAGCGACGTCGAGTACGCCGATAATGCGTTCTTATTTACCAGATAGATGAACGGCGCATGATCGTACACGATCTCTTGCACTTGATCGAAGTATTGCTTCCTCTTTTTGGGGTCCATCGATTGCGCCTGAGCACGAACGAGGCGATCGAGTTGCGCCTCCCATGGAGTCTCTGGAGCCGCTTCCTTAGGGTTCCATTGATGATTTTCGGAAGAACTCAGCCAGACGTTCATCTGCCCGTTCGGATCCCAATCGACATTGGTAAGACCTAGCAATACTGCCTCGTAGTTGAACGTCTGCGTGATACGCTCGATGAGGGATGGGAAGTCCAGCGGGACGACATTGACCTTCATTCCGAGCTTTGCGAGGTCCTGCTGAATCATCGTCGCCATACGCTCGCGATACTTATTCCCGGCGTTGGTGACGATCGAAAACTCGACCGGATTGCCGGCGCGATCCTCAAGAGTTCCCCCTTCCTTCCGAAAGCCATCTCCTTGTAATTGCGTTAATGCAGCGGCAGGATCGTAAGATATCGGAACGAGTTTGGCATTAAACCAAAAGTGGTTTGCGGGTGAAACAGGACCAATCGCAGGAGTGGCTCTTCCTAAGAAGGCAATTCGACACAGGTCGGAACGATTGATTGCCTCTGAAACAGCTCGTCGAAACGCTGTGGAACGAAACCAGGCTTTTTTGTAGTCGGGGACTGGAGCTTTCGCGACCTGGTTGAACCACATCTGCTCTGTGTCAAAGGACTGGCCCGAATCGTGCGTAAGCTGCGGAGCCGCCGCGTTGAGTTTGTCGTAAGACTCGGCGTCTATGGAGTTTATGAGATCGATGTCGCCGCGGCGCAGCTCCAAGGTTTCGATATCGCGATTCGGCTGAACCTCCAAACGAATGGAATTCAAATACGGCAGCTGCCTTCCGGAGGCGTCTTTCTTCCAATAATTCGGATTTCGGTTGAGCAGCACGTAAGCACCCGGTTTGTAATCTGCCAGGTAAAACGGCCCGAGGACCGCCAACTCCTTCTTCGGCGAATGAGCCGACATGATCGCCACCTGATCGAACTGGCGATCAAGACTGGCGACGGGCGCAGGAAATGTGATCGAAATCTCCGTTGGCGAAATGACATTTGTGATGACGTCTCCCGGGCCTGATCGGAAGGCGTCTCCGGTTGGGGAATGCGCAGCCGGATCCATCATCTGCTTTACGGTGTACTCGACGTCAGCGGAGCTGAACGGTGTCCCATCGGAGAAATAGATGTGGTCGCGCAACCTGAAGGTGATGGTTCGTCCATCTTTGGAGACTCGCCACGAGGTCGCCAACTCAGGTTGCAGCTGCTGCGTCGTCCGATTAACACGCAGAAGTACACCGCCGGTCAAATAACGAATTGTTTCTGAAGGCTCATCGACGACCTGTATCGGATTGAAGGTCTTCGGTTCTGCGTGTAGACAAAGGCGCAACTCACCTGCCTGCGCCCAGGCGTTCGCAATGAACACGAGAAGAAGTACTATGATTGCACTTGCCCTTCTCACAGCGATATTTCCTCTCGACTAAGCAACACTTGGAAACTGACTACAACCAGGACGAGTAACGTAAAAGGAACAAGCTTCCACCACTCTCCACTGAAACTTGAGAACGATTCCAACTCGCGCAACGAGCTACCCCATGAAGGGAGCGGCTCCGCGACTCCCATTCCAAGAATGCCCAGGTTGGCTTCGCTCAGGATGAAAACCGGAATGGAAATCAGAAACTGTGCAAAAAGAACCGGGCGCAGTCTCGGAACGAACTGCATCGTCAAGAGGCGCCAACCATGCTGACCCGTTGCTCGAGCTTGCAGCAGAATGTCACTAGTGCGGAATTCACGAGCTTCCGTGCAGATGACTCGTGCTGCTGCCGCCCATCCCAGGAGCCCGAGAGTCAAAAAGGTGATCAGGACGGAGGTTAATGGGGCGGCGTTTAGCGGCAATAGCGAACGAGCTATCAACAATAAAAAGAGCCACGGCAAGCAAAGAAACAGGTCTGTGACAGCCATCGTGATTCGTTCTGGCCACCCTCCGAGAAAGCCTGCCAGGCCACCTATCAAACTGGCCAGGGAAATTGATATGAGTGCTGCGATAGGCGCAAGAGAAAGCGAAATACGTGTCCCGTAGAGAGTCCGTGAAAGCCGATCGCGGCCCAGATCATCAGTCCCCAGCAGATGTGCACTGGAAGGGGCTGCATCCGGAACCTCACGATACTGGAAAGCGTAATCTGGCGATGAAAGCTTGCCCGCGAAAAGAGCACACAGGCTCACCACGAGGAGTACCGCTACAGCGATTGCTCGCGCCACTTTCATGAGCCCTGGCTCCGCACGGTCGGAGGTACCAGATCGGAAAGCGAATTGGCGAGAATAGTGACGACGGCGATGAGGGCGGTCAGGGTCACCAAAACTGGAAGATCCCGCGCGAGGGCCGATTGCCAGGCCAGTTGGCCAAGTCCAGGAATTCCACAGAGAGATTCGATCGCGATCGAAGCACTAAGCGCGAGGCTAACGCTAATGCCCGCGATGGCAAGAAACTGTCCGGCACATACGGGGATAATGTGACAAATCAGAATGCGGATAGGTCCGGAGCCTTTTGCCAGCGCCGTAATGACGTGCGGCATTGAGAGCGTACGCACCAGAATGTTGCGCGCATAACGATAAACAACCGGATAGATCACGGTTGCAATCGCCAGGCCTGCAGGCACCCGCAACAAAACGAAGATCAATGCGAGGGCGGCAATCGGAATGCACAGGGACAGTGTCGCTATCGATCCAAACAGCAAGTCCAATCCGGACGCGCGGGCTATTCCGGTAGCAAAAGCGAATAGAAAACCTATCCCGCATCCGAGAGCAAGCCCGGAGCCGCATGTCCTAAACGTCTGCCCGGCTCTCTGCCGGATGAGTTCACTGACTGGTGTGCCAAGGGCGCTTGACCGGCCCAAATCACCATGAAGTGCATGCGCAATGTAGGTTGCATAGAAAGAAAGGAGATTCCGATTGGCTAATTTATCTGCCTTCAATGCGGCTATGGTGTCTGCGCTGAGGCGGCTGTCAAGTTGGTGCTCGTCGGAGTCAAAACCAGGCGCCATCCGCACGAGAGTCGCTGAGACAAGCAATCCGATCAGTATCGTGACTACGATTGCGGCCATCCGGATTGCAATTCGCTTCAGCATAGTGGCCTAGTTCACAGTGAGTGAACTCTCGGGTGTGAGGGAGATTTGGCCCAGTTTCTTACTCCGCTCGCGTTGCTCATGTTTCAGCATGTACATGCGCTGATCTGCTGTAGCGAGTAACTTTTCGGCATCAGAGCCGTCGCTGCCGAAAAACGCGGTTCCAACGCTCGCGGAAATGAGATCGACTCCCGTGATCTCGCGCCCCGCCTCGGTAGCAAGTCGGCTGATCAAGGCAGCCTTCTGTTTTACGTGCGACTCAGTGAGGGACGGAACAATCATCACGAATTCGTCTCCGCCCATTCTGGCAACGTAGTCGTACTCTCGAAAGTTCAGCATCAACTTTCCAGCAAACTGCCGCAGGACCTTGTCACCATGTTGATGACCGAAGCGGTCGTTCACCTGCTTGAATCCATCGAGATCGCAGACCATCAGTGCCAGCGACAACCCATCTCGAGAACAGCGAGCAAGCTCACGATTGAGGTGCAAATACAAAGAGCGCGCATTCGGAAGGCCGGTAAGGAAATCTGTAACGGCTGAGTCCTTCGCCTGCTGGTATCGCTGTGCATTCTCGATCGAAAGTGCAACTTTGGCACTGATTGCGAGCAAGATGCGCAGGTGGTCGCGCGTGAATGCTTCTTGCTCCGATCGGTAGAGTGTGAGGACGCCAAAGATCTTCTGGTCCAAACCGCAGAGTGGCACTGAGAGAGCAGAACGCAATGCACCGAGACGAATGTCGTCACCCACGGTTCCTGGTTCGCGCGTGGGATCGCCATTGATGAGCGGCTTGCGATTCTGCGCTACCCATCCGGACACGCCGTTGCCCAGTGGGATTTCCATGGCCGATAAGACGCGCGCGTTGTCGCCGGTTGCGTACATCGGAATAAGACGATCCTCACGGCAGATGTAAATGACTGCGGAGTCGTACGGCACAAGCTTCTTCAAACGAACAGAAAACACGGAAAGGGTTTCGTCGAGACTGAGCGAATTCCCCAAATCATGACTCAACTCATACAGCATCTGTGCTTCCTGGCGAGCAGCAGCAATGGAAGAGAGGAAGCCAGCGTCGCCGGACAGCGTGTCTTCTCCGGCGGTCGACTGATCCAATCCTGCCGCTGGGGCGCTTCCGCGGGGGACCATGATGTTGGTGGACAGCCGTTGTAGCGACTGCTTCTCCTGGCTTTGCGTCAGCGCTTCCAAGTCGAGATAGCGTCTCGAAAGCACGTCTACGACGTCAGGATCGAACTGAGACCCGGCATGGAAGCGAATGATCTGCATCGCGTCCGTAAGTGGCAGTGCTTTCCGGTACTGCCGATCGGAGGCAAGCGCGTCGAAGCAATCGACCGCGGAAAGAATACGGGCGCCTATCGGTATTTCTTTTCCCCGGAGACCGTTTGGATATCCCGAGCCATCCCATTTTTCATGATGTGCCAGCACGATTGGCACCACTGGGTAAGGAAAACTAACACGCTCGAGAATTTCGGCCCCGACGAGCGGATGTATCTTCATCTTCTCGAATTCTTCCGCAGTCAGTTTTCCAGGTTTATTGATGATGTGTTCTGGAACGGCTAGTTTACCGATATCGTGCAGTAGTGCCGCAGCTCGCAATGCCTCGATCTCGTCTGATGAGAGTCCCATCTCCTTACCGATTTCAAGGGCGTATACCGTAACGCGCTGGAGATGGTCGTGGGTTGTATGGTCTTTTGCTTCGATTGCCAGCGCCAATGCTTCAATGGTCCTTAAGTGAAGGGCTGCCATTTGTTCAACGTGGCGCCGCTCATCCTCAAGCCGGCCCAGATAAACGCGGTACGAGCGGTAGATCCAGTAGACGATAGGTAGAACCAGAAGCGCAGTCTGCCAGCCAACATAGCGGCTGGAGAAACTGATTGCACCCGCGATGCCCGCTCCTACCAGGTAGTAAGGAAAAGACCAGAAGTAGCACTCCAACCAAAGTTGCTTGAACGACTTTTCCTCTGTCAGAGAGATGATCGCCGTGACTGGAATCGTGTTTGCTAAGAAGTAAGCAGTAGCCGCGCTGATTAACATCAGCTGAGTGCTGCCGTGAAAGATGATGGCCGCTTTCGTGTATACGAAATGCGAGACCGCGATCGCCGTGCACATCATACTAAAGACATTGAAGATGACGTGAACAGGTTTCACCCTTTTCCAGGAACCATAAAACGACTGCACGAGCGTAGCTGCACAGCCCAAAGCCATGGTCTCGGGATAGCTCATATCGAGCAGCCCGATGAGGATGAAAAGGAAATTCACCGACATCGTGCCATTGATACCAGGAAGAGTGACTTTCATTCCTGACGCGAGCATGGCGATCAGGAAATAGAAGAAAAATCGGACTGGGTCGCTGGACTGCCAATGCGAAAAGGTCGAGGCGGCGATAACGAAGCCTGCCGTCGCGGTAACTGCCACGAAAATACGGGCTTTCCAGTTCATGCTCGCTTTAGACCAGTCCTTGCTCCGCTGCACGTTGGTGGGAGGTCTTTCGCGCGCACAGCTCGCCAATGATGAGTTATCAACTACTTGAGCAGGACGGGAAAGATTACCGAGGTCACAATCGCCAGAATGCGAATTGAGATTGTTGAATCTATCGTCCCGCAGTCGTGAGCGACCTATATGGCTTCTACTACCCCGGGCAAGAGGTGCACACGTTTCACTCTCCGAAATGAGACAGAATGGCGCAACCGATGGGACAAGCGCACACTCTGGCGCAACCGGCAACCCGAGAAATCACTTGTTTTCAATGAAATGCACTCTGGAAGTGGCGGTGCAATCAGACTTGCGAAAGTAAATCGTGAGCCGAAGCACGGTTAACGGAGCAAGGAAAATGGAAATCAGAGATGGCGCTGCTGAAAAGAAAGAAATGAGCCCCAAAAAGCTGGCGGACAGCGCTGCCTGGGGCGGAAACGCCGTCCGTGTACTTCTCGTCATGGTATGTCTCTCTACTCTCGCATTTGCGGGCAGGAAATCGAGGGATTTGCAGAATCTTCCGACGGGCAAGACCGTCAGAGTCATCGTCCAGTACGCACACGCTCCTAGCAGCAGTAACGACGACAAAGCCGTGAGAAGGGGCGCAAAATTCCACGGTCGCCTGGCTCTCATCAATAGCACGGTTTTGACGATGCCGGCCGACAAGATCGATGACTTAATGGCGAACGACCCGAATATCAAGTTTGTCTCCCCCGACCGGCCGGTTCAGGGCGCGCTGGATTATGCGCAGGTGGCGATCGGTGCTGACGTTGCCCAAAGCTACGGTTGGAACGGCGCGGGAGTTGGAGTAGCAGTTATCGATAGCGGGCTCGCGACCGTACCCGACTTGCAAGGCGGTCCCGGCAATCAGCGCATTGTCTACAGCCAAAACTTCACCACCGATGTTAGTGGTGACCTCTACGGACACGGGACACACGTCGCCGGCATAATCGGCGGCGGCGGAAATTCGTCATCTTGCCCGAACTGCACTCCAGTTCACGGCGTAGCGCCTGGGGTAAACCTGATTGATCTGAAGGTTCTTGATCGAAATGGGTCAGGTTCGGATAGCCAAGTCATCGCAGCTATTCAACGCGCAATCCAACTGAAGAACACCTACAACATTCGAGTGATCAATCTCTCGCTTGGTCGTGGTGTATTTGAAAGTTACACGCAAGATCCGCTGGATCAGGCAGTCGAGAACGCGTGGAAGGCCGGCATCGTTGTAGTCGTAGCCGCCGGCAACTACGGTCGTGATAATTCAAACAACAACAACGGATACGGCACAATTACGGTGCCCGGCAACGATCCGTATGTGATTACTGTCGGTGCCATGAATACGCAGCAGACATACACGACGGCGGACGACGTGATGGCCACCTACAGTTCAAAAGGACCGACTCTGGTGGACCATGTCGTCAAGCCTGATCTGGTTGCCCCAGGAAATCGCATTGTTTCGGACCTTGCTTCGACAAGCGCTACTCTCTACACCCCTAGCCTCGATGGCGTACCGGTGGCCTACTACCAGCCAGGCGCTTTTGGCTTTTCCAACAAGTACTACAGCCTGAGTGGAACGAGCATGGCGGCGCCCATGGTCAGCGGCTCGGTTGCTCTTCTTCTACAGCAAAACCCGAACCTGACACCGGACCAGGTGAAGGCGCGCTTGATGAAGACAGCCAACAAGAATCTGCCCACGTCTAGCGCAGTTACCGACTTGACGAGTGGCATTACCTACTACATTCAGGACGACATATTCACGGTAGGTGCCGGATATCTCAATATCAATGCAGCGCTTAACAACTCGGATACCGCTCCTGCCGCGGTCGGCTCAGCTAAGTCCCCGACCGCAGCCGTTGACGGTCAGGGGAATGTCTATATCGTTCAGGACCCCTCGCTGGTCTGGGGCAACTCAGTGATTTGGGGAACATCGGTCATCTGGGGAACATCGGTAATATGGGGAACCAATGCGTCTGGTCAGTCGGTGCTCGCGGGAAGTTCGGTGATCTGGGGGACTGCTTCCGCTAGCGCGTACAGCGTGATCTGGGGCACCTCCGCCGACGCGTACAGCGTGATTTGGGGTACATCCGGACAGGCTGACAGCGTGATTTGGGGCACGTCCGTTGCCGAAGCGGGTGACCAATAGGACAGTTGCTGACTCGAACGTCTGATCGTACTGACTGAGGACGATGAGAGATATGTCAAAATCGGCAGCAGCATTCGTCATCATGATCGTGATGTGCGGGTTCGTGACGTTCGCCTACGCCACAATCCATTTCGAGAGCAGCGACACATCACGCTTTCTCGTTCTGCTGGGCGTTGCGCTTCTGGCAGGTTGGTTGAAACTGAAATTGCCTGGAATCACCGGGAACATGTCAATCAATCTGCCGTTCATCCTCCTCGGCGTCAGTGAACTCGGTCTCTTACAGACGCTCTTTGTGGCATGTGGTTCAACGATGGTGCAATCGTTGAAGAAGCCCCGCAGGGAGATTGAATGGGTGCAAGTAGCGTTCAATTTTTTCAATATGGCGCTATCGGTTGGTTTGGCAAACTACGTCGTTCACCATGCCATTCACCAATCAAGTTTCCTGGCGGCTGCTCTTCGGGTGTCCGTTGCATCCGGAATCTTGTTCCTGGCGAATACAATCCCCGTCTCGGCGATCATTTCATTAACTGAAGCCGGAGCACTGACCAAGATCTGGTACCGGATCTTCTTGTGGTCCTTTCCTTATTACCTGTTGAGCGCCGGAGTGGCATCCATATTTGATTCGCTCAATCATCACTTCGAGTGGCAGGCGCCTTTGCTCGTTCTGCCTCTCATGATCGCTGTTTACCACTGTTACAAGGGCTACTTTGCATTCAGTCCGCGTCGAATGGCCTCCGTCGCAGCCGATTAGGACGCTCTCAAACCTGGTTTCGTCAGCCATACTGATGACTTTGGTCACCTCGGCTCTCTTCCGTCCATTGCTTCCCGCCAACCCCTTTAGTACCGTCTAGCAAGCAAGCTATACCTCCCAAGCGGACCTTTGCGTCCAGAGTGGCCTCGGCGCCCAACTATGGATGGGCAGAGGAGCTGACCATGAGCACTTTAGTAGCGCCAGCGAAAACGGACGCGAACGACTGGGGAATGATCGTCGCCAGCGAGGGTATGCGCTCCGTGATGCTCTTAGTCGAGCGCGTCGCCAACAGCCGCGGTTCTGTTCTGATAACCGGCGAATCCGGGACGGGCAAGGAGTTGGTTGCTCGATCGATTCACCAACGGTCCTCGCGCCGCGATGGTCCGTTTATCGATCTGAACTGTGCTGCTCTTCCCGAACATTTAATCGAAAGCGAACTGTTTGGTTACGAACGAGGGGCGTTTAGCGGAGCCGATCAGTCAAAACCTGGCATGTTCGAATTGGCAAACCACGGTACGCTGTTTCTCGACGAAGTCGGTGAAATCGACGGCAAGATTCAGGCGAAATTGCTGCGGGTTCTGGATGGGAGCCCGTATTATCGTCTCGGTGGCAAGCAGAAAATCGTAACTGATGTTCGCGTGATTTCCGCGACGAACCGGGCACTGGATGGCAGTGACTCGAACGGAAAGTTTCGTTTGGACCTCTATCATCGTCTTGCCCAATTCAAGTTGCAGATTCCGCCTCTTCGCGAACGCGTCGCAGACATCCTTCCAATCGCCGAGAACTATCTGCAGCAGATTGCTCCAGGCGCAACTTTTTCCGAGGACGCCAAGGAGGCCTTGTTGTCGTACCGCTGGCCCGGCAACATTCGCGAACTGCGAAACTTTGTCTTTCAGGCCACCACCGTCGCAGGCCCCGAGGTGATTCGAAAAGAGCATCTGCCTGCCAGCATTGTGAATGACAATGGCATTCTCCCCCTGACCGGAAGAAACGATCGCGGTACCGGTTTCGACCTCGCCCGGCTGGAGCGGGACGCAATTCAGCAGGCGCTCGATAGCACGGGCGGCCATCAAGGCCGTGCCGCGGAGCGTCTCGGCATTTCGCGACGTACGTTGAGCAGGCGCTTACGCGAATACAAGAAAAAGAGCGAGCCGCTGAGTGGAAATACTCTAGGAACTCTTAACAGTGAACAAAAACAGTGTTTCCGGGCCGATGCTGAGTTTCCCGTATTTGTGCGTTCGGCCAACGGAGAAACGTCCTGTGTCGCATCGAATTTGAGCAAGACGGGCGTGGGTCTACAGAAATTAAACCCGCGACTCTACGGACGAGATCGCGCTATCGAATTGGTTATCTGCCTGCCAAATGGATTCACCATTGAGGCGAAGGGGACCGTGATGTGGTCGCGCGCCGACGGCAAAGCCGGTGTCAAGTTCACCAGCCTGGATTCGACGAGCGAGAGCCATTTGGACGACTGGATCACTGGCAAAATTGCCGAGGAAGGTTGGTCTGCACAAGACTAGCCGGGATACGATTCAGCCGTTTCTGTGTTCAGACCGAATTTGTGTTTCCCAGGAGAGATGGGGTGCCTGGTGGGATTCGAACCCACGTCATCCGGAGCCACAGTCCGGCGTTCCACCGCTGAACTACAGGCACCATCGGGGAAGAAATGGACCTGACCCAGGCCCATCCGTGTGCGGCAATGATTTCGGCTGGCATGCCGTAGGAGCATCGTCACGGTTGCCGCATTAGGATTATAGCAATCCCTACACAGCCATGTCAGTCGGCGTCACTTGCCTGTCCGCATCACGAGTCTCGGAAGCAAAAACATCAGAAAAAAAGATCCGCCGTTGCCGGCGGATCAAGTTCTACACATGCGTTGTGAAAATCTAAGCTCGCCCCACCCCGACGTACTGGTATCCCATCGACCGAAGCCTTCCAGAGTCGAGCAAGTTTTTGGTGTCGATGATGATGGGCCGTTTCAGCAGTTTCTTGATCTTCTCGAAATCAAGCGCGCGGAACTCCGGCCAGCCGGTGCCGACCACAAGAGCGTCGGAGCCTTCTGCGGCGGCGTACGGCGAAACGCAGCAGTGAATACCTGACAGCTCGGTGTTCCCTTCCGACACGGCAACCGGATCGTACGCGCGAACGTGTGCACCTTGCGTAATGAGATTACGCGCCAGCAGCAGCGAAGTAGAACCGGCGATGTAATTCGTATTCGGCTTAAACGCCAGGCCCAGGATTCCAAGTTCTTTGCCCTTTATGTTGTCGACCAGCGAGGTGATCTTGTCGACGATACGGTCAGGCAGTGAACGATTCACTTCGCGCGCTGCGCTGAGGATTCGCAGCGAAACGCCATTCCCACTGGCCAGAGTAGCGAGCGAGTCCATCTCCGTTTCAGCAAATGGTCCAGCGAATACCGATCCCGGCTGCAAGCATCGCGGGCCGATCTTCTTGTCCAAGCCGAGCGCCAACGCCAAATCCATGGCATCAGCCTTCACGCGTTCGCTGAGGCTGGCGATTTCGTTGATGAACGCAATCTTCGTTGCGACAAAGGCTGTCGACGCTTCGCGTACCAATTCAGCGGTTTCGTGATTCGTTACGATGACCGGCACCCCGCGCATCACCAGAGGCCGATACGTCTGCTTTAATGTCATGACAGCCTCGCTGGAACTGGTTCCCAGCAGAATGCGGTCGGGCCAGTTGAAGTCTTCCACCGCGCAGCCGTTGGTTAGGAACATGGGCTGAGAAACAATCGTGATCGCCAGCCCGGCGTCCTTGATGCGGCGCTCGATGCGAGCACAGGTACCTACCGGAACCGGACTACTCACCACAAGGACGGTTCGGGGACGTGTCATTTGCGCCAGCCGTAATGCAAGATCTTCAACCTGGGTGTGCGTGTCTTCGGCAAGAAAGATCACATTGGATTTTGCTGCGGTGGCGGCCACTTCGGTCGAGTACATCAATCGGCCAGCACGCACATTGCGTCGCAGAACTTCTTCCAAATTCTTTTCGTAGAATCCGAGGTTTCCCTGCGCGACTTCTTTTAAACGTGCACTGTCTTCATCGAAGCACGTTACGGGCAATCCGAAATCCGCCAGACAGGCGGAGATGATCGTGCCCAGATAGCCGGAACCATACACGGCGGTATGCATACGGAATTTCCTTTCGGCCGAAGTGAAACTGCCGGCAAAGCCTCTTGGGGGAGGGCTTTAGCCTTTATCGGAGACTAAGTTGTAGCGTTTTCAACAGTTCATTCGCAATTCGAATTCAGGCCATGTACAGTCGTGCAGCAGTTTGCCGCAAGTAACTGAATAGCTATTTGTCGGTGGAAATTAGTTACTCGAGGGTAAACAATCGCCTACTTATCGGCGATAGGGGCAACGCGCTTGCCTAACGGGACGGGCGCCAGGTCGGTCCAGCGTTCTTCGGACGCCTCGCGGACGAATGTCAGTTCCTCGATACAAACCAGGCGCGACCCGCGAAATGTGCTCCAGCGCTCGCGTGCTGTGTTTTCCGCTTCCTGGGCTGCCTCGATCGTCTCCAGTTTCGCGATCGTCAAATGTGGCATATAGGGCCAGTTCTCTTCAGCCCAAAGCGAAGCACGGTTCATCTGGTCGTGCAATTCGCGCATCCGGTAGGCCGCATGCGCCACCCGGATGAATACGGTGGGCGTAACCGGCATGAAGGTTTCCACTTCCCCCAACTCGACGATGAATGGATTGGCGCCCTGACAGACCGCTTCGACCTGTTCCAGCGCCTCCTGTTCCGTTCCGCGCAGGCATCGGGGCGGAAGGATAGTGATATGGGCGGGGAGGTGTGCATGAGGTGGGTGCAGCTCACTACGCAGGTTCTCCACAAACTCGCCTAGCGCATTCCGGATATATGCCACTAATGCGTAGCGTACCGTCTCCATGCCATTCGTCATTATAGACGGGCCGGCGTTGCCAGGAGTACCGGCCACATGTTCGAGCCGGCGCGGGAAAGTCTAGCCTCCTGACGCCTGAAACCGCTGGCCTATGTGATGCCAAACATTGACTCCGCTTTCTATTCGCAATACCATGCGCGCGAATGGAGGACCTGCGATGCGTATCTTGCTGCATTTCCGTCGGGTTCTTTGTGTGGTGTCAGTTTCCTTGCTGCTCGCCGGAGCAGCTTTCGCGCAGGCCGCCGCAACCCCGAAGTATGACGTGAGTACAGAGACAAAACTCAAAGGCGTTGTGGAAGACTTTCAATTGCTGCCGCCTTCCGGCCCAAAACCGCAAGCGCGTTTGGTTTTGAAGTCGGGCACAGAGGATGTCCAGGTATATCTCTGTCCAAAATCTTTCCTCGACGACATGGGCGTGACCTTCAAGAAGGGGGATGAGATCCAAGTGACCGGGTCCAGAGTCAAGGTGGACGGCTCAGATTTGACGCTCGCCCGTGAAGTCACCAAGGGCGAAGATAAACTGATCTTACGCTTTGATAACGGCAAACCTGCGTGGTGACGCAAGCTGAATGATGCTCGTCTCCACTAGCAGCACGGACTCCAAATATCTCTCTGCGCTCTGGCATTGAAATTCCATCTGTAGCGGGGCATGGATCCGCTCACCCCCATTAGTTGCCCACGCTGGGGTTCCAGGCATTACTATGGCGTTTTCACCGGGGCATAAAGTCGATCAGATTCCCATCTGGGTCACGAAAATAGAACGAGCGCGAGCCCCACGGCTGATTCGTGGGAGGTTTGGCGCGATCGCACGGGATAAGAACTATGTCTTCGGGATGAATTCGATCGCCCGCATTCGACGGACGTTGCCTGAGGCTTCCCGCGGGAAACGCCCTGCCAGAAACGGACACCACAGATGTGTACATGTTAAGATTTTTGTGACTCCTCAGCGGCTCCATCCACACAGTCGGGGCGTAGCGCAGCCTGGTAGCGCACCTGCCTTGGGCGCAGGGGGTCGGAGGTTCGAATCCTCTCGCCCCGACCAACTCTGAAGATCAATGCTCGTATAGTTAGAATAGTTAGAATGAATTGGAAGCTAGGAGACAAGACAGATGGCAAGAAAAACAAATAGCTCAAAGCCGAAGCGCCGGGCCAAGTCCGGCAAGCGCGCCGATTATGTCGCGTCCACGATGAAGAAGCTAAAGGAACTTGCGAAGGCATGATTCACGGCGTAGCGATCAACTCCAGCGCTGATGGACACGCTCAAGTCTTGGGAATTCTTCCGCTAAATCGCCGCTAGACAACATCCTTAGTTGGGTCTACCACCTCCGCAAAGTGGGAGCGATGGAAAACCCTCAAGTTGTTTCATGCGCGGAGAGGCGGGACCTCGCCCCGCCTGCACCACGTCCTCGAATCTGGTTATCTCGAAAGAGGGGCGAGCCTGCGGCTCTGGCCGAGTAATCTCAGGAGAAGGGCGAAGTCTGTCGTTTATGCCGCCGGTTTGTCTCGCTCCGGGACGGGTTGCTGATAGATCTCGTCGTCTCGCTTGAGTTGCTCGTCGATTTTTTTGCCGCGATCTTCCACTTCGCGCAGTCCTTCTTCGACATTGCGGACGCGTTCATCTTCCGGATCGGGAACGATGTCTTTGAATGTGCTCACGTCTCCTCCTGCTGCGATCTGAATTAGATGCGGTGGATAGAAAAAAGACCTCCGCGTACTGAACCCGACTCAGGAATTACGCGGAGGTTGGAGGTGGCAATCGACTTGCCAAAGCAGCAACTTCGTTCGGACTTCAACAGCTTTCAGCGAAATTCGTTACTCACCGCTTTTCGGGCTGCTCCGAAAATCCACAGTGACATCCTTCAGCCGTAAACCGTTCAAGACTTTTGTTGAGCCTTCGGAAGTGGTCATCACGCTCTCCCGAGAATTTCCTTCAGCAACAACAGCAGCTGGAACAACCGCCACACTCTTCTTTCCTTGTAAGAACGTGACTTTCGAATCTTTCCCAGGTTCTGTCCATGTGACCTTGTACTCTCCTGCCGGGATTGTGGTGGAGCCGACGGTTACCGCATTGGCAAGGACAACCTTGGCGGAATTTTTGGACGCAGCAGAAAGGCCGCTGACAAAGAAAATTAGCAAAGCGAGCATGAGTGCGAAACGTTTCATTCGATCTCCTTGTTGGCGTCGTAGGGATGGCGCCCGCTTTCCTATTTCAGCATCAGCAAGGCTGAACGAAACTTAAGAATTGTTAATCGCTACACCGGATTGGGCAGGCGATCGGCGGTTTCATTTTGGGCAACGATAACCGCAGGCAGCTTGATCTCAACCCGCAAACCCGGATGCGCATTGCGTGCTGCGATCGATCCGCCGTGTAACTGAACAGATCGCCTGGCGATAGATAGTCCCAGCCCAACCCCGCCCGTGCCAGAATCGCGTGCTTCTTCGACGCGGAAAAACGGATCGAAGATTCTGTCCATGAACTCTTCCGGAATTCCGGTTCCATAATCGCGGATTGCGATAAGGACGGCGCGATCCGACTGGCTCAGTTCCACATCAATATTCGCGTTCGGCGGCGAGTAGCGGATGGCATTGCGGAGAACATTTTCCACTGCCCGCCGCAGCAACTCCGCATCGCCAGGTACCTTGGCAGCAAGCCGTCCCGTTACGCGAATGTTGCACCCGCGCGCCTCGACTTCCACCACGCTGTCGCGCACGGTTTCGGCGACAACATCGTTCAAGCAAACCATCTCCGATTTGCGCAAAGTTGGATCGCCTTCCGCGCGGGTCATTTCCACCAGGCCGGAAACAAGGGTCGAAAGGCGATCGATGTCACGCTTTACGCGATCAAGGGCAGCATCGCGGTCCGGTGCGGTGCGCGCGAGTTTAACGGAGAATTTCAGGCGCGCAAGCGGCGATCTCAGTTCATGAGAGACATCGCCCAGAAGACGTTGTTCGCTCAGCAACAGCTTCTGCATTCGCTCCGCCATGCTGTTGAACGACTGCCCGAGTGACCCAATCTCATCTCCACGCTGCATTATCACACGGGCCGACAGATCTCCTTCGCCAAAGCGCTTAATAGTAGCGGCGATCTGCCTGATAGGAGAGACGACGTACACAGCTGCCAGCCAGCACAAAATTCCGCTGGCACCCACGACCAGCAGGTAATAGTGATAAAACGGCGCGTTGCGGGGCTGTGCGGGAGAAATGGCTAAAAACCAGTAGCGACCATCATCCGAGCGGCGAGTCACGAGCGCCTTCCCGAACTTATGCCCGCGCCATTTCGTAAGCGGCGCCTTTGGCAGATAGCGGGACAGGTCTTCGCCGGTAAGCACATCCCGGCCATTGCCATCGAGCAGGTAATGCACTCCGCCAAATGCCTTATTCAGGCGGCGCATGTACTCGACCAAGCCATCGGGGCCGCGCGTCTCCAGCATCTCGCGCGCGTCCTGCACCTCCACGGAGTCCATGGCGTCGAATACGGGCACGAAATATCTCTGCTCCATGCCGCGCGAGATGGCAAAGAACACCACCACGGAAAACGACAGGATCCCAGCCATTGCCAGCAAAATCGCGAGATAGAGAGATTTCATGCGCATGGGCTATTGGCTCTTGGTGAACAGATATCCAACCCCCCGGATGGTCTGGATACAGTCGCCGGCCTGCTCCAGTTTCTTCCGCAAATGACTGATGTGAACGTCGAGCGAGCGATCATACGGCGAGGGTTGGCGTTCCAGGATGGCCAGCGAAATTTCGTCGCGCGCAAGCACACGGCCCGCCGACCGCACCAGAAGATCCAGGATGTCGAATTCCACGGCGGTCAAGTCGACCAGTTCCTTACCCATCCACACTTCACGGGTTCGCGGATGGATGCGCAATTCCCCAATGATGTGCGGAGAATCTTCGGTCAAATGCTTGCCGGACCGTCGCAACACGGCACGGATGCGCGCGAGCAGTTCATCGGGATCAAATGGCTTAGGAAGATAATCGTCGGCCCCGGTTTCCAGCCCCATGATGCGATCCTGCGGAGCGGTTCGCGCGGTGAGTAGGATGACAGGCACATCCCTGCGGCGTCGTAACTGATGGAGCAGCGTAAAGCCGCTAATCGCCGGCAACATCACGTCGAGGATTACCAGGTCGTATTCGCGCTCCACAGCACGGGCCAGGCCGTCGCGTCCGTTGTGCTCGCAGTCGAGGCGATGTCCGTTTTCGACGAAGAACTCCCGCATCATCTCGCAGAGTTCGGCATCATCGTCGACCAGCAGGAGCGCCAAACTTTCAGAGTTCTTGGGAGCGGCCATGGAAGAGCCTCAAACAAGAATATTCCCGCAGTTGGCAGCCCCGGGTCAAAGGCGTAGAAGGTGCTTAATAAAAGTTAACGGAAGGGCCAGTTTGCGTTTGAAATCCGCCGGTCTATGCTGCTCGTCTGCAGCGTACGAAATTCTTCCAATTACAACAATCAGTGACTTCTCCGCATCACTACTTGGGTGTCCAACTCAGACCTGACCACAATCTTATTCTTACTGTTGCTCCTCGTCGGCCTTGCGCAATTGTTGGGTTACTTCTTCGTCAAATTGCGCCAGCCAAGAGTGATTGGCGAGATTCTGGCCGGGATTGTTCTCGGACCCAGCATTTTAGGACGGCTGCAGATGGGCAGCTGGTCACTTCCTGAACTATCGAAGCATCATGCTCCCATTCTTAGCTTCGTGTACTGGATGGGACTGTTGCTCCTGATGTTCATGTCGGGAGCAGAAACCAAGCATTTGTTCACTCGCGAAGAGCGCAAAGAAGTCAGTTGGCTGGTGGCAGTGGGAACCGGAATTCCCTTTCTTATTGGTTTGATCTTGGGACCGATGTTTGCGGGACCAGTCTTGGCTGGTCCAAGAGGAAACAAGCTGTCGCTGGTCATCATCATCGGAGTAGGTGTGGCCGTAACTTCGGTGCCGGTCATCTCGAAGATCTTCGCTGACCTGAAGATTCTTCATACGCGCTTCGCACGATTGGTACTTGGAGTTGCAGTACTCGAGGACATCGTGCTCTGGGCGGCTTTGGCCGTCGCTACGGCTGTTGCCGGTACCACGGTGCTCCACGTCCGCCAAATGGCGAACCACCTCTTCCTGACCGTGGCGTTCTTCGTACTTGGACTGACGCTCCTGCCGCGAGCCGTAAAAAAGCTGAACAAGTGGAAGTACAACGTGCTGGCGAAGAATTCTCCGGTCGCGTATGCGCTGACGGTCTTGCTTGCATACTGCGTGCTCGCTGGTGCACTCGATGTGAATCTGGTGTTTGCGGCATTTCTCGCCGGTTTCGCGGTTGTGCATAAGAAACGCCGCTTGTTTGCCGACGCACTGGATGCAATCGGCAAAGTGTCATTTGCATTCTTCATCCCAGTGTACTTCGCGATCGTAGGGATCAAACTCGATTTTGCGAAGGCGTTCTCGTGGGAGATGCTGCTGGTATTCCTCGTAGGAACCTGCGTAATCAAATTGCTTTCTGTCGGGCTCGCGGGATGGCTCGCCGGCTTCCGCAGCCTTGACCTATTCAACCTGGCTATCACAACCAATGCGCGTGGCGGACCCGGTATCGTTCTCGCCAGCGTCGCTTTCGATGCGGGGATTATCAACGCCACCTTCTACACCACGCTGGTGCTCGCGGCGGTGCTCACCTCGCAGTTTGCTGGTGCATGGCTGGAACATGTCCTTCGCAAGGGCTGGCCATTGCTGAGCACCGATAGAGCGGAATTGGCTGGGGCCGTAAAGGATCAACTGCCGATTGCGGCGGCATAGTAAAGGTGTGATACGCGACAGAAAGGTTCGGGTGGGAAGGCATCTCCCGGGAAGATGAAGCAGGCGCGAGAACAAACGGTAGTTGGTAGCGCTACCGGGAATCGAACCCGGGTTTGAAGATTGAGAATCTTCCGTCCTAACCCCTAGACGATAGCGCCGCCTGAGGACTTCTCGATTATAACAAAGCAGTTGCGGGACACTTCATCGCCTCTGACGGCTGAATTCAACTTCCCGCGCTCAGCCCAAGGCTAAGGTCCGGGTTCGCAAAACCAGCTCTGCAAACAATCTTTTTACAACTCGCGGCCGTCTTCGGCGCTAGAATCTTGGGCGGGCGGATGGCACCTTCCGATCAGCTTCACTACGTGTAAATCAACCTAAGCAACAACACGATGCATCCCCAGGAGGTTCCTCGATGCATTCCACCGGCTCTGGGTCCCTTCGAGTTTCGGCCCTGATCATGCTTCTGCTGGCAGCGGCTGTGCCGGTTGCCGCTCAGCAGTTTGCCGGCGCCCCGGCCATCACCGCGCGATTAGCCACTCCCGCGACCCAAGGTTTGCTCACCGTTTCCGCACGGGTAGACGAAGTCAACCTGCTGTTCACTGTCACCGATCGCAAAGGGCATTTCGTTACCGACCTGGCGGAATCCGATTTCCAGGTGCTGGACGATCACAAACCGCCCGACAGCATCCGCTTGTTCCAGCAGCAAAGCGATCTGCCGCTGCGCGTCGGATTGCTGATTGACTTAAGCACTTCCATCACCGACCGGTTTGATTTCGAGAAGAAGGCTGCCGCAACGTTTCTCAAAAAGACGGTGCGCGCGCAGACCGACCAGGCATTCGTGCTCGGCTTCAACCAGAAGCTTCACCTGGTCCAGGATGCAACAGGCAATCCCAAGGAACTGACCTCAGCCGTTCAGAAGCTGAAAGCGGGAGGCTCTACATCGCTGTACGATGCGATCGTATATGCCTGCCGAAAACTGCAGAGTGGGCCCCACGATCAACTGGTGCGCAAGGTGCTGATCGTAATCACTGACGGCGCGGACACGACCAGCCGCAGCAGCCTCGGGGACGCGGAGCAGGCCGCGGCCAAAGCCGAGACCGCAATTTTTGCGCTCAGCACGAATGAGTTGCACGATGGAGAATATCCAAAAGGAGAGGCTGTGTTGGATCTGCTGACGCGCTACGCGGGAGGCCAGATTCTGCGCGCACGCGAGGCGCACCAGCTTGCGAAGGCGTTCGCCCAGGTAGAGAACGCGCTTCGCAGCCAGTACGTGATTGCTTACAAGCCAGCCGATTTTCGCCCGGACGGTAACTTCCGGCCGATCGAGTTGAAACCGGTCAGAGAGAAACTTCACATCCAGTGTCGGCGCGGTTACTTTGCTCCGCGTGAAAATCCAGACTAGCTAGACGGGCTGCAATTCCGGAGCTCGTGGCAGTTCCTTCGCCGGTTCCGCCTCTGGAACGTGCGGTTTCTTGTCGCCCTTGTGATCCGACGACTTCTGCATGTCGATTGTGCCGTGGAAGTAGGCGCCTTCTTCAATGCTCAGCCGGCGGGTAACGATATCGCCATTAACGGAGCCTCCACTGCGGATTTCCAGGCGCTCGCTCACGTTCAAATTCCCATTGATGGTGCCGCGCACAACGACTTCGGCCGCATTCACGTTGGCCTTGATCCTGCCGCTCGGTCCAATCCCAAGGTAGCAGCCGTGCACGTTGACCGTGCCCTCGACCTGTCCTTCGATCAGAAGCGGTTCGGTTCCTGAAATCTCGCCCTTAATAATAAGGTTCTTGCCGATAACGGCGTTGGGTGTGTTGACCGAGGCTTTCGGCCCATCTTCCGGCCGGAACGTTTGCGGCTTATTGCTGGCAGCGGCAGAGCCATCGAGTGGCTCAGGTTTCCACATGAGCTTTTCCTCCCGTTGGGGTTGATGCCCTTTGTACAGGGACTGCCGCGTGCTGGCGAGGTAACGGAAAACCATGGCCGGGTAGACGATGCAACCTCAGTTATTAACTTGAGGCTGCATCTTCTACTTCGGCAGAGGGTTCTGGAAGCTTGAGCTCCGCCGCTCTATTTCGTAGGCAAGGGCTGTGGGGTATCGAGTGGGTGCTCCGCCTGCTCGAAGAACTCGTTTTGCAGCTTCAGGCTGGTCTGGTCGGCCTTGATACCTTTCACGCTATCGGCAATGGCTGCAATCCACTGCTTCATATCGAATTCGCCAAGCGCTCTATTGCCGAGTGAGCCATCTCCCGAGTAATGATTCGGGAATCGGGCATACCACCAAATTCCGGTATATAGATTTTCCGGCAATGCGCTCAGGCGGGCCTGGTCGGCGCCCGACTGATCCTTCGCACGATCCATATGAACGAGGTTGGGAGCGGCTATCAACATGGTTGAGGTCTCGGATTCGCCGGCATGCATGTCGAGCTTGTCCCGCACTGCCGGTCCACCTTCGCGACGACGACCGCCAATACCGAGCACATACACGACGTAGTCGCGCTTTGAGGCCAGTTGCGATTGTGCGAACAGGGGCAGCAGACTCTCGTTCCCGCCGTGGCCATTCACGATCAGGATTTTCTTGCAGCCATTTCGTGACATCTCATTCGTCGTTTCCTGCAGTAATTGCAACTGCAGTTGCAGGCTGTAGGCGACGGTGCCCGGTTGATGACGAGCTTCAAAAATCTGGCCGAAATAGTAAGGCGGGAAGATGACGGCATATTCCTGCTTGGCAGCCTGGTCGGTGGCATAGCGGACATCGATGAGGTCGGTGCCCAGCGGGAGATGTGGCCCGTGCTTCTCGATGATTCCGAAAGGCAGCATGCAAGTACCCTGTGCCTTCTGAATCGCTTTCACGAAATCCGGTCCGGTGAGTTCTTCCCACCGGGCAGGCAACTCGTTTTGAGCAAACAATGAAGCACTCACAAGGACGGCGAAAAACAGGGTTAAAACGTTTTTTGCGCGACTCATAGGCCTCCTGGTCTCGCACAGATTCTCTCGGCTCGGAATTGTAAATGACTGGCGGCTTACGAGCATGTTCCGTTGTGAAACCCAGGTACCTTTGGGAGACGGAATGAAAGGATCAGCGCCGATTTTTCTTCAGATCATCCTCCAGCATGGCACGCATCACGACCAACCCGAGAGTGGCGGTCGGCACAGGCTTGCAACACAAGTCGCCATGGTGGCATCCGCGACAAATGGCTGAGTCTTCCCTTCACCGGTTGTGATGGTATGCCCGACACCGGGCAGCTCTGGGTATAACAGGGACTGCCCGGCCGCAACGGTGCTCGTACCCGAAAACGCAGGTCAGGTCATCGAGATGCTGGCGCAAGCACTCTCACAGCCAGTGGGCCGGAATGTACTTTAACAGTACCACGCTCGTATCCAGCCGTGGACGCGCTGCCGCGAAAAGCTGTCAAAGTCTAGCGGAAGTTCTTTACAAGTAAGGCGCGTCGCCGCAGTGAGCGACGGCTGACGCGATCGCAGCGCGCTGTGTGGCGCTCAAGGTAACGAACTCGAAGCCGTATTCCGAACCGTGTGAACGGCGGACCTTGGCTGCGACCCGCAGAGCCGGTGCATCGGACTCGAGCGGCAGATCCAGATCTACCAGTTCACCTTCGCGCAATTCGACGGGAACGTAGGCTCCCATGCCGCTCTCGCTCAGGTCGCGCGACCAGCCACGAAAGACACTTTCTTTCCCAAACCGCCGGACGGTTCCAGTGAATTCAAAGCGAAGTTCGTAACGCCCCGAGATTCGTTTTGGAGTTACCATGCGCAGCACTTCCATACGCCAGCACCTGGGGGGTAAGCAAAAAGCTTCTGCCGGCCGCAGTTTTCGAGTTTCGTGCCTAATGTTATACCATCACATTCGAGCACAACTCCCGTTGATTCTTCTGATACGATTACCCTTACAATCGGTGCCTGCTTCCCATTTCTGGAATATCTCAATTGGAAACTAACCCTGGTTGTATTTGCGATTCGAAACTGCATGCCGAACTCAGACAAATTACGATGAGGACTTCGCGTAATGGAGGCTTCCATTAATGGACAGAAAGTATAGCCAGCACGGCTACATGGACAAAGACAGAGAAAAGGCAGCGCCTTCCAAAGGCCAATCTCGCCCGAAAGCAGAGACGTTCGGGCCGCGCGTGCTCAACATGCCAGGTGCCCGGTCGGTTTCACGCTGCGCCGAATGCGGAACTGTATTACAGGATTTAGGCGGCATGGCGGCGAAATGTCCGAAGTGCGGCTTTGCCCTTCATTCCTGCAAACAGTGCACCCACTTCGATCCGAGCAGCCGGTTCGAATGCCGTCAGCCCATACCGGCGCGCATCTCTCCCAAAGACACCGCGAACACCTGCACGTCTTACGCTATTCGCGTCATGGTCGAACGCGAAACCGGTAGCGGTGGAAGCGCCACTGGCAGTGGACACAGCAATGGCCCGAGCAGCCGGGTAGAAGACGCTCGCAAAGCTTTCGACAATCTCTTCAAGAAATAGCGGCGCTGCGGCATCCGCGGTAGTATCGCCTTCGATTGCGCTCGGTACCTATTTGCGAAACGGCCGATGCTGCTGTGTTGTTGCTATGCCCCGAGCCTCTCCCTCTTTACTAACTGCGAAGTGCAAAACAAATGTCTACTGACACGAAGAAAAGTCCATGCTCTGTGCCGTTTCATTCGCTCCAGGGTTCAGAGGAAGATTATAAGTTTCCAACTCGTTTGGATTGCAATCCGTAGTCTGGCTATTCGGCACAAACGCCGCTCCCCGGATATTCAGCCCGTATCCGGGATAAGTCTGAAACTTCATACCGCTCGGATTGAAGCCTGCATACTCGGTGGGGTATCAATCGTTCCGATATCGGTTCCGGGAGCGATGGGGGCCGAAGCATACCATGGCGCCGAGTTGGGAGAGCCGTTGCCTCCCCCGACTACCAGTTTCGAGATGTAGTAGTTACTGCCACTCACCGCCGAAATCGCGACTGCATAAGCGTGGTTCGGAGCGGGACTTCTAAATACGAAATTGCCGCCTGCGTCGGCAGTGCTTTCTCCGAACGTGAAGTAATCTCCGGGAGCGGGCGCTTCCAGATCGAGAATGACCGTTCCCTGAATCGGATTCCCTGTCGCGCTGTCGACGACTCTGCCGGTGATATCAGTGCTGCCACCTCCGCCGCTACCACTGGACCCGCCGCTTCCGCCGATCCGCTGCCACCAGATCCAGTTCCGCCAGATCCAGTGCCAGTACCTGACCCGCCACTACCTCCGGAACTACTCCCGCCTGAGCTACTGCCACTTGATCCGCTTCCACTCGACCCAACATTATTAGCTGATCCGGATCCGCTGTTGCCGGAACCAGTCGTTCCGGAACCACTGGAGCCCCCGCTGCTTCCAGTTGTACCAGTGGTGCCGCTAGTCGATCCGCTGCCGTTCCCGGTCATACCGGAGACCCTCCCGAGCCTCCACTGTTGGGACCAGACGTTTTGGAACCGGACGCTGGCGGATTCCCGGGCGCGGTCGGACTACTGTTGCTTGAAGTCGAAGTGGTGCTTCCTCCGCATCCCGACAGAAACAGAGAAACTCCGAGCGAGAGAAACAGAACTACAGCCGACACAAGTTTCGAGCAGCGTTCCAGGAGAAACTGCATAGAACACACCAATGTGACATTCGGGACTTCAGAACGACAGATGCCGCAAACTCCGCGCCAGTGGCCATAACCCATAGTGGCTAAGTGATTCGAATTAGCAATGTCGAGGTTTGTACACGGATTGCACGCCTTCGGAGCGGGCACAATGGTTTTAAGCTGACGTTGACGCACCTCGGGAAGCGGCCTACCATGCCCGGAACACACGAACAACGCATGCCTTTGAGGCAAGCTGCTGGGCGCTGATGAGCGAAGCTTCCGACGGGACCTCTTCTTTAGTGCAGCGACTCGAGGAACGTATACGCGAGTTGGAACGCCGAGTCTCTGCCTTAGAAGTACAGTTCCCAACAGGTTCTCCGCAGCCGAAGCCAAGAGCCGGCCTCGCACAGACTCCCCACGCGGAGCGCGAGCCTTCAACCGAACTACCTACGCGCGTAGTACCGGTGCTGGGCAAAGCGGTTCTCGCGATTGCCGGTGCCTATTTGCTTCGTGCGATCGCCGAATCGGCGGTTGTGCCGAAGCGGCCTGTCCTGATGGTCGCCATCGTCTACGCCGCCGTGTGGATTGTCTGGGCAGCTCGAATTCATGTCATCAATCGCTTCGCCAGCGCGACCTTTGCTGTCACTTCCGCGATCATCATGGCGCCATTGCTTTGGGAGTCGACTGTACGCTTTCAAATCCTGTCTCCCGGTTTCAGCGCGGTAGTGTTGACCTCATTTGTTCTGCTAGGTTTTGCATTGGCATGGCGCGATCAGTTGCAGACAATTCCATGGATAGTGGCAGCTACAACTGTGATTGCGGCATTCGCGTTGATCATTGCAACGCACGAAGTCGTTCCACTTGTAGCGGCAGTCTTATTCGTGGCATTCGCGACGGAGGTAAGCGTGTCCTTCGGACATCGCGTCAGCCTTCGAGCAGTTCCCGCACTTGCAGCCGATATTGCGATCCTCATACTCGTCGATCTACTGACCTCTCCCGGAGGAGTCCCGGAGGGCTATCATCCTTCTAGTTCTCTTATCATCGCCGGCCTGTGCGTATCGCTGCTCGCGATATACGCTGCGAGCATAGGAATTCGGGTGTTCTGGCAACGGCGGCGAATCACGCTTTTCGAAATTGGCCAGGCAATTCTTGCATTTGTCATCGCGACGTATGGTGCCAATCGTGCCACTCACCAGTCGACTGCGGCGGCATCTGGCATGTTCTTTCTCGTGCTCTCAATCGTCTGCTACTGGGGAGCACTCGCGCGATTTCGTGAAGACACAGACAAACGCAATCACTGGGTTTTCGCCATATGGGCGGCGACATTTTTCGTTGCAGGAGTGGCCTTTCTTTTTCCCGCGAGTCTGCAGGCTCCTTGTTTGTGTGCTGCAGCGTCGACTGCTGCGTTTGCATATCGCCGCAGCACCACGTTCAGCATGGGCGTGCAGATCTCACTATTCCTGCTGGCTGCTGCGTTGGTTTCGTCTCTGCCAGCATTTGTTGCCGGTGCTCTCACCGGCGGCATATCGCACTCACCAGACTGGCAGGTTTGGATCGTCACTCTTTCAGCTGCACTGTGTTACGGAATCGGTGGAAGGGTAGCGCCCGTGGAGCGTTCACGCCGGATGCTCTGGTTTGTACCCGCACTTCTCACGGCAGTAGCTGCGGGTTCGCTTACGGTGACCGCGGTGGTGAGTGCTGCATCAGGACGCATCGAGCTGACAGCCTCCCGGTTGTCAGTCATCCGCACGTTGGTTAATTGTGCGCTGGCCCTGGTTTTGGGACTGCTCGGATCGCGATGGAAACGTCCTGAACTGCTCTGGGTGGCCTACACGGCCGTGGTGTTTGGAAGCTTGAAACTCCTCTTTGAAGATCTACGATTCGGCAGTACAGCATCGCTCGTGTTGTCTCTCCTGTTCTACGGACTTGTCCTGATCATTCTTCCTCGATTCACTCAACGCAAGCGCAACCAGGCTTCTGCGGCTGCAGCACACTGATCCAGAGTTGAAGTCGTAGACTGTTGACGTGAGCCGCAAGAAGGAAATCACTATCGGGGTGATCGCTGACACGCACGGGTTGCTTCGGCCCGAAGCAATCGCAGCTCTGCAAGGTTCTAACCTCATTCTGCACGCAGGCGACATAGGATCGACAGAGATTCTCGAACGACTTCGGCTCATCGCCCCGGTAAAGGCGGTGCTCGGGAATGTCGATACATTACCTTGGGCTAAATCACTGCCTCTGATCGAAGTCGTGGATGTTGGCGGGCTCTCGCTTTACATGCTTCACGATCTCAATAGATTTGACCTGAACCCGGCAGCCGCAGGGTTTTCTGCAGTGATCTCAGGCCATTCCCATTCACCGATGAACGAGTTCCGCAACGGGGTACTCTACTTCAACCCGGCCAGTGCGGGACCACGCCGCTTCAATCTTCCTATCTGTGTTGGAAAGATTCGCATTCTGGATAAAAACATCTCGGGCGAGATCATCGAGTTGCGAATCGCCCAACGCTGATGAAGCGCTGCACTAGCGGCGAAGAGCCCCGTGGGGTTTTATTATCCGCGCCAACCCACCTCGAATGTGATCGCGGTCTTGATCCCACTCACCGGCGCAGTTCTTGTGCTGCTGCTGACTGGCAACCATTACTATGCACAGCTGAAAGCCACTTTGGGAGGCGTCATAGTGGCCCAAAAGGCGCAACTGCCTCTGGGGATGAGCTATTCCGGTGCGCTAAGATGAATTCTGCTTATGTTCTCCTCGGTTGCACCCGTCTGAATACAGAAGTACTCTTCTTGCATTCAAGACGTCTCATATTGAGTATGGCGGGTCGGAGCTAAATACCTTGAAAACAGGCCTACATTCATTAGTTCTTATCAGCTTCATGGTTCTCTCGTTAACAGCTTGCGGTAACAAGCAAGCAGCTCAGGCGGCGGCCCCCGGTAGCGGACGGCCGCCGGCTCCGGTGGTCGTTTCTACGGTCGAGCAGCGCGATGTTCCGGTTCAGATCACCGCCATTGGCAATGTCGAGGCTTATCAGACGGTTCAGGTTCGCACGCAGGTAAACGGTCAGATCGAGAAGATCTACTTCAAAGAAGGCGACGACGTTCGCAAAGGCCAGCTTCTTTATAGTCTGGACAAACGCCCATTCCAGGCAGCACTCGAGCAGGCGGAGGGAAGCCTGAAGCGCGATGAAGCGCAGGCAGCCAACGCCAAACTGGAAGCTGATCGCTACACGGATCTGGAAGGCCAAGGCGTAATCTCGCGCGAGCAGGCGGATCAGCAGCGGACGCAGGCGAGTTCAAATGCCGCCGCCGTCTATGCCGACAAAGCTGCCGTGGACGCAGCCAAGGTGCAGTTGCAGTACACCGACATCTACGCTCCCATCGACGCCCGCACGGGAGCGCTGATGATCAACGTAGGTAATGTCGTCAAAGCAAACGACACGCCGTACCTGGTGCAACTGAACCAGATCACGCCGATTTTTGTAACGTTCACCGTTCCCGAAGCTCGGCTTGCGGAAGTCCGGCAGTTTGCCGCAAAGGGATTAAAAGTCCTGGCGTTTCCGAAAGGTCAAACGGGCAAGGCGCCAGAGGGGATGCTCACGTTCATTGATAACGGCGTCGATCCGCAGACAGGCACCGTTAAGCTGAAGGCCACCTTTCAGAATAAGGACAAGCGCCTGTGGCCCGGCGAATTCGTAACTGTGGTGCTGAACCTGTCCACGATGAAGAACGCCATTGCCGTACCCACCAAGGCAGTTCAAACCGGACAGCAGGGCGATTACGTCTATGTAGTGAATAAGGATGGGACTGCCGACCCGCATCCGGTAGCCACCGCGGGCACCTATCAGAATCTGACACTGGTGAAGAGTGGCCTGACTCCGGGAGACATAGTGATCGTCGATGGCCAGCTGCGCGTCGCGCCAAACAGCAAGGTGAATATCCAAAGCTCTTTACCGCCAAGCGCAGTTGTCGGAAGCGGCATTAACTCCAGCGACGCGGCAACCGGATCCGGAGGCGGGCAGTGAGCATTCCGGAGCTATTCATCAAGCGGCCGATCATGACCACGCTGATCATGTCGGCCATCCTGATCTTCGGAATCTTCGCGTACCGATTCCTGCCTGTCAGCGACCTCCCCAATGTGGATTTTCCAACCATCCAGGTGAATGCTTCCCTTCCCGGCGCCAGTCCGGAGACGATGGCATCGTCCGTCGCGACACCGCTCGAGAAGCAGTTCTCAACCATCGCGGGCATCGATTCGATGACCTCGACAAATTCCCTTGGGCAGAGCAGCATCACCATCCAGTTCAACCTGAGCCGCAGCCTCGACGGAGCTGCCCTCGATGTGCAGGCTGCTATCACGCAGGCATCTGGACAGCTCCCGCCCCAAATGCCTACGCCCCCTTCTTTCCGCAAGGTAAATCCGGCAGATCAGCCGATCTTATATCTCGCGCTCAGTTCCCCAACCCTGAGGCTCTCGCAAGTGGATGAAGCGGCCGAGACTACCATGGCGCAGCGCATCTCCATGGTCGACGGCGTAGCACAGGTTCAGGTCTACGGCGCGCAGAAGTATGCAGTTCGCGTGCAGCTCGATCCGAATGAAATGGCTTCTCGCCAGATCGGAATCGACGACGTCACGAATGCAGTAAACGCAGGCAATACGAACGTGCCTACCGGAACCCTGTGGGGCAACAACAAGACGTTCACACTGTTGTCCAATGGAAAGCTGCAGAACGCGGCGCAGTTCAGCCGCATGATTGTGGCCTATCGCAACGGTGCTCCGGTCCGCATCTCTGACATTGGCCGCGCTGTTGACAGCGTTCAGGACGATAAGTCGGCCAGTTGGTACAACGGCAATCGTGCCATCGTGCTGGCGATCCTGCGGCAACCGGGAACCAACACCGTAGAAGTGGTCGATAGCGTCAAGAAGCTCCTGCCGCAACTCGCCGAGCAGATTCCCGCGGCCATTCAAATCGACACGCTCTACGACCGGTCGGTCTCGATTCGAGCATCCGTCGATGATGTGAAATTCACCCTCATGCTGACCATTGCATTGGTCGTGATGGTGATCTTCCTGTTCTTGCGGAACCTTTCGGCAACCATTATCCCAGCGCTGGCGCTGCCGATGTCGATCATCGGCACGTTCTCGGCGATGTACCTGCTCGGCTATAGCGTCGACAACCTCTCGTTGATGGCTCTAACGCTTTCGGTGGGATTCGTGGTGGACGATGCCATCGTCATGCTCGAAAACATCGTCCGTCACATGGAAATGGGGAAGTCTCCATTGCGCGCCGCCATCGATGGCTCCGGCGAAATCGGTTTCACGATTGTGTCGATGACACTTTCGCTGGCTGCGGTATTTATCCCGTTGCTATTCATGTCCGGCATCATTGGAAGGTTGCTGCACGAATTTGCAGTCGTCATTGGCGTTTCCATTCTGGTGTCCGGATTTGTCTCGCTGACGCTGACACCCATGCTTTGCAGCCGTTTCCTGAAGCACTCGGAGAAGGAACGGCACGGGCGCTTCTACAATGCCAGCGAAAAAGTTTTCGACTCCTGGCTGAGGGGTTACGACTGGTCGCTGAAGCGAGTGCTACGGCACCGCTTCATTACCCTGCTGATCTCGTTCGCGGTGATCGGACTGACTTATTACCTGTTCACGCAATCGAAGACCGGCTTTATTCCCGACGAAGATCAGGGACTGGTTTTCGCCTTCACCGAGGCGCAGCAAGGCATCGCGTTCGGGGACATGATGAAGCTGCAGCAGCAGGTGACCGACATTGTCCGCAGCGATCCGAGTGTGCTGAACACCATGTCCTCGATCGGCCAGCCGACGAATCAGGGGCGTATCTTCTTCCGCTTGAAAGATAAGAAAGATCGCGTCGACCACATGAGCGCACAGCAGGTCATCCAGGAACTGCGCCCGAAGATGGCGAAGATTCCCGGAATCAATGTGTACATGCAGATTCCGCCGACCATCCGCATCGGCGGCAATCTGACGAAGTCCCAGTATCAGTACACGATGCAAACTCCGGATACGGAGAAGCTCTACGCGCTCGCGCCCAAAGTGGAAGCTGCGCTGCGGCAGTCTTCGCTGCTTCAGGATGTCACCAGCGATCTGCAAGTGAATAATCCGCAGCTCACCGTCGATGTCGATCGCGATAAGGCGTATGCACTCGGCATTTCGCCGGACCAGGTTGCGAATGCGTTGTACTCGGCGTACGGCACCCGCCAGACCTCGCTCATCTATACGCCCAACAACGAGTACTCCGTCATCACGGAGCTGTTGCCGCAGTACCAGAGCAACCCGGCAGAACTCTCGAAGCTGTATCTCCACTCGAGTACAGGTAAGCTGATTCCGCTCGATACGCTTGCCAGGCTCGTCCCCTCGACCGGTCCGCTCACGGTGAATCATTTCGGTCAGTTGCCGGGAGTGACGGTCAGTTTCAACCTGAAACCCGGCGTAGCATTGGGCGATGCTACGAAGTTCGTTGAGGAGCAGGTTCGCAAAATCATGCCCCCGGACGTAACTGGCACGTTCCAGGGTACGGCGCAGGCGTTCCAGAGTTCATTCGTAGGACTTGGCTTGCTGCTGGTAGCCGCCGTTCTCGTCATTTACATCATTCTCGGCATTTTGTACGAGAGCTTCGTCCATCCCATCACGATTCTCTCTGGACTGCCGTCGGCAGGCGTGGGGGCACTGCTGACGCTCATCATCTTCCACCAGGAATTGAACCTCTATTCGTTTGTGGGAATCATCATGCTGATCGGCATCGTGAAAAAGAACGCCATCATGATGATCGACTTCGCGTTGGACGCAGAACGCAGCGAGGGGAAGAGTCCGGAAGAGTCGATCTACCAGGGCGCTCTGATTCGTTTCCGTCCGATCATGATGACGACAGCAGCGGCCCTGATGGGAACGTTGCCGATCGCCATGGGTATCGGCGCAGGTGCAGAATCGCGCCGCGGCCTGGGACTGGCGGTTGTGGGTGGCCTGCTGTTTTCGCAGGTTGTGACGCTCTATATCACGCCGGTGTATTACGTCTACCTGGACCATGTTCAGAAGAGATTTACCGGATGGAAAGACCGGCGTAAACGAAGTGCTCCGCTTTCCGGCCAACTGGACGAAGCCGAACTCGTGCATCACAACTGAGATTCGTATCTTCGATCTCAAAACTGTGCCGGCTCAACTCCGTGCAAGTCCACCACTTGGAATCGTGCTCGTAGGGCATTTTGCGTCCGCAGTCGTTCCCATTCCGGGAGAGTTTGTGGCCAATTCGTCTCGACTGCTGCCGGCAGCGGCTCAAAATGATAGCTAACGGGAACTTCGGTCGTCTATTGTTCGTAGGTTACTTATGCGGCGATTTTCGGACAGTTTCCGCCAAGTCCTGCGTGCCATGTGGACGCACAAGCTGCGCTCCTTCCTCACTATGTTTGGCATTGCCTGGGGAGTGGGATCCCTTCTGCTCCTGGTTGGGCTCGGCGAAGGCTTTCGCGCCGGAACCGAGAAAAACCTTGCCGGCTTTGGCGAAGACTACATGCAGATTTACAACGGGCGCGTGCCTGCTATCGGCCGAAGCCAGCTTTCGTCCCGACAGTACTATCTGAATTACAAGGATTATCTCGATGTCCGCAGTTCCGGTTCTGTCCGCAATGCCGCGCCGGTGATCTACCGCGGAGACTTGCGCCTGGTCAGCGATTACGGCAGCAGCAACGGTTATGTCGACGGCTCGGAGCCGCAGTTTTACGAAATCCGCTACCAACCCGTCGATCAGGGCCGCTGGATGAATTGGGATGACGAGCGCCAGCGTCACAATGTCTGCGTAATCGGAAGCGAATTCGTACGGTTATTGTTCCCCGGCCGCCCAGTGATAGGAAGCAGACTGCTGATCAACGGTATTCCCTTCACGGTGATTGGAACAATAAAGAAGATCGGCCACGGAAATAATAACGACCAGAACATGCGCCTGGTGATGCCGTTCAGCACCATGGCGACGTTCTTCCCCATGCAGGGCGCGGGCAACGAGAACGCGATCAAGTACGTAGCCTACCAGCCCATCGCTCGCGATCAGCACGCGTTGGCCAAAAAAGCGGTCCGCAGCATCGTTGCGCGAAACCACGGATTCGATGCTGAGACACCGGACGCCTTCGACGACTGGGACACGATTGAAAGTGCCGAGATGGTCGGGAAGATCTCCGACGCCATGGATACCTTCCTTGGAGCAGTTGGTCTAGTAACCCTGGCTTTGGGAGCCATGGGAGTTGTCAACATCATGCTGGTTTCGGTAACCGAGCGAACTCGCGAGATTGGATTGCGCAAGGCCTTGGGCGCGACACGCCGCAGCATCTTGTTTCAGTTCTTCCTGGAAGGACTGATGCTCACGGTGATCAGCGGCGCTATCGGTGTGGTTGCAGCGTGGGCAGCTACCAAACTTTTCGGCCTTGTGCCGCCAATCGATGGCTTTGAGCTGCCTCATATCTATCCCGCGACGGCTGTGCTCGCAATCACCAGCCTCGCAACCGCCGGCATCATCGCCGGACTCTACCCCGCACGCCGTGCCGCTTTACTCACGCCGGTGGAAGCACTTCGTCAGGAGTAACGAATGATCCAGACGAGAGATGTGTTCAAGGAAGCCTACGGAGCCCTCAGGCATAACCGCCAGCGCACTGCGATCACGATGCTTGGCATGGCATGGGGAATCGCTACCGTCGTGCTGTTATTGGCGTACGGCACCGGATTCTCGACCGCGATCATCAGCATATTCAAGGCATACGCCAGTATGCAGGCAATGGGCATTGCCGGGGGGCGCACGTCGATGCAGGCGGGCGGCAACAAGGCGGGCACCAGCATTCGCCTGACGAGCGACGATATCGATCGCGTGCTTGCGAATGTTCCGAGCGTAACGCGAATCACTCCCGAATCGTTTTATGATGCTCCGATCAGTTACGAGGGCCGTTCTTACACGTGGCAGGTTCACGGTGGAAATTCCAATCTCCAGGAAGTCCAGAATCTGCAGATCGCGGCAGGGCGTTTCTATAGTCCGGAAGACCTGCAGTTGCGGGCACGCGTGTGCGTCCTAGGTTCCGAATCCAAGGACAAGCTGTTTTCAGGCCGCTTCGCGCTTGGCGAGAAAATTCGCATCAACGGCATTCCCTATGAAGTGATCGGGGTGCTCAAGCCTCGCCCGCAGGAGGGAACCGAAAATAGCATCAATCGCGTCGTCTACATTCCCTTCTCGACCCTGAGCGATTTTCGCGATACGCATTACATCGACATGATCTGGCTCGACTTTTTCGGCGACGATTATGGGTCAGTGGAGCGGGCGGTTCGCAACACGTTGGCCCTGCAACACAATTTTCGCCCCGACGACAAGCGGGCCCTCTTCGTCTTCAGCCTGATGGAACAGCTCTCCCAGTTCCGCATTATCACCATGGCGCTGCAGGTACTGCTTGCCTTTATCGGCGCGCTGACTCTTGGAATCGGCGGCATTGGATTGATGAACATCATGCTGGTAAGTGTGACCCAACGTACTCGCGAGATCGGCGTGGAGAAAGCTCTGGGCGCTCGTCGCTTCGACATCCTGCTCCAGTTCCTATCCGAAGCGCTGGCGATCACCTTCGTTGGAGGCTTGGCGGGAATTGTGCTCGCCTACATCATCTCCTTCTCTGTGGGAGACCTCACGTTTTATAGCGCACTCGCGCAGCACGGCGAAATGGGGGATATCCGGCTGATCATTTCTCCCGTAACCGTGCTGGTTGCAACAAGTATTCTGACGTTCGTCGGATTAGTCAGCGGCATGATCCCCGCAGTGCGCGCCTCGCGCCTCGACCCCATTGAGGCGTTGCGCTACGAGTAGCTGTATCGCCCACAATAAGTGATCGTTGCGGTGAGTAGAAGGATTTCGTTCGATTACCACTTGCGCATGGCTCGCGTGTTATTCTTCCGCGCATGCTCCTGCGCACGGCACTGGTCCTGACTTTCGTCATCGTCGACTTTGTTCTCCCGCTCAGCGCCCGTGTTACTCGTGTCGACATCACATCGCGCAGCGATGTTCTCAGCAGTGAATCATTTGGTAATTCCGGCGTGTACGAGCGGATTACCGGGCGAGTCTATTTCTCTGTCGCATTAGCGAATCCACATAATGCGAATATCGTTGACCTTGGCAATGCAGTGAATTTGAAGAACGGAGAAGTTGAATTCTCGTCGGATTTCATAGCCGTCCGGCCCAAGGACGCACACAAGAGCAATGGCTCGTTGCTACTGGAAGTCCCGAATCGTGGACGTTCGCGTATCGTTGCCCTGGTAGACGGAGGTGACTGGGACGTCCGGAACACTGCCGGAGACGGCTGGTTGCTGCGCAAGGGCTTCACAATTGTTAGTCTCGGCTGGCAATGGGATGCAGTTGGGACGGATGTACTAAAGCTCTTCGCTCCGATTGCGAAAGAAAAGGGCCAGACGATCACTGGTCTTCTACGGGGCGACTTCACGCCGTGGAAAACGACGTCCGAGATTCCGCTCGGTCACCTCATTCTAGGGAATATCGGCGGCAGCGAATATCCAGTTGCCAATCCCGACGACCCACAAAACGTTCTGACGGTCCGAGATTCGCGTGAAGCTGACCGCACTGTAATTTCGCGGAGCCAATGGCAATTCGCAGAAACCGTCAATGGCAAGCTCCAACCAAGCAGTCACGCGATCCATCTGAATGGGGGCTTTCAGCCGGGCAGGATTTATGAATATGTTTATACCGTCGCCGATCCGGTAATTGCCGGCCTTGGCTTTGCAGCAGTTCGGGATTTCGCCGCGTACGCGAAGCACACGATCGATTCCATTACGCCCGCGAAGCGCGTTTATGGAGAAGGCATTTCGCAGAACGGGCGCTTTCTCCGCGACTTCTTATACGAGGGGTTCAACGCGGATGAAGAAGGCGGCCCCGCGCTGGATGGTATTCTTGCCCATGTCGCGGGCGCCGGACGAGGCAGTTTCAATTACCGGTTCGCGCAGCCTTCCCGCGATGCGCAGCCAATGTCATCGATTTTCTTTCCCACCGACATCTTCCCTTTCACCGATGAACCCGAGCGTGACCCGATAACCGGCCGCAATGCCGGGTTGCTCGACCGCGCAAAGGAAGACAAGGTTGTGCCGAAAATCTTCTTCTCGAACACATCATACGAGTACTGGGGACGCGTTTGCGCACTGATTCACGTAAGCGCGGACGGAAAACAGGATGCGACGGTCGGGAGCAATGTTCGCATCTATCACTTCACCGGGCTGCAGCATTTCTCAGGGCCTTTCCCGCCTCAGAAGGGAAAAGGCGACTTGTTCGGGCAGCAGCCGCAATCGCCCTTGCCAATCAAGTATTTCTGGCGTGCGATGATTTCCAACATGGATGCCTGGGTTCGCGACAACACACTGCCGCCTCCGAGCAGCTATCCGAGGATTTCGGATGGCACTCTGGTGCCTTTTCGCGATTACCGGTTTCCTGACATCCCCGGCATTCACAACCCGCACGAAGCAAACGCAGCTTATCGTCTGGACTTCGGCCCAGACTGGACGAGGGGCATCTTGAGTATTCAGCCTCCCAAAGTCGGACTAGCATTCCCGGTGCTGGTGCCACAAGTGAATGCTGACGGAAATGAAACCGACGGCGTTCGCTTGCCTGAGCTAACCGTCCCGCTGGCGACGTATGCTGCGTGGAATCTGCGCGATCCTTCGATCGGAGCGCCGGACCAACGTGTGTCGTTCGAAGCGTCGTTCATTCCGTTTCCTAAAACAGCAGCCGAACGCGAGAAAATGCACGATCCGCGCAAGTCCGTCGCGGAACGATATACAAGCCGCGAAGACTATCTGGCGCGTTACAAAGCTGCGGCAGAAGATCTCGTGAAACAACGCTGGCTGTTGCCGGAGGATCTTCCCGCCCTGCTGCAGCGAGGCGAGCAAGAATGGTTGCTCGCGAACGGAGAACAGTAGTTACGCGGAACTTCACGCCATGCGCATCGACGCTCATCAGCACTTTTGGAAGTACAAGCCGGACGAGTACGACTGGATCGACGACACCATGCCGGCGCTCCGGCGCGACTTCCTGCCGGAACATCTTGCGCCTGAACTTTCTGGTGCGGGAATCGACGGCACAATAGCTGTCCAGGCGCGACAGTCGCTAGCAGAGACAAAGTGGCTGTTACAACTCGCTGCCGCAAATCCGTTCATCCTGGGTGTTGTCGGATGGGTGGATCTTCAATCGCCGGATCTTCGTTCTTCCCTCGCCGAACTTGCTGGCAGTCCAAAACTGGTTGGCGTTCGGCACGTTGTGCAAAGTGAACCGGACGATCGATTTCTGCTACGCCCGGCTTTTCTGCAGGGCATCGCCGCGCTGGAAGAGTTCGGACTGACCTACGATATCCTTATTTATTCGCGCCATCTGCAAGTCGCAGCGGAGTTTGTGCGACATTTTCCGAAGCAACGCTTCGTGCTCGACCATCTGGCCAAGCCGCCTATCAAGTCTGGCGCCTTGCAACCCTGGGCAGGTGATTTACGCCGCCTGGCGCAATTTTCGAATGTTTACTGTAAATTGTCTGGACTGGTCACAGAGGCGGACTGGAACAACTGGGAGCCACAGCACTTTCGTCCATATATAGATGTAGCAATGGAGTGCTTCGGTCCCGACAGGCTGTTGATCGGTTCGGACTGGCCAGTCTGTACGGTAGCCGGATCCTATTCGGCTGTCATGGATCTGTTGACCGAGTATCTGAAAGATTATCCTGAGTTAGTTCGCGATGCTGTGCTCGGGGACAATGCCGAACGGTTCTGGAACTTGGGAAACCGGCAGTCGCGCCAGGCGCAGACAGGCTGAGATATAAGATGCAAAAGGTTCTTCAACTCGATCCCCGCGACAATGTGCTGATTGCACTTACGGATCTGAATATTGGCGAACAAGTCGATTTTGCGGGAACCATGTATACACTTGTCTCCAATGTTCCGGCAAAACACAAGTTTGTCACCGCTGACCTTCCGGTTGCTTCCGACGTAATCATGTATGGTGTGCTGGTCGGAAAGACGTCGCAGCCTGTGCGACGGGGCGAACTTCTCACCCTCAACAACCTCCGACACGAATCTGCGCCGTTCGCCGACAGGACAGGAGACTTTCGCTGGAAGGCGCCCGATGTTTCGCGGTGGCAACACCGGCAATTTTTTGGATACCGTCGTTCAGATGGGCAAGTGGGAACGCGCAACTATTGGATTGTGATTCCTTTAGTTTTTTGCGAAAACCGAAACATCCTGAATCTGAAACAGGCATTTGAGGAAGAACTGGGTTTTACCGCTCCGTCTGCCTATCGTCAACAGGTCGCGGCGATGGTGAACGCGTATCGGAACGGTAGCGATGTTGAAACATTTCCAGATACGGTTCAGAACAAAACCGCGCCGCCGCGGCCTCCTAAAGTTTTCGAGAATGTTGATGGCATTCGCTTCCTCTTACACGAGGGCGGATGCGGTGGTACGCATGAAGACGCCCAGAATCTGTGCGGATTGATCGCAGGTTATATCCATCATCCCAATGTGGCCGGAGCAACGGTGCTCAGCCTGGGATGTCAGCACGCTCAGGTCGACATCCTGCGAGAACAACTTCAGCGACTCAATCCGAAATTCGACAAGCCGCTCTTCGTTTTTGAGCAGCAAAAAAGCGGGTCGGAATTAGCAATGCTTTCCGAAGCCATCCGGCGCACCTTTGAAGGGCTGGTGGAAGCGAATCACGCCACTAGATCCCCTGCACCTCTATCACAGATATGCGTGGGCTTGCAATGTGGTGGATCCGACGGATTTTCTGGGCTCTCGGCGAACCCTGCGATTGGTCACACATCTGATGTGCTCGTCGCACTTGGAGCGCGAACCATCCTCTCCGAATTTCCCGAGCTATGCGGTGTCGAACAGGCTCTCATCAATCGTTGTACGACAGATGCCGTCGCGCAGCGCTTCATGCAGCTCATGCAGGACTACGCCAACCGTGCTCGCGCAGTGCGAGCCACATTCGCCATGAATCCTTCACCCGGGAACAGGCGCGATGGGCTGCTTACCGATGCGATGAAATCTGCCGGTGCAGCCAAGAAAGGTGGGACATCTCCGGTCACCGCGGCTCTCGATTATCCTGAATATGCTACGACTCCGGGCCTGAACTTGCAGTGCACTCCCGGTAGCGATGTCGAGTCTGTCACCGCACAGGTTGGCGCTGGCGCGAACATTATTCTGTTCACCACCGGACTTGGAACTCCGACCGGTAATCCGATCACGCCTGTCATTAAGCTTTCTACCAACACTCCACTCGCGACACGCATGCCTGACATCATCGACCTCGACACTGGCCCAATCGTTACCGGAGAATCGGACATCAAGCAGATGGGCGAACGTATTCTGGATTTCGTAGTTCAAGTGGCCAGCGGAGAGGTACGAACCAAGGCGGAACAGAAGAACCAGGAGGATTTCATTCCCTGGAAACGAGGGGTGTCTCTCTAACCGTGGACCTTCAACTGAAAGACAAGGTTGTCCTTATCACCGGAGGAGCCAAAGGAATTGGCGCGGCTCTTGCGCGATCGGTCGCCAGTGAACAGGCAGTTCCCGTCATCGTAGATCGCGATGCAGAGGCTGCGGCTGCTCTGCAGAAAGAGTTAGCCAATGTATATGTGATCGTGACGGAGCTTTCAAAGGCTGCTAATTGCGAATCCGTAGTCAAACAGGCAATCGCGCACTACGGCCGCATTGATGTGCTAGTGAACAATGCAGGCGTAAACGACAAGGTCGGCTTGGAACATGGTAGCCCGGAACAGTATGTGCAATCACTCGAGCGAAACCTGCTTCACTACTACAACATGGCTCACTATTGCCTTCCTCATTTAAAGCAGTCGAAAGGGTGCATCGTCAATATTGGCTCAAAAACGGCGGTCACCGGTCAGTCCGGCACCTCGGGTTACGCATCGTCAAAGGGAGCGATCCTCGCGCTGACACGCGAATGGGCGGCGGAATTATTGCCATACGGCATACGCGTGAACGCAGTCGTGCCCGCCGAGGTGATGACACCCTTGTACCGGCAATGGCTCGACACGTTTGATAATCCGCAGCAAAAACTCGAATCCATTCTCCACAAAATTCCGCTGCAGAAGCGGATGACCACGCCCGACGAAATTGCCGCTATGGTAACTTTCTTACTTTCTTCCCGCGCTTCTCACGTCACCGGACAACACATATACGTGGATGGCGGGTACGTGCACTTGGACCGGGCTCTAACCTAGAGGATCATGGCAACTCCAGAGACATCTGTCACAGTCGGCAAACCTCAGAAGCACTCGCTTTTCCCTGCGGGCAATTTTCTTCCGTTCTTTCTGGTAACCGCCCTCTTCTTTCTATGGGGCGTTCCAAACAATCTAAACGACATCTTGATTCGGCAATTCATGAAGTCGTTCGAGATTAATCGCTTTCAGGCCGGACTCGTCCAATTTGCCTTCTACCTCGGATATTTCGTTCTTGCGATCCCCGCTGGATTGATCATGCGCCGGCTTGGCTACAAGGCCGGTTTTATTATTGGGTTAGTGTTGTTTGGAACCGGCGCATTTCTGTTCTGGCCAGCGGCACTGGTTGGACGCTACGTTTTCTTTCTGCTCGCCCTGTTCGTGATCGCGAGCGGACTATCTTTTCTGGAAACGGCGTCCAACCCCTTCGTTGCACAGTGTGGCGATCCCGAGACTTCAGAGCGTCGCCTCAACTTCTCGCAGGCCTTTAACCCACTGGGAACCATTACCGGAGTTCTCGTCGGCACCGTTTTCATCTTTTCCGGAATCGAACTGACTCCGCCGCAGATCGCAAGCATGCGTGCCGCCGGGACATACGCTCCCTACTTACAGCACGAAATCTTGAGGGTGGTTCGCCCTTATGTGGTGCTCGGGACGATTGCCTTTCTGTGGGCGATTTTCATTGCGTTAACGAGATTCCCGACTGTTCAAGGAGAGCATGAAGCAGGCGCGACCCAGCCTGTCCGCGGCGGCGAACTACTTCGCCACCGGCATTTTGTGCTCGCTGTGATTGCACAGTTTCTCTACGTCGGCGCGCAAGTAGGGACCTGGAGTTACTTCATTCAATACGTCCAGGAATACACGCGTCGACCCGAAAAAGCTGCGGGCTTATTCTTGACTGGCACCTTGGCGGCGTTTGGCGTAGGACGATTCGTTTCCGCCAGCCTGATGAAATTTGTGGCGCCGAACACATTGATGGGCCTCTACAGCGTAATCAATGTCCTATTGGTAATTGTTGGCGTGATCTTCCCGGGACCAACGGGTCTTTGGGCCATCTTCCTGACTAGCTTCTTCATGTCACTCATGTTTCCGACGATCTTCGCGCTCGGATTGAAAGGTCTGGGCCATCATACTAAGATTGCGGGTTCGCTGCTGGTCATGGCAATCGTTGGCGGTGCGGTACTTACTCCGATCATGGGATTGATTTCACAGCGCACTCACAGCCTCGCAATTGCCTATATCGTGCCTCTTTTTGCTTATCTGTTTATCGCGTATTACGCGTTCTTCGCATCACATCCGCGCGGAATTGCCGCGCTCGACATTGGACAATGACTCGCAGATATTGCTACACCCTTGACCTGAAAGAAGACCCACAACTGATCTCCGATTATAAGAAGCACCACGAAAAAATATGGCCCGAGGTCGCGTCAAGCTACCGGGAGTGCGGCGTCGAGGACATGGAAATCTATTTGGTTGGCACGCGCATGTTCATGATCATGGAAGTCAACGATCGCTTTACGTTCGAACAAAAGGCGAGAGCAGATGCGACTCCTCGTCTTCAGGAATGGGAGCGCTTGATGGAAACCTTCCAGCAAGTCCCCGACAACGCCAGCGGGCACAAGTGGATGCCAATGGAACGCATCTTTCAGTTGAAAGCGCAGTAACTCACCACACCCTTGGTGGCAGGACTGAGTAGGCCACCGCCAACACGAGTGTCCTTGCCGGTGATCTCCATAACAAAAACCCAACCCATTGCCGCCGGCGATTAGCAGCCGGCGTTGGGTCGGGCTTTGCTTTTCTGTTTGCTCCGGGAGCGGCCCTGAATTCCAACGATGCTTGTTCGAACCATGAGAGGAAGCCCGTAGACTTCCTCTTCGTTCTTTTGATTTCTCTACGTCAGAAGAACAAGTGCAGGCCAAACTGCACTTCTCTCATGGTGCTGCCAAACGCAATATCGGTGATTCGTCCGTTTGAAGCACCACAATTGCCAGTCACGGGACCGGACGCCACGCACGTCCCACCTCCCGTTTGAGTGTTGGAGAAGTTCAACGGTACGTGATTGAACAGGTTGAATACATCCATCCGGAACTGGAAGCGGAAGCGCTCGGTCAGCAGGAAATCTTTCGCAATCGACGCGTCCGACGAGAACAGGCTCGGGCCGTAGAGATTGTCAAAGCCGGCATTTCCGATATTTCCGGCGCCAGGATCTGTCCACTTGCCGCCGATAGTCGTTGGGTTGAAGTATTGGATGTACGGACTGCCACTCGCCGGAGTAATCAAGGAACTCGTCCCCAGCGGGAAGGTTCCCGTCCCCTTGTTCGGACGGCACGGTGCCTCCGAGTTAATCTCCGAACCGCAGTTGTTTAGAGTTGCGGTGAAGGGCAGACCGCTACTCCAGTTCGTAGTATTGGCAATTTCCCATCCGCCTATCACCTGGTTCAGGAAACCGCCTGCGCTACTCGCAAACTGCCGTCCCTTTCCGAAAGGCAGATCGTAGACAACGTTCATGACCCACACCTTGGGCCGGTTCTGGTCGTCGGGACCATATGCAACCCGCGGATCGTTCACGAAGTAGTTTGCGTCATAGAACAGCGCTCGTGACCACGTGAAGTGAGTGATGAACTGGAGGCCATGCGTGAATCGCTTCTCTGCCTCGACCTGTAATGCGTTGTAGTTCGACGTAGCAGCGTTGCCGAAGTAGTTGCCAATATCCTGGTTGCAGCAGGTAAGCACGCCACCTGTTGCTGGATCCACGTATCCCGGATAGGTGAACCTCCCGGCCAGCGGACGCACGCCATTGGCGTAAGGCTGGTTGACGTTATACGTCGGTCCGTCACCTGCGAATACGTGCCGTCCTATGTTGCCTACGTAAGCGAACTGCAACGATGTCGAGTTCGTCAATTGATGTTGCAGCGTAACGTTATAGGTGTAGATGTAAGGCAACACCTGCGTGAGAGGACGAACTCGCGGTGATACCTGTCCGTTCGGACCTTGCAACGGAAGTTGCCCATTCGAGGGAATGGCCGGGAATACTGGCGCGGGCGCACCCGTAATAACACCCGGCACGGTGGCCAGGTAGCCGCCCGGCCCGAGGTTGAAGGCTGGCGCATAGCTGTCGGAGTTGGAATTGCCATTGAAGGTGCTGGCGTTTACCTGTTGCGAGATCAACACCGGCAAGTTCTGTGTCACGGTATGTCCGAAATTCGATCCGAACACGCCCATGTCGTAACTCATTCCGAAGCCGGCTCGAATGACGGTCTTTTCCTGTAGCTGATATGCGATTCCGAAGCGCGGCGCAAACGAGTGGAGGTTGTTCGTGATATTGCCGTTCAGTCCGTAAGGACCGTAACCGGCAACGCGGATGATGCCTTGCACAATATTCGCAAAGCCGCCATTTCCGGCTGCATTCACCGCTTCAGGAGTGTAGAGTTCCCAGCGCAGGCCGAGGTTAAGCGTCAGCTTCGGAGTGATGCGCCAGGTGTCCTGGCCGTAGGTGAAGAAACGGTACTGGTGCTCCGACGCATTCAAACTGCTGCTCGCATACCGGTCGAAATGAGTCACATCACCGAAGAGGAATGTGGCCAGAGCAAGGCCGCCATTTCCGCCATCCGAAGTGCCGTTCTGCGCGAACGTCAGTTCTCCAGCGCGGTTCTGGTCGCTTGGAATTCGAAGGTTGGTTGCGTAACGGAAATCTCCGCCCCACTTGATCAAGTGATTGCCATGGGTCTTAGTGAAATTGGCAACCCACTGATCTTCGTTTTCGCGCTCTGTCAACGGGCAGTTGCACCTCTGTACACCGAGGCCGTTTCCGAAGTCGGAGACTGTCTGGTTACCCTGTTGATTGTTTCCGCCCAGATTGAAGTAGGGCAGCCCATAGGTGGAAGGATTTCCTGCAATGTTCAGGCCCGGAATGCCAAACGCGTTTGCCGGTTGCGCACTCTGATCCCAGAATGCAGTCTGCGGGTTATAGCGGAACCATCCGAAGCGGAAGTCGCCTACGAGCGAGGGGCTGAACACATGCGTCGCGCCGATTGCTAAGCTGTAGTTGTGGACCGTCGAGGTTCCTGCCAATCCTGGTCCGGGTCCGAAACCAATGCCTCCAAGATTACCGAGCGATGGATTGCCCGACAGATTGAAATATGCAAGGCTGAACCGTCCGAACATTGACCACGCCGAACTCATCGTGTAATCGATTCGAGTATCGAAGCTGTTTTGCTTGTAGGCACCCGAGCCGGAAGCAACGTAGTTGCCAAGCAGGCTATTGTTGGTCGGCGCGGGGAACAGTTTCATGATTGCTACCGCTTGCGGCGACAGTTGTGAAACCGGAATCAAGTTGCCCGGGACGATGGTACTGGTCGCGGTGCCCGTCGCATTGCCTGGATTCGGGTAATAAATCTGACCACCGCCGTTAATCGAGGGATTCAAGTAATCGCTAAGGTCGCAGACTCCTGCAGCAGCGGTACAGGTCTGTTCCGCCTTCAACGTGGGAACGGTGAGGAGGTTGGTTACGCCAGTGACTTCCTTCGTACCCTGATAATCGCCGAAGAAGAACAACTTGTTCTTGATGATCGGTCCGCCAATGGTGCCGCCGTACTGGTTCCAGTGATCCGGCGGAATGTAGCGGTGCGTGATTGGATTGGGTGCGTATTGCGTAAATGGATCGCGCGCTTGAAGCGCATCCGTGCGACGGAACCAGAAGCCACTTCCATGCAGGTCATTCGTGCCTGACTTGGTCTGGGCCGTGACTACACCGGCAATCGCTTTGCCGATTTCAGCATCGTAATCCTGCAGCGCGACCTTAGCTTCCGTGATTGCATCCAGGTTAGGGTTCACCACAATGATTCCGAGGATGGCATCCTGGTTATCAGTGCCGTCCAACTCGAATGCGGTGCCGCTGAAGTGCTGGCCGTTGACGAAAATCTGTTTACCGCCCTGCGGGTTCTCGGTCGCCGCATGATTCCAGCCTGCTAGCTGTTGTGTTCCGGGCGAGAGCAGCTCGAATTGAGTGAAATTTCGATTCAGGACAGGGAGGTCGGCAACGTACCGGTCGTTATAGGTCGTCGCTACGTCAGCACTCTCAGTTTGCAACTGGGGGGCCGCTCCCGTGACCTCGACAGTTTGAGCGCGTTCGCCGATCTTTACCTGGGCGTCGACGTGCTGGGTTGTGTCCGCAGCTACCGGAATTCCCTTCTGCTCAAAGGTGCTGAATCCGGGCGCTTCAACTTTTATTGAGTAAGTATCGGGTATCAGGTGCGTGACCTGATAATTTCCTGACTCGTTGGTCTTGACGTTGGTGACTGTCCCTTTTTGCTCATCCGTCACAGTTACGGTAGCGTTCGGAACCGCAGCTCCTTGCGGGTCCGTTACGGTGCCAAAAATGTTTCCGAAAACAGCCTGCCCCAATGACAACGACGGTGTAATCAAAACAAGAAGAATGGCTACCCCTAGCGCAAAGCGGCATTTCGCCATTTTGTCCTCCACTGCATTGTTGCTTGCTTGAGTGTGCGGGATATTCAGTTTTTTGGGAGTGGTTACAGGTTTGGGAATCGTCCGCTGATTTTCTTCTTTGCGAGCTGCGGCGTACGACCCTGGAGAAACAATGCATGACACTCTCCGAGAGAGCGCGCACTATCTGTCACTTGTGCTGGTGATCTTCGTCACGTCGACAAGTGACGCCGAAGATTAGGGCGGCGCAATTTTGTTGTCAAGAGATTTTTGAATGAGGAAACAAAAACTTCACCTAAAAGGTCCCTAAAAAATCGATTTTCTGTACTAGGCAACCAGAGACTCACCTTGCGAATCCAAAGCGACCGCGCCTTGGAGATCGCTTACGGGAGAATGGGAGGAGAAAACTTGGTGACGCGAACTTGCGATTCTCACGGCTGATACGAGGTTGGAGGTTTCAGTGTCGGATCGAGCGCCGAAGCCCGCTCGAACTCTTCCGTAGCTTCATCCTTCGCCCCTTTGCGCCACAGCGCGATTCCTAACTGGTAGTGAGCCAAAGCCATATTTGGAGCCAGCTCCACGGCGCTACGGAATTGCGAAATCGCTCCGTCCAGATCTCCTGCGCTCAGTAAACGGTTTCCGGAATTGGTCGCAAAAGTTGCGCCTTGCAGACTGGTTTTCTGTTTGCTCAACGTCGCCGCGATGTGAGTTTCAGCTTCGGCATCCGCGGTATTGCCGGTTTGCCTCAATACTGCGGCCAGTGTCGCATGCGCTCCCATAAAGTCGGGCTGTAAACGTATCGCCTCTCGAAGCGATTGAGCAGCATCTGACAGTTTGTTCATCTGCTTTTGCACCGTGCCCAGCGTGTAGTATGCCTCTGCATAGTCCGGCTTAGTCGCCACCGCCTGTTTCAGTTGCTCAACCGCAAACGGGAAGTCACCTTTTTGCCAGAGCGTGACGCCCAGACTGTAATATGCATCGGCGAGCGAGGGATCCAGCTTCGTTGCTTGCTCGAATTCCTGGATTGCGCCGGCCAGATCATCCTTCAGTTTGAGCGCCAGACCCAAATCATAGTGAAGCGATGCGTTGGCGGGAGCCGATTTAAGAGCTTCGCGCAATTGTTCCGCGGCGGCGTCAAAGTCAGCTTGCTGCAACTGCGTGACGGCAAGATTCTGCCGGAAGCCAATGTCATCTGGCCGGAGTTGGAGAGCGGCTTGAAATTCCTTGATCGCTGCCGCACCCTGGCCATGCTGCATGAGCGCGATACCAAGGTCATTGTGAATCTCAGGATCGTTCGGTCGCAGTTCCGAGGCTTTGCGAAACGCCGCGGCTGCCTGTTCCAGATGTCCGGACTTTTGCAACAGCATCCCGAGCCGAAGTTGGAGTGGGACCATGTCTGGGAGAAGCTCGGATGCTTCTTGATACTCATGCAAAGCTCCCGTGTTGTCCTGCGGCTCCAAAACCATGCCAAGGTAGTAATGCGCTAGACCGTCCTTCCGATTCGCGCTCGTCGCTTTCGTCAGCATTTCGCGTGCGCCATTGTTATCGCCAGCCCTTAACAGATCGACCCCGAGGTGAAACATGGCAGGCTCGTAGTCGGGAGTGATGGTGAGCGCTGCGCGGAATTCTTTCTGTGCTTCATCGAATTGCGATTTCTGTGCGAGAAGTACCCCTAGCTCATCGTGCAACTCGGCACGATTTGGAGCGAGCGTAATGGCACTTTGCATTTCGCGAATAGCATCATCACCCTTGTGTTCCTGGCTTAGCAGGCGAGCGAGTTGGCGATGCATCTCTGGATCCTGAGGCGCGAGTTTGAGTCCTTTACGAAGCTCCAGGTCTGCTTCGGAGATCCATCCCTTTGCTACCAAAGCCTGTGCGAGATAGGCGTGCGGCAACGCAGCAGTGGGTTTCAGTCGAGTAAGAAGGCGGAAGTGGGTAATCGCGCCATCAATATCGCCGGTTTGCAACAGGACTTGCGCAAGCGCATTTTGGTAATCGGCATTCCTCGGGCTGAGTTTGGCGGCCGCTTCCAGCGCATTTTGAGCCGTTTTCAGGTCTCCCCTTTGCGCTGCCATCAAGCCTCTCTTGTACTCAGTAGCGGCGTTGAGGGTTGCGGGATGCGAAGAGGTCTGGGAGGAAGCCGCGATGACAAAAGAGATCACCAACAGGTGACAACATAAAACGTGGTTCAGTCGCTTGCTACGGAACTGGGACACGATTTCGAAAGAGTACTTCGAGTGCGCGTGCGCGTTCAAGCATTGCGGCTAGAACTCGCTTGACCCCGCGGGTGCCAATGCGCAAAGCTGTGCTGGGCCACCTATGCCTTCGCCGGGGCGAATCGCTCTATTCACTGCTCTGCTCTTGTGCTTTGCAGCTTCTTGCAGGGGAGAAGCTGCAGATGGAAATGAAGCCTGCGCTGGTTGTCATCAGAAGATTTATGATTCGTACGCGAAGACCGCAATGGCAAATGCCAGCGGGCCAGCCATTCAAGGCCTGATTCCGGGCGAGTTTGTACACAAGAATTCCGGCGTAATTTATCGCATTTATCAGCAAGACGGAAAGGCGTGGCTCAGTTACGAGCGCGTCAGTGATTCAGCAATCAACGGCACGCGCGAACTGCTCTACTACATCGGATCGAATCGCACCGGGCGCAGCTACCTGTTTTCGACAGATGGATTTCTCTTTGAATCGCCAGTGAACTGGTACGCACAGAAGCGTCTGTGGGACATGGCACCTGCGTATCAAGGCACGCGTGAAATTCCTCTCAACCTGCCTGCCACACCCGACTGCCTGACTTGTCACAGCAGCGGCATGAAACCACCTCTGGCGGGAACAGAGAATCGCTACATGCCTCCAGCGATCACTCATTTTGGCATTACTTGTGAGCGCTGCCATGGAGATGACGTGAGTCACGCGTCACACCGGGGTGGCAGCATTAATCCGTCGTCGCTTTCCCCGGAACGGCGAGACGCCATTTGCATGCAATGTCATCTGGAGGGGACGGTTGCCATTTCTCGCCCCGGCAAGCATTTGTATGATTTCCGTCCGGGTGACTCTCTCGGCGATTATATGCAGTACTTTGTGCTGAAGACTCAGAACGCGAGCCGGAATCCCGCACTCAGCCAGGTCGAAGCGATAGCACAGAGCGTTTGCAAGCAGAAGAGCGGTGATCGCATGTCATGCATGAGCTGTCACGACCCGCACTACTCGCCGCCAAAGAAAGGACGCGCTGACTACTATCGCGCAAAATGTTTGAACTGCCACGGCGCGGCTTTCGCGAAGCGACATCATGCCAACCTAGCGGATTGCACGCCCTGTCATATGCCCTTCACTATGGGCACGGCCGTTGCACATACGCAAGCAACGGATCACCGGATTCTCCGCCGTCCGGCTGTTGCCTCCCTACTGAATGACCAGGCCGATCTGTCGCCAGAACTCGTTCCATTTCCTCCAAAGAGGAACATCGACAATGAACGCGAACTTGCGCTGGCGTGGGAATCGCTTGCGGAGCGTGGAGTTCCGGGTGCATCAACGGAGGCGTATCGCCGATTGCAATCGGCAATCACGAAGAATCCGGCCGACCCCGCTCTGCTTTCCGCATTGGGATTCATCGAGCAACGCCGCGGGAAGACAGAAGACGCAGCCGATCAATACCGGCGCGCTCTGAAATCCGAACCCGATCGTCTTGACGCAGCGATGAATTTCGGCGTCATCGAGGCTCAATCGGGCGAGTTGGACGACGCCATCCGTCTGTGGCAAAACGCTTTCCAACGCGCTCCGTGGCAAAGTGCAATCGGCTTAAACCTGGCGTTCGCTTACTGCGGGACAGGAAAAATCGCGCAAGCTCGCGAAGTCATCTCCCGGATACTAAAGTTCAATCCCGATGATCAACGCGCGCGCAAGCTGCTGGGCAATATGAATTCTGACGAGTCACAGTGCGCGGCTTCGCAACCGAAGCGCTAGTTCTACTGTTCGTTTGGGCTGTGGGTCTGCATCGCCTCGAGCTGCTGGGAGAGTTTGAATTCATTGTCCGCGTCGCCGGTTTTCCCTTGAGCCTGGTAGACCTGGCCCATCAGGTAGTGTCCAACATAGTTATTCGGATCCATGCTGAGTGCGCGATCCAGGCTGCGCTTGGCCAGGTCCGGTTCTTTTTTGTGCAGAAGCACTTTGCCCATCAGGATGTACGGCCCGCTCGCAGTGGAATCGAGCCAGACCGAACGCTGCAGTAATCGCTCCGCATCTTCATAACGCCCGACGCGCGTGTACGCATCCGCGAGCCGATAGTAAGTCGCAGCGTACGCAGGATTAATCCCCATTTCACTTTCGAACTCGCTAATAGCCTCGGGAATACGCGATTTGAAGATATACAACTCGCCCAGGAGAAAATGCGCCATGGGTAACTTCGGATCGATGGCTAGCGCCTTCTTTGCCTCTTCTTCTGCAATCGGATCGAACCCCTGCCGCAGCAGCATCTGGCTGACAAAAAGGTGACTGGCAGCCGAATCCGGCGGCACTCCATACATCGTCGCAAATGCCTTACGCGCCGAATCATAGTCCTTCACGCGGATGTACGAGATTCCCAGAACATATGACGCATCGACGTTTGCGCGCGGGTACCACGACTGCACCTTCGAAAGCAACGGAATCGCGTCGGCGGGGCGGCCAAGAAAGTAGTAAGTCAGACCCAGCAACTGGGTCGCTTCCTTGTCACCCGCGTCCTCTGTAAGCGCCTGCTTCAACTGAGTCGCGGCGTTACGGTAATCGCCGACCTTGTAATAGGAAGTTCCCAGCAGATTCGCCACTCCCTTGTGATCGGGTGCCCGCTCGAGCGCCTGTAGCTCCGGAATTGCATCCCCATACTTCCCTTCATTGAACAGTTGAGTAGCATGCGCGATGCTGGGATGATCGACAGGAGCTTGCAGGTCAGTGGATGATTGCGTTTGATTGGATTGTGCGAAAACGAAAGGTAATATCAGGAGCAGCGAAATTAGGTAAATAAAACGCATACCAGGCCCACCTGTGCTGGAAGGAAGGTTACACCGTATCTTTCCGCTCGAAGATCTTATCGATGCTCACGGGCATATGTCATTTGATCCCATTGATGACATAGTAGACAGAAATCAGCCTCTGTAGAAAATCCTGCACAATCGAATTCTGGGCAATGGTGGTACCACGGATTTGAAGTATCCTTTCGAATCACAGGACCACGGTGAAGAATCTGCTATTCAAATCGAGTCCGCTGATTTGCAGCATTATCTCCTTCGCAGCTGCGCTTTCGATCTGGACATTCGGCGCATGGCATCGCCTGTCGCAGGAGCCCATTATCTCTCCTCACGGAGATGGATGGGAGTCTGCCGGAACGTTCAATCCGGCCGTCGTGATACGCAATGGAACAATCGTGATGCTCTATCGTGCGCAGGACAAAGCTGGAACTTCACGTCTCGGCTATGCGGAAAGCACCGATGGCGTTCACTTCACCCGCAGGCCAGATCCGGTCTTCGCGCCAGAAACTGTGTACGAAAAAGATGGTGGCGTGGAGGACCCGCGACTGGCGCGGTTCGGCGACACGTACTATCTCACCTACACGGGTTACAACAAGAAGGACGCGCAGCTTTGCCTGGCTGTCTCGAAAGACCTGATTCACTGGGACCGCAAAGGCGTGATCCTGCCGGCGTACAAAGGCAATTGGAATGTCGGCTGGACGAAGTCGGGCGCAATCGTGCCGAAGAAGGTCGCAGGAAAATACTGGATGTATTGGCTCGGCACGGGAACGGACAAAACGGACCAGATGGGTCTTTCATATTCCACCGATCTCGTGCACTGGACCGAAGCGCTGAAACAGCCGGTGCTTCCGCATCGTCTCGGCAAATTCGATTCGCGTGTAGTGGAACCGGGTCCCGCGCCAATTGTCACGCCTGAAGGCATCGTACTCATCTACAACGGAGCGGACGATCATCTCGTCTACCGCACTGGAGTAGCCGTTTTTGATCCGAACGATCCGCGTAAGCTTCTGTCGCGAACCGATGAACCCATCTTTTCGCCCGAGTTGCAGTGGGAAAAAGTTGGCCAGGTGCCGAATGTAGTGTTTGTAGAAGGCATGGTACGGAACGGCTCGAAATACCTGTTCTATTACGGAGGCGCGGACAAGTACGTAGGAGTGGCCGAGGCGTCGGTAATCCCCTGAACTGCGCCGCTAGCCTTGACGATTTTTCTTTCGAAAGCAATACTTGTCGGCAGACTTCTCGCGTGAAGATGCCTTGTCTCGCTGTCGGGTTCCACTCTATTCCTCGGGTCTGCTCGAACCTGACCGTCCGCTTTCCAATCGCAATCTTCGCGCTCTTATTAGTAGGGTTAACTGAATGCCTATCGCAAACCGCGCCTTCCAAACCTGCGCCGGTTGCCGACTTTGTCGACATCGCCAAAAAAGCGGGACTCGATCTGACGATCACCTATGGCGGCAAGACGACGAAGAAATACATCATTGAAACCACCGGAACCGGTGTCGCGATTCTCGACTACGACAACGACGGCTGGCCTGACATCTTCATTGTGAATGGCACTACGCTGGACGGCTTCCCAAAGGGACAGGCACCCACGAGCCATCTCTACCACAACAACCATGACGGCACTTTCACCGATGTAACCGCGAAAGCTGGCGTTGCCGCGACCGGTTGGGGGCAGGGCGCCTGTGTCGGCGACTACGACAACGACGGCTGGGACGATCTCTACGTCACCTACTACGGCAAGAATCGGCTATACCACAACGAGCACAACGGCACGTTCAAGGAAGTGGCAGAGTCGGCGGGAGTGGCGGGCAACGGCAAAGATTGGGGCAGCGGGTGCGCGTTCGTCGACTACGATCGCGATGGCAAACTCGATCTGATGATCGCCGACTATGTTGATTTCGATCTGGCCACCGCTCCGCAGCCGGGACAAGGGACTTCTTGCATCTGGAAAGGCGTCCCCGTCATGTGCGGGCCGCGCGGGTTGAAGCCTTCGCGCAATATCCTTTATCGCAATCTGGGCAACGGCAAGTTCGAAGATGTGTCGGCGAAGGCTGGTATCGAGAAGACGCAGGGCCATTATTGCCTGAGCGTCTCGCCCGTCGACTACAACAATGACGGCTGGCCAGATATTTACGTCGCCTGTGACAGCACGCCGAGCATTCTGTATCGTAACAATCACGACGGAACGTTTACGGATGTCGGGGTGGTTGCCGGCGCGGCCTTCAACGAAGATGGACGCGAACAGGCTGGCATGGGTTCAACGATCGCAGACTATGATGGCGATGGTCGCCTCGACATTTTCAAGACTAATTTTTCCGACGACACCTCCACCTTGTACCACAACAGCGGTGATGGCACGTTTTCTGATGCAACTTTCGCGGCGGGTCTCGGCCTGCACACGCAGTATCTTGGATGGGGAACCATGTTCTTCGACTTCGACAACGATGGCTGGCCAGATCTGCTGCTGGTGAATGGCCATGTTTATCCCGAGGTCGACGCGAATCATCTCGGAGCCGAGTTCGAAGAACCCGCCATTCTTTATCACAACCTGGGAAATAGCACCTTCATGGATGTTTCCAATGCTGCCGGACCAGCCCTCACGTCAAAAGCATCTTCACGGGGCTTGGCAATCGCCGACCTTTGGAACGACGGACGCCAGTCGGCAGTGATTACCAATATGAACAGCCCTGTCAGCCTCTTTGTCAATCAACAAAGAAACTCAAATCACTGGATCGCATTCAGGACCATAGGTACAAAGTCGAATCGCGATGGCATCGGCGCACGAATCGAGCTCACCATCGGAAAACGCGTGTTGGTCGATGAAGTACGCAGTGGATCGAGCTACAACTCCAGCAGCGACCTTCGTGTGCACTTTGGATTGGGGACTGTGGACAAGGTCGATGCCGTAGAGATACGCTGGCCGAGCGGACTGGTCGAACAGTTCAAATCTGTGAAGGTTGACGCGATCAACACCGTGCAGGAAGGGGCTGGAATAGCAGTTCCAAAACTGACTGCCGCTAGCCTTTCCGCTTCGCCGGTTGCAGTTCCGTCGCAGTGACGGTACCCTTACCCTCCTCGATCCTGAACAGCTTATTCACCGGCAGATCCTTGAAGCTCTCCGTCACGCCGGTCGGCCAGCGAACCTCCAGCAGATCAACTTTGTCGCTTTTACCCAGCCCGAAGTGAACACGGAGATCGTTTTGTGAATAATAACTTCCACCACTGCGGACTTCGTCGATCTGTTGGTGAGACTTACCATCCGGTCCTTTGATCAAACAGCGCAGCCTCGTTCCTATCGCGCTGCGATTCGACTTGGTCCCAACACACTTCACCTTGATCCAGTTATTCCCGGTGCGCGAGTCGCAACGCAGTAATTGGGGGATCGCGTTCGTGCAATTAGCTACTACGTCAATGTCGCCGTCATTATCGAAGTCTCCGAAGGCAGCACCGCGATCAGGCGCTGTATCCGTAATCCCAGGGCCGCCTAACATCGACACATCTTCGAAGTGGCCATTGCGCAGATTCTTGTAGAGGACCTTGCGCTGCGCGTAGCCCGCTTCGGTCTCGAGTTTCTCCACTTCCGGGTAGACATGTCCATTGCAAAGTAAAATGTCGGGCCACGAGTCGTTATCAAAGTCAATGAAACCAGCGCCCCATCCTAGAAAACGGGTGTTGGCGCCAAGTCCCGCTTCGAATGTTGCATCTTCGAACGTATTGTTGCCGAGATTCCGATAGAGTGACGGAGTGTCGCCCGCGAAATTCGTCTTCAGAATATCGATGTTGCCGTCGCCATCGTAATCGGCGGCAGAAACGCCCATACCGGCCTGCGGCTTTCCATCTGCTGAAAGCGCGCAACCCGCGTCGACGGAAATATCAACGAAGGTGCCGTTCTTGCGGTTGTGATAGAGGATGCTCGGCATGGAATCGTCGGCCACGTAGATATCTGTCCAGCCATCGTTGTCGAAATCCGCTGTGAGGACGCCCAGTCCATATGTGCCGTCCGTCTTCGTAATCCCTGCCGCCCCGGAGACGTCGGTGAACGTTCCATTTCCGTTGTTGTGGTAGAGAATGTTTTTGCTGCCCGGGAGCCCTGGAGGTCCGCAAGCCACCATCACCGCTTTGTAAAGACAGGGACCGGATTCCGGCACGGGCGCTGTCTTCAGATCAAGATCAATGTAGTTCGCGACAAATAAATCCAGGCGTCCATCGCGGTCGTAATCGACAAATGCACACCCGGAATTCCAGCGAAGGCGATCCTGCATTAGACCCGCTTTTATCGTGGCGTCGGTAAATGTGCCATCGCCATTGTTGTGCCACAAAATATTCTGACCATAGTACGTAACGAACAGATCGTCCCAGCCGTCGTTATCGTAATCGCCAATGCAGCAGCCCTGTCCCCAACCGCTTCTCCCCACGCCTGCTTTTAAGGTAACGTCAGTGAAGGTGCCATCGCGGTTGTTCTTGTATAAATGGCAGATCGGCTCCTGCCCTTTGGGAAAACCTTCGAGCCGCGTGCCATTGACAACGAAAATGTCGAGCCACCCGTCATTGTCGTAATCATAAAAGGCGATACCACACCCGGTCGTTTCCAGCAGGTATTTGTTCTTGTGCTCGCCGCCGAAAATGGTTTTCGCGTTCAGCCCGGATTCTCTTGCGACATCGATGAACTGCACACCAAGATCTTCTCTCTCAGGTTGAGATTTTTCCGCCGTTTGCGCGAATAACCTTCGCGAAAACCCGGCACCGGAAAGGACGCTATCGAAGGATAGAACGATTGCGGTCCGGCTGAGGGATTGAAGAAATCTGCGTCGAGAAAAGGACAAGTCAGAACCTGAGACTTCGTTGCTCACAGCATTGCTTTACACGCTGTTCCGATGCGGCTGTATTGTTTCTGATCTGTTCAGGAAAATGCAAGTGAGCCTGTTTGCTCGCGGATACTCTGTCTTTTCCAGCCTCCGAATCCAGCCACTCCGGACGTCCATTCGTCTGACTTCCTTCGCTCCAATTCCTTGACCCCGCCTCAGCAACTAGCGTCACCGCTGGACCTTGTCACCTTAGATGAGCAAACAAAACTGCTGGTTCTCCATCCAAGGTTTCAGTTCAGTCAGGTGAAACATGGAATCCGCAGCAAAGCCGCTAAGTATCGTGTCTCTTCTCTTTTCCGCTCTGCTTCTGATCGCTCTCGCGGGTTGCGGAGGAACGACCTCTTCTTCAAGTAATTCTGCAGGGACCAGCAATTCCGGCGGCAATGGATCTGGGGGCACGGCCTCCGGGGGCCCTGGCGGATCTACTTCCGGGGGCACCAGCGGCACGACCTCGGGTGGCACGAGTGGGACAACATCCGGAGGTACAAGCGGGACCAGTTCTGGTGGCTCCGGAGGCACTGGCGGTGGCACAGGCGGTAGCGGCTCTGGTGGTATGAGTGGCGGCGGGTCTGGCAGTGGAGGAGGTAGTGGCTCCGGTGGCGGCGGCACTTCCAGCGGCTCGACAGGCACTACCTACGTGTATTCGGCCGTCTACTCAAACGGCGGCGGTATCGTCGGATACTCGCAGGATTCGACGGGCACACTGTCATCGGTACCCGGCTCACCGTTTCTCCAGAAAGGCACAGGCGCGATGTCGGCGTTGGCCGCGACGAATGGATATGTGTACATGGCGAATCAGCCAGGCATTGCAGTCCCGACACAACTGATTCAGTACAAAGCTGACCCAACCTCTGGATCATTAATACAAGTCGGGACCGCCGATGCGGGCACGAAATTAAGTGGCGATTCGGAAATGCGGCGGCTGCTGGTGAATCCATCGGGCAAGGTGATGTATGCCGTGTTTCAATTCACAATCATCTCCTATGCTCTAAACGGTAATGGTACGCCATCCGTGATCAAAGAAACCGCCCCTTCGACCGATTCGGTATGGGCCTTCGACTTCATGCCGAATGGGCCTTACGCTTATGCAGCCATCCAGAATGGCAACCCAAAAGTTGGATTCCAGGAGCCTGAAATTCACTTGCTGAATGTGGGTGCCGACGGATCAGTTACCGATAATCGCTCGGTACTCACGCTGCCCGCGGCAGGACTTCCAGGCGATCTCAAAATCGATCCGTCAGGAAAGTATGTTGTTGTAAGCACCGGTCAAACCAACAATGAACTCGGTGTTTATGCAATCCAGAGCGATGGCAGCCTGAAGGACGTCCCTGGCTCCCCCTTTTCAACTGGAACGCAAGAGCTGGCGTTCATTTCCTTCGACTCAAGTGGCAAGTTCCTATACGTTCTAAGCAATCAGCAGGAGCAGCCGCAAGCGGAGGAGTTGCAAGTATTCTCGTTCGACGCTTCGACGGGTGCGCTCGCCCAGGTCCAGGACCTCACGCTGCCTAATGAACAAATGGCAACGTGGCTTACGGTCGATGGAAACTTTCTTTACCTCATCAATGTCGAGAGCGGCGCGACCACCTCTGTCATCACAGCCTATGATCGAGATGCTACGACCGGACAATTGACCGAAGCATCGAAGACCACGATCCAGAATCCTATTGGACAAACAGAAGTCGTGCACTTTTGAGGTCTCTTACTAAGTTATCGGGAGCGAGGGAATAAACCAGCGGTCTCCGAGTTATTCTAGTTGGCACTCGTGAGAGCCCAACATAACTCCGAGATTTTCGAAGGGTTGCTGATGCCGCTCTTCGATTCCCTCTTTAACTTTGCGCACTGGCTAACCCAGGACCGCACGGAGGCGGAGGACCTCGTCCAGGAGACTTGCGCCAAGGCCTTAAAAGGCTTCTCGTCATTCCAGCTCGGGACAAACTTCCGCGCGTGGATCTTCCGAATTCTTCGCAATACGTTCTATACGTCCCGAACTGGATTGAAGGCCGCCGCATTGGTATCCGTCGAAGAACAGGAACTCGATAATGCAGTGATTATTCGAGATACGCCCGAATCGGTTCTGTTGAGTCAGATCGATATTGCGGAGTTGCAGCGCGCTATCGAGCAATTGTCGGTTCCGCTTAGGGAGGTCCTGCTCCTCTGTGACGTCGAGGAGCTCTCGTATCGCGAAGCTGCCGATACACTGGGAATTCCGGTCGGGACGGTAATGTCTCGGCTATCGCGTGCGCGGCAATCGGCACGGCAGTACTTAGCAGGCGAGAGCAGAACACGAGTGACAGGACGGTAAACATGGTGTGCGAAACGTGGATGGAGAAGATTGATCAATATGTGGACGCGGAACTTGCCGCCAAAGAGCAGACGGCGTTTGATGAGCATGTCAAAACATGTCCACGCTGCTCACTCGAAGCTCTTGACCGCTTCAAGGTAAAGCAGGCTGTGCAGATCGCCGGACACCGTTTTGCGCCTTCCACTGAATTTCGCGATCGAATACAGAGTCAGATCTCCGGCAAAAAAGTTGCAACAAGACGCAATTGGATTCCTGCTCTGATCGTCGTTGCAGCCATGCTGACCGTGTTTGCCGTTTCCGCAATCATGATGAAGCAACGATTAGAGCGGCAGCGTTTGCTGGCCGAAATTGCGGACATTCACGTGTCCAATCTTGCTGCCTCTTCACCGGTCGATGTCGTCTCGACCGACCGTCATACAGTGAAACCCTGGTTCCAAGGTAAGATTCCATTCACCTTCAATCTGCCGGATCTCAACGGATCAGAGTTTAGTCTGGTTGGCGGGCGCGTCGTTTATCTGCAACACGAGCCTGCCGCACTCTTGGTCTTCAAATACCGGAATCACTACCTCTCCGTATTTGTGCTGCGCAACACGCCTTCAATTTCAGCAGTGGGGGCAGTCGGAACAGAAGAAGCTTCTTTCACGACGAAAAGTTGGGCATCCAATGGGCTTCGCTACATCGTGATCACCGATGCTGGCCCTGCGCAGGCTAAAGCGCTCACTGAACTGTTGAAAACAGCTGCAAAGAGCTGACCGCAAGAAATAAAACATGTTGGCTACGCAACAACACCTACTAGATGTGGCACGGGCCCGCGGCTGCTGACCGAAAACATTACACCGTCGTGACAACCCCCGATTTTCTTAGTGAGAAGATGCCTGACAAAGCGGGAGAACCGGGGATTCAACGAAACGGTCACTCGTCCTTTGCGCCGGATCGCAAGTCCCCGGGATTTCACGCGATCACGCCAGCGCAGGCGCAACACCTTCCACCGAACTTCTCGGACGTACCCTGGGCAGTGTGATCAGGATCACGGTGCCGGAATCTGATGTCTTTTCGACCCTTACTTCGCCATCGTGATCGTGGATGATCTTGCTGACGATCGCGAGTCCCAGTCCTGTACCGTTCGCCTTCTCCGCACTTACAAACGGCTCGAAAAGCGTCTCTCGGATGGCAACTGGGATGCCCGGGCCATTGTCAGAAACCCGTACTTGGAATTGCTTCTCATCGGAGCCAATCTCTACCGCTACCTTCCCAAAAGTTGTTGTCGCTTCACACGCGTTCAGCACCAGGTTGAAGAAGACGCGTTCCAGTTTGCGCGCGTCGAATTCACCGCTCATGGCTCCGTGAGCGACAATCTGAATGGTGCGGTCGCGAAATGGATGGCGCGATTTCACCGCCTCGATCGCCCGCCTGATCGTCTCTTCCAGATTTGCCGGGACTGGCATGATTGCAGCCCTATCATTCGCAAGTTCACGGAAGGAATCAATCAGTTCAGTCATCTGATCGGAAGCGATTTTGATTTCGCGGTACACATCCTCCTTATCCAGATGTAATGATTCTGCCTCATACAGAAATTCCGCATTCGCCAGTAGCGCGGCCAGGTAGTGGCGCAGGTCATGTGAAATAGAACTCGCAGTGCGGCTTAACGCCGCCATTCGCTCAGCCTGGATGCGGTGTTGCTGCGACTGCAGCAACTGCTGGCGCATTATCGCGAACGCTTCACTGAGTTGGTCCACTTCCAATGAGCCTTTCGATGACACTGAGTACGCATAATCACCACCGGCTAAGGCACGCACTGCTTTCACGAGATTCTCGAGGGGACGAGTAACATTTTGCGAAATGTATAGCAGCATCAATCCGCTCAGCAGCACTGCTCCCAGTCCCAGAGCCAGCAGAATGCGATTGAGGTGCTGAAGAAATGCCTCGCTTGCCCGCAAGGGCATTAGCACGTAACAGCGAACGGGCAGCGGGAGATTAGCTTCTAAGGGAACGGAAGCGACCTGGTAAACCCCTGAGTCTAGCGGCAGCTTCCAACTGGCCCCTGCGTCACCATTCGGATCACGTCGAAGCTGGCTTTTGAAGGCGCGCTCTTGCTGATCAGGGAGTGTACTGGCAATCACGGTGCCTCCGGTTGCGAGCGCTATCTCGCTTCGGGATAGATTGCCGATCTCGGCGGCTACCGCGTTACTGACTTCATATCCCAATGCAAGCATGCCGAGTTCCTGATCTCCCTGGCCGGCAACGATAGGGCGCAAACACACCCGGTAGAGGTGGCCATCGTCGTACCACCAGCTCAGTTCATCTCCATGGCTGAGAGATGCCTGGAAGTGCCGTTCTACATCTGCGATTGTCCATGCACCTTTTGTAAGATGAACCGCCTTGATGTGCGAATCGGATCCAGCGAGCGCAAACAGATCGCTTCCCGCCAGTTTCCAAAACGATGTGGAACCATCCTGGATGGTCAGCGCGTGCTCCGTTGTCATGAGTGCCTTCAGAGTCGGCAATTCGGCCAGCATTGCCGTGTTGCGCGAGAGTTGCAGATCGCGCTGCTTCTGCGTGGCTTCGAAGGCACGAACCGAAGCGCTGATTCCTTCCGTGAGTTGCTGGCTGATCTCGGAGCGAACCGTATACCGCAGGATTAGCAGGATTGCTCCGATCAGAACCGAGGTAACCAGGAGCGTGGCTCCTAACAGTTGTGTTCGCAGACGAAGCCGTATCATCAAGCCGCCGGGCGCAACTATGCGCTGGGTCGCGGCGTGGCTCCGTCAGGAACAAACTTGTAGCCGGCACCGTGCACCGTTAAAAAATATCGTGGACTGCCTGGGTCAGGCTCGAGTTTCTGCCGTAACCGGAGAATGTGATTATCAACAGTACGAGTGGAGGGATAGTTGTGATAACCCCACACTTCATTCAACAGGTCGTCTCGTGAGATTACGTGCCCGGGAAACCGAGACAGGAACTTCAGAACTTTGAACTCCTGCGCTGTCATCTGGATTTGTTCGCCGTGGCGAGTAGCTTCCATGCTCGTGAAGTCCACTTGAACATCCCCAAACGACAAAGTCTCATGCCCTTTTCCGTTACGTCCAGTTTCGACGGCCGCCACCGCTGCGACTACTCCCCGGCGCATGGTCCGCCGCACTCGCGCCAGCAATTCTTTCGGGCTGAACGGCTTTGTTACGTAGTCGTCTGCACCCAGTTCCAACAGTAGAACCTTATCTTCGATTTCGCTGTTAGCGCTCAAGACAACAATTGGCACGGTAGGCGCAAGCGCCTTGAACTCGCGGCAAAGTTCTTTACCGGATAGTCCCGGCAATTTCAGATCCAGCACTACAGCTGTCGGCGTCTGTTTGCGGAACGACTCCAAGCCGGCAGGGCCATCTGACGCCAACTGCACCGCAAGCGAATCTGCCTCAAACAACCGTTGCAAGGCTTTCTGCATGGCGGCGCTGTCTTCGACGATTAATACCGTATCCATTTGTTGCAACCGAACATCCCTCTGGCCTGTGTATACCAAAATTTTCCAACCTCAGGAACTGCGAGGAATCTTTTAACCGCTCGGTGACATTTCCCAGACATTCAGTACGAAGGCGTTGCGCCATCCGGATCGTAATCCTGTCCATACTTGTTCTTATGCGCCACCTGGGCGGCAGGATTGGCTGTCACTTTCAACACGCCCAAATCTCTTCTGCCGGAAGTAACTGTGATGTCCCGCTGCAATGCATCCAGCGCCTTCTGCGAGGCGCCCTGGTACCAGACGCGAAGGTGATATTGTCCCGGAGGAATGTCCTCGAGTGTTACCTTTCCAGATGGATCAGAGATCGCGTAGTACTCTGAGTCGATTGCTAGAACGACGGCACTCATCTGCGGGTGGATGTTGCAAAAGATGTAGGACGCCCCAAGTCTGTCGAAGTGCACCGAGTGCGTGCTTCCCGCCTGGTACAGTCCAAGATCGAACTTCTTGCCCTGGTAGAGGGAGAAAACATTATGAAACCAGGGATCTTTGTTTGGAAACTCGACAACTGTTCCCACAGGTATTACCAGCAACGCCGGCTTAAAGTGTTTATTCCGCTGCAGCATTTGGTAATGCCGGCTGGGCTTTGTGCGACTTTGAGCAACTGAACTATCGAGCGGAGAAAGCCATACGACCACTTCAGAATTATCTGGCAATGCCTTTCCTTGCTTTTGCTCGCTCCGGACAACATTGATCTCGGCGGTCACTGCACCCAAGTCCTGAGCTACGCAAAAACAAGCCGACAGGAATATCCACCCAGCCACGAGAAAAGCGAACCGCGAAGTGTGCCGATGCTTATTCATCAGAACTGAAATCCAGCAGCCAATCCAACAATATCCGCCGTGTCTGGCCCGTTGTTCACGCCGAAGGTCCGCAGGTGCCGGTATTCCACCGAAAGCAGCAGGTCGGACCGAGGGCGCAGAATGTAATTTGCGAAAAATGCCTGATTCCGCGCTGGTATACTCGCGTAATCCGCTCCTGTTAGTGCGAGATTGCGCAGTCCCCCGCTGTTCAGACCGCCGTATCCGCCGGCGAAATTAAACTCGCTTCGCGAATTTACCGCGTACTTGACTTGTCCCCACCCGCCAATCCCGGTCAGTTCGTCCAATTGCGGCAAAACGGTGTAGGTGTAATTGTAATAGCTGGTTGGCTGCACCGCACCGAGGGAGACTCCGCCAAACCCTTCCATTCCCTTCCCAGTGAAGAACTCTCCTGAGAGCTGAATATTCTTCAGCAGCCCCACTCTCCAGTCGAGAGTGGAAGCCCAGCTATGCACTCGGTATCCGTAACGGAATTCTTGTGGACTATAGAATCCGCCTACGCCAATTACGAAAGGCCGGTCTTCACTCTTATTGCCACCGGACATGCGAATTTCGTAGGCTGGCTGCCTCGAACTCTCGCCGGGTGTTGGTAACCTTTGATAGGTGCTCGTTACCGCTCCTACGCTGATAGGATCCATAACACCTGCTTCAACTTTGAGCTGAACAGGATCTAAATCGAAACGATGTTCGGCACGGATCTGCGGTGTCCAGGTCCACATATTTCCAGCCGCGGAAAGCGCAGGCTCCGCGACGGTCAGATAAGAGGTCGGCGAAAGCGGCGAAAATACCGGCGTCTGTAAACCGGCCGATACTGAGGTGTTTTGCCAGTCGAGCCGTATCTGCCCAGTCCGCAACCGTGCAATCCCCCCGGTCATCCCGTAGTAGGTATTTGAAAGCCCGCCGAAGAAGTCCATTTGGATGTCGCCGGATGTGTGCGCCCCAAGCAGGTCGGGACCGTATCCCGTTAGCCCGATGATGGACTGCCGGAACGATGCGCCAGGATATCCATCCGGCACCCCGTCGCCTGCCGCAGTAGCGATTTGAGGGAGATCGACCTGATCGGTGCGGCCGCTTGCCGTGAATGCATTCATCAGCAGCAGTCCGGAGAGTTTCACCCGGAACTTCGACGCGCTTTCGACTTTTGTCTGATGAAGTTCGTTGACTCTGGCATTCATGACTTCCCAGTCGTCTTGCGAAATATTGGTAGCCGGCACTGCGGCCTGTGGCAGCACACCGGTCGCGGAAGCTTCGTTTCTCCCAGTAGCTCCTGGGATACCTTGCTGAAGCGCCTCCATGGCATCGATCTTGGCGCGTAATTGTCGAATTTCCTGCTGCGATTCAGCTAGCTGCGCCTGCGTCTTTTCCAGTGAAACGCTGAGTTGACGAAGCTGCTGCAAAATCTCCGAGTTCATGTCCGGCTTGGCCATGTCTTGTCCGACAGAAGCAACGGAAAGCAAATTCGCCAGCAGGAGCAACCTCAAGGTTCTCTTCAGACCCCGACGCATACCTTCACCTCCGCCTGGGGTGACATAGTAACCAAGCTTGCCGTCAAAAACTCAAAATACACTGTCCGGGACAGGGAGTTGTTCCTGAGGTAACACTTTTACATCCTGCTGACATCCGGGAGACATTACGCTCTGACTGAAGTCAGCACGCGGTTTCTGTCGAAGGTCAAAATGCAAAAAGAAAAGCCCAGCCTCCTCGCTGGGCTTTTCCACCTCCGGCCTGTTTAAACATCAGTGAAGAAGGTCCAGAGTATTGTCACCGTCGTCTACGAAGTAGACTCCTCTGCCACCCGGTGCAATCGTCAGCCCGAACAAAGTGCCGGCTCCTTGTCCGCTAGTGTCGACTGGCTTCGTTACGACCTGCTTCCCTCCCGGTGTCGTTTCCACCAGATTGCCGTCTCCTGCATTCACAGTCAGGATATTGCCGTCGGGCGCAATGGCAAGGCCGAGCGGTCCATTTAAAGAGCCTTTTGTCGTAACCGTTTTACCAGTGCCGTCGCTATTGAAGCGGAAGACCGCGTCAGGAATGGCAGCAATTCGATTCGCGACCGTATCGGCCACGTATAAGGTACCGTTCGCCGAAAGCCCGACACCCGTTGGGCCGATCACCAGCGCCGCCGGATCAGATTTCTCTCCAAAACCCCAGCCGACGACAGTACGCAGCAATTCGCGTGGCACCGAAGCACGGTCATCTCTGTCTCCATCAGGCGCAGAAAGAACAATTCTGACGACGCTGCCCCGGTTGACTACGCTTCCGTTTGCAGCCACTGTTCCATTGAGCACATTCGTCACAAACAGTTCTGCGAAATCTCCGAAATCTATTGCAGTCATGTCCCATGGCCCATTGATCTGCGCCCCATCCCGCCAACCGGAGAAGGTCTCTACCACTTTGCCCCACTTGTTCAGCACCAGGAGACAGCCGGCCTGTGCGGTGGCCGATGTGCCGTCTGTAGTCGGCAAGCTTCCCACAATAACCCAACCGCTGCGAAGAACTACCAGTGCTGTCGTGAGGCCGACACCCCCAGGGCAAGCTCCAGGCAATCCCGCTGCTGTAATTTGAGCAAACACGTTGACCGTCCCGTTCGGTGCGACATCGACGATGGTGGTTCCAGTCCCCTGCAGATTCGATGTGTTGTTGAAATTGCTGACAAGGACATGACCACGCACCAGTGCCCCGGTAGAACGTGGCACTACCGCAACTCCATACGGATTCACATCCCCATTGGCTGGAATGGTAGATGCAATCTTCGTCGTCGTATTTAGATTGGCGGTGAGCGATCCGGCCCGCGCAAATGAAGAAAGTGCAACAACTGCCAGCGCAAGCGCACAGATTCGATCGAAAAACGGGAGGGACTTCATACGCGTACATCTCCTTTAGGCAACTCTGTTGCGTAGGACGTGGTGCATTTTCACTGACGGGCCTCCGCAAACTGGGCTGCGACAGTAGCTGCTGAAGTGCAGCTAGTAGGAAGTTATCGGGCGCCAAAGGAAGAGTTGTCAGGGCAAAGTAAAGTTGCCGTCACTTCCACGCAACGCAATGACTTTTCCGGAGGTCGGTGGGCGATGTTCCGGTCAAAGCGAAATACAAGTCAGTACCGGCAGCTACGATATCTGATTTACACTCCGTTCGGCATGCCGCTACGGGTCTTTTCACGACGAACATTTTTATCGGGGATTGCAGCGCTTGCGGTGTCCCAAACTGTACCGAGTCTTGGGCAGGATATTTTTACCTCGAAGGAACTCGCCGATATGGCGCGCGGTGAGGCTCAGCATGAGGGTGACGCGCCAGAGCAAACGCTTCCTCTTGCAAGGCTCTCGCCGGAACTGAAAGCCTCAGCCGTCAAAAAAGCGATAAAAAAAGTTGCTGGCTGGGAACTTGCCCGCTCGCAACGATATTTCAATCAGGACTGGACATTCGCGGCCCTCTACACCGGCTTCATGGCGGCTTCGGAAGCCACCGGCCAACCCAGATATCGTGACGCTATGCTTACCATGGGTAACCGTTTCGACTGGAAGCTGGGACCGCGGCTCGAGCACGCCGATGATCAATGCATTGGTCAGACGTACCTGGAGCTTTATTCGCATTATCACGCTGCGAAAATGATTGCGCCACTGCGGGCAGAGTTTGACACTATCCTCGCACTGCCGGTTGCGCCCAATGACAAGTTGCCATGGTGGTGGTGCGATGCTCTGTTCATGGCGCCTCCGGTATGGGCGGGACTAGCTCGTGCAACGGGCGAGCGCAAGTACCTCGAGTTCATGAATCGGGAATGGTGGCGCACTTCCGCCAAGCTGTACGACGCCGAAGAACATCTCTTCTATCGGGACGCGACCTTCATCCCGCTGCGCGAGAAAAATGGCAAGAAGGTGTTCTGGTCACGCGGGAACGGCTGGGTGATGGCAGGTTTGGCGCGCGTACTGACGGCGATGCCTCGAAACTATCCCGATCGCGCGCGATATGTCGAACAGTTCGAGCAAATGGCAGAGGCAATTCGCAACTTGCAGTGCGCAGACGGACTCTGGCGCTCCGGACTTCTCGATGCAGCTTCGTATTCGCTGCCCGAGGTCTCCGGGTCCTCATTTTTTGTTTACGCATTAGCCTGGGGGCTGAATCAGGGCCTGCTCGATCGACCCGCGTATGAGCCCGTCATCCTACGCGCGTGGAAAGGCCTCCTTCAACACGTCTATGAGGATGGCCGCCTCGGATGCATTCAGCAGGTTGGGGCAAGACCGGCGCACTTCAAAGCGACTTCTTCTTATGTTTACGGCGTAGGCGCATTTCTGCTGGCGGGATCTGAAGTGATCCACGTGCATAAGGCATAGTCTAATCGGGCGAGAGCGAGATCATCCCTGCGCCGCGCCAGTTGCGAGGACGAGGCGTCCACGTCAGTCGACTATTCTGCTTCCGCAGCAGTGCCGTGACGACGCAGCAGTGAAGGCAGATTCTGCGAGAATGCCGACCGCGGAAGTACCATATCGCATCCTGCTTCCTGCGCCTTTAACTTCAGCTCGCCCTGCACATGCGAAACAAAGCCGATAATCGCGGTTCCCTTTTTCAGTTCTTTCTTGAGCTTCGGGATAATCGTCAGCGGTTTCGCATTAAGGTTGTTCAGATCAATGATGATCAACGACGGCTTCTCATCCCCGTTGTTGCGCACGCGATCCAGGATGTCCTTATCGGTCTTCACGAACTCAACCTTGACGTTAAGCTTGCGCGCGACTTCCTGAATCTTTGCAAGGAAGAATAGATCATCGACAAAAGCGAATATCCGCGGCGCGGCATTCTCATCTTTGTGGATAACCGGTTCGATTTCCGCGTGTACGTAGGGGGTTGCTACCGCCGGTCCGCGTCCTCGAGATCGGCCGCCGGAGAAATCCTGCGAGGCGCCGTTTCGGTAATTGTGATCCATCGGCCGGGTAAAGATTTGATTCTGCTGATTGCGGCTGTTGTGATGACCGGGCCCGGAATGTCCTGGTCTGCCGGACGCACCTCTGCGTCCACGACGCCGCCTCCCTTTCCCTCCCGATGAACCGGAGGGATTGTTCGGTCCAATATTCATGTTGTTCTCGTTTGTGTAGTAACCGCTGTCGCGGTGAAATCCTCGTTTTGTGGTCCTGTTTCCAGCGAACGCATACCAGGCGCTGTGGTTGCAGCGTAAACTTGTTTACGTTCTGGAATTCCGCTCTCTTCTGATGTTCTGTTCTCGACCGCCTAGCGCCTGGATGTTCGCGCGTAGATCGCCAGCACGGGAGTTACGTAACGGAAGACATCAGCGATGTTACCCGTCAGCCTTGTGGAAGCGCAAGGTGAAAACTTTCCAATAATCCTCAGGCTTTTCGGCAGGTCAGTCGCCCGGGAGATACGGACTGCAACAGCCCCACAATCCATTATACCTTACCTTGCACCCGTACTGCTCGTGACCAACTTTCCTCTTAGATGCAAACCGTAACCGACGGGAGCAAATCATTTCTGCTCCGTAACCGGTCTATCTGGGAGGAAGATGCTTAGGGATTGATGGCAATTTTCTTCCGGGCTCATTATTACCGTATTCTGCCTGCCTTGAAAATTGGCAGTGAACTGCAGCATGTCTCGAGTCTTTTCGGGTATCCCAATGAAGCGCGCTTTCCCCTCTACGTTTGTGCCAACATCCAGGTCAAGCCTCTTCACCCCCGCGAACCCGTAACGGATGGTTGTACTGACGTCCGCCTTGTAAATCGGATGATGCCCCGAATCCATTACCTGAACGTCCGCCGTACAGGGGCCTAAGCCGGCATCGATCACCGGCACCTCGTTGCTTTCGGCGTAAACAGCACCTGAGAAGCTGAACCCAGTGAGAATTAACAGGAGAATGAGCCTTGAGAATCTCGTCATCAACTAAATTGTCCTACTTGCGAAACATTTCCGGAAGATGCACCCGTCACGCATGAAATCTCGATGAATTCATTATTCCTGATTCCTACTCTGGGGCAACCTGTTTACCAGATAATCAACTCACAAGGGCAACAAAGCTCTCCCGAGCTTGAGTGAGGTGTGAATTGCGCTTCCCGAGCTTTTTCTTCGTGCTGCTGCTTTCAGCTGCTCTCGCCGCCAACGCCCAAACCGGATTTCATTCACAGTCTTATCCAGCGCCAGGATCCACCATGATCGCCGCCGACTTTAACGGTGACGGGGCACCTGACCTCCTCTTCTTTGGTGCCACAAACGCCGTAATGTTGAACAACGGCCAGGGTGATTTTGAGTCGCCGCAGATTCTTAGCGTCGTCGGCGTACGTGCCGCAGCAGTTGGCGATGTGAACGCGGACGGGAAGCCGGATATCGCGTTTTGCGTGTCCAACCCTGCCAATCAGAACCAGTCTTCCATTGCCGTTTTTGAAAACGACGGGACCGGCAACTTCCATCAAGGCTGGACCACGGTCTTCAATGGTGTGTGCACTGGTATTGCAATCGGTGATACCAACAAGGACGGCAAAGCCGATCTCGCCGTTACCGGCTACACAAACAGCTCAGCACCCTTCAATAATTCCATCAGCACCTATCCCGGTGATGGTACGGGAAACTTTGGCACACCTGTCGTTCAAAATAACCTCGATCTCGATGGAACTCTTTACCAGGGATATGGCCTCGGACCGAATCAGTGCAATGTCAGCGACACGGTGGGAACCGATTTCTCCGGAGATGGCATTCTCGACCTCGTAGTCACCGCTGACTGCAATGCGTATTTTCCTACCACCGCCGGCACGCTCTGGTTCGCCAAAGGTGACGGCACAGGGCGCTATGCGTTGACAGAGATTACTCAGGGTCAACTAGGGTACGACTACAACTACCCGCGACTCGTCGACGCGAACCACGACGGCAAAATGGACGTCGCCATGGTTGACTATCAGTGGGGACCGCACGGTTCGTTCAACGGCCATTCTGCAGTGCTGCTAAACCAAGGCGGTGGCGCGATGAAATACGTCCAAACCTTCGATGAAAATGCTTATGCCGGCTACGGCGGTTACATCTACTCGGCCTCGGGTGCTGACTTCAACAACGATGGGCTTGCCGATTCAGTAGCTGGTTTCGCCGAGGTTCCCGTCAATAGCAGCAGCCAGACCGGAATCAATTACGTCGGAATCTTTTATGGACAGCCAAACGGAACTTACCAGGAATCGCAACGCTGGACGGTCACGGACCAGGTGACCGACGTCGTCGCCGCGGACTTCGACAAGAACGGCAGTCCAGACATAGCCATCATCGAAACTGCCTCAGATGGTTCACGACGGCTGGTGATTTATCTCAATGATCAATCGTCAGGAGGTTCGTCCTGCAAAGCGCCTGCATCGGCTGGAGCCGTGCTTTGCACACCTCAAGGGGGCAAAACCTATCCTTCGCCAGTTCAATTCACGGGCGCGGGAACTGGCGCCAGCGGCAGTGTGAATCACCTGGAACTGTGGATCGACGGACAGAAGATCGGCAACTATCCCGGAAACACAATGTCGACTAGCGTGACGTTGCCGAACGGATCGCATACCGCAACACTGGTTGAAGTTGACTCCAAGTCGAACTACATCAAATCCACCCCGGTTAGCTTCAGCGTAGGTTCAACGGGTGGCGGAGGCGGCGGTAGCTGCAATGCGCCATCTTCAGCTGGCGCAGTTCTATGCACTCCGTCCCCCGGTAGCACGGTTACCTCTCCGGTTCAGTTCACAGGCGCCGGAACCGGGGCCAGCGGCAGTGTCAATCATCTTGAGTTGTGGATTGACGGCAGCAAGGTCGGAAATTATCCCGGCAACACGATGAGCGCCAGTGTGGCACTTGCGAACGGATCGCATACCGCGACTCTGGTGGAAGTGGATTCCACAGGTCACTACCTCAAGTCCAGTCCTGACACGTTTACGGTGGGCAGCGGCGGCGGTGGAGGAGGAACCTGCTCGGCCCCGTCCTCACCCGGAGCAACTCTGTGTAGCCCCGCCGCGGGAAGCACGGTCAGCTCTCCGGTTCAGTTCACAGGCGCCGGGACAGCTGCCAGCGGTTCGGTGAACCATCTGGAACTTTGGGTCGATGGCAATAAGATCGGGAACTATCCGGGCTCGACCATGAGCGCCAATGTTCCACTTGGATCAGGTGGACACACGGCAACTCTGGTGGAAGTGGATTCGAGTTCGCATTACCTCAAATCGACTCCGGTAAGTTTTACGGTGCAATAGCAAGAAAGGCCGCGGACAGGAATGTCCGCGGCACATAAACACGGTATCCAGAGCTGATTTTGACGACTGTCCGAAGCTGTATTAATCTGGGCCTACACTGAGAAAGGAGGTGGTCCAGTGTCGACAAATTCAGACAGTCATAGTAATAGCCACAGTGAGGTGCTTGAGGTCTAGGGCGTTTCGCTCTAATCCTCTCCTGGCTTCCGGTGTGACGGCCTCCTGAACGTCAGGTGGTCACAGTGTCAGGCGGCATTCGAATGGCGGTGCTGCTGGAATCGGAAGTACTTGGCGGGGGGTCAAAGTTGGGGTGACCCGCCTCAGGCCAATTTAAACAGGCTACCGGACGGCCCACGATTGGTCACAATCGTGGGCCGTTGCATTTTCGGCAGAATCTAATTGTTACTGCGGCGTCACACTGGCGCGAAATACTTCCGGCCCAGAGGGTTGGGTGGCATGCAGGTTATCCTCGGCCGTCACAAAGACGTTGTAGCGGGGATAAGCGGTAGTCGTCTGAAAACTCCCCTGCATTTTATTGCCGATATTCAGCACCCCGTGATTTTCCGCCGGATGTTCCGGCGCGTCGGTGGGCTGAATCCAGACCACATAACCCATCTTGGGCGGCGTCAGCGCGGAGGCCATCGCCAGGTGTTGGATGTCGAGCTTTACCTGCTGTGTCTCGTCCTTTTGCGTATTGATGTTGACTTTGCCCTGAGCGCCCGGATCGACAGTGCCGGGCGTGAGTTGAATGTCGCGTGCCCATGCCATTCCAAGCAGCAGCACAGGTATTGCGAGCAGCGTTGCTATTCGTTTCATTGGCGGCCATCTCCTTCAATGTGGGATGGGCGACGCGCTCGGGACGTTGTAGATGTACGCTAAACGCGTCCGGGAAAACGCAGGAGGCGTGCGGGTAAGGTGAGAATGCCCCAGAGCAGATGCAGCACTCCGTCCACCGCGATGCCGATGACCCGGAATGGCAGCAGAAGCAGCCACACGAATGGATACAGAATCAGCGCAATGAGTGCGACCGGCCAACAGAGGACAAACAGAATGCACCACAGAATGAATGTGAGCATAGAACGGCCCCTGTTTCAGAGTACGCACAAACCGCGCCCGAAGTTCCCAACAGTTGAACCATTGAGTCATTTGGTAGTTGAGTAATTTGGTGATTTGGTAATCGACGAGCTGGAAACTCTGAATTCCGAGTTTACCAACTTACCCAATTACCAAATCGAAAATGACTCAATGGCTCAATCACTCAATGACTCAATGTAGTAGAATTTGCCGTTCTGAGGTGGGTCGTTGAACAAAGTTTTCGGCAGCGCCGACGAGGCCATCCGCGATATTCCTGATGGTGCGACCATCATGGTCGGCGGCTTCGGCCTGTGCGGCATTCCCGAGAACCTGATTAACGCTCTGCATCGCAAAGGCGTGCGCAATCTGCTCACGATCAGCAACAACGCTGGCGTGGACGACTTCGGCCTTGGATTGCTGCTCGCCAGCCGGCAGATTCGCAAGCATATCGGCAGCTACGTCGGAGAAAACCGGCTGTTCGAGCAACTGGTGCTCTCGGGAGAACTGGATCTGGAACTGAATCCGCAAGGCACGCTTGCAGAGCGCATTCGCGCGGGAGGAGCCGGAATTCCCGCGTTCTACACGCGTACCGGATTTGGAACCGTCGTCGCCGAAGGAAAAGAGACCCGCGAATTCAATGGCAAGCCCTACGTAATGGAGCGCGCGCTCACGGCTGACTTCGCTCTGGTGAAAGCTTGGAAGGGTGATCGCTGGGGCAATCTTGTGTATCGCAAGACAGCGCGCAACTTCAATCCGATGATGGCTACAGCGGCGAAGGTTACGATTGCCGAAGTGGAGCACCTGGTAGAAGTTGGCGACCTGCAGCCGGACGAAATTCATACGCCCAGCATCTACGTCCATCGGATTGTTGAACTGCCCTGCGAGAAGCGCATCGAGCGCCGCACGGTCCGAAAGGCCACCGCCTGATGCCGGCTCCCGATAGCACCATCGAAGAGGTGCGCACCAGCGTGTTGAAGTACATCAGGATGTACGAGGAAGGCAATCTCACGCTGGGCGATCTCGCGGCGGAACTCGCGGTGATCGCTCCGGCATACGATCATGCGATTGGCGCGATCGAGGATCACTGGGGAGAGTTGCTTTCGACCGCCTACAAATATCGCAATGAGTCGCAAAGCAATGCAATGACTTCCTATGATGATTTAGAGCGCAGCTTAACTCAGTTCCGGCGAGCCGAAGCCGCCTGGGAGTAGGGTAATAGGCCAACCTAATAACAGGCAATCTGGAACTGACTACTGGCCACTGACCACTGCATCGAATGAGCAGCCCCTCAAAAGTCGGCAAGCAACTCGACATGGAGAAGCGCGAGCACATCGCGCGCCGCATCGCCCTGGAATTGCGCGACGGCTTCTATGTCAACCTTGGCATCGGACTGCCCACACTGGTCGCCAACTTCGTGCCGAAGGGCGTCGAAGTCATTCTGCAAAGTGAGAACGGTATGCTCGGCGTGGGCCCATACCCGATCGAGGGCAAAGAAGACCCGGATCTCATTAATGCGGGCAAAGAAACGGTCACCGAGATCCCCGGGACAGCGTTTTTCTCCAGCGCCGAATCATTCGCGATGATTCGCGGCGGCCACGTCGATCTCAGCGTGCTCGGTGCGATGGAAGTAGACGAAGAGGGCAGCATCGCCAATTGGATGATCCCCGGCAAAATGGTGAAAGGCATGGGCGGGGCGATGGACCTGGTCGCAGGGGCCAAGCGCCTGATCGTCGCCATGGAGCACACAACGCGCGATGGACAGCCGAAGATCCTGAAGAAGTGCACCCTGCCGCTTACCGGCGTGCGTGTAATCGATACCATCGTGACCGAGATGGCTTACATTCGCGTCACGGCTGAGGGATTAGTTCTGGAAGAGATCGCGGCAGGACTCACTGTCAACGATTTGCAGCGGGTCACCGAACCGAAGCTGATCGTCAGCCCGCAGCTAAAACCATTGACTCATTGAGGCATTGAGCCATCGGGCCATTGAGTGATTGTGATTTCGCAATTTCGGAACCGTGAGCAAATACAGCAATTACCAATTACGCAATTCCCAAATCACTAATGACTCAATGGCTCTATGAGAGGATTTTCCAGCACTCTCTCGCGATCGCCCAGTCTTCCTCTGCTGTGATCGCCAGCACGCGCACTTTCGCATTCGAGGTGCTGAGATCGGTATCAAGCTTCGGATGAGCATTCTTGCTTCCGTCTAGCTGCACGCCGAGGAATTCCAGGTTCTTGCAGGTGTGTTCGCGCACCGCCGCCGAATGTTCGCCAATCCCGCCTGTAAAGATGATGGCGTCGACACCGCCGAGCACCGCAGCCATCGACCCAATTCCAGCCCGCAGCCGATGGATAAACATCTCGAAGGCCAGCTGCGCTAGTTCGTTGCCGCGCTCGACTTCAGCCTCAATTTCACGCATGTCCGACGACACGCCCGAAATGCCGCGCAGTCCTGAGTGCTTGTTCAGGATGTCATCCAACTGCTCACCGGTAACCTGGTTCGATCGCATCAGGTAGGTAAGCACTCCCGGATCGATGGAGCCCGAACGCGTGCCCATCATCAGTCCTTCGAGCGGCGTGAAGCCCATGGTTGTATCGATGCTGTGGCCATCGCGAATCGCTGCGAGCGAACAGCCGTTGCCGAGGTGGCAGCTCACCAGCTTTACGGATTCGAGGGGTTTGCCCAACATCTGCGCGGCTCTTCCGGCGACATATTCGTGATTGATGCCGTGAAAGCCGTAGCGCTGAATTCCCTGCTCAAACCACTCGTAAGGTCCCGGGTAAATCCTCGCGTACGCCGGCATTTGGCTGTGAAATCCAGTATCGAAGACGGCAATCTGCGGAACCGGCCCTAGTACCCGCTCGACGATCTCCATACCTTCGAGTTCGGCGCGATTGTGCAACGGTGCGAAAGCGGATACGCCTGCGATCGCCTGCTTCACGTCGCCATTGACGCGTACTGGATGCTTGTAGTGCGGTCCTCCGTGCACGATACGATGGCCCACAACCTCGATGGAGGTCGGCTTGTCCACGAGCCGCGATTTGCCCGACCATAGCGTGCTGAGAAGATACTCGATGGCGGCCTTACGCGACGCGATCCGAGCCCGCGCACGCACGACGTTGCCGCCGCGCTTCACGACTTTCACTTCCGCGGAGTCGCCGTCCCATTCGATGTTGGCGGCCCACAGCGGCTCGGGCACTTCTGCGGGCAGTGCCTCACCGATTTCGTACAGATTGCTTTTCTGGCTGCTCGAGCCTGAGTTCAGTACGAGGATCTTCATTGGTCTTCGTGAGTTGTGTCTCCTTGGCGTACCGACAAGCGGCAACCGACAACTTCAATATGGCCACTTCCAGTTCTTGATTTCCGGCATATCGTCACCGTGCTTCACGATATAGTTTTTGTGCTCAACCAGTTTATTCCGCAGGTGCTGTTTGAAATGCGCCCCGATCTTCTGCAACTTCGGCACACGGTCGACTACGTCTCCCGCAAGGTGCAGGCGGTCCAAATCGTTCAGCACTGTCATGTCGAAAGGCGTGGTGGTCGTGCCTTCCTCTTTGTAGCCGCGGACATGAATATTGTCGTGATTCGTCCGGCGATAGGTGAGGCGGTGTATCAGCCATGGATAACCGTGATAAGCGAAGATCACCGGCTTATCCGTGGTGAAGAGCGAATCGAAATCGCGATCGGACAGTCCGTGCGGATGCTCGCTGGCAGGCTGAATGGTCATCAGATCTACGATGTTCACGACGCGAATGCGCAGGTCCGGGAAGTGTTGCCGCAGCAGATCTACCGCCGCGAGCGTCTCCAGCGTCGGAATATCGCCAGCACATGCCATAACGACGTCCGGCTCCTGGCCATCGTCGTTGCTGGCCCAGTCCCATATACCGATGCCGGTCGTGCAATGCTTAATGGCCGAATCCATGTCCAACCACTGCAACGCAGGTTGTTTGCCAGCCACGATAACATTGACATAGTGACGGCTTCGCAGGCAGTGATCTGCTACTGATAACAGGCAGTTCGCATCTGGGGGCAGATACACTCGGACGACGTCGGCTTTCTTGTTCACCACGTGATCGATGAACCCGGGATCCTGGTGCGTGAAGCCATTGTGGTCTTGGCGCCAGACGTGCGACGTAAGCAAATAGTTCAACGATGCAATCGGCCGACGCCAGGGAATGTCGTGGGTTACCTTCAGCCACTTCGCATGCTGATTGAACATGGAATCCACGATGTGGATAAATGCCTCGTAGCACGAGAAAAATCCGTGGCGCCCCGTCAGAAGATAGCCTTCCAGCCAGCCTTGGCACATGTGCTCGCTGAGCATCTCGACAACCCGCCCGTTGGGGGAGAGATGCTCGTCAACCGGAAGCAGAGGTTCCATCCATTCCTTGTCCGAAACCTCGTAGATCGCTTCCAATCGGTTGGAAGCCGTTTCGTCCGGTCCAAAGACGCGGAAGTTCTTGCTCTTCTCGTTGAACTTCATCACATCGCGAAGGAAATATCCGAGCACGCGTGTGGCTTCGGCAAACTCTGTTCCCGGCTTCGACACGGCAAGGCGATAGTCGCGGAAGTCGGGCATAGCGAGATCCTTGAGCAGCAGTCCGCCATTGGCATGCGGATTCGCTCCCATGCGCCTGTTTCCTTTTGGCGCAAGCTCGGCGAGTTCCGGAATCAGCTTCCCATCTTCGCTAAACAGCTCTTCGGGACGATAACTCTTCATCCACTCCTCGAGTTGACGCAAATGATCGGGCCGCGCGGCGAGTTCCGACAACGGCACCTGGTGCGCGCGCCACGTGCCCTCAACCGGTTTGCCGTCCACCATTTTGGGTCCGGTCCAACCCTTCGGCGTTCGTAGCACCAGCATCGGCCATACCGGCACGCCGCTTGCTTCTCCCCGGCGATAGCGGCTCTGGATGTCGTGGATCTCATCGACCATCCTATCGAGCGTCGCCGCCATTAGCTGATGCATCTCGTCCGGCTCGTGCCCTTCGAGGAAGTACGGTCGGTATCCGTAGCCGGTAAAAAGCTGCTTGAGTTCTTCGTCGCTCATGCGCCCCATCACGGTGGGATTCGCAATCTTGTACCCATTCAGGTGCAGGATTGGCAGAACCGCGCCATCGCGAACCGGATTCAGGAACTTATTGGCATGCCAACTGGTCGCCAGTGGACCCGTTTCGGCTTCTCCGTCTCCAACGATGCAGCACACCAGCAGATCCGGATTGTCGAAAGCAGCACCGTACGCATGCGCGATCGAGTAACCAAGCTCTCCTCCTTCATGAATGGAGCCAGGCGTTTCCGGGGCAACGTGGCTGGGAATTCCGCCCGGAAACGAGAACTGCTTGAACAGCCTCTGCATGCCTTCCACGCTCTGCGAGATGTTAGGGTAGATTTCGCTATAAGTGCCTTCCAGATACGTATTCGCTACAATGCCAGGGCCGCCATGACCCGGGCCAATGATGTAGATGACATTCAGGTCGTCGCGCTTGATCAACCGATTGAAGTGGACATAGATGAAGTTCAGCCCGGGCGTGGTTCCCCAGTGTCCGAGCAGGCGTGGCTTGATGTGCTCAAGTTTCAGCGGCTCGCGAAGTAATGGATTGTCGAGCAGGTAAATCTGCCCGACGGAAAGATAATTGGCGGCGCGCCAGTAGGCGTTGATCTTGCGCAACTCTTCCGGCGAAAGCGGACTGCCGCTGACAGTGCTTTGGACTGCCTGATTCATGGTTAGGGTCGCCATGACTCCTCCTGGTGCTCGAGCGGTGAGTAAAGCGTTAGTCGAATCGGATCGTAGCCGGGACTGTAAACTTCCACGATACTCCCGGAAACTGCAGGATGCGTGAATAGATGGCACTAATTCCCGGAATGGCAAACTTTAATTTTCTTGCTTTTCGATTGCTCCTGGCGTTTTAAGGGAACTGAAGCAGTTCTGCTCGCGTATGTTGCTTCAAGCAGTAGCTCGTCTGTGGGATACAGGGGTACAGGTCTGCACTCAAGCATGAGGGAGCTTATGCCATATCGTCGTAACTCTATTGTCGGTGCACTGATTCTGATTGTGATTGGCGGCTTGTTCCTTTACAGCAACATGCATCCCAGTTTCGATCCCTGGGGCATCGTCGCGCGCTATTGGCCCCTCCTGCTTATCTTTATCGGAATTGACAAGTTGTGGGACTACCAGCGCTACCGCAAGAACCCAGAGGCTGCGGGCGGCCGCTGGTTTACCGGTGGAGAAATCGCCTTCATCATCCTGCTGCTGATCTTCTTCGGCGGCCTGAGCATCGGCGGAATTGGACACAATCGCAGGCAGCAGCATCAATGGGCACAGACCGTCGATTTACAGGGAGCCAAATTGGTCCACGTGAGCTTAGACATGCCTGCCGGAAACCTGCAGCTCGACAGTAATGGCAGTAAGCTTCTCGAAGCGGACTTCAACTACCAGTCACCCATGCCGCGGCCCGATATAACCTACAACGTAACCGGAACTGACGGCGAACTTCGCGTTTCCCAACAAGAGCACCAGCCCCACATTCAGATCGGCCCCACGCGCAATACCTGGGATCTCCATTTCGCACACGACGTCCCAATGGAGATGCGGGTGAACATGGGTGCCGGACGAAACGACTTGAAACTCGGTGGACTTGACCTTACTCGTCTCGACGTGAATATGGGTGCCGGCCTGCTGATCGCCGACTTCAGCGGAGGAACCTGGAAGCAGGACTTGGAAGCCAATATCCACGGAGGCGCCGGAAATGCGACCGTCCGCTTGCCGGCGAACGTCGGAGTGGAAGTCCGCGCAAAGGGCGGCCTAGGCTCCGTACAGGCGTTCGGACTCACCAAAGAAGGCGATGAGTACGTGAACACGCAGTTCGGAAAATCACCAGTGACTTTGCACATCAACGTCGAGGGTGGAGTAGGGCTGATACGGTTAGAGCAAGTATCGTAACAAGTGGTCGCAAATCGAAGAGGTGGGCGCAGTAGACTGTCAGCGATTGAAAAATTTCAGCTCTTCCGAAACTGATTCGCACGCTCAAACTCTTCTTCCAGTTCCCGGGTCCGCAGATTCTCACGGATGTGCGCGAGCTTTTGCTCCACGCGCAGCAACGCATCCTGGATATTTTTTGTATTCGTCAGTGCGACATCCCGCCACATTGAGTACGGGCTCTGAGCGATTCGTGTCATCTCGCGCAACGCCCGCCCGCCAATCGCGTTGGCATCGGAATCGTTGGCGAGTTCCTCCACCAGGGTTGAAGCCAGCGCGGTCGAAAGCATCTGCGGCAGATGACTCACCCATCCGCAGATTCGATCGTGCTGCGCAGGATCGATCGGCAGCACTCGCCCACCGATTTTCTTTATGAGTTGCAGGTAATTGCCAATGGCGCCGTTATTGAGATCCTGATCGGAATAAGGCGTGATGAGCCATACTGCGCCCTCAAAAAGTGTGCCATCGGCACATTCGATTCCGCCGGTTTCTTTCCCGGCCATGGGATGGCCGGGGAGAAATCGCGTGCAGACATCAGCGCCGAAAACATCCTTCGCGCGAGTCATAATTTCAGACTTCGTCGAGCCAACATCCGTAATCAGCGAACGGGGAGGAGCGAGTGGGCCAATGCGTTCGATCAGGTCAATGATGCTCCCGACTGGAGTCGCCAGGATGATCAGATCACTTTGTCGCACCGCCTGTTCCGGACTGGTGCAGCCTTCATCGATGGCGCCCATCATGCGCGCCTGCTGCAGAACGGACTCGCGATCGCAACCCACAATATGCACGTCGGGTGCGTGCTGCGTCAGAGCCAAGCCCAGTGAGCCGCCAATCAGGCCGGTTCCAATGATGGTGATCTGCTTCATAGAAGGCGTTTTCAGTACCTAGATCGTGCGTCCGATTGCCGACGCAATCACACGACACTCACTCATCACCTGTTCGAACTGTTCTGGAAACAGTGATTGCGCGCCGTCGGAAAGCGCTTTCTCCGGATCAGGGTGCACTTCGATCAGCAACGCGTCGGCGCCAGCGGCCACGGCGGCACGCGTCATAGCGGGTGCCCGATCGCGCCTGCCTGCGCCATGCGACGGATCAGCCGCGATCGGTAAATGCGATAGCCGCTTCGCATTGGGAATCGCCCCGATATCCATCGTGTGACTGTCGAACGTGCGAATGCCCCGCTCACATAAAATCACATGGGAATTGCCGCCCGACAGGATGTACTCCGCTGAAAGTAGCAGTTCGTCGATAGTGGCCGCGACGCCGCGCTTCAGCAACACCGGCTTGCGCACCCTCCCGAGCTCTCGCAACAGGTGAAAGTTCTGCATGTTGCGTGCGCCCACCTGCAGGATGTCGACAAAAGGCATCATCGCTTCCATCTGCGAGCTCTCCGTCACTTCGCTGATCACCAGCAGGCCAAATTTGTCGGCGGCTTCCCGCAGCAGCTTCAGGCCATCTTCGCCCATGCCGTGAAACGCCTGGGTGGAAGATCGCGCTTTAAAAACGCAGCCCCGCAGCACCTTCGCACCTGCTCTGGAGACAATCTCCGCCGCCTTGAAGATTTGCTCGCGAGATTCCACCGAGCCTGGCCCCGCCATCACAACGACTTCCTTACCGCCGATCTGAACCCTGGTCGAAAGATCAACAACTGTGCCTTCGGGACGAAAACTCCTCTCCGCCAATTTGTACGGCGAACTGACCCGATGCACCTGGCGAACCCCGTCAAGCAATTCCAGTTCCCGTAGATCGAAGTCGACCCGAGTCCCCACGGCCCCCAGAATTGTCTGCGATGCACCGGTATTGCGAAGCACGTCGAAGCCAAGCGCGACTAAATGATCGATCACGGCTTGGATCTGCTTCTCCGACGCATTGGTTTGCATTGCAATAATCATGAGCAGTTGTCAGTTGCTACTTGTCCGCACCAGAGGGTGTCTTAGCAAATTGCCAAAACCACTAAGCTAGTCATTCACTTCCTGATCGAACTCTGTCTCGCCGTCATCGCCTGCCTTTTGCTCCGGGACGCCCATCTCTTCCTTTTGCAGGTTGCGCATCACGTCGATGAGGCGTTCGTAAATTTGCACGAGCTGGCGGCCCTTTAGCGGTCCACGGCTCAGGCGGCTAACGTTTTCGAAAATCTCCTGCTCGCGTTTCGGTTCGTAAATCGGAGCGCCCAACTCCTTTTTCAAGCGCCCTATCTCCTGCGCAGCATGCGCGCGCTGGTTGAGCAGTTCAACCAGCCTGCAGTCGAGCTCATCGATTTTCTTACGCCAGTCGCTGATGTCCATCGCTTCAGCTCTGCTTCCTATGCTCGACTACGCTTTCACCGCAGCGGACGCACCTGCTCGTAATCCGCCAATGAACTCAGCCACCGCTTCTGCGGCGCTCTTGCCGCGACCGGATTTCTGGATTAACTGCACGATCGCTGTACCCACAACCGCAGCATCAGCAAAGCCGCCAACCTCCCCAAACTGTTGTGGATTGGAAACTCCAAATCCGACCGCGATCGGCAATTTCGTAAATTGACGCAACCGATCGACGAGGGCACTCGCGTCCGCTGCCAGCTGCTGACGAACCCCGGTGACTCCGGTTCTTGAAACAGCATAAACAAAACCGGTGCAAACGTCGCAAACTGACTTGAGCCGCTCATCTGTACTCGTCGGCGTTGCCAGGAATACAGTAGCGAGTCTGCGGCTGCGCATGTGCTCGACATAATCATCTGCTTCTTCCACCGGAAGATCGGTTACAAGTGCGCCGTCCAGCCCGGCACGCGCACTGTCGTCACAGAATCGGTCGAGTCCATACCGAAGAATCGGATTGAAATATGAAAACGCGATCATGCCCGCTTGCGGAGCTTCCCTACGAATGTCGGCCGCCAGGTGGAGCACATCGCCCAACCTTACGCCGTTCCTGACCGCCCGGTCACTGGCGGCCTGGATTACTGGACCGTCCGCAACCGGATCGCTGAAAGGTACTCCGAGTTCGAGCACATCGGCCCCGGCGCGAATGGCAGCTAATGCGACTTCGCGAGACGTATCCAGGTCCGGATCACCGCAGGTGATGTAAGCAACGAGGCCTGGTTTATGTTGAAAATTGATGGGCACAGTAGGTCCGTGAGTTCAGCCGTCGATTTTCAGATTTTCTCGCAGAATGCCTATGTCTTTATCGCCTCGCCCGGAGATATTGACAATAACGACTTCGGACGCCTGCATCCTGGGCGCGCGCTTGATGCATTCTGCTACCGCATGCGAGGACTCCAGCGCGGGAATTATTCCCTCAAGTCGCGATAATAGCTGGCAGGCTGCCAATGCCTCATCGTCAGTCGCGGATGTGTAGATCGCGCGGCCGTTATCCTTCAGCCACCCGTGTTCGGGCCCGACGCCCGGATAGTCAAGTCCCGCGGAAACCGAATGCGTGTTTGCTATTTGTCCGGCCTCGTCCTGCAGCACGTACGAAAACGTTCCCTGCAGCACTCCGGGCGATCCGCCACGAAAACGCGCCGCGTGCTCTCCCAATTTATCGCCGCGACCGCCGGCTTCCACGCCTATCAACGAAGTTTTCTTATCCTGGATAAATTCGTAGAAAGCGCCGATGGCATTCGACCCGCCTCCGACACAGGCGATCACCGCATCGGGAGGGCGGCCTTCAGCTTTCATAATCTGCTCGCGTGCTTCGCGGCTGATCACTCGATGGAAGTCGCGTACCATCGTCGGATACGGATGCGGACCGAGCACGCTTCCTAGCAGGTAATGAGTCGTCCGCACGTTGGTGACCCAGTCGCGCATCGCTTCGTTAATGGCGTCCTTCAGCGTGCGCTGGCCGGCGTCCACGCCGCGCACCTCTGCGCCGAGCAGGCGCATCCGGAACACGTTAGGTTCCTGACGGTGCATGTCCTCCACGCCCATGTAGACGACGCATTCAAATCCGAACAGGGCGCACGCTGCCGCTGTCGCGACGCCGTGTTGACCCGCACCGGTTTCGGCGATCACCCGCTTCTTATCCATGCGCCGCGTCAGCAAGGCCTGACCCAGGCAGTTGTTGATCTTGTGCGCGCCGGTGTGCAGCAGGTCTTCGCGCTTCAGGTAAATCCGTGCGCCGCCCAGGTGTTCCGTCAATCGCTTCGCGAAGAATAACGGCGTGGGCCGCCCGGCAAAATTCTTGAGCAGATCATCGAGTTCGCTCTGAAATTCTGGTTCTGCCTTGGCCTTGTTGTACGCGTCTTCGAGCTCCTGTAGAACCGCCATCAAGGTCTCAGGGACGTAGCGTCCTCCATATGGACCAAAGCGTCCGGTTGCCACAGCTCCAGGTGCTCTTCTTTGCAAAATGGGCATACTTACACCATCACCGTCGCGCGTTTCACGGCGCGTGCGAACTCACGAAGCTTTTCTGGATCTTTTTTGCCGGGACTCGCCTCGATTCCGGAAACCACGTCAACTCCAAATGGCTGAAACAGGCGGATTGCCCCGCCAACGTTCTCGGGATTCAAACCACCCGCAATGATCACGGGAATCTGCGTCTGCACCGCTTCCACGAGCGGCACGGCAGCTTGCCAATCGAATTTCTTGCCGGTTCCACCGCGCACTCCGGCGCTTACCGTGTCGAGCAGAAGCGCGTCAGGCCGCGCGTCACCCTCGGGCCAGCTGAATCCAACATTCATTTCTCCTGCAAAACTCTCCGGCAGATGCAGCGCCCGGTACAGCTTCGGCTTCCGCCCCCAGACCGTCTGCATGGCGTTCACCTCGGCTTGCAGGTGCTCCGACTCATGCCCGTGCAGTTGCACTCCGGTCAGTCCAGTCGCTTTTATGATTGTCCGAATGTGCTCGGCGGTCTCGTTCACGAATATTCCGATCTTCTCCACGGACTCTGGAAGTTCCTTTACGATCGTGCGCACTTGCTCCGGGCTCACTCGCCTCGGGCTTGCCGCAAAAACAAAGCCGATTGCGTTGGCGCCAGCTTCCACCGCAAGCTGCGCGTCTTCCAGTGTAGTAGTGCCGCAGATCTTGACCCAGGTCATGCGTGCCCCACTGAAGCCCGCCGGAGTTCGGCAAGCTGCCGCCCGAGTTCTTGGCCCGGATGATCGTTCTTCATCAAAGATTCGCCGATCAGGAAGGCGTGATACCCAGCCTCACGAAGAACGTGCAAGTCCATGCCGGTGTGAATGCCGCTTTCCGCCACTCGTGTCACATCCGGCGGAAACTTCGAAATCAATTCCAGCGACGTAGTCAAATCAACTTCAAAAGTCCGCAGATTGCGATTGTTGACGCCAATCGCTTCAAAGCCGCAGTCAATGGCCCGCTTCAGTTCGAGTTCCTCGTGGACTTCGCAGAGCACATCGAGATCGTAGGATCGCGCCTTGGCATGCAACTGGCGCAACTCGGGATCGGTCAGAGCTGCCACGATCAGCAGGATCGCATCGGCACAGTTCGCCCGCGCTTCCAACACTTGGAATTCGTCAACGATGAAATCCTTGCGCAGGCATGGAATGTGAACCGCCGCAGAGGCCTCGCGCAGATAATCCAGCGATCCCTGAAAGAATTCTTCGTTGGTCAGCACCGAAAGTGCCGTGGCGCCGTTCTGCTCCAGTTCCGTGGCCAATGCCTGCGGATGAAAACTCGCCCGAATCACTCCGCGCGATGGAGATGCCTTTTTCAACTCTGCGATCACTGCAAGCCCTTCACGGTTCGCCGTTTCGCGCACGGCTCTTGCGAACCTGCGCGGCCTATGCTCGCGCGCATAGCGCTCGAGTTGCGCAAAGTCGGCGCTGGCCTTGGCGGAAGCCACTACGCGCCGGGTCGCGGCAACGATCTGGTCAAGAGTCGCTGGCATATCAGGACGAGCTTTGATTATACGGTGTGGCTGCGCGAGTTCCCACTTCGGCCACGGCAACGAATTGCATATTGCGGTCGCGCAGCTTTTGCGATAAACCTTCGGCTATCCAGACAGATAGGAGTGTCTTATGCAGAAGCCTACGGGTGTTGTAATCCTGGCTATTCTGGCCTGGGCGGGAGCTGCCCTGTGTCTGATCCCCGGACTCGCCCTGTTGCTGGGATCAACGTTTCTGGCCGGCATCATCGGCAATCAATTCGGACCGATTGCGGCCTTTGCCGGTGTCATTGGCGGGGCATTTTGTCTGTTCTTTGCCCTGATCGCCGCGGTCGTGGGCTGGGGCCTCTGGACTTTGCAGGAATGGGCACGCGTGGTGACCATCATCTTTCAAGGCATCGGCCTTGTTTTCGGCATCCTCTCCCTATTCGTGTTCCTTCACCCGTTCGGAGTCGTCTTCAAACTGGTGAGGATTGCCATTAGCGGCGTCATTATCTGGTACCTGATGCAGCCGCATGTGGTGGTAGCGTTTCGCAGACCCGTTGTCGCGCAGGTTCGCTGAGTCTCAGTAGGCCTTCGCGATCACCGAGCGGTGCGATACGGTTTCTCCGGTCACGATGCATTTGCCCGCGCCATCGTATTCATCCACCAGCGGAATGCACCGCACACTCGCCTTAAATTCCTTGATCCGAGCATCGCATGCTGGATCATCCTTGATGTGCGCCATTACGAACTTGCCGCCGCCTTTTTCTGCAGTGGCATCGGAGAGAACTTGCGCCACATCCTCAATGCTGTTCGCAACCACCGTATTTTCTTTCATCCGTTTCCGTCCCGCTTCCAGCAGATCAGACTGCATCTGGTTCAGCACGTCGCGGACACATAGCACCAGCGCATCACGCTTTTGAGGCTGCTTCGTCCCGAGATCGCGCCGTTTAACGACCGCGGTGCCCGCCGCAACATCCCGCGGGCCGATTTCAATTGTGACCGGCACACCGAGCTGCTCCCAGTAGAAGAACTTCGCACCGGGGCTGTGCTCCTCGCGTGCATCCACTTCCACCGATACAGCCTCGGCCCTCAGTGCCGCAGCAATTTTGTTCGCCTCTTCCAACACCGTTGCCTTCTCGCCTTCCTTGCGGAAGATGGGAACAATCACCACCTTAGTTGGCGCGAGCTTCGGAGGCAGCACCAGCCCCTTGTCGTCCGAGTGGGTCATGATGAGGCCACCGATCAGGCGAGTGCTCACGCCCCAACTGGTCTGCCATACGTATTCGAGCTTGCCCTCTTTGCTTTGGAACTGAACATTGAATGCCTTGCCGAAGTTTTGACCCAGCTCGTGACTTGTCCCCGCCTGGAGAGCGAGACCGTTCTGCATCATCGCTTCGATTGCAAAAGAACGATCAGCACCGGCGAACTTCTCGGCTCTCGACTTCACGCCACGTATCACCGGCATCGCCATGACATCCTCGGCAACATCGGCATAGAGGTGCAGAATTCGTACCGCCTCCTCGTGCGCTTCTTCCTGTGAAGCGTGTGCGGTGTGGCCTTCCTGCCACAAGAACTCCGTTGTTCGCAAAAACATGCGCGTGCGCAATTCCCAGCGAACCACGTTCGCCCATTGATTCAGAAGGAGAGGCAGGTCGCGGTAACTCTTGATCCAGCGGGAGAAGAAATGTCCAATGATCGTTTCAGAGGTTGGCCTCACGACATATGGCTCCTCCAGTTTCTTGCCGCCGGCAACGGTAACCACAGCCAGCTCGGGAGAGAATCCTTCCACGTGCTCCGCCTCGCGTCGCAAAAAGCTCTCGGGGATGAATAGCGGAAAATAGGCGTTCTTATGTCCGGTGGCCTTGAAGCGGCGATCCAGTTCGCCTTGTAAGAGTTCCCATACTGCATAGCCGTTCGGCTTGATCACCATGCAGCCCTTTACGACTTCGGCGGGCTCAGCCATATCTCCTTGCAAGACAACATCTTGGTACCACGCGGAAAAATCTTCAGCACGAGGCGTTATCTTCATATCCTTTGAGTTTGCCATACCAAGACGAATTCCCGGACGAAAGTTTTGGAACCTTTTCCGTTTTTGGGCGAATACTGAATGACAGCAGCGAGGGGCTGCTTCAGAAATGCAACTTTGAAAGGGCGTGGTTTCAGCCACGTCGTACAGAACTTAATCGGGGACTAGCCCCCTGAGGGAGCCTGGACTCACGAGCTTGGTTCCTTCGAGAACGCTCACAGCGCCAGATTGTCAACAACCGCAACGTCGATGCCATTTCCCGACAATAGACCGGATGTCGAGTTGTTCGAACTGGCGGTTGCTGGTGATGAATCCGCGTTTCTCGTGCTCTATGACAGGATGAAGACTCCCGTGTTTCGCTACGCATACTACATGACCGGCTCGAAATCTTCGGCGGAAGAAGTTACTCAGGAAGTGTTCCTCACTTTGCTGCAGAAGCGGGCCCGTTTCAATCCTAGGCAAGGAGATCTGGGAGCCTTCATCTTCGGAATCGCTCGCAACCTGGTGCGAAGGATAGATCGCCGCGAGCGCCCTTACGAACCGCTCCCGGACGATGCCGACTCTCTTGCACCACCTGTTAGAACGGTGGCGGAGTGTTCGACCGACCTGATCAAGAACCAGGCGGTAGAACATGTGCGTTCCGCGGTCGCTTCTCTGCCTGAACACTATCGGCAGGTAGTGGTGCTCTGTGATCTGCTGGAGATGTCGTATGCGGATACTGCGACCCGGCTCGGATGCGCGGTGGGCACGGTCAGATCCCGGCTCAATCGGGCGCACAAACTTCTCGCGGGAAAACTGAAGCTGCTTCGCGAATCACAGCCGGCCTTCCGTAACACCGGTACCGAGGGGTGCCTGATATGACTTGCAACGAATTACGTGAGCGATGGCAACAAGAGCGTCCGCATTCCCAGGATGCGGAGTTCCTAGCCCATGTGGAGTGCTGCACCGACTGCCGCCACTGGCTCACAATAGAAGAGCGCGTGCAGCGGGACTTGCGTGATCTCCGCGAGTTTGCGCCATCAGTTCCGGCGTCCGTTGACGCACGCATCACGAGTATTTACCACCGCGGCATGTCGGAGCCCGAACGGAATCCCTTGCCAATCCCTCGCGTAAGATTTTCGTTTCCCATGTGGCGGGCTGCAACGGCGGCAGTTCTGCTCTGCGGAATCATCCTTCTTTTTGGAACACGAAAGGCGATCATCACTCCGCAGCAGCAGCATCAGGCCGCGACCCGTACGGCTCAACCGCTATCGCATACGCAAACCGAGGCGCAGCCTGCAGCTCACAACCCTGCCAAGGATCGGCCACAAATGGCACGACACGGGTCACATATAGCGCCACAAAAGCTAGCCAAGACGCCGAAACAGCCCGCCATCGATTCGAGTGTCGCCTCGGGCTTTCACAATTTGATGTATTGCGATCAGCTCAGCTGCTCCGGAACCATGGATGTCATACGGGTGAAGCTCCCGGCGTCAGCGCTCGCTGGGTGGGGAGCCCCACTGATGCAAAACAACAATGTAGTTTCAGCCGACGTAGTAGTAGGCGCGGATGGTGTAGCTCGCGCAATTCGTTTCGTAAATTAATTCGAAATCGAGGTGGACTCATGGATCGTATTCGCTTCGTTGTGAGGCATGGAATTTTCGTTCTGGCCGTCTATGCCACCAGCTCATTCGCGCAATCAGTGGTTGATGCCAATCCGTCAGTTTCAACACTTGCGGGGCCGCCAATTGTGGCATTACAGGCGAAAGTCGCAACCGGCCGGATCGGTATCAGAATCGAAGACGGAATGGATGCCAAGCCCGTGAAGGGCAGCCCGTTTTGCGGCACTATCACCAGCGATCATACGCAGACATTTGCGGACGGCAACCGTATTCATACGGCCGAAAGCTCTCTGCTTTGCCGCGATAGTCAGGGCCGCATTCGGCGCGAAGCACAAATGAATCTCTTAGGAGCGGTTCCGCAGAGCGAGCTACCCAAGATCGTAACCATCGTCGATCCGGTCGCAGGATACCGCTACTTGCTCGACAGTAGAGCGAAGATCGCACACAAGATGCCCATCGCGCCTCCAGGTCTGCCACCTCTCAATGGCAAAGAGGCGGGACAGGTAGCAGTTATGGTGAGAAATGAAGGAGTTGGTACCGGCCCCGGCCCCGGGCCTGGCAATGCAGTGTATTTTTCCAGCCAGACCATCACAAGCGGTACACCATCACAGCCCGCCTCCAATTCGGCTGAAACATCCAGCACGGAGAACCTCGGAGATCAGACTATCGACGACCTTCATGCGACCGGCACCCGCACTACAACGACCATCAAAGCGGGAGTTATCGGTAACGATCAGCCAATTTCGATCGTTTCTGAAACGTGGTACTCACCCGAGTTGAACGCAACCGTGATGACAAAGCACACCGATCCATGGGCGGGAGAGTTGAAAACGCAACTTACAAACGTGAACTACTCG